>Ga0070706_100003630_pt1 | contig 15106 bp, 13 predicted proteins | sample KBSK5501metaG_FD_65476 | JGI IMG/M metagenome (GOLD analysis project Ga0070706, IMG submission 65476) | Corn, switchgrass and miscanthus rhizosphere microbial communities from Kellogg Biological Station, Michigan, USA - KBS K5-50-1 metaG | ecosystem: Host-associated > Plants > Roots >...
CGATCACGGGACGGGCTCGGAGTTCTTGAGGGCGTCGTCCAGCGATTGCCCAGAACGAGGAGCACTCTGGGCGATCCGCCAGCCGTCATCGTAATCGCGAAATCCAACAGTCGAGTTGTAATGCAAGTCGCCGGAGTAAAGCGCAGCGCCGACTTCATTCAAGGGCACCCATTTCCACGTGAAGTCGACGTCGGCCAGGTTGTCCTGCTTGCTGATGCCAGTGACGCTCACGAGTTCCCTTCTGCCGACGGGAATGAAGAGTGAAGACTTGTCGGCTTCGTCTTTGGGAATCAGGGCTCGAACCGTGTCTACGCCCGAGGGAGTCAGTAGAACGTCCCAGCAAGGCGGTGGCGTCATCCCCGGGGAGCAGGCGGCCGGGTTCGCCGAAATCCAGCCGTGATGTTGAAGGACAAGGTATTCGGGCGACGCGTAGTCTTTGTTGGAGAGGACTCCGGTCTGCAGTTCGAATTGTTGAGGTACTTTGAACCCATCGGAGGCAGAGATCAAGTCGGCGGCGAGACGGCGAGTCAGGAAGTCGCGCGGAGAACAGGATACGAGAAAGAGCACTCCGAGCACAGAGAGAATAGATTTTTTGCGCATGAGCCAGGCGATCCCAAACAGGCCGGGCTGCGCCCGGCGGACAGCCGAGGGCGGCTGTCCCCACATAAATCAAGATCCCCACATAATCAACATCTCCACGGAGTCAACATCAACGACTTGTGATTGTAAATAAACGGAAGCGTTTGTGCGGCGAGAAAGGGCGGTCGGTAATCTGGCCATCGAAATGAGCGGCCCAGCAGCCCGGAATTTGGCTGGAACAACGGGGACAGCGGCCGTCGGGAGTCAGGCGGTAGTCCTGAATAAGATACCCGTACCTGCGGATCAGGGTCTCACTGCACTGCGGGCAGCGTGTATTTTCCCAATCGCCAACCAGGCCTGGAAGATTGCCGGCATAGATGTAACGCAGCCCCGCCTCTCGACCGATTTCGGCGGCCCGCAACAGGTCTTCGGCGGTCGTATCGCGCTGGCCGTTCATTTTATAGTCCGCGTGGAATGCAGTCACATGCCACGGAATATCGGGCGAGATGCCAGCGAGGAATTCCGTGAGGCGGCGTAGTTCGTCGGCGGAATCGTTGAAGCCGGGGATGAGGAGCGTGACAATCTCAAGCCACAATCCCATCTGGTGAATACGCCGGATGCTGTCGAGGATCGGGCCGATGCGTCCGCCGAGTTCGTGATAGTGGCGATCGTCGAAGCTCTTGAGATCAACTTTGTAAAGATCGAGCCATGGACGCAAGTATTCGAGCACCTGGGGAGTGGCGTTGCCGTTGGACACAAATCCAGTAAGAAGGCCCTTGGCCCGGGCTTCTTCAAAAACGGCGACCGCCCATTCGCTGGTGATCAGCGGCTCATTGTAGGTGCTGACCAGAACTCTCGCGCCTTGGTCGAGGGCGTCGCGAACCAGGGCTTTGGGTGTTGCCTCCAGCGGCGGCGAGACTGCATTCGGATCGCGCAGAGCCTGCGAGGTGACCCAGTTCTGACAGTATCCGCAGTGCAGATCGCATCCCAGCATGCCGAAGCTGTAGGCGAGGGCGCCGGGATGGGCGTGGAAGAATGGCTTTTTTTCGATGGGATCGCACTGCATGCCAGCGGTGTAGCCCCAAGGCACATAAAGCGTGCCGCCGCGGTTGTAGCGGACTTTGCACACGCCGGACTGGCCCTCGGGAATCGGGCAGCAGTGGCCGCAGGAAAAACAGCGGACGCGGTTGTTGTCGAGTTTTTCGTAAAGAGAGGAGTCCGCTTCGCGGACTCTCTGGTCTAGGACATCGCGGAGGGTGGGCACAAAAACCTCTAGGGATATTCTATCGCGGAGGAGCGACAGATGTTTGGAGCTGGCGCCCGCCGGAGAGGCCCGCGCCCGGCTTCTTCGCCATGTGCAGTTGAAGCCACAAGTCAGCCTGCTGTTCTATCGCTGCGGCCTGGCCTCGGGTCATGCCAGAGGCGAGAACAGCTGCGAGATCCCCACTCTGCTTATCGCCGCGAGCGCGTGCCAGCACGGTCCAGAAATACGCCTGATTCACGTCCTTGGACACGCCCCGCCCGCCCCAGTAAAGAAATCCCAACTTGGTTTGCGCCGCGAGGTTTCCATGATCTGCCGCCCTGCGGAACCAGCGGAAGGCTTGTTTCTCGTCCCGCTCGATTCCGTTCTTTTCGTCGCCCTGAAAATAACGGAGACCCAAAGCATTCTCGGCGACGGGATCACCATCCTGCGCCATCTTCCGCAGTAGCTCGAAGGAGGCAGCCCCAAGGGCCGGAGTGGAAGCGGAAGCCTGAGTCGCGTTTGACCGCGGCGGTTGAGACGAAGCCAGCACAGTCTGCATAGGGATCTGACCGCGCTGTTCCAGCTTGCGCTGGATCAACGGAGCGAAGTTATAGCCGAGCACTAGCGCGATCGAGGCGGCGGCAAAAATCAGAAGAATCAGGTGCGAACCCGGCAGGCTGATGCCGCCGGACATTTTCTCTTCCGAACTTTCCATTTTATTTTCTTCCCCGGGGACGGAAGCGAAGAGCACACTTCCCGGTGTCGGCGCACACCCTCTGGCAGTCGTTTCCGCGGCCAGTGGCGGCAGATCCTCGGTGCGAGGCGCTCGATTGACGGCGGCCCGCACAATCTCCGCGAGGCGCTGCAGCGCCGCTGCGTCGGCGTGAGAAAACGTGTTCGCCTGACTCGAGAAAACCTCCAGAATTCCGATCGATTTCTCGCCTGCACGCACGGGAACCGCAACCATGGAGCGAATACCCAACGCACGGCAACTCTCCCGATCCACACGAGTATCGACGTCGGTATCGTCGCAGCGGAGCAGGGTTCCGGCCTTGACGCATTCCCCGGAAAAACCAGATCCCACCTGTAGGCGTGCGCCGACGGGCGGAGCATCGCGACCGGAACTGGCGCGACAAATCATGAAATTGGGATCGGCCTCGGCCAGCGCGATGGCAGCCCCGGATGCGCGAACCAAGGTTTGGGCGCGTTCCGCAATCAATCGGAGAGCCCCGGCAAGATCGGAACCCAACGCCTCCGACTGCCGCTGCACCGCGGTGACCGCGGCGAGCGTATCGCTGTAGTTCGGACGCGGAGAAACGGCGGTAAGGGATCCGGAAAGACCGACAATCTCACCGTTGGCCACTCCGGCCATCACGTTCACGAAGAGCCACTCCCGCAATCGGGACAAAGATTCCGGCGCCAACTCGGAAAAACGAAGACCGGCGCGCCCTGAAGGGTTCGACCAGATCACCTGCCCGGTGGTGTAAATGTGTGCCGGGCACTCGGCCAGATCCAGGCAAAGATTCACGTGCGTTTTGACTTCGAGGGGAGAATGGCACTGCAGAGCAATGCCGTCTTCGCTGATGTCCACGATCTCGTGCAGATCGAGCATCGAGCCTTGGGATTCCGAAGTGAAAGTGGCGTACGCGGGAGTCTGGATCTTGTGACGCACACGCCGGCGACGGTTTGGTGAAACCGGTTGCAACGACGGGTTCATGACGGCCATGGGGAGGGGCCCGAATTCCTGCCGCTCCATATTAACCCGGGATTGTAGAAAAGTAAGCAACGAATAAAAACCGGAAGGGCGAGGTGGGAGGACTCCCGGGCTGACGCGCCCGCCGTACTGAGAAATCTAGCCGGATCGCCGTAGGATTTGAGCCTGACGCAGGCTCGAGATGCGGGAGATCGCCGCCACCATCATGCTGGAAAGGAGCTGCATGGTAGCGACATCGCGCTCATCGAAGGCCCCCGGGGACGAGGACAACACTTCGAAAACACCCAAGGTGCGGCGGAAGTGACGCAGGGGAGAAACTAAAATCGAGCGGACTCCGAGGCGGCGGCAACTGGCCAGGTCCACGCGGGGATTGCGCTCGGCGTCGTGACAAAGCATGATCTCGCCGGAGCGCACCGCTTCGGCGGAAATGCCAGCGTCGGTTTGCAGACGAACCCCGAGGTCGGGAGCAGTTCGGCCGGCGCGGGCCCGGCACACAATTTCCTCTCCGGCTCGCAGAGCCATGGCCGCTCCGGTCGCGCCAGTCAAATGCTGAGCGCGTTCGGTAATCGCGCTGATGGCTGGCTCAAGATTTAGTTCCGCCGGATGAATCTCGGCGTCTTCTGTGAGGTGTATCGCTTGGAAACCGGAGACCGGATGTGCGGAGTTGGCCACGCGAAGCTGGCTGCGCAGAGCCAGGGATGGCATGCGGGAATGATCCGCCAAATCCAACAAGTCAGGGTCAGGCACGTCGCGTAGCAGATCGCGCACTAAATTGTTCAATTCAACATCAGTGATGAGATGAGCGGTCTGCTGGTTACGCATGGATCCGCCAAGCACACGTGAAAGGCCAAGCATGGCATGGCTTCCGCACGCCAGGCAATAGGGTTTGCTGTTGCTGCTGATCAGCTCACACTGCACGCAAAAAGTGGCAGAGTGCAAAGGGACAAAACTGACATCTTTGAAAGCCGTGCCATACACAGTCTTGCCAAACATTGCCTGATCCTCGCTTCCCACATGGTGCTATTGAAAGTAACTGATCGCGAAGGGTCAGGTAGTAGCGGTACTGGTTCAGGGTTGTGGAAAAAGAGGGCGAGAGCTGCGGCACCTTCATCGGAGCTTCGATCTTTGTGTACGAATACTTATTCGTCTCCGGTACCCTTCAGAAGCTACGGCAGAAACGTCATCATGCAGGAGCAACTGCCGCCGGCTTTTTCGAACTCGGTGGTTTCGACGACCACGGGCCTCAGTCCCTCCTGATGAAGAATCGCTTCCAACTGCGGTGTGACGCAGGGAGTAATGTAGCTGTCGTTGACGACGATTCCATTGCCCATGAAGCGATGGGCCTCGTCGGCGGTGAGCAGGTGAACTCGTTTCCAGAATTTATGCAGAGATGCCAGAGCCTCCGAGGAATACGCCCCCGGAAAAATCAGAGCGGCTTCGCTGTTTAGCGGGCACAGACAAATGTCGAGGTGGTAGCAAAACGGATCGACTAAGTGCAGGGGCACAACGGGAATTTCCATTTCAGACATCGCCGCTGAGAATTTCTCCACGCCGCCGCGCGTGCTGCGGAAACCATAGCCGCCGTAGATGCGGGAGCCGTCAGGATGCCAGAGCAGATCGCCGTGGCCTTCCAGATAGTCATCGCCGTAGTCGAGATCGATCACGCGGTAGTCTCGCGCCCGGCACCAGTCCGCATAATAGGGAACTTCACGGTGGCGCGACGCATGCACCATGCGACTGGGCACCACAAATTTTCCGTACCCAATTTTCTCGCCAGCGAAAATCTGATTGGCCGCGAAGACCATGTCTTCGAGCCCTTCCACGGGATCGATGGTTTCAACCTCGCATCCGCTGTGTTGCAAAACACTACAGAGATTTTCCCACTGGCTGCGTGCTTTAACACGGTCCACTGGGGATTCTTTCGTCATGTAGGGGTTTTTCTGATCGACGACATCGAAATAATTTGGCGGACAAAGCAGAACCTTGAGCATAGGATTGATGGTAGCCGTCCCAAGAGAGCACAGACAAGGAATCGGCGACGGAGTATCGGCCCTGTTGCCGATTAGTCGGCAAAACGGAAGACAAGGAACGATCAGAACGCCCTCCGCTTACCCGCGACTCTAACCGCGCGCTGCGGCAACGCCGTGGCAAGCAACGTGCTAATAATTCAGAATCTAGTGGCTCGCCGAGACTGTTCTTGGTCGGGCAGGAAGCAGTGACAATATGCTCAGCCGATGCGCCAATTCCCAATGTGGTAAGCCCTTCCTTAGGCTCCGAGATGGCAAGCTGTTTTTGGTCGAGACGGATCGCATGAACAAACCGGGAGAATCGGCGTCGCCTCCTTTCGTTCGCGCCCGGCAACAGCAACGGTGTGTCGAGCACTACTGGCTGTGCGATGACTGTGCCACTCATTGGACTCTAGTCTGCGACCGGGATCATGGAGTTGTCCTGGCTACCTTGCGGCGGCCCGTCCTGAGCCTGGCTGCAGCGGCCGGCAATTCGGCCGGCCGAGTTGCCTAGACGCCGTTCCCGCTACGCGTAGGCGCTTTTTCTCCAATTCTTCCAGTCCGCGCGAACTGCGTTCACCATCTCTTCCGTGGCCGAGTGCAGCCACTTCGCCTTCTGCTTTTGCATGTGACTGAGGATCGGCTTGCGGGCAGTCTTTGTTCCGAGATGGATGTTCGCGGTTTCCCATCCCATGGCGCGAAGCAGGCGCAATTCCTTGCCGGGTGCCCGGAGCGTGGCCAGTTCGATGCGCGAGCAATGCGGACTCAGTCTGCGCACGATCCAGCGTCCGCGTAACTGAACAAAAGGGTCGAGACATCGCACCGCCCGGCTGATAATCGTCTGATACAGAATCTCAGGGGGCCCTTGATGATCCTTCGCCCAGTAGCATGCGGACGAAACCAGGGCTTTGGCCTCGCGAGCGATTCTGCCCCCGTGCCAATCAGCGATGGCGACATAGCGCGCGTGTCCCAGGCTGCCCAGACCCGCTACGCGACGCGCGAGGCGATAAACCAGGTTCCGGTCGGGCATTAGGTGCTCGAGCGCGTCGATCGCACTGATGGGCACGTCGACCTTCACCGTCGGGAGAGCATCCATTTTCGCCCAGAAGTGAACGGGATCCCGCAATTCACTCTCGGCGATCTGACGCAGCCAGTCGTGGTTCTCGCCCAGGACAAACGGCATTCCCCCTAAACGCAATCCTTCGCGATAGCCCTCTAAGACGGAATCGCAGACGTCTTTAGGCTTCAGTGGCAAGTGCCCGGCCTCTGAAGCAAGGTGCGCGCTCACCGCCAGGCGGACCAGATCGTTGGCATAGGCCATGGGATGAGCCTCGTCGAAGTCGTTGACGCCCCAGATCAGACGTCCTTCGACGTCGCGCCAAGTGCCAAAATTTTCCACGTGCAGGTCGCCAACCGCCAGTACCTGCGGTCCCTGGGCGAGGTCGGGACAGACCTTCGGCCAGATTTGCGCCCAGCGATAAAACGTAGCGCGCAAGAAGGGGAAAACTGCCTCCTTCATGTTGCTGTGTTTGAGCCGCAGATCCTTGGTGACAATATCCGTGCGATGGCCTAACCAGTCTTCGAAGTGGCGGGTTGCTTTGACGACGTTCATAGCGTCGCAACGATAACGAGGAAGGCGGAATGAAGTCAACGGGAGGAACGGTGGGCGAGGTGAGGATTGGTGCTTCTCAGCAGAAGCAGAGATTTCTCAGCGCCTGTTCAACCAGCGTTGATAGTCAAAATCCCCACCCTGTCGCGGAAGACGCGACAAGGGTGGGGCACCCGGAGGTCGGAACAGATAATCAGTGCTTGTAGAAGGCTGCGTTCTTCTCGATGAAGTCTTTCTTTTCCTCCGGCACATCGTCGATCGCGTGAATCGAATCGGAGGTGCAGGCCGGAATGCAAGCGCCACAGTCGATGCAGCCCTCGGGGTCCACATACATTTGAGTGGCGGCTTCAAAACCCGGCTCGTCCTGCTTGGGATGGACGCAGTCGGTCGGGCAGACCTCGACGCAAAGGGAATCCTTGATGCATGTATCGGTGATTACATAGGCCATGGTGAATCGGTCTCCAGTATGAAATGAGAGCTTTCGGCTCGTTCAAGAATGAGTGTAAGAAGCACGCAGGAATCGGGCGGTGATCTCGGTCACAGGCGGCTGTGCGCCAATGGAAACAAGACCCGGAATGCGAATGCGTGTGCCGCCAGGATTTTGAAAGGACGTTCTCGGATGATGGAGATCACGCGCAACTGTGACGTCCATCACAGAAATAGACACCCGACGGGACTTAAATAGCCACAATTGAAGTAAGCCTTCTAATAGTAAAAGATCGCCCGGCCCTACCCACAGAACCCCACAAGCCGTTTCCCCAGACGGCGAGGGCCGGGCGCTTGAAGGCTTGAGAAAACCCTCGTTCCTTCCCCATTTCCTTTCACCGGTATTCGTTCGAATCCTGTCTGCGACTCGCAATTGAAAGTGTGTACCGGTAGACACGCTGTGGCTAGAGGCACACTGATTCAATCGCCCCGGTACGCTCTAACTCCCTTAGTTTCAACTTCATACGAATTGGCTATCGTCCTGCCCTTTGTATCAGCGCACGGCAAGTTGATCAAGGAGCGGACATGGAACGCGGAGCCAGCAGGACAGCGACGAAGCGAACGCAAGGCTACATCTCCGCAATAGTCCTCGCAGTGAGTTTGGCGCAAGCCCTCCCCTCATTCGCACAGACTGCGAAGCCTGCGGCTGACCATGCAATCAGCCGAACCGTGTTGATCAGCCTTGCGGACCGCAAACTGGCGGTGATCGAAGACGGAAATGTCATTGCGACGTTCTCAGTCGCAGTCGGCGCGGCGACAAGCCCCAGCCCTATTGGCAAATTTCAAATCCTCAACCGTGTTTCCAATCCCACCTACTACCACCCTGGCACGGTGATCCCGAGCGGCAAAGACAATCCCCTGGGGACGCGATGGATAGGACTCGACCAAAAAGGATATGGAATTCACGGCACTAACGCGCCGAGATCTGTGGGACACGCGGCTTCGCACGGCTGCATCCGGCTGCGCAATCGCGACGTTGAGCGCCTGTTCACGATGCTCAGAGTCGGCGATGCGGTGGAGATTCATGGGGAGCGCGACAAGCAAGTTGCACAGATCTTCGGAAATAGAGCAGACGATACGACTGTCGCGGCGGTGGATGCGCCTGAGCAGGATGGCGGGCAACAGGAAGAGAGATCCGGCGTTTTGAACGGGGTCGAGTGAAATCAAAGAAATCTCGGGAGGACATCATGCAAATGGCAATCACATTCATGGCAGTCGTGGGCGGAATGATTTTCTCGCTCGCAGTGGCATTGCTGGCGGAGGAACTGATCTTTGGGCAAGTGTTCCGTCTGTTCTTTGCTTCAGGCAAGTTGGCTCGGCAGACGGTCGCGGTGAAATCAGAGCAGAGGCGCTGACGCGCAAAGGAAAAGGAGAACGACCATGCTGGCGTTGAAGTATTTGCTGATTACCGGCGGCCTCGGGATGATTCTCGTGGCTGTAAGCATTTTGGGTTATGACCTGTATCGCGAATTGCTGTACCGGCGCGCGCTGGCGGTGCCCGGCACGACCACGTTGTCGCCACCTCCGCAATGGCGCTGGCAGACTTCGCTGGCGCTGGCGCTGCTGGCCTGGGGACCGATTCTGCTGGCGTTCAGCATTGTGGTGGTGCCGAGCGGCATGGCGGGAATCCGTGTCAGCGAGATGAGTGGGACCGTGCCGGGCACGTTGTATCCGGGCGCGCATTTTGTGGTGCCGCTGGTCGAGGACGTCGCGCTGTTCGATACGCGCGATCAGGTCTTCACGACAGGCGTGCCAGAAGACGGGAAAGCAGCAGCGGCCAATGTTTCCGCCAAATCGCAACTGCTCGACGTGCAGGCGAAAGAGGGACTCACGCTCGGGCTGGCGATCACGGTGCGTTATCGGCTCGATCCCAAAAGGCTGGATTACATTCAGAGCAATCTGCCGCGTCCGGTGGAGAAAGAGATTGTTCCGCCGATCGTAGCCAGCGTGTGGCGGGAACTGGTTCCGAACTACACCGTACGCGATGTTTTCTCGGCCAAGCGCGAGGAGATACGTCAGAAGGCCGCAGGCATGATCACGCAGAAGCTGACGGCCGATGGAATCGTCGTGAAAGAAGTGATGCTGCGTGACATCCAGTTGCCGGAAGAATATGCCAAGGGGCTGGAAACTCTGCTGCTGAAGGAGCAGGAAAATGATCGCATGGGCGTGGAGACGGAGCTGAAACAAAAACAAGTTCGCATTTCGGAACTTGAAGCCGAGGCGACGAAAGTGCAGCAGATCAAGCAGGCCGAGGGCGAGGCACAAGTTCACGTACTGCAGGCGAAGGGCGAATCCGACGCGATGCAGTACACGCTGCCGCTGAAGGAGAAGCAGATTCAGCAGAGCAAACTGGAAGCCGAAGCACGCAAGGAAGCGACCATTCAAAACGCGGAAGCCGCGGCCCAGGCCAAGGTCATCGACAGCAAGGCCGAGAACGAACGGCGGAAGTTGCTGGCGGCGGCTGAAGCGGATCGCATTCGTGTGACGGCTGCTGCCGATGCAGAGCGAATGTCCAGCGAGGCGGCGATTCTGAAGCAGAATCCGCTGCTGATCAACAAGATCGTCGCCGAGCGGCTGTCTGACAAGTTGCAGATCATGATGGTTCCGGCGGATGGCAAATTTTTCTTTGCCAATGACGTGTTGCGCAGTATGAGCGTCGCGAACCAGGCAGGTCAGGCGGAACGCCAAGAAGAACAGCCGAGATAGGCGGCAAGTCAAAACCCCCACCCTGTCGCAAAAATCGCGACAAGGGTGGGGCGCCTTCACCGCTTCAGTTTCGATGGTGTCCAAACAGTACAGAGGAGCTTATGGGTGGAGCGGTTTATAATTCGGGCATCCCAAACGTTCGTGCGAACCCGGTGTGCCACCTGTTACCTCTTGCGCACATCCTCCGCGTTGTGACTCGACTCTCTTTTGTAGTGCTAGGACTAGCGATCGCTGCGGGCGCGGTGGATTGGAACGAACCGGAACAACAACTCGCTCGAAAGATTGCTGCGGTCACCGGGCCGGGGGCCGTCGCTCTCACTGTGGAGAACCGTTCATCACTAAGCAAGCGCGATAACGAGATCGTTCAAAATGGCCTGCGCAGCGCGCTCGAAGCGGCCGGCATTCGCTTCGTAAATGCAGAACAGGCCGCGGCTACGGTTGCGATTTTTTTGTCGGAAAATTCCGCCGCCTACATCTGGGTAGCGGAGATTCGCCAGGGCGCGGGCGAGACCGCTGTGGTGATGGTATCTGCGCCTCGGCCCGTTGGCCTGACTGCGGCGCATGAATCAGTTCCACTCAGTCTGCGTAAGATTGAATTGTGGACTCAGACTGATCCCATTCTCGACGTTGCTGTGCTGGAGGAAAATCCCGCGCCCACGCACATCGCCGTATTAGACGCGGAAAAGGTGGCGCTCTATCGATGGCAGGCGGGAAAGTGGCAGCAGGAGCAGGCGCTGGGCATCGCCCATGCGCGACCCTGGCCGCGGGATTTGCGCGGGAGGCTGATCCCCGCCAAAGATCATTTGTTGGATGTTTATCTGCCGGGCCTAATCTGCCGCAGCGGTGCGGCAGTGCCGCTCACATTGAATTGCCGCGAGACCGACGATCCGTGGCCGCTCGTGCCGGCAGCACTGAGCGGTGGAACCTTCTCCGCGTTTCCGGGCGCCGGATCGACCGCAGTTGCCATTTCACCGCTGGGAGCTTTCTTCGCTCCGGCGCGCAACTTCTTCACCGGCGCTTTAACTCCTGGCATAGGCAAGTTGACGACTGTATCCAAGTTTTATTCGGCCGCATTTTTGCCACGCGATAAGTACCTGCTACGGCTCTTCGCCGCGACGGATAATCACGTGCACATGATCGACGGCATCAACGACCAGGCGGCGAGATTCGACTGGGGTAGCGATCTGACTAGCGTGAAGACTTCATGCGGCGCTGGCTGGCAGGTGCTGGCTACAAGTCCCGACGAAGGAACTGGGGATTCAGTGCGCGCGTATGAGTTTCCAGATCGCGATCCCGTCGCGGTGAGCGCGGCCATGGATTTTCCCGGCTCGGGCGTTGTTACAGCGTTGTGGACGGAAGCGAAAGGCGATACGGCGATCGCAGTCGTGAAAAATCAAGAGACAGGAAACTATGAGGCTTTTCGTCTGGCGGTGGTTTGTAGTCAGTAGCGTGATGGTCGCGGCGCTGGCGGCGAGCGCCAAGACGCGGCCGCAATACGGAGGCGTGCTGCACGTTGCTATGCGGGCAGCGCCAACGTCGCTCGATCCGGCGGATGGCGCGCAGTCGGATTCCTTCGCCCCACGCAATCTAACTGTGCTGATGTTCGACACGCTGGTGGCGGCTGACGAGAACGGACGGGTTCAACCTTCGCTGGCGACTGGGTGGCAAGCGTTGCCGGGCAGCCAGCGCTGGCAGTTTCGCGTCCGCCACGAAGTTAAATTTCACGACGGAACACCGCTCACCGCCGAGAGTGTAGCCGCCTCCCTGCGCACCGCGAATCCATCGTGGAATGTGATTGCGGAAGCAGACTCGGTAATCATTGATTGGGACAGCTCCAATCCTGACTTGTTAGCGGAGCTTGCGCTGCCGCGGAATGCAATTGCGAAGAGAACTGCTGGCAACAAGCCAAGCGGCACGGGTCTTTTTCATGTTGTGGATTGGCAGCCTGGAAAGAAGTTGGCGCTCGGGGCCGAGGAGAACTGCTGGCGTGGGCGTCCCTTCCTCGACTCAATCGAGGTTGAGATGGGGAAAAGTTTTCGCGACCAGATGACCGCCCTGGAACTGGGCAGAGCGGATCTGGTGGAAGTCGCGCCAGAGCAGACTCATCGTGTATCGCAGGCTGGACGCAGGTTGGCGACTTCATTTCCCATTGAATTGCTAGCTTTGGTCTTTACTCGCGATGCGGCATCGCCGGATGAGAAACTCCTTCGCCAGGCGTTGGCTTTGAGCGTGGAGCGCGGGTCTATTCGCAGTGTGCTGCTGCAGGGCGCGGGACAGCCGGCAGCCAGCATTCTTCCCAACTGGATGAGTGGATACGGATTCGTGTTTCCCACCGACGCCGACTTACCGCGGGCTCGTCAGGCGCGCGAGCAAGTCCGCAGCATTCCAACCTGGACTATCGGCTACGATGGCTCCGATCCAGTGGCCCGCTTTTTTGCCGAGCGTATCGCGCTGAATGCCAGAGATGCGGGATTGGTGCTGCAACCTACGCCGGCGGCGAGCGCGGATGTGCGGATGATGCGAATCCCGTTGAAGTCGCCCAATCCGTGGATCGCTCTGGAGGATGTTGCTGATTTGGCTGGACAGTCAATCGGAAAAAAGCAAGGCGGGGTGGAAGATCTCTATGCGTCCGAAGTGGCTTTGCTGGCGACGCAGCGCGTGATTCCTCTCTTTCATCTGCCAGTATCGTACGCATCGACATCGACCTTGAAGAATTGGTCGCTGCGGTCCGACGGAAGCTGGACTCTAGCCGACGCATGGCTGGTGAATGCGAGACAATGATCGGCAACTCGTGATCGACAACTCATGATTGGCAGAGAATGAGCCGCAAACGATGACCTTCCGCCGCAAACTTCTGGCGGTTTTCGCGCTGACGGTCTTCGTGTCGGTGGGCGCCGTTGCCTGGCTGGTGCTGGCGTTGACCCGCAATGCGTTCGAGAAGACGGAGAATCAGCGCACTGCGGCGCTGGTCACGCAGTTCCAGCGTGAGTTCAGCCGGCGCGGTGAGGATGTGGCCCGGCGGGTGGAAGCCATCGCCGCTTCCGATCCAGTCACCCGAATGGCGACCGCACTGAATGGGACATCGGCGGACTCGGCAGAATATTTTGAACTCGCCAAATCGATGGCTGAGAGTCATCAGCTCGACTTTCTCGAATTTCTTGACGAACACGGCATCATTATTTCTTCGGCACAGTGGCCGGCCAAGTTCGGCTATCCTGAGACTGCGTTTGAGAGTTTGACGGCTTCGAGCGGTCAGAGCGCATTTCTGAAACGAGAGGAATTGCAGGACTCAACCGCGTTAGGTCTCTTTGCCGTGCACAGAACCGGCGTGAGCGAGCATGTCTATGTGATCGGAGGCCGGCGGCTCGACAAGAATTTTCTTTCCGCTCTGGACTTGCCTGCGGAAATGCGCGTCTTGCTGTACCAGAATCGAAGCGATCATTTTTCGCCGGACTCGCTTTTGGATCCGTCAGCCGGGGGGACGGGATCCGACGCTGCCCGGCCTGCCGAAAAGTTTGCACCACTGCTCGAGGCGGTACGGCAATACAACCAGGAAATGACCGGGATTGTGGCGTGGTCGTCTGATCAGGCGGATGAAGAGGTGTTTCACGCCATTCCGTTGCGCGGGGCGGGCCAGGATCCTCCTGGGAAAGATCGTCTGGGCAAGGATCGTTCGGGCAAGGACGGCCCGTTGCTGGCCGTTCTGCTGGTGGGAAATTCGCGGCGATCTTATGTCGAACTGAAACGCCGCATCCGTGCGTCAGCGTTGCTGGTTGGCGGTGGCGGAATCCTACTGGCGATTTTGCTGAGCAGTTGGGCGGCTGCCCGAGTGACGCGTCCCATGGAACAACTGGCCCGAGCGGCGCAGGACGTTACGGCGGGGAACTGGGATACGCGAGTCGAGGTGCACGGCAGCGATGAAGTAGCGCAACTGGCCGAGTCCTTCAATCGTATGACGGCCGAATTGGCGGCACAAAAAGAGCGTCTGGTGCAGACGGAGCGAGTCGCAGCCTGGCGCGAACTGGCGCGCCGGTTGGCACATGAGTTGAAGAATCCGCTTTTCCCTCTTCAAATCACGGTTGAGAACCTTCTGCGCGCCCGCGCTCAAAGTCCCGAACAGTTCGACGAGGTATTCCACGAAAGTTCCACGACTCTGCTCGCCGAAATCTCGAACCTCAAAACAATCATTGGCCGCTTCAGCGAGTTTTCCAAGATGCCGCCTCCGCAGTTGCAATCGGTGCAAGTGAATGAGATTCTGCGCGGAGTCGTGAAGCTGTTCCAGGCGCAACTGCAGGCGCCGGGGCGTGCGCCCATCGTCTGCAAGCTAGAGTTGGATGAGGGTCTGAGGACGATCGCTGCCGACCCGGACTTGCTGCACCGTGCGCTGTCGAACCTTGTGCTCAATGCAATGGACGCCATGCCGAACGGCGGAACGCTCACGCTCCGCAGCCGGCGCGACGACGGAAAGGTGATAATCGAAGTGGCCGACACTGGCACTGGGCTGACGCGCGAAGAGTGCGAGCGCATCTTCACTCCTTATTACACCAGCAAGCAGCACGGCACTGGACTGGGCCTGGCGATCGTGCAATCGGTGGTGAGCGATCATGGTGGAAGAATCAGTGTGCAAAGTGAACCCGGGCGGGGGACGACTTTCGTGATCAAACTGCCGGATAATCTTGAGGCACTGCAGAAAGTCCGGGCAACGCAAAACGTAGGCGACCACGCTGGGCTCGGCTGAAATGGTGAGGAGGACGGGTGCCACT
>Ga0070706_100003631_pt1 | contig 15104 bp, 15 predicted proteins | sample KBSK5501metaG_FD_65476 | JGI IMG/M metagenome (GOLD analysis project Ga0070706, IMG submission 65476) | Corn, switchgrass and miscanthus rhizosphere microbial communities from Kellogg Biological Station, Michigan, USA - KBS K5-50-1 metaG | ecosystem: Host-associated > Plants > Roots >...
TGCCCCAAACGCTGAGAATTCTATGCTCGGAGGCAATAGCCTTGGCAGCCACCTTCCGGCGGTTAGCGATGATGCCGGTACACCTTTTGCGGTTGTCGTCATTCCGGTTGACGACAAGTTGGCGATCAAGGCCCATCCGTAGTCGCGCATGAAGGATCCGGGCCCGAACATCAATAGGGCCGCTTTCCTGAAATGCCGGCGGCGAGACGATGCCTTCCAGGTCGAGAGGTCTTATGCAATCTGAGAGCGTCCAGATCTACTAATGGGAGAAAAAATGACTCTTTAATAGTACAAGACAGTTGGCGGACAGCATCCGCACAGTTCGAAGGAACACCGTTCTCATCTCCGAAGACATCCGCGCCAGTAGTCAGTCGGCCAGCATTTTCAAAATATTTACGGGGCATTGGGACTGGGAAGCGAAAGCCCTTCGCGATGCACATTAAGGTTGCCTATGATGCACTTCTGTGGTGTTGGGTGGCAGCAACTTTCCAATGGGGTGTGCAGAAGGGTAGAGGGTTCGTAGGCCGTCTGGTCATGAATCAGAGGTCAATGAATGGCAAAGACAAACAGTCCGGAGGCTGATCGTCCGCGATACACAGACGATACACACTGCATCCAATCCTTAGCGTTCTTTACGGGCCCTTGCAGGACGTTACGGTGCGACCGGTGCCTTGCAATTACTACGTGATCCAGTTTATCGACGCCCTTTCACGGCGGTAACACGGGTTCAAATCCCGTCGGGGACGCCAACAAAATAAAGAAGTTTCGCGAAATCGCCGTTTTTCTTCATGATCCAATTTGATCCACTTAGGCGGGCTTGATCTCCAAAACCGCGCCTTTCCGAATCAGTCTGACCAAATTCCCCTGCGACTCGCGCTTCTGCGGACCGACCGCCTGCATGTAAACGTCGGTCGTGACTTTGAGACTCGCATGGCGCAACAGTTCCTGCACAACCTTCGGATTCTCGCCGTTCGCGTTCAACAGCGTCCCAAAAGTGTGCCGGAATGTGTGATACGAGACTTGCTTGGTCACCTTGGCACGTTGCAAAGCCGGCTTGCCGTAATACCGCCACAGCGTCCCCGGCCAATAGGGGTTGTCGGCCTTTCATGTGAGGGGAGGCAAATACCCAATCGCCTAAACCTGGGTACGGAGAAAGCTGTTTCCATGCCCAAAGCGATTCGGCCGTTTGCGCGTCCATTGGAACGTCTTTCAAAGAAGCTTCCGTTTTCGGCGCACCTTCCACCATTGCCACCACTGATCGACGAATATGCAAGACGAGATTCTCGAAATCCACGTCTTGCCACCGAAGACCAATCAGTTCTCCTCGGCGCAACCCAGTGAAAGCGTCCAACTCGATCATCGTACGGAGTGGATCCGGCAGTTCCTTGAGAAATGCCATGATTTCTTCAGGAGTCAGAACGTCGGGTGCTTTCTGCCGTTTTGCGCTCTGGCGAACGCTCGTAATCGGATTCTTCTCGGTCCATTCCCATCTGATCGCATGGGAATAAAGCGCGCTCATGATGTTTCTGATCTTCGCCCTGGTGCCCCGTGCAAGTGGAACACCAGTTTTCGGAAAGCAGAGACTCTTGAGCCACTCCTCCACTTCGGTGGCCTTGATGTCCGTTAACCGGCAGACACGCCAGCGCGGAAGAATCCACTTCTTCAAATAGCCCTCGTAGGTCACCTGCGTCGAGTACGATTTGCGATCCTCGTCCGCCGCATCGGGTGCCGGTTTGGTCTTGTTGAAAATGTCCGGCAGCTCGTGTTGGCGGTAGTGGTTTACAAGCGTCTCGAAACCTATGTTCTTGATGAGCCGTTGAGGGGTTTGTTGGTTGATCTCTAACCGGATCGCGTCGACCGCGGCTTGGGCGACTGACGCCGTCGGCAAGTCTTCCTGCGTTCCAATGACGATGTGCTTTCGACGGATTCCTCCGTCCAGCTGAACCTCTCTCCACAGGAACTCCCAGACTTTTCCTTTCTTGCGATCCGCCAGTCTCAGACTGCCTTTCTGGTAACTCGTGCGCCTCATTCACTTCCTCCATTTCGGTTGAGGCAACACGGATGGCTGCACGCAGCTTAGCCGAGAAGCGCAGTGGAGTCGAGAGAAACAGTATGTAGGCGTGCACCAAACCTTGACTGTCAGCCGGCAAGTTTTGATCGCAGCCATTGGTCCAATTGAGAACCGCGAAAACGCCAGAGTTTGCCCACTTGAATCCCAGCGATTTCGCCAGTACGGGCCATTTTCTGAAGAGTCTTGGGATGAATTCTCAGTAGTGCCGCCGCTTCATCACTGTCTAGAAGGGGCTCAAATGATTCAATCGAAGTGAATTCTGAATTGACAGGCTTTCGGCTGGTATCGGCCATCGGAACTCCGTGGAACTATTGGTCAGTACGAGAGACTAAAGACCACGGCGAGAGTATTCTGGCGTGTTCCGGGAGTCCAAGACTTTGTTCGACAGGATTTATAGACCGGGAGAATGAAGGCCGGAGATGGGCTGCAACAAAACCTGAAGGCGGCGGGAGTCGAACCATTCAGGGTATTGATGACGCGTAACTTATTGATTCTTGGAATTGCTACAACGGCTAAAAAGGCCTCATTGCCCGATCCATTGTACGTTTATTGTACGAAAATGCTTTTCGCTCTGGAATCCCACAGGGAGACGAGACATAACGACCACAGTATCCCATAGATTGGCCGACACGGATCCCTACGGCATCGCAGGTGCCATTTCGGACGTTTTCATCTCGTCGTTAGGCGCTTGTGACCCGTCGAGAATTCGCGGACATTTCTTTCGCAAAATGGGCCTGGCATTTCTGTTCGCAGTTATCGTCAGCACCGAGCCAAGCGTCGGCAAGCCCCTCATTTAGAAAGTTTAAAGTGGTCATGTCGCCACGCCGTGGCGTGCTCGCAGAGAAGAATGCACTTCGCAGCAACGCAGCCGCAAGCAGCTGGAGACCGGACCGGATCATCCTGGGCGAAGTGCGTGGAATCGAAGCCCGGACCCTGTTCGATTCCTTCAACACAGGCCATGCCGGTTCGCTGGCCACCATTCATGCAAACTCAGCCGAGAAGGGCCTCCGGCGCCGTGGTTGAGCGTTAGAACGCAGAGAAATAGCAGCGCTGTGATAGGGGCGCGAGTGGATCGTGGCATATTTTGCAACCCAGTCTATCGCGGGTACTCGCAGGGAACGACTGAGAAATTGTGAAACCAGTTTCCCGGCTGACAGCACTTCGCGGATATGGCGATCTCGCTGGTATGCTCGGTGATGCTTCTTTGTCATTCAATACGCCGCTTGCTCGGTGTGCCATTCCGTACCGGTACCCGCAATATGGAAATGAGATGAGATGAACGATCGCCGAAATCCTATTGGTGCCGCTGAGGTTCTCGAAGGCGAAGCAACCATCCTTCACGAGGTGGTGACGCACGCTCGCGGGCCGGAGGGATCGCTGCCAATTACGGCGGAGATGCTGGTGACGCAGCCTTCAGGCAATCTGTTTGGACTCACGCAAAATGCCGGCATGGGATGGGAAACTGGACGACTTCTCGATCCTGAATTCTTAATTCTCAGCACGCACGGCGGAATGCGAGCGGCGGACGGGACACCGATTGCGCTTGGGTTTCACACGGGGCACTGGGAAGTGGGATTGTTGGTCGCAGAAGCCGCGCGGGAATTGCGGGAGCAATATGCCGTACCTTTTGCCGGAGCCTGCACCGACCCGTGCGATGGACGGACGCAGGGTACGGATGGAATGCTGGATTCGCTGGCCTATCGGAATGATGCGGCTATTGTGCTGCGTCGGCTGATGCGGTCTTTGCCGACGCGCAAAGGCGTGATTGGCGTGGCTACGTGCGACAAGGGTTTGCCGGCGATGATGATGGCGCTGGCATCGTCCGGTTCGTTGCCAAGCATTCTGGTGCCGGGTGGGGTCACGCTTCTTCCGGAAAATGGAGAAGACGCGGGCAAAGTGCAGACTATTGGCGCGCGCTTTGCGCAGGAGCAGATCACGCTGGAGTATGCGGCGGACATGGGTTGCCGCGCTTGTGCGACGCCGGGAGGAGGGTGCCAGTTTCTGGGGACGGCGGCGACGTCTCAAGTGGTTGCGGAGGCGCTGGGGTTGTCGCTGCCGCATGCGGCGCTGGCGCCATCGGGGCAACCTGTTTGGTTGGATGCAGCGGCGCGGTCGGCTCGGGCGATTTTGCGGATGATGCAGCTCGGTATTGGAACGGCCGATGTGCTGACCGACGCGGCCATTCGCAATGCGATGGTTTTGCACGCTGCGTTCGGGGGATCGACGAACCTTTTGCTGCATGTTCCCGCCGTTGCGCACGCGGCTGTGCTGCGACGCCCCTCGGTTGCGGATTGGACGGCGATCAACCGCGCCGTTCCTCGGCTAGTGGACGCGCTGCCGAACGGGCCGACTAACTTTGCTACGGTTCAGGTTTTTCTGGCTGGCGGCGTGCCGGAGGTGATGCTGCATCTGCGGCGGGCAGGACTGCTCGACTGCGACGTGCGCACGGTCACGGGAGAGACTCTGGATGCAAACCTTGACTGGTGGGAACAGAGTGAGCGGCGAAATGTGCTGAAGAATCGGCTGGGTGCGCTGGATCATGTGGATGCCGCCGATGTCATTCTTTCGCCAGATCAGGCACGAGCACGAGGGCTTACGGCGACCGTCTGTTTTCCGGTGGGGAATCTCGCGCCCGAAGGGAGCGTGATCAAGAGCACATCGATTGATCCCTCGCTGGTGGATGAAACCAACACGTACCGCCACACGGGACTGGCTCGTGTGTTCATTACCGAAGCGGCGGCGATTGATGCGATCAGGCGCGGCGCGGTTTCTCAGGGGGATGTGATTGTGTTGATTTGTGGAGGCCCGGCGGGTGCCGGGATGCAGGAGATTTATCAGGTAACGTCGGCGTTGAAGAATCTGTCATTCTGCAAACATGTCGCTGTGCTCACGGATTCTCGGTTCAGTGGGGTTTCGACGGGTGCATGTGTTGGGCATATTTCGCCCGAGGCGCTGGCGGGAGGTCCGATTGGGCGCGTCCGGGAAGGGGACGTGATTGAGATTGTGATCGATCGAAAGGAGATGCGCGGAACAGTGGACATGGTCGGTGAGGGGGATGAGCGCTTCTCCTCAGAGGAGGGAGAGCGCCGGCTTGCGTTGCGCTCATCGCGGGAGGATCTTGCGCCGCATCGCGCTTTGCCCGAAGACACTCGGCTTTGGGCCGCCCTCGTTCAGGCCAGCGGGGGAGTATGGGGAGGATGCGTTTATGATGTGGATTCGATTGTGGCGCGGCTTGACCGAGGACGAGGCTGATGGATCGGAATTTGCGTCTAGGAGTGGAATCATGCCGAGGGTAGCCAGTTGAAACTTTATCGAACGACGAACGGCGTATTTGTCGAGCACCAAGGGAACTTTTACTCTGTTGCCGCGCTTGATTGGGATGAGCTTGTGTCGAGCACGAGCCTACTTGCGCGAGTTCGTGCGGCGACCGAAGGCGAGGTCGCGGGGAGCTTCGATCATAAAACGGTTCTAGCGCCGGTGATGAGTCAGGAGGTATGGGCCGCGGGTGTGACGTACTATCGCAGCCGGAATGCGCGGATCGATGAGAGCAAGGATGCTGGCGGAGGCGACTTCTACGACCGTGTTTATGCGGCCGAGCGACCGGAGCTTTTTTTCAAGGCGACCGGACGGCGCGTGGTTGGGCCCGGAAAAGCGGTGCGGATTCGATCCGACGCCAAGTGGTCGGTTCCGGAACCTGAACTTGTTTTGCTGATCGATCCTACCGGCGCGATTGCGGGTTACACGATTGGGAACGACATGAGTTCCCGCGATATTGAGGGAGAGAATCCTCTCTATCTGCCGCAGGCCAAGGTCTATGACGGGAGTTGTGCGCTGGGTCCATGTGTACTGCTTTCGACCGAACCGATGAGCAAGACGGCGGGCATACAGTTGGAGATTGTGCGTCAGGGTAACGTCGTTTTCAGCGGAAGCACGACCTTGGCAGAACTTAAACGCGATCCGAAAGAGTTGGCGACGTTTTTGTTCCGCGATAGCAGCTTCCCGCAGGGCGTCTTTCTGTTCACGGGGACCGGCATCGTTCCAGGCAACGAGTTTACGCTGGCGAGCGGCGACATCATTTGGATCGAGATCGACGGAATTGGGAAGCTGGAGAACTATGTCGCGTAGACGCGGGTGATCGCTCGCTCAATTCCTGTTCAGCGTGCCATTCACGAGACGCATAATGCCCAGGGGGTTTGCTCGTTGCAGCTCCGCGGGGAGTGCGACGTCGGGAAAGTTTTGGTAGCAGATTGGCCGCACGAAGCGCAGGATTGCCTGGGTTCCCACGGAGGTTGAGCGGCCATCCGAAGTTGCCGGAAACGGCCCGCCATGCACGATTGCGTGGTTGACTTCCACACCCGTGGGGTATCCGTTGAAGAGAATACGGCCTACTTTTGTTTCCAGAACGCGGATGAGTTCGCGAGCGTTGGCTAGATCTTGTTCCGTTCCCTGAAGTGTGGCAGTTAAATGGCCGTGCAACTGTTGCGCCGCGGCCAGCAGATCTTTTTCAGCGCCGTAGTAGACGAGCAATGTTGTGGGTCCGAAGACCTCTTCGCCGAGGTCGGGGTTGACGAGAAAGTCTGGAAGAGAAATTCCGAAGACCGTTGTCGATGCTCGAGCCGCCTCCGGCTTGGCTGGGTCTGGTTTGCCTGCGACCAATTGGGCTTGTGCGTCGTAGCATCGACGCTCAATGGCTCGGTTGAATCTGGAGGCAATGTTGGGAGGGAGCATCACGTGCTGCGCGAGTCCCTCGACGCCGTTCTGCAACGTTTGGATGAACTCGGCCTTGTGGCTTTGCGGCACGAACACCACGCCCGGTTTGGTGCAGAATTGGCCTGCACCCATGGTGAATGACGTCTGCAATCCCTGAGCGATTTGCGCGCTACGCTCGCGCATTGCGCCCGGAAGAATAAACAGCGGATTGGTGCTACCCATCTCGGCGTAGCAAGGAATCGGGTCCGGACGTTCCGCCGCCAACTTCATGAGCGCTTGCCCGCCGGTTGGCGATCCGGTGAAGGCGATTGCCTTGACGGACGGGTGTTGCACCAGCGCGACGCCTACTTCGATGCCAGCGTCGAAGAGGAGTGCGAAAACCCCTGACGGAAGATTGCTCTCTCTCCCACCAGCAATGCATCAGTGCCCTGAACCATGGGGACCCAAAGCTCTCGATCAATGCTGGGCAACGCGGTGAGCTCCAGCACTCCCAAGGACTTCCAACCAATTCGCACAGTGGGCTGGCGGCTCGTCCGTTGATCAGTCGCCATGCCATGCCAGCACCGCCTGAGAATGCGTACGCCGCCGTGGGAATGCAGAGGGCACTGGACTCAGCAATCGGTTTGCCCAGCATATCAACCAAGGCCTTGTGAATGCTGTCGTTGCTGATGCCACACGAAGTGAGCAGAAATTTCATACTGCCTCTCCTTATCGATTGAGAACAAACCTAAATATTTCTGAGTTGCGGACCGATTACCAGTAAGAACCTGTTTGTATAACTCGTCGATGTAAACGGATAAACTGGGGTTCTTCTGATCCGCATGTCAGTTTCGCGGAGAACGCCATCTGATTCTATTGATCCCTTCTAAGTCCGTTTCCGGATCGTGCGCGTGGGCTATAATCCCGTCCAGAATGGAAGGCACCGCAGTCTTAAAACTCTAAGTCGGCGATAAACTTCAAGACCCGAAGAACTGTCGCGCGCTCTTCCGAACTTAGATAGTGTCGAACATTCTCATCGGCGGCCACCCGCGCGTTGATCAACCGTTCCCTATACCTGTTACCTTTGGGCGTCAAGTGAACGTGAATTGCTCTGCCCGATTTCGCCTTTCGTTCCGACACAAGTCCTTCTTGCGCCATTGACTTGATGGCCCGGTGCACAACGGTCCGGTCGAAACCCAGAAGCGTGGCGATCTGATTCTGATTCAGCGTAACGCCGCCTCGCAGTGTTGACAGGATAAAACCGCGGGTCGCGGAACACCCAGTCTTGCGTTCAAGCCTCTTTCCTATCGAAAAATAGGCCGCGGCGATATGGGCAAGTACTGAATCTTTCAGAATGTCTTGCGGAATCCCTTTTGTTGGAAGGATGTTCATAGGATCGTTACCGTCGCATCGAGAGGCCTCCGCCACTGGGGCGGTTCTACGTATACCGGCGATTTCTTCCCGACCGCAATCACCATCACAATGTCATGATAGCGGGCGGACAACCTGAGATACTTCGAGAGTCTCCGGCCATCAAAGCCTTCCATCGGGCACGTATTGATTCCCAACGCTTCGGCAGCGATCATCAGATTCTCGCAGGCGAGCGATGTGCTCTTCGTCGCCCATTTGAACAAGTCCTGCCGAAACAGGGGCGGCATCCCCATCACCTTCCACAAGTTCAGCAGCCAAAATATCCCCCACTTGACCGCACCGAAAATGCCGAATGGCCCTGGAATGAACAGGATCCGGCCGATTTTTGCTGTCCGCTCGTGGTCCCGAATTTTCGCCTCGCTGAACTCGCTCCTGCTGCGCATCCACTGCAGTTGGCTCTGGGACGTTGCGGCTAACGATCCGATGTCGGCGACGGCGACGACCAGGGCCGACGCCGTTTTCGCAGGCATCTGTCCGAGGCAGAGTTTTGCAACCGCAGCTTTTCTTTTCGCAGTTTCCACCCAGTAGAACTGGTATGGTTGCGCGTTGAAACTGGAGGGAGCAAGGCTGGCGGCATTGAGGATTTGTTCGCGTGTCGCCTCGGAGATTTCGACTGGCTCAAAGACCTTCACTGCTCTCCTTTGGAAGATCGCTGCCAGGATCTCGTTCATAAAAACCTCTATGTTGCTATTACAACATAGTCGGTGTTGCGGGCGCAACATCGATTCGAAGGAAGTAGCGCGGTTGTGCGTGGATCACGGCCCCCCATCCCCAATCCGGTTATGCAAGAATTGTCGACCATAATTTTCCAGAGCCTCGAATTTTTGCATGTGCGGAGTCGATCAACGCCCTACAATGCCGTATCAGGAGGCAAGATACGCAAGAATCGCCTTTGAGGATTCTGCTTTTGCCCTTGCCAACGAGAGGCCGCGCGGCCGGCGAAGCACAACTGCATGACCAAGGGCGTCCACCATGTTTGCCATGACAAAAGCCCGGGAGTCGAGATCGGTTTTCGTGCCAAAGCTTGCCGTGTGAGGAGCGAGGGCGGTGCGAAAGGCCTCGTGAAACCTGATCGAAAAGTCGACGGTGCCGTCAGCACGATGCGGTACTTGTGACGCGAGCAGCTCTGACAATTCGGGATCCAACGTGTGCACTTCGACCATGGCCTCGACCAGAGACTCGACAAGGTGTTCGAGCGATGAGTCGGTACACTCGGTCATTCTCCGCTGTATGACCTCGGCAACCAGGCCTATGTGCCTTTCATGCAGGGCAACAAACAGAGCGTTTTTGTTGGGGAAATACTGGTACACCGATCCGATGCTGACGCCTGCAGTCTCAGCAATCCGGTTGGTTGTAATTGAGGAAGCTCCGCCGCGCTTGAGAAGCTTTACTGCTGCATCGAGCATGGCCTCGACGGTCACTCTAGCCCGCTCCTGGCTCGGCTTACGCCTGCGAACCGAGGATCTCGTAGCGCGCTGCCTCACAACGAGAGTGTAAACGCAAATGTGAGCTTTCGTTAATATTTCTTCGACAACCCTCCAGTTTCCCTTCGCTTAGCCGTTGCGCTCGATGCGAGTAGACAAAGCGCTCTTTGCCTCTACCCTGATACCAAGAGGTGAGGTCACGCGACAGACGCGCTCACCCGGGAGAAAAGAAATGACGTACTTGATTACGGGCGCGACGGGAGACGTGGGATCGAGAGTGGTGAGGCAGTTGTGGGAGCGCAATATTTGCCCGCGTGTCCTGGTGCGTAGCGAAGAGAAGGCGCGGGCACTGTTTGGGGATCGTGTCGACGTCCGCGTGGGCGACCTCGCAGCGCCAGACTCCATGCGGGGAGCTATTCAGGGGGCGGACACCGTTTTCCTTGTGAACGTCGGCCCGGCGATTCCGGAACGAGACAAGATCGCCGCAATGATCTCCAAAGAGGCTGGGGTACGGAAGATCGTGAAGTTGTCATCCCTAGACGTGGAGCACAATCTTGCGATCGGGGCCTGGCACGAGAAGGGTGAGGCGGCGATTCGCAGCACGGGAATTCGCTTCACTTTTGTCCGTCCGACAGGTTTCATGTCCAACCTACTTGCGTGGGCACACTCCATCAGTACCGAAAGGGTTGTGCGGTCGTCGACGGCGGACGGTCGCCGGCCTTTCATTCACTCCGAAGATATTGCTTCAGTGTGTGTAGCCGCCCTCCTCAACGACGAGTACTCGGGAGAAGCGCTTCCAATCACCGGCCCCGAGTCACTCACTTTCGGAGAAGTGACTGCCATCATCGGAGAAGCGATCGGGAGGCCACTGTCGTATCAGGTGATCTCCGACGAGGAAGCGCGGGAGAGATACTCAAGGATCAGTGGCTCGCAGGAAGAGACTGACGCGCACGTGGCGTTGTGGCGGGCGATACGTGAGGAACGGCTAGCCGCCACCACCAACTGTGTCGAGCGGATCTTAGGTAGAAAACCTATTGCTCTGCGACAGTGGGCTTCGGAGAACGTCGGCTCGTTTCTCAACTAACTTCGATTGGATCGCGCGTCGGCCCGGTTCGACACGAACGTCGTGCTGGCGAACTCAATTGTCGAACCGGCAATCTTTCCCTAACCGCTTAAGGTAAGGATTGCCGACCATCTGGACACAGTAAAATTCTCGCTCGTATTAAACTCAATTCCAGGTTGGGAGAAGCTTGCGTCCGACAAATAAAGGAACCTGAGAACATGGGTAATCTCAGAACGTTTGGTCCGGCAACTGAAGTGAAGATCTTCGATCCTCGCGATCCCTCCAGCGGTTCGGGTGGGGCAGAACTGGTAGATGCTAGCGTTGTACAGCGAAACGACCAATGGTGGCTGTACCTCGCCGGCCAGGCCCATGGATACGGAGCCACAGACATCTACAGCGCATCACTCCCTTCGGGCGCGCCGCTGTGTGCGACTGGTTGGAAACTTACTCGCAATGCAACAGGAGAGTTACTGCCAGTTTCGGGCCGGAGCCTTAGTCGTCCCTGGGACGGTAACGGCGGGCGGCACTGCCCGTCGTATGTAAAAGGATGGGACTCAAGCAAAGACGACTGGGTGGAACGCATCTACTATGCGGGGGCGGCTGAGAATCTCTGGGGGCCGTACACAATCGGCTTTCTGCAGTGGGATGGAGAGGAGTGGGTAGATCACCCCGAACCGGCATTCACAGCAAATGAAGAGTGGGAACATGGAAGCGTCTACGAACCTAACCTGATTTACCACGAGGACAAATGGAAGATGTGGTATGTCGCCGGATCAAACCATGAAGACTATCTCGTGCAAGGTTACGCGGAGAGTAGAGACGGCAGCACGAGCTGGAGCAAGCATGTGGCCTTTTCTCCCCCTGAAATGAAGATGTTCGATTTCTGCGTTCGTCAACGAGGAGATGCGTTCGACGCGATCTTCGCACGGGTTTGGGTCGGTGGAGGCACACCGCCCCCCGAGACCGGGTTGTGGTGGTGTAGATGCGAAAGACCTTCTGCCACGCTTTCGGACTGGGGACAACCGGTTCAGATCACGACAGCCGAAGATCGCGGGTGGCACTCCGGCGCATGGAAGCCGTCGTTTCAATTTCAGGAGCGAGACGGCGAGCGTGCACTTGTGTTCTTTGACGGGTCATATCGAACGAGCGACCCTGGGCCATTCCCGTTCGCGTTTACTCTTGGCTGCCTCGAGATAGATTTGTGACTCGGCTCTCCTAACGACCGTCAAAGCGCTTGGCGGATTTAAGTCGCGGAGAAGAGGGAAGAATCGATGGACCTTACACTCGCTCATAGACCGCAATCGACAGTTTGTTCCCCGAAAGGCCAAGTCGATATTCTCCCGGCGACAAGGGTATTCGTTCGTCGTTGCTTCCTGACACTCCTGCTTCCACATCAAAGGGCATCACTTCCTATGCGTTCACTCCTTATCGGCCTCACTCTGATCGTCATGGCTATCGCTGTGCCGAGAACGGCTGCACAGAAGGTCGAGTTGTCGCTTGACGCATCCAAACCCGGGGCGAAGATCGACCGCAATCTTTTCGGGCAGTTCGCCGAGCATCTCGGACACGGCATTTATGACGGGATCTGGGTCGGCTCCGATTCCACAATTCCGAATACACGCGGCATTCGCAACGATGTGGTTGCCGCACTGAAGGCGATTCATGTGCCGAACATACGCTGGCCCGGAGGCTGCTTTGCGGACGGATATCACTGGCGCGACGGGATCGGGCCTCAGCGCGGCGTGAGGCTGAACCCCGACTGGGGCGGCGTGATCGAGCCCAATACTGTTGGCACGCACGAATTCATGGACTTCATCGAGCAGATCGGTAGCGAGGCGTACGTCTCGGTCAACCTGGGCTCGGGTTCTCCCCAGGAAGCGGCCGACTGGCTGGAGTACATGACCGCTGCGCAGGCGACTACGCTCGAGAAGGAACGCGCCGCGAACGGGCATCCGGCGCCGTACAAAGTCGCGCGGCTCGGGCTCGGCAATGAAAGCTGGGACTGCGGCGGGAACATGACAGCTGAGTACTATCTGGACCGGATGAAGAGTTTCAGCCACTTCGTTCGCAACTACAATCCGGCACAGATGGAGAAAGACCAAATGCTGAAGATCGCCGTCGGTCCGGGCGGCGGCGAACAGCGCTGGACGGATTGGACTGAAACCGTCATGAAGGCTTACCAGCAACACACGTGGAGCTGGGACATCAACGGCCTTTCCCTGCACAGCTACACGGTCGTAAAGTGGCCGCCGGCGTTTAAGTCGGTGGGATTCGGAGAAGATGAGTACGCGCAGATTCTCAAGACGACTCTAGACATGGATGACCTGATCAAGAAGCATTCGGCCATCATGGACAAGTACGATCCGCAGAAGAAGGTCGCGCTGGTGGTGGATGAATGGGGCAGCTGGTATGCCCCGCTGCCCGGAAGCAATCCCGGCTTTCTCGTGCAGCAGAACAGCATGCGTGACGCAGTGCTCGCGGCCCTGAACCTGAACATCTTTACCCGTCACGCCGACCGCGTACGCGGAGCCAACATCGCGCAGATGATCAACGTGCTGCAGGCCATGATACTGACCGATCACGAGAAAATGGCCCTGACCCCGACCTACTACGTCTACAAAATGTACGTGCCCTTCCAGGATTCCACGGTCGTCCCCGTCGCGTTCGATGCAGGCAGCTACAAGCACGGCGACTTCACTCTGCCACGCGTCGATGCCATGGCTGCAAAAAGCAAAGACGGCAAGCTGTGGGTGGAGATTACGAATGTCGATCCCCATCAAGCAGCGGAGGTCGAGTTGGCTGTGACTGGCATCAATGCCAAATCTGCCTCGGGAGAGACACTTACTGCGCCCCAGGTGGACAGCGTGAACACCTTCGAAGTCCCGAACACCGTCGTGCCCAAACCAATTTCGGCCAAGGCACAAGGCGGAAAGTTGCTTCTGCAGCTCGAGCCAAAGTCCGTGACTGTGGTCTCAATCGAGCCATAGCAAACTTACAGCACCGCGGTCACAAACTTCACTAGGAGATAGCCTGGCCGTCCTGCTGGGTACATTCAAGAATGGATTTGCCAGAAACGCGCGCAAAGATCTCACGGTAGAATTGCGGATGTGACTGCCAGGTCTGTGCCGTCACGATGCGCCCGTCGCACACCGCTTCGTCGGTGACATATATCGCTCCGGCCTGCTCCGCTTCGAGGCGCACATGTTCGTAGCAGGTCACACGTTTTCCGCTGATGAGCCCTGCAGCAGCCAGCACTTGAATGCCATGGCAGATGGCGAAGATCCACTTCTCCGCTCGATCGAAAGCCCGGACAATATCCAGCAGGCCGACATTGTTCCGCAGGTACTCGGGCGCCCTGCCGCCAAGGATGAGCACTGCGTCATAGTCCTCGGCTCTTACCTGATCGAATGCCAGATCTGCCTCGAGCCCATATCCCTCTCTTTCGATGTAGGTGTCCCATCCCGGCTTGAAGTCGTGCATCACAAGATGCAGCCTCCGGCGTGTCGGAGCCGCAACCACGGCCTCCCAGCCCTCCTCCCGAAACCGGTGAATCGCATAAAGCGCTTCATACGACTCACCGCCATCACCCGTGATTACAAGAACTCTGGCCATGCTTTCCAACCTCATCAGGAGTTCCGTTTTGCTTTGCTGGCGGCGAACTATTATACCCACAACCGATCCAAGTGGAGCCGTTTGTCTTTCGATCCAGTTCACACCCTAAAGTCGAATGCGGATGAGACGTCCGTCATCGAGACGATGTATCCCTGCATGTGCGATCTGGTGAGCTTGCTTTGGTTCTATGCGACAATTTGTGGATGCCAAGGCCAGGGCGCTCGGCATCAGGGTCGATCGCCACATGCGCGTAGTCATTATTGGTGGGACAGGTCACATCGGAAGCTTTCTGACACCCCGGCTCGTGGAGGCTGGACACGCGCTCACCTGCGTCAGCCGTGGCATGAAGCAGCCTTATCAGGTACATCGCGCGTGGAAAGCCGTTACTCGCTTAGAGCTTGACCGGACTGCGGAAGAGAATGCCGGGACTTTTGGCGAGCGCATTGCGAGCTTGGATGCCGAGGTCGTTATCGACCTGACCTGCTACAGGCTTGAGAGTGCCAAAGAGCTGGTGGAAACTCTTCGAGGTAGGATCGGACATCTGCTGCACTGCGGAACCATATGGGTGCATGGACCCAGCATTGAGGTGCCGACCACCGAGGAGGAGCCACGCAAGCCGTTTGGCGAGTATGGAATCAGAAAGTCCGCAATCGAAGCCTATCTTCTTCAACAGGCAAGAGAGGAGCGATTCCCTGTCACGATACTGCATCCGGGGCACCTGGTCGGAGCTGGCTGGGCTCCTATCAATCCGACTGGGAATTTCAACCCGGAGGTATTTTCGACGCTCATGCAGGGCGGCGAGATATGCCTTCCG
>Ga0070706_100003632_pt1 | contig 15104 bp, 11 predicted proteins | sample KBSK5501metaG_FD_65476 | JGI IMG/M metagenome (GOLD analysis project Ga0070706, IMG submission 65476) | Corn, switchgrass and miscanthus rhizosphere microbial communities from Kellogg Biological Station, Michigan, USA - KBS K5-50-1 metaG | ecosystem: Host-associated > Plants > Roots >...
CGCCAGCCGCACGGCGGGGGCCGGCGGCGGGGAGGCGGCCTCGGTGTGGATCACGGGCAGCTCGATGCCGCGGAGGATGCGCTGGCGGCGGCCCCAGGACAAGAAGGTGAGGGCGTGCTGGCGGGTGCTGGGCGCCTGCTCGGTGATTTGTACGTGCCCCTGTGCGCGCCCTGCGCGGTAGCCCAGGGAGTCGCCGAACTAACCCGGTAGCCCGCGCGGGGCGGCGATCGCGAGACTGTCTTAAGCCACTTACCCACGACCGGATGCGTCCAGGTCGTGCTCGGGGTTTCTGGGTGCAGCGGGATCTCCAGGAGCGGCGACGAACGCAATTGCCTGGTGAAGCCGTCGTTTCCCCGAATGCCAGTGCTCGACGTCGCGAATCGTGGGGCCGGCCCGGGTTCCGGCACTAAGAGGAGCCGTCGTCCACATCACCCGACGAAACTGACCGCCCGCTGGGCAGTCGCTGTAGGTAGCCTGGATATAAGCTGTCCGTGACCGGCTCAGTCGGGCATGGAGTCGGCGGGCTGGCGGGCGTCGTCGCGGAGCGAGAGCTGGCCCTTGCTCATCACGCCGACCCGCTGCGCCCGCTGGGCGATCGCGCTGTCGTGGGTGACCAGGACCAGGGTGAGCCCGCGTTCCCGCCAGAGCTTCTCCAGCAGGCCGATGATCTCGTCGCGGGTGTCCTCGTCGAGGTTGCCGGTGGGCTCGTCCGCCAGGAGCACCGTGGGCTCCTTCACCAGGGCCCGGGCGATCGCCACCCGCTGCTGCTGCCCGCCGGACATCTCGCCCGGCAGGTGCCGTGACCGGTCGCCGAGAGCGACGGAGTCGAGCGCGGCGGCGACCCGGCGGTGGCGTTCGGCGGCCCCCACCCGCAGCGGGATCAGCGCGGCCTCGACGTTCTCGGCCGCCGACAGCGTGGGCACCAGGTTGAAGGTCTGGAAGATGAACCCGATCGATTTCGCCCGCAGCCGGGTCACCTGGTCCTCGCGGAGCTGCCCCAGGTTCTTCCCGTCGAACTCGATGGTTCCTGAGGTTGGCCGGTCCAGCCCGCCGAGCAGGTTGAGCAGCGTGGACTTGCCGTGCCCGGTGCGGCCCTGGACCGCCAGCCACTGGCCGTCCTCAATCTGCAGGGTGAGATTCCGGACCGCGGGGACGGTGTGGCGGCCCTTGGCATAGAGCTTGGTCACGTCGGTCAGCTGGTACATGGATGTCTTCTCCTCATAGTCGTGTCAGTCGTGCTCATGCCACCCGGGCCAGGGCGTCCGCGGGCCGCAGCCGGGCGATCCGCCAGCTGCCGAACGATCCTGCGAGCAGCCCGCCGACCACGGCGAGCACAACCGCCGCCACGATCGCGGCCGCGGTGACCGATGCGGACATCGGAACGGCCACCGAGTGGGTGCTGGTCGGCGAGAAGACTCGCCCGGGGCCGCCGGCCACGGCCGTAAAGCCCTGGCCGGCCGAACTCGCGATCGTGGCCGACAGCTTCGGCGCGACCGCGGTGATGATCGCCGCGCCGGCGAAGCCAAGGCCCACCCCGGCTGCACCGCCGAGGATTCCCACGGTCAGAGACTCGCCCATCACCTGGGCGACGATCCGGCTGGACCGCCAGCCGAGCGCCTTGAGCGTGCCGAACTCCCGCACCCGCCGGGCCACCGCCGCCATCGTCAGCAGGCTCGCCACGGCGAACGCGGCGATCAGCACCAGGATCGACAGCCACCTGCCGAGGACGTTGGCGAGCTTGGCGGTGCTGGACAGTGACCCGGTCACCTCGCTGGCCAGGCTCGCGGCGGTGGTGACCGTGTCCTTCGGGAGGAGGTGCTTGATCTCCGCCTGCACTGTGGGGATGTCGGCAGCGCTGCGCGCGGTCACATAGATCGTGTTCACCTCGTTCTTCAGGCGCTTGTTGCCCGCGGCCCTGCCGATCGCCTGGGCCCGGGCCAGCGGGATGTACACCTGCGGCGGGGTGCCCGTCTGCGGCTGGGTGACGATCCCAACGACCGTGAAGCTGTGCCCCACGATCTTCACCGTCGAGCCGGCCTTCAGCTTGTGGGACCTTGCGTAGCCGGAGTCCAGCACGGCCACATTGGAATTCGCGTCGGCGCTCGTGAGCGAGCGGCCCGAGGTCACCGTTCCGGAGCTGAGCGGGCCCAGCGACAGATGGCTCGTGTCTACTCCCTGGACGGTGAACTGGTTCGGCGTCGGGACAGGCCCGCCCCGCTGGCCGAAGTTCTTCGGGATCGTGACCGAGGTGTCGCTGAGGGCGAGCCCGCCGGCGGCGGCCTTGACGTCCTTCAGCCTCGCGACCGCCGCGACCTCGGCCTGGCTGATGGGGCCGTAGCTGGTGCTGTTCAGGTGGTCGACCGTCTGGCCTGCCGCGTTGTGGCACTTGCCGTTCGAGCACAGCTGAGCCCCGCCCGGGCCGATCTGGAAGGTCTGTCCTCCCCCTCCCTTCGCCGGGGCGGCGCCCGGCAAAGCCAGCCGGGGCGCCTTGCCGGTGACCGTGACGTCGGTGCCGACCCCGTACAGCGATTTCAGCACGTCCGACTGGGCCTTCTTGACGCCCGCCGAGGCGGCGGTGACGGTGACCACGAGGCCGATCCCCAGAGCGAGGCCCAGCCCGATGAAGATGGCCTGCCGCATTCTGCGGCGCAGTTCCCGCCGCAGGTAGGTGATGAAGAACATGGTCTGCGCTCCTTGTAGCGGTCTGGCGTGCCCGCGCGGCCCGGGGCCGGCGGGTCTGCAGCCAGGTCTATGCCGCTGGCGGTTGCACGGCGGTTACACCACGTCCGCCCCGTGGCGACGGCGGTGTAACCGCGGTGCAACCCCGCGGCGGGCAGCCTGGACCTGCTGGGCACCCGTGGTGGTGCCCAGTCCAGTTGCCGGTGACCGGGGGAGGCAGGAGCAGCGTTCGATGCCGCGGCGATCCTCAGGTCCGGTTGGGCCTGGCAGCGACGACTAGCCGGGCGACGGTGGCCGCGATCCAGGACCCGGTGCAGGTCCCCCGGGAATCGGCGCGCCGTGAGCGGGCAAACATCCAGCCCGGACTCAGTGGCCGTTCAGCCTGCCCGCAACCTGCCGGAGGAGCATCGGCTGCATTCTGGCCGACAGCCTGGCGTCTGGGGTGGTCGCGTGCGGGTGCTGGTAGTCGAGGACGACCGCGAGCTAGCGGAGGCCGTTGGCGTGGGCCTGCGGCGCGAGCAGATGGCGGTGGATGTTGCCTTCGACGGCGACGCGGGCCTGGAACGGGCGCTCGTCTACGGCTACGACGTGATCGTGCTGGACCGGGACCTGCCCCGCATGCACGGCGACGACGTATGCGCTCACCTGGTCAAGGAAGGGTGCCGCAGCCGGGTTCTCATGCTGACCGCGGCGGCCACGATCGAGGACCGGGTGGACGGCCTCGGCCTCGGCGCCGACGACTACCTGCCGAAACCGTTCGCGTTCGCCGAGCTTGTGGCCCGGATCCGGGCGCTGTTCCGGCGGGCCCAGCCCGCGCTGCCCCCGGTGCTGGAACGCCGCGACCTGCGGCTGGATCCCGCCCGGCGGGCCGCCAGCCGCGGCGGCCGGCCGCTGGAGCTGGGGCCGAAGGAGTTCGGCGCGCTGGAGTTGCTGCTGGCCGCGCAGGGCCGGGTGGTCTCGGCCGAAGAACTGCTCGAGAGGGTGTGGGATGAGATGGCCGACCCGTTCACCACGTCGGTGAAGGTCACCATCAGCCGGCTGCGGCGCAAGCTCGGCGAGCCCCAGTTGATCGAGACCGTCACCCAGGCCGGCTACCGGATCAGCGCATGACCGGGCCGCCGCGGTCCAGAGTGCGCGGGGTGCCGCGCCGGTGGCTCCGGCTGCCGCGCCGCACCGTCCGGCTGCGGCTCACGATGGTCTACGGCGGCCTGTTCCTGCTCTCCGGCGCCGCGCTGCTGGCCATCACCTATTTCCTGGTGGCCCAGCGGCTGCCCGGCGGGCCCGTTGCCGCCAGGCTGCCCGCATCGTCCGCCTTGCCGACCGCCCTGCCGTCCGGAGGCCCGGCCGGGACATCCGGCAGTGGGCTCTTCGTCCAGACGGCCGGGGCCGGCACCTGCCGCCTCCTGACCGGCACCTCGGGGACGCCGGCTCAGGTGGCGGCCCGGGCCCAGCAGTGCCTCGGCCAGCAGCGTGCCCTCCTGCTGAACCGGCTGCTGGCCGAGTCCGGGGTCGCGCTGGCGATCATGACCGTCGCATCGATCGGGCTCGGCTGGCTGGTCGCCGGCCGGGCGCTGGGCAAGCTGCGCACGATCACGGCCGCCGCCAGGTCCATCTCGGCCAGCAGCCTGGACGCACGGCTGGCCCTGCCCGGCCCGGACGATGAGCTGAAGGAGCTCGGCGACACCTTCGACGGCCTGCTGGCCCGCCTGGAGGCGGCGTTCGGCGCCCAGCGCCAGTTCGTCGCGAACGCCTCGCACGAGCTCCGCACCCCCCTGGCCCGGCAGCGGACGCTGATCGAGGTCGCGCTCGCCGATCCGGAGCCGTCGGTCGCCGGGCTGCGGGAAATCTGCAACCGGGTGCTGGCAACGGGCGAGCAGCAAGAACGGCTGATCGAGGCGCTGCTCACGCTGGCCCGCAGCCAGCGCGGCCTGGACCGGCGCGAGCCGGTCGACCTCGCGGCCCTCACCGGCGAGGTGGTGCTGGCCCGCGAGGCCGAGGCGGAACTGCGCGGGCTGACGGTCGAGACCGGCCTTGGCCCGGCGGCCGCGCTCGGCGACGCCCGGCTCGCCGAGCGGCTGGTCGCCAACCTGCTCGACAACGCCGTGCGGCACAACGTGGCGCGCGGCGTTGTCCAGGTCAGTACCCGGACGTGGGCTGGCCACGCCGTGCTGTCGGTGTCCAACACCGGCCCGGCGATCCCGCCGGATCACGTTGCCCGGCTGTTTCAGCCGTTCCAGCGCGGCGGCGCCGACCGCACCGGCACCTGCGACGGGCTCGGCCTGGGGCTGTCGATCGTCGCCGCGATCGCCGAGGCGCACAGCGCGTGGCTCCGGGCCAGAGCGCTGGCCGGCGGCGGGCTCGCGGTCTGGGCCGGCTTCCCGCAGGCATTCAGATAGCCGCGGGCCACCGTGAGCCGAAGCCCTCGCTCGGCCAGCAGCCAGCGGCGATAACCGTCCAGCAGCTCCTCCGCCAGGGTCTGCGGCACGGGAGCCCCCGGCAGCGGAGCCACCCCCAGCCTGCGCAGATACTCAAGCAGCGGCGCCAGCACTCGCGGCGTGACGAACTCGCCATACCCGGCGGCACGGCGGGCCGCCAGATACGCCCCGATCGCAGCGGCGTCCAGATCAGCGGCGTCCAGGCCCGCATCAGCCAGCCACCCGCGCAGCTGTGCCGCCAGCTGCAGTTGCTTTTGCGCTGGGCGCTCCGATACCCCAGGCGGGCCAGTTCCCCGGCGAACCCCCGCGCATATGGCGCCAGTGGGCCCGCCACGCGAACCCCTTGAAGATCATCCATCTCTCTGTCCTCTCCGGTTGCCGAAGAGGACAGCCTCACCTCGCCGCGGCCGGCATTATGCCGATATCCCGGGCCCGCCCACCCCCACCCACCAGCACCCCCGCCACCGGTATCGGCATAACCGCGGTATCGGGGTAATGGGCGAAGCGGCACCGTGACCTGTCCCGGGCTTACAACCAGGTCGCCTGCCTGCTGCACGCCGTGCTCGCCGACCTGGTTCCCGGCGGCTGCAGGCGCGTTCGTCGGCGTCGAAGGACGCCGAACTGCTGGTGCTGCGTCAGGAGGTCGCGGTGCTGCGCCGCCAGCACCCCAGGCCCAGGCTGGACTGGGCCGACCGGGCGGCACTGGCTGCCCTGACCCGGCTGTTGCCGAGGCCGCTGCGGCTGGGTCGGCTGGTGACGCCGGGGACGCTGCTGGGCTGGCACCGGCGCCTGGTCCGCTGGCGGTGGACTTATCCTCACCGTGGCGGACACCCGCCTGTCGACGCCAGGCTCGTGGTGCTGATCGGGCAGATGGCGCGGGAGAACCCAGGCTGGGGATACAAGCGGATCCAGGGGGAGCTGCTGGGCCTGGGGTACCGGGCCGGCGCGTCTACGGTGCCGCGGATCCTCAAGCGGCTGCGGAACCCGCCCGCACCTCAGCGCAGCCGCACGACCTGGCCGCAGTTCCTGCGCACTCAGGCCGTCACGCTGCTGGCATGCGATTTCTGCCATGTCGACTGCGCGGTTACCTTGCGCCGCGGTTATGTGTTCTTCGTGATGGAGGTGGGTACCCGTCGTGTGCATGTTCTGGGCGTGACCGCGCACCCCGACGGCGCGTGGACGGTTCAGCAGGCGCGGAATCTGCTGATGGACCTGGGGGAGAGGGCCAACCGGTTCCGGTTCCTGATCCGGGACCGCGCAGGGCAGTTCACCGAGGCGGTCGACGCGGTGCTGGCCGCTGCCGGGATCGAGGTGGTCAAGATCCCGCCACAGCGCCCAAGAGCGAACGCCTATGCCGAACGCTGGGCGCGGACCGCCCGGGCCAAGGTCACCGACCGGATGCCGATCGCCGGGCCGCGGCATCTGCACGTGGTGCTGGAGGAGTACGCCGCACACCACAACCGGCACCGCCCGCGCCGGGCCAGGAACCTGCGGCCACCAGACCACGACGCCAGCACAGCACCGGTCGCTGACCTGGCAGCGACGACGATACGACGCCACAAGGCCCTGGGCGGGCTGATCCACGAGTATCAACGGGCCGCGTTACGGTCACCGGGCCAGCCCTAAAGCTGCAGGTCAAAGGCGACGACGAGGTTGTGGAACCCTACAGCTTGAAGGGCCCGGCCGTTGCCCACGTGGCCTAGCCGGTCAGTAGCTGAAGGTGGTCGCTCCCTCGTCGCCGATCCATTCCCATAGCTGGACGCTTCCGCCCAGCTCAGCGTTGGCCAGCAGGTCTCCCTTGTCGAGTTGCTTGGTGTTGAAGCAGACCGGGCAGACCATGTACCGTCCCCCCGCCTTCTCGTACCGTGCGAGCAGGTCCCCCAGGGACGGGCAGCCGTCGCAGGCGACACCGACAGCCACCTCTCGCATCGCCAGCCGGACGGCCTCTTTGGCCTGGAACATCAAGGTTGGCCGTCCGGCTTCGGCGGCGCCCACCGCGACCAGGAACGCCACGGTCACCTTCTCCGGGTCCTCCATGCCGGTGCTGAGACTGATCACTGCCTTGCCAGCCATGGCTGCCTCGCTCTCCTCCGGTGGCATTGGGCCGGGTCCATCCGGTGAGATACCATCTTCACACAAGTAACCGCAGATCAGCGGGGTAACGGCTCGGCTGTACCACGAGGCCGACACGAAAGATCACCGCCCGGCGGCGCGATGTCACACCGCTCGGCAGTGGCGTTTGGGGGCGGTCCTCGTGGGGCGTGTGCCGCTTGACGCCGCTGCCGGTGGCCGGCAGCGTTTGCACCATGGCGGCCTTCCCGGTGCCCAGGTATCTGGCCGAGACCGCGCGCCGTGATCGGGGCGTGCGCGCCTGGATCGCCGGGCTGCCCGAGATCGTGGCTGATCTGGCCGGCCGGTGGTCGCTGCGAGTTGGGGAGCCGTTCCAGCCGGGCGGGCAGTGCTCGTGGACGGCACCGGTCAGCGCCCCGGACGGGGCGAGCCTGGTGCTCAAGGTGGCGTTCCGGTTCCCGGGCGGCGAGGAGCGGGACGAGGCTGCCGGGCTGCGGGTCTGGGACGGGAACGGGACGGCCCGGCTGCAGGCGTCCAGCCAGACCGAGTCGGCGCACGCGCTGCTGATGGAGCGGTGCCTGCCCGGCACCCCACTGGGCCTGGTGCTGCCCGAACCGGAGCAGGACCTGGTCGTTGCCAACTTGCTGGCCCGGCTGTGGGCACAGCCCCCCGGCGGCTACCCGTTCCGCCCGCTGGCGCAGATGTGCGCGGCCTGGGCGAAGGAGTTCGAGCGGGACTACGCGGCCGCCGCCGCCGACCGGGTCGACCCGGGGCTGGCTCGGGCCGGGATCACGCTGTTCCGGGACCTGCCGCACACCGCCGACCGCCAGGTGCTGCTGGCCACCGACCTGCACGGCGACAACATCCTCGCCGCGCAGCGGGAACCGTGGCTGGTCATCGACCCCAAGCCCTATGCCGGCGACCCCGCCTACGACCTGCTGCAGCACATGCTCAACTGCGAGGACCGGCTGGCCGCCGACCCGGGCGGGCTGGCCACCCGGATGGCGCACCTGGCCCAGATTGACGCCGGCCGGGCCCGGCAGTGGCTGTTCGCCCGCAGCGTGCAGGAGTCGATCGGCTCACCGCTCATGCGCCACGTCGCCGGGCGGCTCGCGCCCGCATAGCCTGCGCCCGGCCCCGGCCGTCAAGCTCGTCTCCGATTGCGCGCCGGATACCCGGATCTGGGCGGCCCACGTCCCAGGCCGGCATCGAGCAGGCACCCGCGCCGATCGGCGGCTCCGGGCGCGCTGGCAGAGTGAACGCCGATCACGCGGCGTGAGATGCCTGTGGGCGGCGGTAGGTGTGGCGGCCGCGGGCGGCACGGACGCGGACGTGTCTTTGCCGACTGGGAGGCGGTAGGGAGCTTCCCGCCGGGCGCGGCGTAGCTGGCGGCGGGCAGCGGGATGCAGGCCGCCTGAGGCCAGACTCCGCGTGGGTGCCTCTGTCGGCGGCATTTCACCTGGTCAGCCGCGCCGGGCGAGCGCGGCCGCGCAAGAGCTGTCCACGGCAAGCGCCGACCTGCTCGCGGCGCCGGCTGGGAGGATGGCGGCATGCACACCGATGATCCCGTTCTTGAGCTCATGGACCGCTTCACCGCTGCCCTCAACTCCGGCAACCTTGACGCCGTGCTGGCGCTCGTCACCGATGACATCGTCTTCGAGTCCACCTCGCCGCCACCGGACGGCGCCCGCTACCACGGCCGGGACGCGGTGCGCCAGGTCTGGGGCCAGATGCTGGCGGCCACGCCGTCGGCCCGGTTCTCTGTCGAGGAACAGTTCTCGGACGGCTCAGCACGCGCCGTCGTGCGCTGGCGTTACGACTGGGGAGACGGCCACGTGCGCGGCGTGGACATCGTCCGGGTCCGAAATGGCCAGCTCGCCGAAAGCCTGGCCTACGTCAAGGGGTAATGCGCACCGCGCGGACCAGAGCGGCTTCATGGCTTACCGAGGCCCATCAGGCAGCGATCCGAGATGAGCTCGTTACCTAAAGGCAAGAACATCGCTCATGCGCGCCTACAACGCCCGTAGCCCGGCTCCGAGCGGCGCGCCATAACGGGGGGGCTGCGCGCGGGAGCCAAGGAGCAGAACTGGATCACAGCAGGTGACGTTGGGGCCCGGCGGCCATGCGACCGGACCTGCCGATCTGGCGTGGCGGCCGGCCGTGCCTTCAGGGCGCGATGGCTCCGCGCAGGCGGCCGGCTTCGGTGGGCGCTCGCCACGAGTGAGCGCCGACGACCCGTTTCACGCGGTTCGCTGGCCTAATCCGGTGCGGACGCCGTGCTGGCTCTTACTGGTGCAGCCGGATACGATCCGGGTTGGGGTAGAAGATGGGCAGCAAGCGGCGCCGGCTCGACCCTGTGGGGCCGTTTGGCAATCCGGACGGGTCACGAGCCGACATCGAGGATGTGATCAGCGAGTTCGTCGACTTCGGCGGCGATCCAGCGTATGGCCACCTCGCGACCCGGGCCAACGACTCCATGGTGCGGGTCATCGTGGGGAAGCTCGGTGCCGGCAAAACGGTCTACCTGCGGCGTCTTCAGGATTTCCAGGCACATCAGGAATCGGTTTACGCCGATATGCCGCAGCAGGGCCTGCCGAAGACCGAAGTTGTGGTGAAGGCGTGCCAGTGGTTCTCAGACCGTGTCCTGGTCGAGAAGTGGATGCAGATCTGGGACCGCGCGATCATGCGGTCGCTGGCCTCCCACGTGCTGCGCCGTCCCGAGCTGCGCCAGCAGTTGCGCGACGAGCAGGCCGACGAGATCGAGCAGTCGTATGAGCGGCTGCTCGACGACTTCCGCCGCCCCCGGACGATCTACAGCCAGGTGCGCGACATCATTAACCAGCGGAACACCGCCCACCAGCTGTCCACGTACCTCGACGACCCGCTCTGGGATGACCTTGAAGATCTGCTGGGCGAGGTCATCGGCCAGTGCAAGCCGGTCTATTTCTACCTGGACGCGGTGGACGAGGAGTTCAGCCACGCGCCGATGTACTGGCTGAAGTGCCAGGAAGGGTTGTTCTACCAGGTCATGCGGCTGCTCCGCGACCACAGGCTGGGCGGCCGCCTGCACGTCGTCGTCTGCATCCGCGATATCGTCATGTCCTCGGTCTACCGGTCAGAACACGCGCCGCGGTACTACAACGAACCGCACATACGCGTCCTGACCTGGGACCGAAGCTCGCTGCTTTATCTGCTTCAGCAAAAGCTGCAGCGGCTGCCGCCGCCGCTGCTGATGCGGCGCCCCACCAGCGGCGCCCCCACGATCCGCGACTGGCTCGGGGTCAACGGCGGCTGGCCGGGACCCGATGGCGACGGAACCGTCGAGGACTACCTGCTCAGCCACACCAGGCTGATCCCGCGCGACATCATCTCGCTCGGCAACGAGCTGAACGAGGAGGTGCTGCGGCAGAAGCAGGCTGGCCACGAGGGCCTGCCGCCGGCGGCCCTCCAGAAGGTGGTCCAGCGCTGCGCCAAGCGGTTCGGCGACTCCCAGCTCGCCCAGTGCGCCAACCAGGTCTCCTCGGACCTGATGCCGCAGAACGCCGCCCTGTACGACTACTCCGAATTGTTCACCAGCACCCAGGCCTACATCAGCGGCGTGCAGGAGGACCTTCGCTCCTTCGTCCGGATGATCGGCGTCGACCGGTTCCCGCGCGGGGATCTCGGGGCACTGCAGGAAATGGCGGATCAGTACTTCGAGAAGGCGACGGACCTCGCCTCTGTCCTGTGGCAGAACGGCCTGCTCGGGTACGTCGACGAGACCGGGCGGCGCCGGTTCTACTCGATGGGCGACGTCGAGGAGTTTCACTTCCCGCCCGACGTAGACACGTATGTGCTGCATCCGTGCCTGGTGCACACTGTCGGAGGAATCCGGCGTGTGCGGCCGGGCTCCGCGGGAGCCGGAGATGCGCGCCGCATCGGCCGGCCCACAACTCCTGAGCGCAACGACCGTCCCGGCGCATCGGCCGGCGCACCGCCCTCCGGCCGCAGCCAAATGCTCCCGGGACCAGGCCCGGCAGAGGTGCGGTCCTCGGTTGGCGCCAAGGCTGCTGACTACGGTGTCGGCGACGTCCTCGAGGGCCGCTTCGAGGTCTTGGACATAGTCGGGCAAGGTGGCTTTTCAAAGGTCTATCACGTGCGGGATGACGTCGAGGGTGAGGAGCGGGCGCTCAAGCTCTTCGACAGCGCCGCCGGGTATGAGGCGGTGCGCCGCGAGATCGGCGCCCTGCGGAAGATCCATCACCCCAACGTGGTGGAGGTCTTCTGGGCCGGCAAGACCAACGCCGGCGACTGGTACCTCATCACCGAGCTCATTGACGGGGAGCCACTCGATGCGTTCGTCACCGGAAGCAAACACCTTCGCGACCGGGAGGCAGTCGATGTTGCCCTCGACCTGCTAGACGCGCTCGTCGCCTTTCATCCCGATTCGGCGCGCCTCAAGCAGCTGGATGCCAAACGCCGCGAAGGCGACCTGCCGGAAGCCGAGTCGCGCGAGTGGATGGAATTGCAGGACAAAGGGCTGGTCCACCGCGACATCAAACCGCACAACGTGATGCTCACGCGCACCGGAGCCAAACTACTCGACTTCAACATCGCCTCCCGGGCCGGGGACCCCGTGCACACGCACTCCGGCACACCGCCCTACCAGCCACCCGACGCCGGCCTCACTCGCTGGGACGTCTCCACGGACCTGTTCGCCGTCGGCGTCCTGCTCTACCAGCTCCTCTGTAACGGTCACCACCCGTTCCCGAACGCGATGCCCATGGCCGGCGAACCGGTGACCGACCCCAGAACGATCCGCATTGACCTCAGTCCTGACCTTGCAGAGTTTCTCATCAAGGCCTGCGCCCCCGCCAGCGCTGACCGCTTCGCCACAGCTGCCGAGATGCGGCTCGCCTTGCGAACCATCCGCACTGACCTTTGACCAGCCGATCCGGGAGATGTGCTCCCATCGCGGCATGCGCGCACACCCGGCGATCTCACGTTCTGGCCGGCCGACAGCGCGTCGCCGACTCCTCGCCGCGCAGAATCCCCGATCGCGCAGAATCCCCAGGTATGGAACTCCCCATCGAGCTCAGGGACGATGACTACTGGCGTCCAGAACGGCGGCTACACGCGCACTGGCGGGGTACCAGCCGTTGTTGCTGATCGTGATCGGGATGCCTATCCCGATGTCGGCTGGGTCACGGGCTCGGTGCTGCCTTCCTCGGGCGGGCCTGTTGCCATGGGCCAGAGAACCGCCGGTTCGGTCGCGCTTTGCTGGCTGTGCCGCCGGGAGCCCGTGATGTTTGCCTTCATCCTGGCATCGGTTTGGCCGGGCGTGGCCGAAGCGGGAGCTGGCAGAGTTTATTATGCCGGGCTGCCTGGCTGGCTATGAGGCGGGCTGGGTGAACCAGGGGCTGCCCGGGGGGAACAGGTAGCGGTCGGCGATGTGGTTGAGCACGCGCCGGGCCTGCTGGAACCGGTCGGCCACCTCGCCGACGACCGTGACCCGGGCGGTGGGGACCGGTGCCAGGTCGCGGGCGGCCCGGTACCAGCGGGCACCGAGGTGCTCCAGCAACTCGATCGCTGGCGCCTCGGCCAGGCGCTCATGCTGGGCGGGGGTCAGGCCGGCGGCGCGCAGCAGCCGGCCGGCATTGACCGGGCCCAGCACGACGGTGGCGGCGTAGTCGGGGAAGACGCCGGTCAAGAACAGCGTCACGTCGCCCAGCCTGCGGTACACGCCCGGCCGCTCGGCCCGCGGCACCGCCTCCAGCAGGCCGGCCAGCCGCACCGGGTCCAGCTCGCTGAACCGCCGGGTCCGCATCCGCCCGCCTGCCCGGAACCGGTAGCGGCCACTGGCCACTCGGGTAAAGGAGGCCAGCAGCTCGGCCAGAAACACCCGCCGGGCTGGCTCGGCCAGAAAGTCCCGCAGCGCGGGCGCATCGAACAACGGCACCCGCTGCCGCGGCCCGGTGCGTTCGGGCACGTAGCCCGCCGCGGCCAGCTCGGTGGCGGCCCGCTGCACGAACACCGCGAACACCAAAAACGGCGACGCCAGCCCGGCCCACCCAGCGGCAGCCTCACCCTGGCCCATCACGGCATCGAAGGTGCCGGGATGCTCCAGCAGGGCCAGCAGCGCCGCCTGGTCGCCACGCAGCCACGAGCCATCCGCCGCCCGGCCAGTGCCCGCTGCCCCGGCGGCCACCGACACCAGCAGCCTGAGGTCGGCATCGGTCAGATGGCCCGCGTACTCCCGCCCGGCCAGCTCTGGGCCCATGGCACCACGGTACGCCGCCGCCAGGATCGCACACCCGCCCGCAGCTCGCCGCTTGCCGGGCGCCGCCGCGGCCACCAGGTGACGCACCGGCAGGCACGGCGAACTGCCCGGCGCGAACGGCCACAGGGGACTTAAATGTTCGTCGGCCGGGCCCGCCGTCGTGCCGCCCAGTCCATCCTGCGCACCCTGCTGGCCCGGTCCTATGGCTTCGGTGACAGCTGACGGAGCAGTTCGCGCCACGGGCCGGCGACCAGGCCCGGGCCGGTCAGCCGCGCGAGGTGATCGCTCGCCAGGTACGTCACCGGTAAGCCACGGTGCCGCGCCCCCGTAGTTGTCACGCTGCGGCAGCCACGGACCGTCCCATCATCGGCCCGGCATGGGCGGTGCCTCCACGGCGCGGCGCCCGCGCCGGACGGCGGTTCACGCGCGTCGCGCAGCTCATGAGGCGACAGCGCGGCGGGACGTGCGGGTGGTGTCACTGTGTTGCACTGGCCGGCGGCGGGGCCGGGGCCTGGCCCAGATCGTTCTCTTCCGGCTGGCCTTGCTGGCTTGCGTGGCCTTCGGCGCTCACCTGGCCCAGCCGCAGTTGCCCCAGCACCTGGTCGATCTGCCTGGTGAGTTCGCCCGGCAGGTAGGAGCGGGCGTGCTCGTGCGCCGCGGCGGTCACATCGATCAGCAACCGGGCGTCTCGCCGGCCCAGTTTCACCTGGGCGGCCTGGAGCAGGCTGAACAAGGCATCCCCAAGAACCTGGCCGACGGGAAGCGAGCGCAACCGCTGCACGTACTCGCGGGCGTCCCCCGCGGGCCGCTCGTCTGCTTGCCCGCCGCCACCCGGCTCGTCACTGCCCACGACCGGCAACCTCCCACATCGCCCGGCGGTTGGGGCGGTCACGTTGGCCGCACCGTCACCACAGGCTCCGCCGATTATAGAAATCACGCACCGGGCATGCGGGCTGCAACCGGTCAGCGCCCGGTTGCCTTGCTGGCCGCCCGCCCGGCGGGCACCAGGCCCCGCCGCGCGGCGGGCGGCCAAGTCACTGCTGTCAGCATGCTGGTCCAGCGACGAATGCCGCGACTACATATGTGGCGTGCCGGTCCAGGGACGCTCCGGCCCGGGTCGTAGCGGATCGTGGCCCGCGGATGCGCGTGGAGGCGGCGTCCTGCACGTCCCGCAACGGAACCCGGCATCCAAACCGCGGTGATGAACGCGGGCCGACGGCCGCCGCCCCAGCGCGCCCGCTATTCGAGACCACCGCCGGAATGCCGTTGGCAGGACGTGGCCGAACCCGGTCCCTGACACCGCCGGGCGCTTCCAGTTACGTGATGCCCGCCGCGCGCTGCCCGCGCCCGCAGCGGTTAGCCTGGGCGGTTCGCCGAGCGGGCAGTGATCCGGCAGGCCGCCACCAATGGCGCGGCGGAGGCGACGATGGCCAGGCCAGGCCACTCACTTCGTGACGACCTGGTCGCCCAGCGCGCCCTCGGCCGCGGCCGGGTCGTCTGCGCAGATCACCGCGAAGAACTCCGCGTCGGAGATGCGAACCGGCAGCAGCAGGTCCACGTTGACGCCCGCGTCGGCGAGCATGCCGAAGACCGCGGCGGCGGCGCCGGGCAGGTTCGCCATCTTGACGGTGACCGCGGGCCGTATCAGATACCCGATCCCC
>Ga0070706_100003635_pt1 | contig 15103 bp, 7 predicted proteins | sample KBSK5501metaG_FD_65476 | JGI IMG/M metagenome (GOLD analysis project Ga0070706, IMG submission 65476) | Corn, switchgrass and miscanthus rhizosphere microbial communities from Kellogg Biological Station, Michigan, USA - KBS K5-50-1 metaG | ecosystem: Host-associated > Plants > Roots >...
TCGGCAAGCGAGGATCATACTGTGCATATATGGGATACTGCATCCGGGCTGCTCTGGCTGAGGGAACTGGCATTACGTACAGGGTTCAATTATGTCGTCTACGAGGGTCATCCCAGCGCAATACAAGCAGTAGCCTGGTCGCCCGATGGCAGGCATATCGCCTCGGGGGGCAGTCCTAATACGGTACGTGTGTGGGATGCGATCACACATGATACCGTCACGGTCTATCAAGGTCACTCAGACGAAGTGCGGGCATTGGCATGGTCACCCGATAGCCAGTTTATTGCCTCCGCAAGCTTTGATCATACCGTGCGCATATGGGATGCAAACACAAAGGATGTGATCTTCACTAATCGTAGATCTTCCGGTGTGACGCATGCGCTAACATGGTCGCCCGACGGTAGGTATATCGCTTTTGGGAATAGCGATCATACGATCGAGGTATGGGATATCGCAGCGAAGCGTAAGCTCTTCACCTATCGCGGTCATTCCAGCAGCGTACGCGCGGTAGCCTGGTCGCCTGATGGCAAGCACATCGCCTCGGCGGGCAACGATCATACAGTCCAGGTATGGGATGCAGTCTACCAGCAAGGCGCAGCCCAAAAGCAGAGTGCTTTCACCTATCGCTACCACTCAGGAAGCGTCTGGACAGTGGCCTGGTCGCCCGACGGGCAGAGTCTCACCTCGGCAGGCGAGGATAGTATTGTACGCGTGTGGCAAGCAATATGAATCAATAGTTCTCGAGGTGACATTGACGCACTGCCATTTTCTCTCCGCGCTGAAATGTGGTATGCTGAAATATCTGTACTGTTTGTTTTGTTGATGGCGAATCTCTCACATATTCTCCTCAAGGCCAACAAAAAAGGCCTCTCCATCGCCTCTGTATGAAATAGAAAGAGGTTAGTTATATCATGGCAAGTTGGCAGAGCCATTTCATCAAGTTCGCGCTGCGGGTCGTGAAAAGCCTGGGGCACCAATCCAGCTCTATTCAGCAGGAGCGTGCAAAGGTCGAGTCCAGGGTAGCGCTCGTCCCAAAGAAGCGACATGTCAAATATGAGCCTTGCGACGTAGAGGGGATGCGTGCCGAGTGGGTCACCGCGCCCGGCGCATCCCCTGAGCGAGTGATCCTGCACCTTCACGGCGGCGCCTATATCGTTGGTTCGGTTAATACGCACCGCACCCTGGCCACCGACCTCTCGCGTGTGACGAGAGCACGTGTACTCGTTGTCGAGTACCGCCTGGCTCCTGAACACCTTTTTCCCGCGGCTGTCGATGACGCATTAATCGCGTATCGCTGGCTCCTCTCTCAGGGGATTTCTCCGGAGCGCGTGGTAGTTACCGGTGATTCAGCCGGGGGAGGCTTGGCCGTCGCACTGCTCGTAGCTGCGCGGGATGCGGGCGAGCCTATGCCCACGGCTGCTGTCTGCCTCTCACCATTCGTTGACCTGGCCATGACCGGGGCATCGTTGAAGACAAAGGTCAAAGCGGATGTAATGTTGCAAGCAGAGCTGTTTGCGCCTGTGATCAAAGCGTATCTTGGCGAAGCCGACCCTTACGCACCCCTGGCTTCGCCGCTCTATGCTGACTTATATAACCTACCCCCGTTGCTCATCCAGGTCGGAACCGATGAACTGCTGCTTGATGACGCGACACGCCTTGCCGCGCGGGCACGTGCAGCAGGAGTTGAGGTTGCGTTAGAAGTCTGGGATGGTATGTTCCACACCTGGCAGGCCTGGGGTAGTATACTCCCAGAGGCGGGGCGAGCGATGGCGCATATCGGGGAATTTGTGTGCGCACACCTGGAATAATACTAGTGAAATCTGTTGTATGCTGACTAAATGGTTGAATCCTGGTAAGTGCTGATGCATGCGGGGAGGAGGAGAATACATGGTTGCTTTCGCTCATCTTTACTGTGCCAGGTGTGGCACAGGTAATCCGGCACAAGCGGCATTTTGCTTTGCCTGTGGACAGCCCCTGCACGCTCCAGCGGTTGGACCCACTATCGGCTCTTCCACCGGACTGCTTGTTCAGAATCACTTGCTCAAGCAGCGCTATCACATACTTGGCCAGGTCGGCAAGGGCGGTTTCGGGGCCGTCTATAAGGCAGCAGATACACTATTTGGTTACCGGCTCGTGGCGGTCAAGGAGATGGGTCAGAGTCATCTGAGTCCACAGGAGATAGCAGAGGCCATCGAGGCTTTCAAACACGAAGCGCATATGCTCGCGGGCCTTCAGCATCCCAATATTCCCGCTATCTATGACTATTTTGGCGAAGCCGGGCACTGGTATCTCGTTATGGATTTCGTCGAAGGAGAAACACTCGAGGAACACCTGTATACATCCAAAGGAGGATATCTCCCGGTCGAGCAGGCGCTCGACATCGGCATTCAACTCTGCACTGTGCTTGCCTACTTGCACACTCGCCAACCGCCCATCATCTTCCGTGATCTCAAACCCGCTAATATTTTGCTGAGAGCTCCTGGTCAAATCTACCTGATCGACTTTGGTATTGCCCGCCACTTTAAACCAGGACAGTCCAGAGATACAATTGCTTTCGGTTCACCCGGCTACGCTCCCCCCGAGCAATATGGCAAGGCGCAAACGACTCCTCGTGCAGACATCTACGCCTTGGGAGCCACACTCCACCAGTTGCTAACAGGGGATGACCCCACCCAGTCTCCATTTCGCTTTGCGCCTCTTCAGTTGCGCAGCCAAACGACTCCTGTTGGGCTTGATACCTTAATCATGCGCATGCTTGAAATAGATGAGAATAGAAGACCGGACAATATGCATGCCATCAAGCTAGAGCTGCAACGTTTGGCGGCCCAACGAACAGCCAGGCAGGTGGGCTTCTTACAACCTGGAATCATGTACGTGTACCCGTCTCCAACTATTCCCAGGCAATCTTTTCCAGTTTCGCAACCTGGAGCAGGTAGTGCCATCCAGGGAAGTACTCTCTTCAGCTATCATAGTCATTCCGATAAAGTGAAATCTGTGGCCTGGTCACCGGATGGCGCGTATCTCGTCTCTGGGAGCGTCGATAAGACCGTCCAGGTTTGGGAGGCCGGCACCGGAGATCATCTCTTCACCTACACGGGTCATTCAGAAGCGGTGAATGCGGTAGCCTGGTCGCCCGATGGCAAGCTGATCGCCTCGGTAAGCAATGATTCTACTATACAAGTGTGGGAGGCCAACACCGGAATCTGCATCTTCACCTGCCGTGGTCATTCCGATGCAGTAAATGCGGTGGCCTGGTCGCCCGATGGCAAGCTGATCGCCTCGGCAGGCGATGATACAACCGTAAGAATATGGGATGCCACTACCGGTCATCATCTTTTCACCTATCATGGTCACTCCGATTGGGTGCGCACGCTGGCGTGGTCACCAGATAGTAAACGCATCGCCTCGGCAGGCGATGATTCGATGGTACACATCTGGCATGCTGCAACCAGCCGCAACACCTTCTTCACCAGGAATGCCTATCGTGGTCATTCCTATTGGGTACGTGCTGTGACATGGTCGCCCGACGGCAAGCTGATCGCCTCAGCCAGTGATGATTTGACGGTGCATGTCTGGAACGCCGCGACCAGGAAACAAATGTTAGTCTATCGCGGTCATACAGATGGACTACGTGCCGTGGCATGGTCGCCCGACGGCAAGTACATTGCTTCGGGGTCGGGGAGCAACAATAATTATATTGCAGATAATACAGTGCGCATCTGGGATGCCAGCAGTGGAGATACTGTGTATATCTATCGCGGTCACTTTGATCCTGTGCTTTCCCTGGCCTGGTCACCCAATGGAGAACGAATCGCTTCAGCTTGCTGGGGTGGCTCGGTAACAGTATGGCAAGCGGGCTAAATGTAGCTGGTATGTATTCAAAGTTGTTACCTCGGCCTTCTTGATGTAAGCTATTACTGAGAGAAAAAAATGAGAAATAAGCCTTTACGAGGGTACCATCATGAAAGAAACCCAAGACACAACCACTACCACTAATACCAATACCCTGAGCACACCAAAGAACCTTGAGTCTGTACCTGCGAACGTCCCTATCGTAATGCCTCGCGTAGTAATCGTTGGCGCCGGTTTCGGTGGCTTACAAGCGGCGAAAGCCTTGCACAACGCTCCTGTTCACGTAACCGTCATCGACCGCCAGAATCACCACTTGTTCCAACCCCTGTTGTACTGGGTTGCCACCGCAGGGTTATCACCTGCGGACATCACTTCACCGGTTCGCGGCATACTGAGGAAACAGAAAAACACAGAAGTGCTGATGGCAGAGGTGACAGGCGTGGATCTAGAGCAGCAGCGCGTACTGATAGGTGAACGTTCGATGCCCTATGATTACCTGGTGCTGGCAACTGGCGCTCACGATAATTACTTTGGGCATCCTGAGTGGGAGACTAACGCTCCCGGATTGAAATCGGTCGTAGATGCGATATCCATTCGGCGCAAGATACTGCTCGCCTTTGAAGCTGCCGAGATGGAGACCGACCCGGAGAAAATCAAAGAGCTGCTCACCTTTGTGCTGGTAGGTGCCGGGCCAACCGGCGTCGAAATGGCGGGTGCTATTGCGGAGCTTGCACACAAGTCCCTTGCGACTGATTTCCGGCATATCGACACGACTTCGACGCGCATCATCCTGCTCGAGGCCACACCCAGGATACTGGCAGCATTTCCTAAGTCGCTGGTACGTAAATCACAAAAGAAAATGAACCACATGGGTATTGAAGTTCGCACGGGTGCACCTGTTTCAGCGATAGACGAACATGGCGTCGTGGCCGGGGGTGAGCGTATCGCAGCAAAAACGATCATCTGGACCGCAGGTATTTCGGCCTCTTCCGCTGGAAAATGGCTTGGCGCCGAGGTGGACCGCGCAGGTCGCGTGAAGGTGAACGGGGATCTGTCCGTCCCTGGTCATCCTGACGTTTTTGTGATTGGTGATACTGCCAGCGCCACGCAAGACGGTAAACCCCTGCCCGGGGTTGCTCCGGTCGCTATGCAGGCCGGGCGCTACGTGGCACGGCTCGTTGCTCATCGTGTCAGAGGCGAGGAGCTGAACAAGCCATTTCAGTATCGCAACAAGGGCAACCTGGCTACAGTAGGGCGCTCCTATGCCATTGTAGACATCGGCAAGATCCGCCTCACAGGTTTAATTGCCTGGGTGATGTGGCTTGTCGTACATATCTACTACCTGATTGGATTCCGCAATCGTTTTATTACTCTCTTCCAGTGGGCCTGGACCTACTTCACCTATACACGCGGTGCGCGCCTCATTACGTTCGAGAATGAACATGAACCTTAGAAAATTTAATACAGTATTAATATAGGATTAAATATATTCCTGAGCTTGCTAATGCATGTCCTTTTTACATTACAATGAAATAATGCTTAATGGCTTGCAAGTTGCGCGAGGTGCATAGTGCAAGAGGTATGGTCTACTCTTCCCATAGGAAGTATCGTAGGTGGCCGCTACCAGGTAGAGAAACTGCTCGGCAAGGGTGGTTTTGGGGCTGTCTACCTGGTCAGAGATCAACGTGTCCGGCAGAATATCTTCGCTCTCAAAGAAGTAATCGATCCCAATCAACTAGAGCGAAAGCGTTTCGCCTTTGAAGCTGAGCTACTCAGACGGCTCGATCATTCCGCCCTGCCCCGGGTCTATCGTGTGTTCGAAGATGATCGCAATGGCCGGGTATATATGCTCATGGACTATGTCGAAGGGTCAAACCTGGAGGTACTGCGGCAGCGGCAGCCGAGCAAACGCTTTTCGATGGAGCAGGTGCTAAGCATTACGGCGCCAATTATGGGCGCTGTAACCTATCTGCATGATCAACATCCTCCAATTCTGCATAGGGATATTAAGCCCTCCAACATAATCGTGCCGACTTCAGGTGATCAAGCCATGCTGGTCGATTTTGGCATCGCCAAGGAATTTGACCCGGAATCTACTACTACTGCTGTGCGTCATGCCTCGCCAGGTTATGCAGCACCTGAGCAATATGGCGCCGGCACCAACACACATACCGACATCTATGGGCTGGGCGCAACCATCTATACTCTATTGACAGGCGGTGTGCCTGCTGATGCGTTCTATCGAATAACCCAAATGGGGAGCAAGGGCACTGATCCGCTGGAGCCAATACTCCAGTTCGCACCGGGTGTTCCGCAGTATATAGCTGATGCTATTTATCGTGCTATGGCTGTAGACAGTAATGACCGCTTCCCAACAGTACAAGACTTCTGGCAGGCGCTCAATGTGCAAACTCCAGGCCGTCAGGCACCCCTCGTTGTTCCTGGGCCAGCAGTTCCTCAGTCATACCCCGCCGTAGTTAACGCGCCCGTTCCATCATTCGACAGCTCTACGACTATAGCTGTGCGAGAGCAGACAGCAGGTCGACGCAGCAGGAATGGCCTGCTCCTGCTCCCCGCGTTATTGGTCGGCCTGACTTCTGTAGCGCTTCTTTTGTTTGCGCTCATTGGCCATAGAGGTACTAATCCCGCAATCACTCCAACAGCCGGAGTTGTGCATAGGCCCGCGGTTACAGCTACTCATAAACCGGCCCCGTCACCACATCCTAGTTCCTCGCCTGTGACGCCAAGTCCATCTCCCAACCCCGCATCAGGCCTACCCACTCTGAGTGATGCCTATAACGGCAGTATACATAACACCCTGGCAAACCTCATTACTAACATGTCTCTCACATCTATCAAGCAAGATGGAAGAAATATTCGAGGTAACCTCGCGATAGCCCCTCCACTCGCGGGAAGTGGCGCTTTTAGAGGAACCATCAATACTGCAGGCGCTCTTCAGTTTACGGTTTATAGTACGCAGGTGGGAGCACCCCTCTTTTTCCAGGGAAATGTGAATGCTGGTGGCAGTCTTTCAGGAACATATTGTAGCCTTGACAAGACGGGTAATTGCAACCCTGCTGTTGGTGGCTATGGCACCTGGACAGCTTTTCCTGCATCACCCGGGTCAGGGTCCGCCTCGGTCGTATCTCCTGCTTTGGCTGTGGCTCGTATTGAAACTTGGTCTTGGTGACAATCGTGTTAGCTCAGAGCGTCTGGAACCAATCGTACGGACGAGTTCTAAGCTTCTAGCACTCTCTCCTGCAATGTGATATACTCCAACTCGCTGCACACATTCAGCTAATTCACTGCAATACAACCTGGGAATACAGCATGTTTTACGATCACACAAAAATTTATGTCAAGGCGGGCGATGGTGGTGATGGCTCCATTCACTTCCGCCGTGAAAAGTTTGTTCCGTTTGGAGGTCCCGATGGTGGTGATGGGGGGAGGGGAGGCAGCGTCTACATAGAGGCTACCTCTAATTTAAACACGCTCATTGATTATCGCTATCGCCAGCATTTCAAGGCCTCTTCCGGTGTTGCTGGAGCACGCCAGAAAATGCATGGTGCCAAAGGGGAAGATGTTACCCTGCTCGTCCCCTGCGGCACAGTCATTCGCGATGCTGAGACCAACGAATTAATTGCCGACCTCGTGGATGAAGGTCAGCTCGTGATGGTTGCGCGCGGTGGCCGTGGCGGCCTGGGCAATGTGCATTTTGCCACGGCAACCCACCAGGCCCCGCGAGAAGCCCAGAGAGGTGAACCCGGCGAAGAACGCTGGCTCCTGCTCGAGTTGCGCCTGGTAGCTGATGTCGGGCTGGTTGGTTATCCCAATGCAGGCAAATCGACCTTGCTTTCCGTCGTGACTGCCGCAGCGCCCAAAATTGCCGATTATCCTTTCACCACCCTGTCACCCAATCTCGGCGTTGTTACTATTGGGCAACCCGGTAGCGGCGATGAGTTCAGCTTTGTGCTGGCCGATATTCCAGGGCTGATCGAGGGCGCGGCACAGGGTGTCGGTCTCGGGCATGAATTTTTGCGCCACATCCAACGCACCCGCCTGCTCATACACTTGCTTGATGGCGCAGCGTTCGAGAGTGATCTCTGGCAAAACTTTCAAGCCATCAACCAGGAACTACGTGAGTATGATGAGCGCCTTGCAACTCGCCCACAGATCGTCGTGCTCAACAAAATGGACCTTCCCGAGGCGCAGGAGCGCTGGCCCGCACTTAAAGCAAAGGTTGAAGCAGCAGGTTATCCTGCCTTTGCAATCTCTGCTGTTACCCATCAAGATACCAGTGAACTTATGCAGTATGCCGCCCAGCGCCTGCAGGAGATTCAACGGGAGGAGGCAGAACGGGCTGCTTCCCAGGCCACCTCCGATGTAGAGGGGCCTGTATTGCGTCCGAAGCCCGAAGATGCTTTTTCAATAACCAGGGAAAAGGGCGTCTATATAGTGAGGGGAAAACGCGTCGAGCGAACAGTAAGCATGACCAACCTGGAGAGCGAAGAAAGCATGGACCGATTGCAGGTGACGCTTGCTAAGATGGGAGTTACTAGCGCACTCGAAGAAGCAGGGGTGAAGGTAGGCGATAAAGTTCGTTTCGGCAAGATTGAACTGGTTTGGGGAGAATGAGCTAAGCAGGAGCATTCCTTGTAGCACAAGAAGTATGTTATACTTGGAGTAGATGTTTCTGCCTGTAGTGTGCATAAGCGCATATCGTGTCCCTCGGACATCCAACTGTGCGGGCATCTTCTTACCACCACCAAATAAAAATCACAGAATGCGAGCGATGCCAGGCATATGGGAGAGACGCTGAACCTGCTATTTTGTAGCCGTGAGGATGGCACCTATGAGTTAGAGGTCAAAGAGAGCTGGTCGGGACATGCCGTCAGCGGCAGCTTTGTTCCACCTTACACACCCCGGCAACTGACTGCTCTCTTACGAAAACTCAATACCTTAGAGATCGACGACCAGGAGTTACACGACATTGGACACCGCCTCTTTCTCGCCCTGTGCGGATCAGAAACTCCCGGGGCGAATCGCCGCGAGTCCTCGGAACAATCTGTGCAAGCCATGTTGCGCAGTGTCATTCAACGCACCCTTAAGCGCCGGGGTACAGTTGCACTGACACTTGTCTTCGCGCCTGGCTGTGATGAATTTGTGCGCTATCCCTGGGAACTCTTGCATAATGGCGAGCACTTCCTGCTTGCGTCCGGTGTCTTTACGCTCACGCGCGCCCTGCTGCAGTCAGATACCCGGGCGGGATGCGAATTACCCGTCCATCCACCGATGCGCTTGCTGTATATCGGGGCCTCGCCGCTCGATTGTCCGCCGCTGGAAACCGCGCGCAGCTTTGAAGCCTTGCAACGTGGACTCTCACGCCTGGTCGAGGATGGGCATATCTTCCTGGACACATTACCGGCACCAACCTTCGATGAACTGGTGCGCTATCTCAACTCAGTTGGCGGTGCGAGCGCATTTGATGATCAGGATACGACCATTCCCTGTTATGCGCTCCACTTCGATGGACATGGAGCGTTTGGCCGTCTCTGCCCATCTGAGGCGTGCGACGAGCTGAATGATGCGAATGCTCGCACCTGTAAGGAGTGTGACGCCTCCCTCAGTCGCGTTAAACCACAGACCTATCTCTGTTTCTGTGATGAAGAAGGGCGGAGCAGGCTGATTGGCACCGAATCGCTGCGCGATCTGCTCATGAGCAGCGATGTCCGTCTCGCCGTCTTCTCTGCCTGCGAGACGGCCACGCTGATGGAAGGGAGACCGCATCACCAGCAGCGTAAGGCGGCCGTCGATGCCACCTTAGCCACGGCCTTAGTCACGGCCCAGGTCCCCGCCGTCGTGGCGATGCCGTTCTCGGTGCAAGATGACCTCACACCCACCTTCATGTATCACTTCTATGAAGCCCTGGCCAGTGGCCGCACACTGGAAGAAGCCCTCTCTCGCGCTCGCCAGGCCTTGTTACCGATTAAGCAGCATAGCTGGTTCGTGCCGGTGCTTTACCGGCAAGTTGTTGAGGGCCAGGAAGGCCCGGTGGCTTTCCTGGCAACCCGCGATGAACCTGAAGAACACGACCATCCCCTGGCACACCTGGGAGCCTCGACCATCTTCGTCGGGCGTGAACAGGAACTTCGTGCATTGAGCGAACTCCTGACTGAAGCGGTGCAAGGCGAAGAGCAGCATGGAGCAGCAGGCAATACGCGCAAATTGCGGCCAGGCGTTCATCACTTAGCCTTGACCGGCCCCGCAGGCATTGGCAAGAGCGAACTGGCATTTGAGGTGGTGCGTCGCAACCGTGAGAAATTCCCCGGCGGGGTCATCGGTATTTCCCTGGATGGAGGCAAGTCGCCTGGCAACGCGCTCATTGAAATCGCGCATCACCTGCGTATCCTCAATAAAGAGATGCATACAGCTGATCTCAGCCACTGTGAGCGAACGGTGCTGAATGCGCTCCGTTCTCTAGCCAATCGAGGACTGCCTTCACTGCTGCTTCTCGATGGCTTCGAAGAGGTACAGGAGCACGCGGAGGTAGGGAGCTGGTACCGTTTTCTCTGTGCCTTACCCGAGCAAGTCGTCGTCTTACTGACCTCGCGGTCCAGCCCCGCATCGATCGCCACCCTCGAGGGAGCTGCGTGCCGCTGGTATGAATATGCTGTCGGCAAAATGACGAGTGCGGATTTACTCCAGCTCTTTGCCGAGCTTGCTTCAGATAGCGGGATCGATCAGCGCATTCATCTCGCCGATCCCAACCAGCAGGCCATTTTGCAAGAAATCAGCACCTTATTGGATGGCTATCCACTGGGCGCGCAGTTGATCTTTGGCACCTCCCACCGCGCGATTGCCGGGAGAGTCTACCGGCCGGAAGCTGCGACTCGTTCGCTGGAAGAGGTGCGCGATGAGCTGCGCGAAACGCTGCCCGAGGGCATCTGGGCTGTCCTGGACATTGCCTACCGGCGGCTGTCTTCCTCGGCGCAATTGCTGCTGCCGTACCTGGCCGCCTTTAAATTACCCTTTAGCCGCGAGCAAATCGTCATGCTGATAGCACCAGAGGCCCCCGCCGCTGTCCGCGCTGCTGTCCGCCTGGAGCATGAGCACTACCTGCAAGACCTGCATGCCAACGGCAAGGAATCGCTACAGGGGGCGGGAACAGACATCCCCACGGAGCTTGCCAGGAACTGGCGTGCTGCGCGCGATGAACTGGTGGACGCTTCATTCATCCAGTTCGATGGGCGTGTCTATACTATCCATCCCCAGGTACGTCACTTTGCGCTCTCGCACCTACCACAGGAGGAACGCCGCCGGGTGCATCGTGTCATGGCGACCTACTACAGTAGCCTGCCGCAGCCCAGCCCCTATGAGTGGTTTGCCGCCTTTGAGCACCTGGAAGACGCGGGGGACCCGCAGGACCTGCAAAGGGCAGTGCACCTGGCCGTCCGTGGGTCCTGGGCGTTGCTTACCAGGGGCTATGCCTCCGAACTTAGAGCCATGTTGCACCGTGCCGAGACCTATGCGCTCGACCTGGGGGATAAAACGGGTGAGGGTCAGGTCCAATACTGCCTGGGCGCGATCTTGCGCCGCCTTGGAAAGTATGCCGAAGCGCTCGGTTGCCTGACGCGTAGTTTAACCCTGCATCGTGAGCAGCATGAGCGGGATGAAGAGGCCTGGGCGTTGTACGAACTCGCGGAGCTCTTTCGCGAGGAGGGGCATTATCAGCAGGCCGGTCAGCATGCCAAGGAAGCCATCATCCTCTTCCGTGAGGCCGGTGACACCAAAGGCGAGGCATGGATGCATACCGTGCTGGGTGAAGTCAGTCGTGGGCATGGCTACTACTATGATGCCCTGGGGCACTTTGAACGCGCGCTTGCCAGTTTTCGTGACTTGCCCGGTGGAGAGGGCTATCCCTGGACATTGCGCGATCGCGGTACAGTTCACGAAGCGCTGGGCAATTATGCTGAAGCCCTGGCAGACTATGAAGAAGCGCTGCGTCTCTTCAACGCACTCGGCTCGCGTTACGGGCAGGCCTGGGTCTATGTTGACCAGGCCATCGTGTATGTCGACCAGGACAAACTGGACCATGCCAGGCGCACCTGTAACGATGCTATCGGTATCTTCCGTGAACAGGGAGCGCGCCGCGGCGAGGGCTGGGCCTTAATGGTCCTCGGAGATGTAGCCCGCAAAATGCGGAAACTCGGTGATGCCCGCGGCTACTACAACGAGGCCCTGGCTATCTTCAACAGCATGGGTGACCGGGCAGACCAGGCCCGTGTCCTTAATGCATTGGGTGCTGTCTCCCAGGGAGAGAGCGAGTACCCGGAGGCAAAAGAACACTTTGAGCATGCCTATGCAATCGCACACGAACAGGAATCACTCCAACTCGAAGGCCGTGCCCTGCGTGGCCTCGGTGATGTAGCGCGTGCCATGCGCCAACTTTCAGAGGCTGACCACTTCTACAACCAGGCAGCCATGATTGCCACGAATCTGGACACGCCCGCCGAACGATGCGCTGTCCTGCATCACCAGGGTGAACTACGCTACCTCCAGGGACAGCAACGTGAGGCGCTCGTCGCATGGGTCCAGGCCCTCGCCCAGGACCGGCGCCTGGGACACCCCGATCGGCAAGCCCTCCAGGACCGGATTAGCGCTTTGGTCACAGAACAGCACCTGGAGGAAGCGTATGCTGAACTACGCAAGCAGCTCGGGGTGTAGGGGCCTTTACGGCACCACCTCGTACTGAATCACCGCCGTAGGAGCAACATGAATGCGGTCGCCATGCGCGAGCACATGCTTATCCACGAGGTGCCCCTGGTAGACCAGGCCATTAAGGCTATCGGCATCCTCAATCACCCACGCCCCGTTCTCCCAGCGTATCTTGGCGTGTAGACGCGAAACACGCTGGGAAGGTACCTGTACATCATTCCCCGAAAGGCGACCGACAGTCAGAACGGCTTTATTCAACTGGTGTTCGCCGACGATTCTCCCATCTACTTCGATCAAGACACGCGCTTTCCGGTTGAATGCCACCGGCTGGGGCTGATTGTTTCTTGCAGCTTGTGGCGCTGGCTGCCTGCCACCATCAACGTAACCTGCCTGCGCTCGTTGTCCTCCACTAACAGGCATCACCACTGGCGAGGGAGGCTGTGCAGGCCGTTGCTGGGGCGCTGATGGTACCTGGTACTGTCCCACAGGAGCTGGGAGGGGCACAAATGCTGAGCGAATAATCGACTTATCGCCAGCGCGGTCCAGGTTGTAGCGGTTCTGCTCCTCCAGGAGGCCAGCAAATACCCCTCCCTGGCGCTTCAAATCCTTGAAGGTGCCCTGCTCAACAATGCGCCCATCCTTGAGAACGATGATCTCGTCAACATTGCCGAGCGTACTCAGGCGGTGGGAAATCATCAGTACGGTGCGCCCGACAACCAGCTTGTCCAGGGCGTGCATCACCTCGGCCTCGGCTTCTACATCCAGGGCTGCTGTAGGCTCATCCAGGATCAGGATTGGCGCGTCACGTAAGATTGCGCGCGCAATCGCCAGTCGTTGACGCTGCCCACCGGAGAAGTTCTTGCCCTGCTCGCGTACCTCCGTCTCGTAGCCATCGGGGAGACTCATAATGGTTTCATGGACGTAGGCTTTCTTGGCGGCATCGATAATCTCCTCCATGCTTGCCCCTGGTTTGCCTATCTCGATGTTCTCGCGGACATTTCCTTCGAACAACACGTTATCCTGCAGCACCATGCTCACATTCTGGCGTAATAGCGCGAGTGGATACACGCGGTTATCCACGCCATCGATTTTAACCGCCCCCTGCTGGATTTCGTAGAAGCGCGAAATCAGCTTGACCAGCGTGGTTTTGCCGCCGCCAGAAAGCCCGACCAGCGCCACCTTCTTGCCTGCCGCAATGCGCAGGTTGATCCCTTTCAGGACAGGCCGGTTTGGGCTATAGCTGAAGACGACATGGTCGAAGATGATATCACCCTTGAGTTTAGTTGGACCATGATAGTGGGTCGCGCCTTCGACTACTTCTGGTGCAGCATCCAGCACTTCCTGGATGCGCTCAGCTCCCGATGACGCGCTGGAAGCAAGGTTTGTCAATTTCGAGAGGTTGCGTAGCGGTTGGTACATCTCCGAAAGGTATGCCAGGAAAACTGTCAGACCACCGATGGTTAGCGTGCCAGATGGAATGGTAAGGAACCAGAAGTGGAAGTCATGAGGGCTTCCTGGTTGGCCTGATGCGACAAATGATCCCACTCCTACAATAATGGCGGTACCGATTGCTAGTAGGATAGCGACAATCGGCGTGAATTGTGCCTGTAAGCCACCGGCACGCATGCCTGCCTGGCGATTCTTCACGACGTATTTTCTGAAACGCAAAGCCTCGCGATCTTCAAGCGTGAACGCTTTGAGTACCGTGATCGCACCGATATCTTCCGTGGCAACGTTCGCCACCTGTCCAGCCGCCTTTGAAGCTTTTTTCGATGCCGACTTGATGCCGGTGGTATAGCCGATTACAACCAGGATGAGCGCTGGTAAAATCACAATCGAAAGGATTGTAAATTGCGGGTTAACGATCAGCATCACTACGACGACGCCACCGATCGTCAAAAACCCTGCCAGTAAATCAACCAGCCCATCAGTGACGAGCTTCTCTATATCCGCGATGTTACCCGTAATGCGTTGTACAAGATCACCTTTCTTTTGCTTGCCGTGCCAGTCCAGCGAAAGGCGTTCGAGGTGCCCAAAGAGCTGCTTGCGCAACCTGGCGGTGAGGTTTTGTCCAATAAAGGCGGCGAGGTAAAGCTCAATATAGGAAAGGAGGGCGCTGATTACCCCTAGCACGATTATCGCGGATGCCGAGAAAAGGATGACCCCAAGTACGGTGTGCACTTCCGCCGCTTGCAGGCCTTGCTTTGTGCCGAATTGATCAAAAAAACTAATGGGGCCGTTCAGAAGTGCCCAGGGGTCCTTGTGATTTATTATTTTGTCCAGGATAATCTTAAGTGGAAAAGCGAGCAAAATGGTGGCACCAACCTGCGCGAATGTCATCGCCACAGCGATCACAATCAGGAAGCGGTAGCCCTTCAGGTTGCGAAACAGGAAACGGACCATTGTTATCTCCTCCGTGCTTCATCTTCAAGATATACTATGATCTGTCTAATCCAGGCGGATAGGCCTCTGATTCATTGCTTTCCCGTAACTGTTAGTTTAATGAGGCAACGAGCAGGAATGATGCAGAAAGCGC
>Ga0070706_100003637_pt1 | contig 15096 bp, 14 predicted proteins | sample KBSK5501metaG_FD_65476 | JGI IMG/M metagenome (GOLD analysis project Ga0070706, IMG submission 65476) | Corn, switchgrass and miscanthus rhizosphere microbial communities from Kellogg Biological Station, Michigan, USA - KBS K5-50-1 metaG | ecosystem: Host-associated > Plants > Roots >...
TGGCGGGGTCGCGGCGTATCTCGCGATCTCCATCCGGCCCCAGTATCCCGGTCAGGCGCAGCAGGTGATGTGGGCGGCGTGGGCCGTCGATCCCGCGCTCGGCAAGATCACCGTGGTCGTGGACGACGACATCGACGTGCGCGACCCGTTTCAGCTCAACTGGGCGCTCTCCTGGAGGGTCCAACCCCACAAGGATATCGTGATCATTCCCAACACGGCCTCGGTCCGGCTCGATCCCTCACAGGCCGCCGCGGAGGTGACGCAACTGGATCCCTCGCGGCGGCTCTCCTCGAAGATGGGCATCGATGCCACGAGGAAGCACACGTATCCCGCGACTTCGCTGCCGCCGGACGCCGATCTCGCCCGCGCCCGCACGCGGTGGGCCGAGTACGGGTTCGCGGCCGTGGTGGACGCGACGCGGACCGCCGCCACGGGCCGGGCCCGCTAGCGCCGGCGGGCGGCGAAATCGCGGTCAACCGTGGCGAAGGCACCTCTTCCCGACCAGCTCGCGGGCCTGCTCCGCGCGGGGGCTCCCGTGGTGGTGGTGACCGTCGGCGCCGACGGGTGGGGCCACGCGGCGATGACGTGGGCTGTGGCGGTCGCTCCCGATCGGGTGCGGTTCGGGGTCGACCATGAGAGCACGACGCTGGCCAACCTCGAACGCGATGGCAAGGCGTCGCTGCAGGTGATCGCCCGGGAGAACATTCTGGCGCTGATCAAGGGGCCGGCGCGCATGCGGCGGGCGCGGATCGCCGCCGCCCCCTTTCCGATGGCCATGTGGGAGATGGTGGTCACCGAGGTCAAAGACCAGTCGTGGGGGCCTGTGGTGGTCTCCCCGCTGGCCTACGAGTGGACCGGCCCGCAGGCCGAAACGCTCCGCCAAATCGAGCAGGCGGTCCTGGCCGAACTGCGCGATTGGCCGGACTGAACATCCTCTGGTCAGCTCGGACGGGTGGACCCTGCGCTCTACGTCTGTCGCTGGGGCTTCCAGGACTCGAACCGCAGCTCCAACTGGCGCAGCGCCCACATCAAGACGATCGCCGCGCTCGCCAGGATCACGATGCCCACGAAGACGCGGTCCGTCTGGAACGTCTCCCCCGCCACCGCGATCTCGTAACCGATCCCCGCCGTCGCCGCGTACAGCTCGCCGACCACGATGCCAACCAACGCCTGCCCGACGCCCAGGCGCAGGCCCGCGATCAGGAACGGCACCGCCCCGGGGAGGACAATGGTGGTGAAGATCTGCCGGTCCTTCGCGCCGAAGGAACGCGCGGTGCGGATGAGCGATTCGTCGGCCGCGCGAACGCCGGCCTCGGTGCTGATGAGGACCTGGAACACGGCCACCAGAAAGACCACCGCGACCTTCGACCAGATGCCGATGCCGAGCCAGATGATGAACAGCGGCACCAGCGCAATGCGCGGGGTCGAATAGAGCGCGGACACAAAGGGTTGCAGCGCCGCGGACACGTCTGGGTACCACCCCATCGCGACGCCGAGCAAGATCCCCACGACCACCGCCCCGAAATATCCAATGAGAAACTCGGTGCCGCTCACCCGAATGTCTTTGGCCAGGACGCCTTCACGCGTCATTTGCAGGAATGTCGACACGATGCGGCTCGGAGAACTCGTAAACAGAGGGTTGATCATATGCAGCCGCACGACGCCCTCCCACGAAATCATGAAGAGCGTCACCGCGGTGGTGCCGATGACGCGCGCGCGCAAGGCTGGGGAGACCTTCCCGCCCCCGCGTCGGCGGAGGAGGGGGGCCGCTCTTTCGCCGGGTCCCGGCAGCGTTTTCTCCTCAAGCATGCGCCGCGCTCCGAAGGTTCAAACGGACTTCCTCTTCGATCAGACTCCAAATGTGATCTTCGAGCTCGAGGAACGCCGGCGTGCGCTTCACCCGTAATTCTCGCGGGCGCGGGACCGCGACCGGGAGGATGCTCTTGACCCGTCCGGGGCGGGCCGACAACACGACGACCCGATCGGCCAGGTAGATCGCCTCGTTGATCTGGTGCGTAATGAAAATCGCCGTGCGGCGGGTCTCCTGCCAGATCCGCATGAGTTCTGCCTGCATGAACTCGCGCGTCTGAGCGTCCAGCGAGGCGAATGGCTCGTCGAGGAGGATGACCTCGGCGTCCATGACGAGCGCACGGGCCAGGTTGACGCGCTGTTGCATCCCGCCCGAGAGCTCAGAAGGGTGGTAGTGTTCGAATCCTTCGAGGCCGACGAGGGCGATCATCTCGCGCGCTCGGGGGAGCGATTGACGCAGCGGCACACCCTGCAGTTCGAGCCCGTAGGTCACGTTCCGCAATACCGTGCGCCAGGGAAGCAGCGACGGACTCTGGAAGACCATCGCGCGGTCGCGCCCCGGGCCCGCGATCGGTTTGCCATCCAGCAGGATGCGCCCATCGGTCAACGGCAGCAGCCCGTCGAGGCAGTACAGGAAGGTCGTCTTGCCGCACCCGCTGGGCCCCACCAGGCAGAGAAACTCCCCGGGCTGGACGCCCACCGTGAACCCCTCCAGCGCCAGGGTAGTGACCCCGGTGCGCGGGTTCTCGTAGCGGACGGTGACGTCGATGGCCTCGAGCTTCGGGCTCACGACTCCTCCCTCCACAACAAGGGCGACGGGAACGACGAATGGTATAATAATATAATAATTAACAAGAACGTGTATACTCCACAAGACCTATCGTCCGGGGAGCGCCGTGGAAGATCTCCAGCAGGGCGTCGTCTCGACTGCCTCTGCGAACCCGCGGTTGACCGCCAACTCGGGATCGATCAAGGCCTTCAGACAGACGAACGTCGGCGTCGGAGAGACAGGCGTGTGCGCGCGGCGGTCCGCCGAGTCACGTCGTGCGGCGCCAACTGCTCGCGGGCAATTTGGATGAAGCGCCCGAGCGCGGTCGAGACAAAGGCGTCGCGGCGGCGCACCAGTACCGTTTCCACGCGTGCCTCCTCCGGCGGAAGCGCATGCAGCGCAACCCGTCCGTCGGCCTCGGCTCTTGCCACTGCCACCCGAGGCAGCAGCGTCACGCCGACACCTGCGCCGGCGCACCCAATGATCCCGTCCAGGGTGCCGAACTCCAGCCGCCGGACGTCGACCACACCGCGTCTCGCCAGAAAGGTCTCAAGGCGCGCGCGGTACGAGCAGCCCGACCGGAATACCACAATCTTGATCGTCCCGCCGGCGGAACGCGCAGTCAGAGCATCGAGCCTGGTGATCCACGGGGCGGTCACGACGACCAGTTCCTCCGCGAGAAGCGAGAGTGCCAGGAGGTCGGGGTGGCTCACCGGCCCCGCGACGAATCCGGCCTCGAGCCGGTGCGCCAGCACGGCATCAATCATCTCAACCGAGGTCCCCGTATGGACCTCGATGTCGACCTCCGGGTAGGCCGCCGCGTACACCGCCAGGACCGGGGGCAGCCGCACCGCCGTGGCGGTCTCCAGCGCGCCGATCGTGATCTGTCCGCGCGGCACTGAACTGTCCGCCGCGGCCCGCTTCGCCTCGGCGATGAGGGAGCCGATGCGCTGAGCGTACGGCAAGAGCTGCGCACCGGCGCTCGTCAACGTCACCCCCCGGCTGTGGCGATGAAACAGCGGCACGCCGAGCTCGGTTTCGAGTAGGCGGATCCGCTGCGTCACGTTGGATTGCACCGTGTTCAGCGTCTGCGCCGCCTTGGTGATGCCGCCGGCCCGGGCTACCGCTGCGAACACCGTCAGGTCGCCTGCGTCCATCCGAACCTCCCATGGGCTCTCCTTATCATCGTAACAGATGGCTTCGATCGAAATAAACCATTTTTCATGAATGTTTCCCGCTCCTATACTGGAGCCGAGGGTGAGCGGGAGGCGCGGCCGTGGCCACGAGCGGACTCTTGAAGCGACTTGGGTTCGAGTACCCTATCATCCAGGCACCGATGGGCGGAGGCCCATCGACCCCCGAGCTGGTTGCAGCGGTCTCGAACGCGGGCGGGCTTGGGTCACTGGGAGCTCCGTATCTTGCACCTGACCAGATCGTGGACGCGATTCGCCGGACCCGAGCGCTCACGGACAAGCCGTTCAATGTGAATCTGTTCGCCGGCGGGTATAAGACTGAACGGACGGTGGATCCTGGGCCGATGCTAGCGCTGCTCGCCGAGATTCACGCGGCGCTGGAGTTGCCGCCGCCTGTGGTGCCCGTGGTCCCGCCTGACCCATTCGACGACCAGTTCGAAGCCGTGCTGGAGGCGCGCCCGGCCGTCTTCAGCTTCACCTTCGGCATTCCCAGCCGGGACGCGATGGCGCGTCTGAGGGCGCGCGGCATCGCGTCCCTGGGGACGGCGACCACCGTCGAGGAAGCGCGCATGCTCCAGGAAGCCGGGGTCGATGCAATCGTCGCGCAGGGCGCTGAGGCGGGGGCGCAACGTGGAACGTTCGCCGGCCCATTCGAGGCGGCGATGGTCTCCACTGTGGATCTCGTCACGGAAATCGTGAAGCGCGTGCCGGTCCCGGTGATTGCTGCGGGCGGCCTCATGAACGGTCGGGATATCATGGTCCCGCTGAGGCGCGGCGCATCCGCGGCCCAGCTCGGCACCGCGTTCCTGACGTGCCCGGAGTCGGGTGCGTCCGACGCGTACAAGGAGGCGATCCTCGCGGCGCGGAGCGACACCACGGTCGTGACGCGAGCCTTCACCGGCCGCCCGGCGCGCGGTCTTGCCAACACTTTCATCGCGAGACTCGAAGGGAAAGAGCATACGATCTTGCCCTACCCGCTGCAGAATATCTTGACGAGGGGCATGCGCGCGGCTGCGGCAAAGCGAGGAGACGCCGGATTGCTGTCGCTGTGGGCGGGCAGGGGAGTCGCTCGAGCGCGCGTCCTGCCTGCGGGGGAGCTTGTCAGACGCCTGGTCGACGAAATGGGCGAGTAACAGGCGGGTGTGAGGATCGAAGACGACCGCTAGGTCAGGGAGCTACGACGCGTCCTGCGCTTCTGGGCCGCGATCCCCTCGGCAAGCACCGCCGCGTCCTCTGCCACACCAAGGAAGGTCGCCGACTTACGCTTGCGCTGGAAATGCACGCCCATAAAGTGCAACCCTTGAATGACCGTGCTAGAGCCGTCCTGTTGGATGGGGAAACCCCGGTCATCGAATGCCGATGGAAACGCGACCCACCTCGTGTAGTCCGGCCGAAAGCCGGATGTAAAGATGACGGCGCCAAACCCGCCGAGTTCCAGCCGCGCCGCCGGGCTGGCCCTGAACGGCGGCGGTGGCGGCATCTCAGGCGGCTTCGCCCCCCGCGCAGCGCAGCTCTTCTGGATGAGCCCGCACAGCTCAGAGTAGCGAGCGTCGCCAAAGGCCACGGATTCGGCCAGATCAGGCGCAAAGTGAGCGACGCCATCTTCGAAACCGACGAAGTGGCCCAGCATGTTGACGCCCAACGTCTGCAGTGTCCGGTAGTGAAGGTCGTGGCCTCCTCGCGCGCCACTGGCCTGCGGGTTGGCGCCCAGGCGCGCCAGCGGAGTTGGGAGATCAGCCAGAGTGGCTTCGATGAACGGCGTCTCAACCACCCATGCCCAGGTGTCCCGGCCGTCGAGCCGCCGGGGTATCCACGGAGCGCGTCCACACGCCAGGTGGGTATCCCGCCCGGCCTCGACGAGCTCCTCGGACAGCTGACAACCGGTCTGCCCACTACCGACGACGAGCACCGGACCCGGCGGGAGCGCCGCAGGATTCGTGTAGTCCTCGGCGTCGATCACATGGAGCGACGCGGGGAGCCAACCGGCGGCCGGCGGCCGATGCGACTTCTGATACCCGCCCGAGGCGAGCACGACCTGGCGAGCGCGAATCTCGCCCGACGACGCGCGCACGAGGAATCCGCTCTCGCCGCCGGACTCCAGCGCCGCCACGTTTACACCCTCGCGTAGCGGCGCCGCGAAGCTGCGCGCGTACCCCACGAGATGAGCCACAACGTCATCTCTGGCCATGAAGCCATCCGGATCCCCGCCCCGGTAAGCGCCGCCCGGCAGCTGCACGGTCCAGTTGGGGATGACCAGGTGGAAGCTATCCCAGCGACCGCGCCACGTCTCCCCGATCCGGCCGCGCTCCAAGACGACGTGGTCGATCCCGGCGTGGCTGAGCTCGTGGCTCAGCGAGAGTCCCGCCTGGCCAGCCCCGATTACGACAACGTCGATGGTCTCCGTCATGCAGCGCCCTCCGGCTCTCTGCTATAGGGAACCGGCCGGGCCCTTTCGCCCGAGGCCGTTCCTGCACGGCGCAGCGGATGCCGGCTGCTGCAGGACGTCGGGGACGGGCACGTCAGCGGCGTAGAGCATCCGCCCCCCCACCTTCAATTCCCTGTCGATCCGGCCCTCGCGGCCCTCCTCGATCGACACGTGGATCTCGCGGGTCATACATCATTAAATACCTGTGGCGCGCTCGTGGCTCCTTCAGCCCGTTCCAGGAGGACCCCATCCGTCCGGCGCGAATGACATCGGGCCGGTCTCGAAGGGAGGGAACGGGTCGTGCGCGCATCGTTCAGCAGGCGTCGTTTTCTCACGGTCTCGGCGGGTGCCGCCGTCGCAGGACTGTTCGCCGCGGACCCCGCCCCGGTCCGGGCGCAGGGGTTGACCCCTATTAACGTGGGCATGTCGTTTCGCAACCTCGATGCGGTGGCGGCTTGGATCGCGCAGGACAAGCATTTCTTCGAGAAGTACGGGCTCAACGTCACGATCATCAATATCCAGGGTGGCGCGAAGACGGTGGCCTCGATGGCGGCCGGTGATGTCCCCATTTCGTTCATCGCGGCCGCCGACGTCATCAACGCGCATGCCCAGGGGTTTCCGCTGACGATGATCGGCGGGCTGATCAACCGGTTCCCGTATGACTTCGTGGTCGCGAAGAACATCACCGCTCCCTCGGATTTGAAGGGGGCCAAGGGCGCGATCAGCGGGTTTGGCTCGTCGTCCGAATTCGCGACGAGATTCGCCCTCGCGAAGTTGGGGATCAATCCCCAGGATGTGACGCTGTTGCAGGTCGGCGACGAGACGTCCCGACTGGCGGCGCTCAGCTCGGGCCAGATCCAGTTCACGGTGCTGACGGCCGGGCTCGACCTCGTGGCCTTCGGTATGGGCTTCAAGCCGCTCGTGAAGCTGTACACGCTCGATCAGCCCTATCAGCACACGGGGATCGCCGTCAACACCACGTGGGCCAAGACGCACGCCCCGCTCGTGGATGGGTTCCTCCGGGCAATCGTCACCGCCGGTGTCTATCTGAAGAACCCGCTCAACATCGCCGCGGCGCTGGCGTTGATCCACACGCATCTGCCGATCAACGACAACGAGTTGCGGCAGGGGTTTCAGCTCTACCGGGATCAGTTCTATACGGTGTATCCGCTGGTCACCGGCCCGGGAATGGAGTTCATCCTGCGGGCGCGGAAGATCGAGCAGCCCGCCGCCGAGTTCTACGACAACAGTTACGTGCAGGCGCTGCAGAACGCCAACTTCGCGGCGACCGTCGCGAAGACGCTGTGAGAAGGCCGGCCTACTTCCCGTACAACGTCTGAATGAACCCGCTGCTCTGGAGCTTGTCCACGTCGCGAGACGCCGCGCTTACCCCTTCGTCTTCCCCGCCGCCTGGGGACTTCCCGTGTACTCCGGCGCGTTCTCCAAGTGGACGATCGCATTGTAGCCGAGCAGTTTGAACAGGCGGTTCTGCGCCGAAAGAAGCATGAGGGGCGCGTTCTTCTCGGCATTGACGTGTTGGTGGACCGTGTTGTGCGGCACGTACAGCAGGTCCCCTGGACCGAACTCCCAGCGGCTCGGCTCTTTGGCCACGCGGGCCGCGTAGCGCTCTCCGATCTCGGCTTCCACGTCCCAGTGCAGGCTGTAGCCCCGCCCGGACATCACGTACAGCGCCTCGTCGGCCATGTGCCAGTGCTTTCCCGACCGGCTCCCCGCAGGGATCTCCTGCTGGTACACGTCTACGCTGAACACCCGCACGTCGGTGCGTTCCGGAGAGGTGATCATCCGCACCCGGCCGTCCGGGGTGGTCTCCCAGCGCGTATCCGACGGTTTAACCACCTTCTTGCGTTCGCCGACCCCGGCCGTCCAGAGGCGGGACCAATCCTCGGGCGGACCAAACCGCCCGCCGTCCTCCACGGGGCCGCCGCGTCCCTGCTGAATCAGGCCGAGGTACATGTAGGCGCTCTTCGCCTTCATGACCAGCGCGACGGCTTTCTTGTTGGAGTCGGCGTTGAAGTGGCGGTGCACCGAGTCGTTGTGCACGACCACCAGATCGTCTTTCTCCCAGTCGTAGCGCTTGCCGTCGTGGATCTCATAGCCGCGGCCTTCGAGGATATAAAAAGTCGCCTCGTTCTGGTGTCCGTGCCCGCGGTTGGAACCGCCGGGGAACAACTCCACGAAGTGCATCTGCACGGTTTGGGTGAGAAACGGATCGTCTCCCGGTCCCAGGATCCACCAGGTGCGCGATTGATCGGAGTCTCCCGAGTGCGCGACCCTCGCGTCGTCCACGACGGTGCCCGCTCGCCGCACCCGTGGAGCCGTCCGCTGCCGCCGCCGGAACTCCGAGAGGCCGTAGTGCTCTGACGTGATCCCCCGGAGGAATACGCGCCCTTCACCTTCGCTCACCAGCCCTCACCTCCAGTTCAATCTCGCTTCGGGCCGCCCGAGGGGCGGCCGGTCGCCGGCCGCGGGGGCACGATCTTCCGAAACGGTTTCCTTCCGTCGTCGCTGTCTCCTGCCTGCTCATTATCCGTCAAAGGAATGAAATTTGGGCGTCCCGAAACTGTGCCCCATGCCTCAGCCACGCCGCCTCATCGTCGCGTTGTCGGGATCGACCGGCCCGCACTACGGCGTCCGCCTGTTGGAAGTGCTCCGCGCGCACACCAAGATCGAGACCCATCTCATCCTGACGGCGGCCGCCGCCAAGACGATCGAGTACGAGATGGGCCGGGATCCCAAGACCGTCGCGGCGTTGGCGGACAAGGTGCACGACGAGCGGAACATTGCCAGCGCGATCGCCAGCGGCACGTTTGTGACCGACGGGATGGTCGTGGCGCCCTGCTCGATCAAGACGCTGTCCGCGATCGCAAACAGTTTCACCGACACGCTGACGGTCCGCGCCGCCGACGTCTGCCTCAAGGAGCGCCGGAAGCTGGTGCTGGTGGTGCGGGAGACGCCGCTGCACGCGGGGCACCTCCGGCTGATGCTGAGGGCCACCGAGGCCGGCGCGGTGATCCTCCCGCCGATGCCGGGTTTTTATCACCTCCCGAAGACGATCGAGGAGATCCTCGACCACACGGTCGTGAAGATCCTCGACCAGTTTGGCATTCACCTGGACCTGATCAAGCGCTGGAGCGGTCTCCCCTGAGCACCCTGCGTGGGACTCGAAGAGTCCGGCGCGTCCAGCGGGCGAGGAAGGCGGCGGTTGCGGCCGGCCGCCCTGCGCGCCCGGCCCCCAACGCCGTCGAGCAGCGGAAGGCTGAGCACCTCAGGCTGGCGACCAGCGGGGACGTCGACGGTCCCCGAGGTCCGGGGTGGTCCGATGTCCACTTGCTGCATCACGCCCTTCCGAGCGTGGATCTCTCAGCCGTCGACCTCGCCGTTGAGTTCCTCGGCCGTCGCCTGCGGGCGCCGCTCGTCATCGCGGCGATGACCGGGGGCCATGAGGGCGCGAGCGATGTCAACACCCGCCTGGCCCGTGCCGCGGATCGCTTCGGCCTCGCGATGGGAGTGGGAAGCCAGCGGGCGGCGCTGCGCAATCCTCGGTTGGCGCGGACGTACGCGGTGGCTCGGGAGGTCGCGCCGGATGCGTTTCTCATCGCCAACATCGGCGCCGCCCAACTCGTGCCGCAGGACAGCGGCCCGGCTCTGACTCCGCGCCAATTGTCGGACTCGCTCGCCATGATCGGCGCGAATGCGCTCGCCATCCACCTCAACTTCCTTGAAGAAACCGTCCAGCCGGAAGGCGACCGCCGGGCCACGGGGTTGCGGGAGGCGCTCGTCGCTGTCGTCGCGTCGCTTCCCGTCCCCGCGATCGCGAAGGAGACCGGCGCGGGGATGTCCCGGGCGGTCGCGCTCGACCTTCGCGCGGTGGGGTTCCGGGCGCTCGATGTCGGCGGGGCGGGCGGGACGAGCTTTGCGGCGATCGAAGCGGCCCGGGCCGAGGCGCGGGGGGATCGTCGGCGGGTCATGCTCGGGAAGGTCTATCGCGACTGGGGGATCCCGACCGCGGTCTCGGTCGTCGCCGCCAGTGCCGCCGGGCTTCCCATCATCGCCACCGGGGGGGTGCGCACGGGTCTCGACGCGGCGAAGGCGATCGCGCTCGGCGCCTCGGCGGTGGGGGTGGCGCGTCCGCTGCTCGCGGCCGCGTTAAAGGGGGATGCGGCCCTCGAAGCCTGGATCACGCAATTCCTGGATGAGCTTCGGGTCGCCATCTTCCTGAGTGGGGGGAAAGCCGTCGCCGACCTTCAGACGACGCCGAAGGTGGTGCTGGGAGAGACGCGATGCTGGATCGAGGATATGGGGGGAGGCAGGGCGTGAGCAGGACGGGGAAGGCCATCTCCACGATGATCGGTGTGGTCCTTGGGATTGCGCTTCTGGGAACGGGTGCGAGTGACGCACTGGGCGCGGCATCCGCGCAGTTCAAACTCGTCTACGCTCAGGCCAGCGCCGCGTTTACGCCCGTCTTCGTCGCCCAAGATCAGGGCTTCTTCGCCAAAGAGGGCCTCGACGTCGGCTTCACGCAGGTCACCGGCAGCAGCGCCGTAGCGACGCTCACGTCCGGCGAGTCGCAGGCCCTGGTCGTTGGCGCGACAGAGGTGGCAGACTTTGACGCCACCGGTGGCGATCTCGTGATGGTCGCCGCGGGCTCCAACTACCCGGTCTTCTCGCTCTACGTGAACAAGAGTGTGCGATCGGTCCAGGACCTCGTGGGCAAGAAGATCGCGGTCACCAGGACGGGCACATCGACCGACACCACGGCGCGCATCATCCTCGAGCACTTTGGGCTCACCGGGAAGGTGGAGATTTTGACCGCGGGCGGGACTCTGTCGGGCATCATGGCCGCCATGAGCGCGGGCATCGCAACCGGCGGCATCCTGTCTCCACCGACCACGGCGCAGGCCGAGGCGGCCGGTTTCAAGGAACTGGTCAACGGCGTCGGCCTGGGCATCCCTATGACCCAGAGCGCGCTCACGGTCAAGAAATCGTATCTGGCGCAGAACCGGGAAATGGTGCTCCGCCTGGTGCGGGCCTACGTTGCCGCCTGGGCGTACATGCGGAATCCCGCAAACGAGGCGGGGACGGAAACCGCCATCGCCCACTACACGCGGGCGACCCCGGAGCAGGCGGCCGTTGCGTACAAGGCATTCTTTCCGGTCTGGAAGGACAAGGTCCCGAGGGTGGATCCGAAGGGTGTGATGAACGCCATCCGATTCAGCGCCAGCCCGCAGGTCCGCAAGATGACCCCGGCTTCGCTCGTCGACGACTCGCTGCTTCAGGAGCTGGTCCGGTCAGGCTACATCAAGTCCCTCTACCCGGAGTAGGCACGGCCGCGCCCCCGGGGGTTAAGAATCCTTCAACAAGCGCCACAGCTTCTCTTGAGTGAGCGGCAGGTCGACGTGCCGGATCCCCAGTGGCGCCAGCGCGTCGATCACCGCGTTTGCCAGGGCGGGCGGCGCGCCGACGGTGCCGGCCTCGCCGATGCCCTTGGCGCCGAGCGGATTGTAGGGCGACAGCGTTTCGGTGAACTCGGCGATCACCGCGGGCGCGTGCGCGGCCCGCAGCATCGCGTAGTCCGAGAACGTGCCGGTGACCAGCTGTCCCGTGTCGTCGTAGACGGCTTCCTCGACCAGGGCTTGACCGAGCCCCTGCACGATCGCCCCGATGACCTGACCTTCCGCGAGGAGGGGGTTGATGATGCGGCCGGCATCGTCCACGGCCACGAACTTGAGGATCCGCACCTCTCCGGTCTCGCGCTCGACCTCTACCACGGCGACGTACGCGCCGAAGGGGTAGACCTGGCCCGGGAGGGCGAAGGTGCCCGAGGTCTCGAGTCCCGGGTCCATTCCATCCGGGAGGCGGCCCTGGTGCGCGGCGGCCGCCACGTCTCGAAATGTAACCGCCCGCGCGGGCGCCCCTTGAACGTAGAGGCTTCCATCATCCCACCGGATGTCCGCTTCGGCGGCTTCCAGGAGGTGCGCGGCGATCTTCCGCATCTTGGTTTTGATCTTCTCCAGCTCGCCGAGCACGGCGGATCCGCCGCACGCGACAGACCGGCTGCCGAACGTCCCAACGCCCTTGGGCATCACCGCGGAATCGCCCTGCTCGACGGCGATCGCGTCGAGCGGGAGCTGCAGCGTCTCCGCGGCGATCTGGGCAAAGGTGGTGTCGTGGCCTTGTCCGTGCGCGGTCGATCCCGTCCGCAAGATCACCCGGCCATCGGGTTTGACGACGACGGCCGCGCTCTCCCACAATTGTCCACCGGCGGGCTCGACGTACACGGTCACCCCGATGCCGAGGAGCCCGCCCCGAGCCCGGACGCGGCGCTGCTCCTCCCGCCACCGATCGTACTCGGCCAGCGCGCATGCCCGCTCCAACGCGGGCGCGTAATTGCCCGAGTCGTACACCGACCCGAGCGCGGACTTGTACGGGAAACGGTCGTGCCCAATCAGGTTGCGCCGGCGAACGGCGACGGGGTCGAGCCCCAGGTCGACGGCCACGAGGTCGACCATGCGCTCGACGAGGTAGGCGGCTTCGGGGCGCCCGGCGCCCCGGTACGGTGCCGTGGGAACTTTGTTGGTCGCCACCCCGACCAGGTCCACCCTGGCAGCCGGGATATCGTACGCTCCCGTCAAGAGGTCCACCACGCGGGAACACGGCGTCGCGGTCGTCGGGAACAGATAGGCGCCGACGTCCGCGATCGCGGTCGCCCGCAGCGCGGTGATCTTGCCGTCTGCGTCCACGGCCATCTCCACGTCGGCGTCGACCCCGCGCGCCTGGTTCGACGAGGTGAAGTTCTCGCGGCGATCCTCGATCCACTTGACCGGCCTGCCGAGCTCGATCGCCAGCCACGCCGCCACCACGGCCTCGGGCGCCAGGTTTCCTTTGCTGCCGAATGCGCCCCCCACATCCGGGACCACGGCGCGGATGCGGTCCTCCGGCCGGCCGAGCACACGGCTCGCCTGCGCGCGGGGCCGGTAGGGCTCCTGCGCGGAGCACCACAGGGTCAGCAGGTCGGCGTCGCGATCATAGGCGGCCACGGCTCCCCGCGGTTCCATCGGCGCGGCCACGATGCGTGGGATGTGGAACCGTCCGCGCACGATTCGGTGAGCCGTCCCAAACGCCGCGTCGACATCCCCGGTCCCCCGGGTCATGCGGATAAGCACGTTCTCGCCGAGCCCCTCGTGGAGCAGCACCGTCGCTTCGAGGGCCCGGCGAGGGTCGGCGAAGGCGGGAAGGGGCTCGTAGTCCACCTCGACGAGGGCTGCCGCATCGACCGCGGCCGCCCGCGTCTCAGCGAGCACGGCCACCACCGGCTCCCCGACATAGCGGACTTTTTCGGCGGCGAGCACGGGATGGGGGACCGGCGCGATGCGATCACCCTGCATCGGGTTGATCGGCATGGGATGGGTCCGGCCCGCGAGATCCTGACTGGTCACCACGGCGACAACCCCGGGCCCGCGCCGGGCCTCATCGACATGCATGTCCCGCAGACGCGCGTGCGCGTGGGGACTGCGCACGATCACCAGATGCGCCATATTGGGGAGCGTGATGTCGTCGACGTACCTGGCGCGCCCTTGAATGAACCGCAGGTCCTCGCGCCGTTTGATGGGGCGGCCGATCCACACGCCGGCCGGGGTCATCGTTCCCGAGGGCTGGTGATGCATTGCGCTCCTCCCTTGCACTGCCGCATGCTGCCGCGCGTTTTAGTGGGCCTCCACGCCCACTGCCTGCGCGACGTTCGTGAACCCGTCCCGATCCAGCAGATCCCGTAGCCCCCGGCGGATCCGCCGCGGCACGCCGGGGCCGCCGTAGACGAATCCCGTATAGAGCTCGATGAGTGCGGCGCCGGCTTTGATCTTCGCGTACGCGTCCTCGGCTGTGAAGATGCCGCCCACGCCGATGATCGGCACGTGACCTCGGGTGAGCCGGAAGAGGGCGCGTATCACCTGGGTATTGAGATCGCGGAGCGGCCGGCCGCTCACCCCCCCGGATTCGTCTCGGGCCGGGCTGTGCAGCCCGGCCCGGCGAATCGTGGTATTCGTCGCCACCAGCCCGTGCGCCCGTCCGGGGAGCGCGGAGACGATTCCCTCGAGTTCCAGGTCGGTGAGATCGGGGGCGACCTTGACGAACAGCGGCTTTTCCCCTAACGCGCGGTTTCGCTCGGCCAGACGGTCGAGCAGGGGGATGATCGCGTCCCGCATCTGGAGGCTGCGCAGTCCCGGCGTGTTGGGTGAGGAGAGGTTGGCGACGAGGAAGTCCCCAAACGCATGGAGCCGGTCCAGGGAGTAGGCGTAGTCGTCCGGGGCCGCTTCGTTGCTGGCCGCCTTGCTGCGCCCGATGTTGACTCCGAGCGGGATCGGATAGGCGCGCCGCCGGAACGCGGCGAGCCGCGCGGCGACGGCATCGGCACCGGGGGAGTTGAACCCGAGACGGTTGATGAGCGCCTCGTCCTCCGCGAGGCGGAACACGCGTGGCCGCGGGTTTCCCGGCTGGCGCTGGGCGGTAACCGTGCCGACTTCGGCAAACCCGAATCCGAGCGCCGGCCACGCCCACAACGCCCGCGCCGCTTTGTCGAACCCGCCCGCGAGCCCGATAGGCGACGGAAACGCGATGCCGCATACCGTTGTTTCCAGGCGGGGATCCCGTGCCGGCCGGCCGAGGCGCGACATCACCGGCCCGGCCGCACCGAGGAGCGCCAGGACGGTCTCATGGCTCACCTCGGGTTCGATGCCGAAAAGGATCGGGCGGATCATCGTGCGATAGAGCACCCCGCCATTCCCATCCTGAGCGGGCAGTTGGTTCCCTCGAGCGTCCGCTGACACCGCGCACCATTATACCGTACTAATCGACCGTCCCCGCTGATCCGAACCACGCATGGT
>Ga0070706_100003638_pt1 | contig 15093 bp, 20 predicted proteins | sample KBSK5501metaG_FD_65476 | JGI IMG/M metagenome (GOLD analysis project Ga0070706, IMG submission 65476) | Corn, switchgrass and miscanthus rhizosphere microbial communities from Kellogg Biological Station, Michigan, USA - KBS K5-50-1 metaG | ecosystem: Host-associated > Plants > Roots >...
AGGGGACGCCTTCCAACATCCGGATGCCCTGGGTGGCATGCGGGCCTGAGGATCCGCCGACGAAGACGTCCACCGCGTCCACGGCCTTGCCGTCGACCTTCGCCTTGGTGCCGAGCAGCCCGATGTCCGCCACCGTGTGATTGCCGCAGCCGGCGGGGCAGCCGGACCAGTGGACGCGGATCGGCCGACCGTGGTGAACCTTCGCCTCGAGCGTCCGCGCGATCTGGAGCGCGCGGCTCTTCGTCTCGATGACCGCGAGGTTGCAGAATTCGATACCGGTGCAGCTCACCAGCCCGCGCATGATCTGCGAGGGGTCGTAGCGGAGGACCTTGAGGAGCGGCTCGGCGGTCAGGTTGCCGAGCTTGGCGTCCGGCACGTGTGGGACGATCACGTTCTGGTCCACCGTCAGCCGCACCTCGCCGGTGCCGTAGCCTTCGGCCAGCCGCGCGACCTCGGCGAGCTGATCGCCGGTGATCCGCCCGACCGGGACGAGCAAGCCGACCCAGCTCAGCGTGGGCTGCTTCTGGCGGAAGACGCCTACGTGGTCGGTCCCCGCCGGTGCGCGCTCGTCGACGCCCGCTCGCTCGAGCGGCCGCCCGAGCCGCCCCTCGAGCGCGTCGCGGAACTTCGCCTCGCCCCACTCCTCGAGCAGAAACGCCAGGCGGATCTTGTTGCGCGCGTCGCGCGAGCCGTGGTCGCGAAAGAGGAACACGATCGCGCTCGACAGCTCCACCGCCTTGCCCGGGAGCACGAAGACGTCTAGCGGCGTCGCGATCCGGTAGCCGCCGGAGCCGTTCTTGCCGCCGACGAGCACGTTGAAGCCATGGAGGATCTCGCCACCGAGCGATTTCGTCGCTGGCACGAGGGCGAGGTCCTGCGTCTCGGCATGCGTGCAGTTGTCGCGGCAGCCGGTGATGGTGACGTTGAACTTCCGGGGGAGGTTCGTGTACGCCACGTCGCCCACCAACGTGTCGGTGAAGGCGCGCGCGACCGGCGAGGCGTCGAACAACTCGTTAGGCGTGAGCCCGGCGACGGCGCAGCCGACGACGTTGCGAATGTTGTCCATCCCCGTCTGGAGCGTCACGAGCCCGACCTCGCGGAGCTCCTCGAGGATCGGCGGCACGTCGTTGATCCGGATCCAGCGGAGCTGGATTTGTTGTCGCGTGGTGATGTCGGCGATCCCGCGCCCGACGCGCTTGGCGATGCGGCCGATCGTCCGGAGCTGCGCAGCGCTGGTGATCCCGTTCGGGATGCGGATCCGCATCATGAAGTGACCGGGCGTGTGCTTGCGGAAGAAGATCCCCCACCACTTCAGCCGCTCCAGGTCGCCCTCCTCGATCGCCTCGACCCCGAGCTCCGCGTAGCGGGGAATGTCTCGACCGACCTCGAGGCCGCCCTTCTCCGCTTTGATCTGCTCGATCTTGTTCACGAGCGATCTCCCTTTGCACCTTGCGGCGCGTGAACAAAAAAAGGGCACCTCTCCCCACTGAGGAAAGGCACCCTTGCCTCTCCGAGAGTCCGACGTTGGACTCTCAGATCAAGCGAAGCTCACGACTCAAGCGGCGTGCCAGATTCTTGGTGAGGTGCGGTCGTCGAAAACTCCCTCAAAAGCAGCGCCTTAGGAGCGCGCTCCCTGTTTTGCTGGCTGGATCTACGTGGCGAAAAAATCAGCAGCCACGGGTGAGGTGCTGAATTCGAAGGCGTTGTCATGTAGCCTTCCAGCAGGCCGCGCGCGATCAAGTCGGGATCGCGGGCAGACGGCGCGGCGTACCGGGTACCAGAAAGAAGTACCTTGATGGAAGTCGTCGACATCCTCGATCTCATGCCGGCCGGTACTGGAGACATCACAATCACCCTCGGAGGTCAGGTGCGAAGCGTGATGGCGCTCGAAGAGATCGTCTACGGGCAGTCGCGGCCCTGGCGAAGCCGCGGACCTCGAAGGTAAGACCCTGTGCCAACCATTGTGGGGCTCAATCCGTTCCTCGGGCACCAGCTCGCCGTCGGGCTTGGCCACTGAGGCCAGCGTGTCGTGCTTGTGCGCGTTGAACGCGATATATTCCATCTGCTGCGCCTCCTGTCCCTTCTAAAAAGTCGTCCGGCGCGATTAATTTGCATTCTGCGGACTGATCAGCTATCTCGCCGGTCATGGTCAGATGGCTCGGAATCGTCTTTGGGACAGTGAGAAGCTGTCTTCGCACGCACCGCGAGTTGGCGCTGGAGAACCTCGCGCTTCGGCAGCAACTCGCCGTGTGGAAGGCGCGCGAGCCGCGGCCGCAGCTGACGGAGTTGGACCGACTGTTCTGGGTTTTACTGTCGAGGCTATGGAGAAGTTGGCGGCATTCGCTGCAGTTGGTGCGGCCGGAGACCGTAGTCGGCTGGCACCGGCACGGGTTTCGACGCTACTGGACGTGGAAGAGTCGGCGGCGATTGGGTCGGTCCGCGATCAATGCGGACCGCGAGATTTGATTCGGCGGATGAGCTACGCCAATCCTCTCTGGGGTGCGCCAAGGATCCACGGTGAGTTGCTGAAACTCGGCCTAACGGTCTCGCAGGCGACGGTGTCGAAGTACATGCTCCGGCCTCGGCGGCCGCCCTCGCAGGCGTGGCGCACGTTCTTGAAGAATCACGCCAACGATCTAATCGCCTTGGATTTCTTCACGGTGCCCACAGCAACCTTTCGAGTCCTGTTCGTGCTCGTGATACTCACGCACAGCCGGCGCCGGTTGGTGCATTTCAATGTGACGGAACACCCGACCGCGGAATGGACGGCGCGCCAACTGCTCGAGGCGTGCGCGCTGGAGGAGGGGCCCCGGTATCTGATTCGGGACCGAGACCGAGTCTATGGTGAACGATTTTCGCGTCAGGCCAAGACGTTGGACATTCGGGAGGCGGTCATTGCGTCCCGCTCGCCCTGGCAAAACGCGTACGCCGAACGGGTCATTGGATCGATTCGACACGAGTGCCTCGACCATGTTGTGGTGATTGGCGAACAGCATCTGCGAGGGATCCTGGCGAAGTACGTCGACTACTACAATCGGACCCGCACCCATCTATCCCTGACTAAAGACTCACCTGAGCCTCGGAGTGTGCAGCGGCCGAGCCAGGGCAGGGTGATAGAGGTGCCACGCGTCGGTGGGCTCCATCACGAATACCTGCGGCGGGCGGCGTGACCAGATCGGACGAATAAATGGAAGGCACAGGTGCGACCACTTCCGTCGCGGCGTCCTCGACGGTTCCGTGGGAGTCGCTGACGCGAGTCTCTTCCGCGTCCTGACTCTCTCCCGAGCCGGCAGGCCTCGGCGTTCGATAAACGTACAGCGTCTCCGGCCTCGCGCCATACTGTCGCGATTTCGGCATAGTTCGTTGTACCTGTGCGAGCCCTACCTGAACGAAAAAAGTCCATAGCATCGCAGCTTTCGCGAGCGGTCTTCGTCGAAAAGCCGGTCCACACTCAGTGGGTATAGAACTATTGCGGTCGTAATTCAATGAGCAAATCCCTTTTCGCGAGGACGGCGGATCACTCTTGGTCTGTCCGTGGACGCGGTCCCCCTTTACTTGAGGCCGTCAGCCGGGGGCGAGCCCCTTTCAGCCTGCTGCGGCTAGTTCGAAGAACCCGCACAGCACTGGCCACAGAAATGTTCTTCCTCAGTTCGCGTGCGAGGGCTACGAACGCCTGGATTGCCGGTGACTCAGCACGCTCGCGATGAAAGGCCAGATGAAGCGGCCTTATGAACTCCTGGTCCCTGATTCTGATACCGCAGAGCGTACCGTCTCGCACCTCTCGCGCAATCACAACGACGGAAAGAATCGCAATCCCGGCGCCCAGCTCGACAGCCCGCTTGATCACTTCGTTCGACGCAATCTCCATCGCCATCCGCCAACCAATCCCGAGCGCGGCAAAGCGGCGCTCCGCGAGCGCCCTTGTCGCCGACCCGAGCTCCCTGAGGACGAGCGACTGCCCCTCAAAGTCGTCGATCGACACCCATCGCCGCCTCGCCCAAGGATGCGGGGGTGGCACGACCGCGACGACGGGATCCTTCACGAGCAACTCTGCAGCCAGGTCCGGGTGGCCGGTGCCAATGCTCAGCACGCCGAGGTCATCCTCAAGCCGGACCACTCGCTCCGCCACGTGCTCGGAGTTATCGAGTGAGAGCTGAACCTGGATGCCCGGATAGCGTCGGCCGAACTCGCGCCACAGAAACGGCAAGTAATAGGCTGCCGTCTCGCTGCACACCACGCGCAGGCTCCCACCCTCCAGCCCGCGCATCCGCTCTAGGGCCCACGAAGCATCACGCTCGAGAGTGAACATCCGCTGCGCATATTCGTGAAGCGTCCGCCCGGCCGCTGTCAGCCGGACCCGACGACCGATGCGCTCGAATAGTCTGAGCTTGCACTCGTCTTCCAACTGTCGGATCTGAAGGCTCACGGCAGGCGGCGTGAGATGGAGCTGTTCCGCGGCCTTTTTGAAGCTGCCGCTTCGCACGATCGCGTCGAGGGACCGTAAGGGGCCGAGATTCACGGCTGGCCTTGATGAATAAGATATCCTTACCGAAGTGGTAAACAAGATGAAATTGCTTTAATCAGGGTGCTCGGCGAGCATCTCGATCATGGAGGGAATCGACGACTCGCCACGAATCAGTCTGGCCAGAGCCGTCGCCAGCGTCGGACAACCATCTACCCTGGCGCCGCGGCATCGCCGGTCGCGCCGAGAATTGTTGCCTGCCTCGGCCGCTCCACCGAGCATCCCGGTGGCGACCTCCGTCCTCTTCCGGATGCCCTACGTGGTACTCCTCGAGTGGGCGGCGTACGGTGGCATGTACGCTTGAGACCATAGTTCGCGATCACCGCCGAGCCCCGGGTGACCCAACTGCTTCGCGTCCCTTGGAGTGAACGATTTCGCGGCGGCGGCACGACAACCCCGCCGGGCATTCTCGCTCATGGCGAAACCTAAGCGCCGCGCGATCCGAACTAGGTTGCGAAGCTAATCGTTGATATGGAGTATAGAGCGGGATGAGCGTCATCACTGTCCGTAGCAAGGCTCACGAGCAGGTTATCGACATCACGGAGAACGTCGCGGCGCTAGCGGCCTCGATGAACGAGGGCGTCTGCAGCGTCTTCATCCAGCACACGACCTGTGCTCTCACCGTCCTCACCAACGAAGAGGGGATCGCCGAGGACCTGCTCACCGTGCTCCGTCGTCTGGTGCCGCAAACGACTGCTTACGTCCACGATTCGGCCGACCACGTGCGTGCACATGTGCTCAGTGCCCTCGTCGGGCCGTCCGTGTCGGTGCCGGTGCGTGATGGTCGACTCGGCCTCGGTCAATTCCAGCGCATCGTGTTGGTCGAGCTTGAGGGCCCGCGCGAGCGCACAATCGAGGTCGACTTCGCGCCCGCGCTGAGCAGATCGGCAACCTGAGAGGCTACCGAGCTACAACGAAAATCTCACTGATGCGGCGGCACGGGTCGGTGAGCACCTCGAAGGGGCAATCAGCGGAGCGGGCGCCGCCGTCCTACCGGAGAGCCTGCCTCACGGGAAGCCGTTCCCTTCCCTGATACACGGGCCGTCCTCAAGCGACTGGTCCGTCAAGTGAGAGAATCGTAGAGGGGGGAATCGGATGTTCGAGGCCGGGACAGGATGAGCCGGCCACTCGATGGCGCTCAATCCGACCGAAGAGGGCTCGACGGACATGGACTCGCAACTGACTCGAATCCAGACAGAACTGACTGACGCCCTTCGGCGGGCGAAGCTCGTCGCCGGCCCGTTGCCGGACAATGCCTGGGCCGCGCGCCCAGCGCCGAGTCAGTGGTCGGTTGCCGAATGTCTGATTCATCTCAACTTGACGTCGCGCGCCTTTTTGCCGCTGATCGACGACGCACTCGACTTGGGCCGTGAGCAAGCCCGGTTCAGAAAAACACGGCATCGCATGGACTTCGTGGGCCGGCTCCTTTGGGTGGCGTCGACGATCAGCTTACCGATCAAGACCACGGAGCCCTTCGTGCCAGCTCGAGGTGAGCTCAAGGATGTAGTCCTTTCCGAGTTCGCCCTTCGGCAGAACCAGTTGACCGGCTGCCTCGATCGGGCTCAGAACTTTGTCGATCGCGTCGAGCGCAGCGCGCGGGGAGACTGGACCTTGGCAAGCTTCGCATCGTTTCGCCCTTCGATGCTCGGATCAAGTACAACCTCTATTCATGTTTCCGACTGATCCCAGCTCATCAGCGACAGCATCTGCGGCAGGCCGAAGGGGTCGTTCGCAGGCTGCAAACGGCGACGAGAGGCGTGCGCGTGTAGCGCACGGAACTGAAGACAACGGGCGGCTTGACCCTGCTCCGGGGGCGCTGCTTAAGGTGGCTCACTCCGCAGCAAATGCGGGTAGTCGCCGAGCACCTTAGAACCCTAGTCGACCGGCCGACGAAGGAGTTTCAGCAGGTTAGACGTTCAAATCCAGGAGGAGGGCACTGTTCCACAATTACGACAACACATGATGGTGGGAAGGATGGGCGAATCCCGCCCATGTGCAGCAAGAGGAGCGCGGCATGGCTGCCTACATCATTGGTCTACGTCGTTCGGAACCTCGGCGGACGGCCTGGAGAGAGGAATATCGTCCGAAGACGGCCGCCCTGATAGAAAAACACAGTGGCAAAGTGCTGATCGGGGGCAACTCTCCGCTAGCCCTGGAAGGGGATGCGAAGCCGCCCCTCGCCGTCGTGATGTTAGAATTCCCTTCGCTCGAGCACGCCCGAGCATTTCACAACGACCCGGACTACGCGCCCATGAAACAGCTGCGGCAGGCTAGCATCGATATGGAGGTCTTCGTCGTAGAGTCGGTGTGAGTACGAGCAGGCGTGACCGGTCTGCACCCGGCTGCCCGCCATGCGGCCGACGGTGCGCACGGCGCGTCGCGGCTGATACGTCACGTTAGCGGACAGGACGATGCTGTCGAGGACAGTGGTCGGCGTCGCGCTCGGGACGATCTTTGCTTTTCTCGGCGCCCTGCATGTGTTCTGGGCGTTTGGTGGCACCTGGGGTTCCGCTGCGGCGATCGCAGAAATCGACGGCCGGCCTCGGTTCACTCCGTCCCGCGGCGCGACGCTCGCCGTGGCGGCTGCTCTCGTCAGTGCCGCACTTGTCGTATTGGTAAGAGCAGATCTCATCCTGGCCTTCGTGCCGCGCTGGGCGTCCCAGTGGGCCGCGGGGGTGCTCGGTGCCGTCTTTGTGCTACGGGCGCTTGGCGATTTCCGGTTGATGGGATTCTTCAAATCAGTGAGGGGAACCCGGTTTGCGGTGCGGGACACCTGGCTCTATTCGCCCCTGTGCCTGCTTCTCGGCGTCGGGGCGTGGTGGTTGGCGTTTGGGTAGTGGCGGGCGCCGGCCGCGGAGGTTCGTGACGTGTCCATTGACCGCCGACGTTAGGCGACCAGCGACAAAGCACACATGGGTGGTCGCCGCGAGAGTCGACCACGACGAGGATGAGGCGTAGCCATGGACATGATCGCGGTGATCTCCGACATTCACGGGAACGTTCCCGCCCTCGAAGCTGCGCTTCGCGATATCGAACGGCGGGGCATTAAGCGGATCTTCTGGCTAGGAGATTTCGTCGGCAAGGGTCCACATTCGGAACGCGTGGTCGATATCTGCCGGACCGTTTGTGAACGGATGATCAAGGGCAACTGGGACGATGCGCGAGCCACCACAGAGACTGATAATCCGACTCTCCGGTGGCATCAACAACGCCTCGGCGACAAGCGGTTGGCGTTCCTCAGAGACCTTCCGCACACGATTGATTTTGTGATGAGCGGCAAAAGGATCCGCTTACTCCACGCATCGCAGAAGAGCGTGCACTATCGCGTTCGCCAGTATGATCCTATCGAGAGGCTCTTGGCCATGTTCGACAACACCGACTTCACAGGGGACACGTTCATTCCAGACGTGGTGGGCTATGCTGGCCAATCGCCAACGTGCGGGCCGCGACCGCCATCGCGGGGATCCCGCTAGGCGTCCCGCAACTCCTGCGAATCGCGCACTGTGCTGTCGTTGCCCTGGACGAGATCGGGCTCGTCGCCCGCGTGAGCCGGCCAGGCGCCGACGCGGGACGCCTCAAAGCCGAGATGGCCTTCGCGCGGCACGTGAGCGACGCGGGCCTGCCGATGCTCACTCCCGTCGAAGAGATCTTTGATCAGCCTTTCGAGACGGACCACGGCGCAGTGACATTCCGGCCGCTCCTTCACCCCGTCACCGACCAATTCGCGTGGCCTTGGTTGGCCCACACCTTGAAAACACTCCATCGCCTTCCGATCCGCGAAGATCTCGTTCCCCTGTGGGATCCGGTCGGCCGGATTGAAGAGCGCCTGGCTCGCTATTCTCGTCGCCCCGACGCCCGCAAGGAATACGTGGACGTCGTCTTGGATGCGTGTTCGCGCGCGCGATCCATCATCGTTTCGGTCGGTGCCACGAGTCGTATGGGGCTGATTCATGGAGATCCGTTGAATGTCATTGTGACCGCCGCGGGACCAGTGCTCATCGATTTCGACCTGGCGGGTGTTGGCCCGTTGGAGTGGGATCTCGTCAGCGTGCTGATCGGCCATCGCCGCTTCAGGCGGCCGGCTGCGGAAATCGATCAGTTCCTGCAAGCGTATGATGTGACACATTTCCAAAGTCAGTCCTTCGACGATCTTCTGAAGGCGCGTGAGTGGCTCGACTGCTCGTTTGCACTCTCTCTGGTAGGGGTCGACCCGGCGGCCGAGGACAGCTCGAGCTACGCGTGCGTTCTTTGCTCAAGCCAGACGATCGTACCCAGTGGACACCACTGCCATCGGCGCGATCAGCTGGTTTCCCTGCGATGAGTGGGCGTATGAGGTACCGCGCATCGGCAGAAGGGCCTCGTCGGCGTCCTGGGGATTCGGCCTGAGACGCGAGAGGGGAGTGGTCTTGGTCTATACCAGAAATCACGGATGAGGCCGTTCCGGTTCGGCGTCAACGTGCGGACGACCGGCTCGCACGGCGAGTGGGCGGACAAGGCGAGGAAGGTCGAGGCTCTCGGCTATGCCGTGCTGCTTATGCCGGATCACCTCGCCGATCTGCTCGCACCGATGCCCGGACTGACGGCCGCGGCAGCGGCGACCACGCGCCTGCGCGTCGGCACGGCGGTGCTAAACAACGACTTCCGCCATCCCGTGCTAGTCGCGCGCGAGGCGGCGACGCTGGACGTGCTGAGTGGCGGCCGACTGGAGCTAGGCCTCGGTGCCGGGCACATGCAGTCCGAGTACGAGCAGGCCGGTCTCGGCTTCGAACCTGGCGCCACCCGCGTCGAGCGGCTAGCAGAGTCCGTCGTCCTCATCAAGCGGCTATTCGAGAGCGAAGCGGTGACCTTCGCCGGCCGGCACTATCGGGTGACCGGCCACACGATCCACCCGCGCCCCGTGCAGCGACCGCGCCCGCCCATCTTCATCGGCGGCAACGCGCCACGGCTGCTCTCGTTGGCCGCGCGGGAAGCCGACATCGTCGGCTTCACGGGCATCATGTTTCGTCGCGGAGCGAGAGAGGTGGACGTCTCGGACTGTCGCGCGGCGGTGGTGGACGAGCGCGTGCGGTTGGTCCGCGAGATGGCTGGCGACCGCTACGAGCATCTCGAGCTCAACGCGTTGGTGCAGCGCGTGATCGTGACCGACGACCGTCGCAAGGCGGCCGCCGCCCTGACCGGGGCCCTCAGCCGGCTGTCGCCGGACGAGATCCTCGCCAGCCCCTACGTGCTCGTCGGAACGGTGGATCAGATGGTCGCCGATCTCGAGGCGCGTCGCGAGCGCTGGGGCATCTCTTACGTCATGACACGCGAGGCGTTCATGGACGAGCTCGCCCCGGTCGTCGCGCGACTCGTCGGCCGCTAGCGAAAGCTCCACGGCGACGTGGGCTTGACTCCGGACCATGGTACAGGGTGGAAGATGCCGGACAGGAGGTGGCGATGGAACGGGTTCCGCTGCGTGTCGGTGAAGTGGCGGCCGGCGCCGGTGTGCACCGCGAGACGCTGCGGTACTACGAACGCCGCGGGCTGATTCCACCTCCGCCCCGGCGAGTCTCCGGTTACCGCCAGTATCCAGCCGAGACCGTGGAGCGCGTACGTCTCATCAAGTGGGCACAGGGATTGGGGTTCACTCTCCGAGAAATCGGTGAATTGGCCTGCATTCCTCGGGACCACGTGCGCGGCCGCGCCGCGAAGGTTCGCGCTCGAGCCGGCGCCAAGATCCGGGAGATCGACGGAAGATCGGGCGCCTCCAGGCCATGAGGCGCCGTTTGTGGGCGATCACGCTGTGCCGTTGCAACGGCGACTGTCCCATCGTGACCGAGGCGGCCTCAGGAAAAAGGAGGAAGACATGAATGAGAGGACCAACGTCGAGTACACATGCCGGATGGAGGTCCTGGATGACGCGGAGAGATTGCGCTGGCAGACACTACGAAGAGCGATGCACGCGGCCCGGGATGAAGCCCGCGAGCTCCCCGACGGGTATTCCGTCCGCTTCAGGCCGACCCGGCGCTGTTCCTTCAGGTTGCTGAATGGATCACCCTTGAGCGCCGCTGCTGCCCGTTCCTCGGATTCAGCCTGGACTGGTCACAAAGCGAAGCCCCGCGGCTGCGCCTAACTGGTGGGCCCGGCGTCAAGGAATACTTGGCCGGGGCGCTGGCCGGCAAACCCTGATCTTCTGTTTAGATCAAGCCTAGAACAACCCGTCCGAGCTTCAGCTGGGCAGGGCTCTTTGCGGCACCGCTGGGTCGAAGGTTACTTAGGCGTCGCTGCTGACGAGCGTTCCCGCGTCCGTTTCCTGAAGGAAGAGGGGGTCGTGCCGAAGTGCTTGGTGAACGCGGTAGTGAAGGCGGCGAAGTTCTCGTACCCCACCAGGAGCGCGACGTCGCCGACGGCGTGCGCGCCGGCCTCGATCAGCCGTCGCGCCTCTTCCAGGCGTCGGGTCTTGATGTAGGCGTGCGGCGTCTTCCCGATGTCGTCGCGGAAGTGCCGCAGGAGGGTCGAGGGGCTCGCGAACGCGTGGCGTGCGATCGCGGGGAGTGAGACGTCCGAGAAGAGATTGGCTTCGATGTAGCGCATTGCTCGCCCGGTCACGGTATCCGCAGCCGCCGGGCCCGGCCCCTCCGGGGCCTTCGCAGTGCCCAGCGCAGCGGCGAGGATCTCGACCAGGAGCTGCCGTTCGAAGAACACGAGCGTCTTGGCGCTCTCGCGCCGTGAGATCACGCGCGCGAAGACGTACTCCTGGGCGAGCTGCTCGAGCCAGGGGGTCCGTGGGAACTTCTGCGGTCGGCTCATCGCCTTCGCGGCCGTCGCCTGGGTAAGCCCTTCGTCGTTCGCCACGGTGGCGACCAGCGACGGCGACGGAAACAAGGCAAGGGTGTCGAAGATCGAGCTGACGGCCTGGTCTTCGTGCTCGACCCGGCTCGGCACGATGAGCGCCATCGCGCTGCCGATGGTGTGCGTCTTCGTCTGTTCGCCCGCTGTCCGTACCTTCACCACGCAAGCGCCGCGCGGCAGCAGGATCATTGGCCGGTCGTGTGCGTGGAAGTCCTTGTGGAAGCCGACGCTGCGCTCGTAGGCGATGCCCATCGGCCGCGAGAGGTCGATCACCTGGTCCAGCAGGTGCCCCTCGGGGGCGCGCTCGAACCCCTTCCACTGCGGGTAGGCGGAGGGCACGTGACGATTTTAACGAAAAGATTGACGTCGCGGCGAAACCGCTTTCGCCGGGTTCGGCCCTACGCTGACGCCATCGCGATCATGACAAGGAGGACGTGCTCATGGAGACGAGGACTCGAGAGGATCGGCTGATGGAGGTGATCGACCTGTTGGCGAGGGGAGATTGGGAGGCAGCGCACACGATCGTCCAGCCCGACAAGTCGGCAGAGGCCTCCTGGCTGCACGGCATCGTGCACACGATCGAGGGCGACCTCGAAAACGCTCAGCACTGGTATCGCAAGGCGAAGCGCCCCTTCCCCGGCCCCGACGCGGTCCAGGCCGAGATCGCGGCCGCTCGCGAGCTCCTCGGGCGAACGGGGTAGAATCGTCGCGTCGACTTGGCTGGCCCCGTGCGCCTAAGCGCGAGGAGCATCGGATGGCTTCGCCTCAGCACTCGACCCTTCGTGAGGCTCGGGCCCAATACTTCCAGGAGAACGGCATCGAGGAGGACGGCGGCTACGGCCGGAAGTGGGTCAGGATCAAGCTCGGGCCAGTACCGGTCGTCTTCCCTAACACGAGCGGCCGTCGGGCCGTATTGCTCCAGCATGATCTTCATCACGTCGCGACCGGTTACGACACCACTCTCGTAGGCGAGGCAGAGATTGGGGCCTGGGAACTCGCAAGTGGGTGCCGCCACTACTACGCGGCGTGGATCCTAAACCTGGGTGCTGTCGTAACCGGTCTCTTCCTGGCGCCGGGCCGCGTCGTTCGGGCATTTCAACGGGGACGGCGTTGCACGAATCTCTATCATCTCGGTGTGGACGCGAGCTGGCCCGAGGAGACAGTGAGCAGACTACGGCAGCGGCTCGGCCTCGACGCCTTTCGCGCGGAGTCGCCCTGACGATGAGTCACGATCATGCGTCCCGCCCGTCGGGTATCACCACGGTACGCAGCCGAAGGCCTTTAGCCGCGGCCAATACCGGGCCTTAGAGATAGCGGGACGATGCAGGCGAAGGTCGAGCACCTCCTTCCGAAGCGGGAAGGCCATTTCGTCTTTGAGTCTGGTCATCACGGGCAAGTCTGGCTCGACCTGGAGCGACTCTTCCTGCACCCCGACCGCGTGCAACCGTTGGCGAAAGCGCTGGCGAACCGTCTCCGCGGGCATCAGATCGAGGCTGTGTCTGGACCCCTCGTCGAAGGTACATTCGCGGGTCTCATGGTCGCATCATCGCTCCGCGTGCCCTTCACCTACTCGGAGCCGGTGCGGGACCACCGTGCGACCGGCCTGTTTCCAGTCTTATACCCAATCCCGAAGTCCCTTCAGCCTGAGCTGGATGGCCGCCGTGTCGCGATCGTCAACGACGTGATCAACGCCGGCTCAGCGGTCCGCGGCACACTCGCCGCGCTAAAGGAGTGCGGGGCTCAGCCGGTGGCGATCGCAACCCTGGCGGTGTACGGCGATGCCGCGAGCGGACTGGCGGCTAGACATGCCGTCGCGCTGGAGACGCTCGCGACGTTTCCCAACCGGATCTGGGAACCCAGCGCCTGTCCTCTCTGCGTCTCCCGTAGTGTCCGAAAACTCATTCCATGCTCAGGCCGCGCGGTAGTAGTACCGCAACAGCCCGCCCAACCGATCGCGGCTACGAACGCGGGGCCCGGCGAGCGGGCGAGGTTCTGGTGCGATCAAGTCGTTGCCGAGCCCCTGATGGTTCCGTTCCTCGTGGTAGTGCGCCACGAACTCGGCGAGCACGCGCAGCAGGCGCCGTTCCCCGAAGAGAATCAGCCGATCGAGACACTCCTCTCGAACTGAGCGCACGAATCGCTCCGCGTAAGCGTTGGCGTTCGGCCCCTGGATGGGCGTCAGGACGACGCGAACCCCCGCGCCTTCCACGATGTCTCGGAATCGCTCCGTCCACTTGCGGTCCCGGTCGCAGATGAGGACGCGATGGCTTGCCAGGAACCCATCGACGGCGCCGGTGAGACACCGTGCCGCCTGGGCCATGAATGCAGCGTCGGGATTGGGCGTCGACCCCACCGTGAACCCGTCGGCTGCTGAGGTCGGTCACAAAGAGCGTGTAGTAGGTCACCAACCCCCGGGGCGTCCAGACTTCGGTCGTGAAAAAGTCAGCCCCCGCGATCGCGCCCCAGTGCGCCCGCAGAAAGGTGCGCCAGGACGACGGACGACCCGGCGCGGGCGGGAGTCCATTATCTTTCAGCACCTTGGCGACGGTACTTCTCGCCACCCGGTGGTCGAGATTCTTCAACGCGCCCTGAATGCGGCTGTAGCCCCACGCTGGATTGTCGGTGGCCATTCGCAGGATGAGCAACGAGATCTCTTTCATCAGTCCGGGGCGCCCCGGCCGCTGCGGCGGGAACGTCCACTTCTGGGCGATAAGCCGGCGATGCCACCGCAGAATCGTGTCCGGTGTCACGATGGTCGCTACCTGCTTCAGGACCGGGCGACCGAGTCGCTGGCCCTTGGCGGCGAGGCGTCGGCGCTGATCGTCGCTCAACTGGACCCGTCGCCCCTTCAGCTGCTCCTTTAGGACGTGGTTTTCCTCCACCAGGTACTCGATGACCTGTTGTTGGTGGCGGTTGACCATCCTGCGAGGGTCACGAGCAGCAGCCGCAAGGGGGAGAGATCGGCTCTCATAGGCCGATCGTACCGTGCTACATTCCGGCCTTGTACCTGGTACGGGCTCGGCCGAGTATTCGGACACTACGCCATCCCGCTTCGCGGCCCCAGCAACACTAGCGGCCGTCCAAAATGATTTGTCTTGCGACAGTGAGCCCCGCTTCGCTTAACTCACCGTCCCGCTTATCGGACAGGTCGATTTATAGGGATTTGCGGTAAGAGGGGCGCGTTCAGGAATCGAGGGGATTTTGAAACGATTAGAACGCACTTCGCAGGCAATCGTCTTCTCGCGATCTTATCTTCCATGCAGGGGCGGGGATTTCTGAACGCGAGAAATCCGCTCTGCTTTGGTAGCCTAAGACCTGGGGAGTGATGATGCTCCCTCTGGCGAAGGCAGCAAACGCCGATTCGAGCGCCGCCCGGTATAAGACCAGCGGCGGTCGAGCGGCAGGCCACTGAGGGAAGTTCGCTAACCTCGTCAGGGCGACCCAGCATTGAGGCTCCGACTGGTTCTCGCCCTCATCTTGACCGCGGCGCTCCTGCTGGTCTCGTTCGCCGCGGCGGACCAGCTCCCGCCCAACGAGCTCGGCCGCGTGATGATCCTCGCGTACCATAAGATCGATTATCCCGAGGCGCGCTGGACGCGGACGCCCGAGAACTTCCGGCGCGACCTCAGGACGCTCTACGCAAAGGGCTACCGGCTGATCGCCCTTGGCGACCTGCTCGACGGGCGCATCGTGCTCCCTGCCGGCACGACGCCCATCGTCCTCACCTTCGACGACTCGTC
>Ga0070706_100003640_pt1 | contig 15092 bp, 6 predicted proteins | sample KBSK5501metaG_FD_65476 | JGI IMG/M metagenome (GOLD analysis project Ga0070706, IMG submission 65476) | Corn, switchgrass and miscanthus rhizosphere microbial communities from Kellogg Biological Station, Michigan, USA - KBS K5-50-1 metaG | ecosystem: Host-associated > Plants > Roots >...
GGCCAGGGTGGTCGTGGCAGGGCTGAGCGTCAGGGTACCCGTCTTTACGCCCGGAGCGCCAATCTGCCGCCACTGGATAGACTCATTCTGTTGTGTGCTGCACGATTCTGTATCGACGCCGTTTGTGTCGAGTACGTGGGTACTATCTACCAGGGTGGTTGGAACTCCACCACTAGTAATCGTGACCGTCGGCGCGACGGTGATCGGGGTGCAGTTGCCCTTTGGAAAACCGCTCGTATCAAAGTTGTCAGAGCTCGGATCATTGCCAGGCGGGTTCTGTGCCAGGATTACGCTCTTACCCGCCGGAACCGTGAACGAGCCCCAGAGGTTAAACACCTTGCCACCTGGGATCGAGGAATGGTCGTCGACCGAGACACTGTCGATCGGGATATCGCTTGGGCCATTATTGTCGAGCCGGATTGCGCCACCGTCGTAGCAGTGTGGTAGCGTACCACATGGACTTGAACCGTAAACGGGATTGCCCAGGAAGATGGTGTTTGGCGATCCCGACCAGGGAACAGGGAATGCCCCCGGGCTCAGGCTGCTTTGATGCTTGTCTTCGGCGTATCCAACGGACACCGACAGGCCGCTAAACCCACCCACAGCATGAGAATGTTTGGCATTACTTGCAATAGTAAGAGTGAGAGCGAGCACCAGGCAAACAACGAGGATGATGTGGGCCCGTCCGAAAAAGCGGAACATAGAATTTTTCCCTTCCAACAATGTATTCGACTACCTTGAGAATAATGGCTACAAAGCTTCTCATCTGCGCATAGCAACGCATGTGAGAGTTTGCACACACATAGAAAGTATGCTATACCTGGGAGATTCGTACGGTTATGATATGGTTGAGATGTAGTTAAGCTTTCACGATGTTCGTTGAAGTATCTCTTTTGCACATATTCCGCAACGAGACAGGCAGAATTGGGCGGCTAGTAGGGGTTTGACGATGTGTTCATCGTTTTCCTTATTGAGGAGCATTTCGTATTACAGTATTCCAGGTGAACGGTGTATTTGGATTCACCTCATAGCTTGAAGAATTGATCTCGGGCCCTAAGTTCCAAAAAATCATGGCCGTTACGCCGTATTGCTTTCCCAGGTTATACATGTTTTGGAATTCAGAAGAGCGTTTTGTATCGCTATCACCCTGTTGAAACCCGAACTCTTCGACAATAAATGGCTTTTGGTTGCTAGTAGCCCACTCAGCAACCATCGGCATAGTGATATATCGATCGTGATCGGAGTAAACGTGGATCGCAGCCATATTGATATGAGGAAGCGAGAAAATAGATTTCCAATCAATACCACAATTTGCCTGATTCAGATGAGAAAGTCCGCCTGATGAGATAAGATGGTTAGGATCCGCTGCATACAGTGTATCAGAGAGTACCCGGTAATAATAAGTCAATGCTTGTGTGCTGGTTGGTCGAAGAGGATCACTGCTTGTTGGACACGCTACCTCACCGGCAATTGCGTAGTTGAGGAGGGCTGAATTCTTCGCATAGCGCGAAGCTACCCAGGAGAATGCGGCCGTATACATAGAGGGGTCGTAGGGATAGACTCCTTGCTTGAGCGTTTTGTCTCGGAAAGAAGAGAGGTCTAAAAGGATGTACATTCTATGGCTTGCTGCCTCTTGAAACAGGTAGTCCATATTTGACCAGACAGTCGCATTGTACCAATCGCCATAGGCAATACCGTCGAAGAAGTTGGTGGTACGAATGGTATTCAAGTGCGCTTGCTGCGCCATACCGATTATTTGATCAATATACCCTTTAAATGCGGTACGAGTCCAGCCTCCACCTCTATGGAGGGCTCCATTGTAAATCCAATGCGGGTACATTGTGGAACCGTAGGGATGGATAGATATATTATTATAAACGAAGTTTTGTCCAGAAATGGAAATATATGTCTTTGTTGGTGATGATGCAGTGGATGAAGAGGAAATCGTTGGTTGTACAGTATGGGGTTGTAAAGTCAGGCCTGGTGGGGTTATCCTGGGTGTTGTTGAAGGGATTGTCCTGGGTGTTGTTGAACTGGTGGAACAGCCTGACACCACACCCAAAACGGATAAGACCATGATAAGCGCAGCGATTGCGCTCCAGCCAACTCTCACTTGCGCTTTATGGCTTTTGTATTTCGACCATCGCCATTTCGGGTAATACATGAAGCACCTTTCAAGCACCCTTAAAAACCCTTACGTTAAATGTACCAAAAGCATGAGCAGGTAGGAACGAGTCGCGGAACCTCTATATGCCCTAATTCAAACAGGTTCCGCTCTCGTAGCTGCAAGACCAAACTGGAATGCGTAGCATCACTCTTTGAGGGGGCCGACGCCACCGGCAGCGGCCCCCTCATCTTTCCGGGGTTGATATCCACACTATTGTACATTACCCTTAAAAGTTCCTCGACTCAGCACACTCCCCACTACGGTATCGTTGTGCTGACACTCACCGTGTCGAAGGTGACGGTGCCAAGGACGCTCGCGTTATGCGAGGTGACGGCCAAACCCGCCAGCACCGGCCCGCTCATACTCAACGTCACGCTCGAATTGGCCACCGGCGTCCAGTTGGTGCCATCACCGGAGGTGTAGGCGGTGTAGGTGCTGCCAATACGACCTACCGCCATGTAGACCGGCACAGTTCCCACTATTTTCACCTGCTGTGCGGTGGTGCCCCCTTGAGTCTTGCGGTACTGCACCACGATGCCATTGCCAGGGGTCACCAGGATGGCGTAGTAAGGAGAACCGGGATCAGTGGTCTGGCGCAGCATCACCCCTGCTTTGGCCCAAGTGCTGGAATTCGTTTGCGACACGGCGCGCGCGATTACGCTGCCATCGGACGCCAGCGACTGCCAGACGTAGTGGAACTGATCTGAAGCGCCAAAGATGTCGGTGCCTCCCGCCTGGATCGTCCAGGTGCCTCCACTGAGCGACTGGCTGCCTGCCAAAGCTGGAGTCCCGATGTCACCGCAGCTCCAACCACCTGGACAGGGAGGAGGAGGAGGAAGGGTTGCGCTGATGCTCACGGTGTCGAAGGTGACTGTTCCCAGCACCTTCGTGTTATGCGAAGTGACGGCCATGCCTGCCAGCACCGATCCGCTCATGTTCAGCGTAACGCCCGAACCAGCTATTAGCGTCCAGGTGACGCCATTACTGGAGGTGTAGGCGGTGTAGGTGCTGCCGGAACGCGTCACCATCAGGTAGACAGGCACCGCCCCGGCAAGAGCGGCAAGCTGGGTTGTGTTGCCCCCCTGAGCCTTGCGGTACTGCACGACGATGCCATTGCTCGGAGTCACAAACACCGCATAGTACATAGAGCCAGGACTGCTGCTCTGCCGCAGCATCACCCCGGCTTTCGCCCAACTGCTTGACTTTGTCTGCGACACGACGCGGGCGCTCACGCTGCCATCGGCCGCTAGCGTCTGCCCCACGAGGTGGAACTGGTCCGACGTGCCAAAGATGTCAGCGCCACCCGCCTGGACTGTCCAGGTGCCGCTACTCAAAGACTGGTTCCCCGATGGGACAGGACTGCCGATGTCGGCGCAGTACCAGCCTCCAGTACAGGTACTAACGCTCACCGTGTCAAAGGTGACGGTACTCAGGGAGCCTGGGTTATGCGAGGTGACGGCCATGCCTGCCAGCACCGACCCGCTCATACTCAGCGTCACGCTCGACCCGGTAAGCAGCGTCCAGCTGTAGCCATCGCTGGAGATATAGGCGGTGTAAGTGGTGCCTGTGCGAGACACAGACAGATAGGTCGGCACAGTCCCTGTTAGCTTCACCGGCTGGGAAGTGATGCCACCCAGAGCCGAACGGTACTGCACGACGATGCCATTGCCCGATGTCACGAAGACGGCGTAATAGGGCGAGGCGGGATCGCTGCTCTGCCGCAGCATCACCCCTGCTTTCGCCCAGACATCGGTGTTCGTCTGCGAGGTAATATGCGCGCTCACGCTGCCATCGGCCGCTAGCGTCTGCCCCACGAAGTGGAACTGGTCCGAAGTACCCCAGATATCTCCCCCTGCTCCCTGGATCGTCCAGGTCCCCGAGCTGTTGGACTGGCCTCCGGCAATAAGGGGGCTGCCAATGTCCTGGCACGTCCAGCCGGTCACACAGCCCGGAGGCGGTGGGGCCGTATTGCTGAAGGTCACCGTATTGAAGGTGGCAGATCCCATGAGTCCTCCATTGTGGGACGTGACCGCCAGGCCGGCCATGATCGAGCCGCTCATGCTGCTTAAGGTCACGCTTGAACCGGCCACCAGTGTCCAGGTGATGCCATCGCTGGAGGTGTAGGCGCTATAGGTATTGCCGGAACGCGCCACCATCAAGTAGGCAGGCACTGTCCCGATGAGAGCGGCACTTTGCTGGGCATTGTTGTCCTGAGCCGCCCGGTACTGCACAACGATGCCATTGCCTGGCGTCACCAGAAGCGCGTAATAAGGAGAGCCGGGATCGGTGGTCTGCCGCAGCATCACTCCAGCTTTGGCCCAGAGGTCGGTGTTCGTTTGCGCAGTGATGTGGGCACTCACGCTTCCATCGGCCGCCAGCGGTTGCGATACAAAACGGAACTGGTCGTAGATACTCCAGATGTCACTTCCCGAACCCTGCACTGTCCACGTCCCACCGATCAGGTACTGGCTCCCCGTCAGAGAGGGGTAGCCGACATCAGCACAGTTCCAGGCGCCGGTACAGATGTTGGGTGGAGGAGGAGCAGTTGTGCCGAGATTGACCGTATCGAAGATAACGGTACTCAAAGCGCCTGTACTGTCAGATGAAACAGCCAGACCTGCCAATACCGCGCCGCTCATATTTACAGTAGCACACGAACCGATAAGAACCGACCAGTTTACACCATCAGTGGATGTATAGGAGCAGTAGTTGCTGCCTGAGCGTGCTACCATCAGGTAGGTTGGTACCGTACCGGCAGTTCCAGAAAAAACAGTAGTTTTCAGTCCCTGGATGAGCCGATATTGTACTATGACTCCATTGCCAGGTGTAACGAAAGCAGCGTAGTAAGGAGAAGCCGCATCAGTACTCTGCCGCAGCATCACTCCCGCTTGAGCCGAGACATTCGTGTTGGTCTGGGAGGTAATATGTGCGCTCACCGTGCCATCGGCAGCGAGTGACTGCCACACGAAGTGGAACTGATCTCTATAGTTATTGATTTCTTTGCCCGCACCTTTCAGCGTCCAGGTGCCTGCACTCAGAGACTGGTCTCCCACCGTTGCAGGGTTTCCTATCTCCTGGCAACTCCAGCCACTCGGACAGGGACTCGCAGAAGGCTGGGGATTGGGAGGAGTAGTAGGCGATCCAATGCTGACCGCATTGTAGGTAGCGGTGTTGGAAGTTCCCTGCGTGCCTGAAGCGAGAGCGACTCCCTCCATAACAGCCGCTGGCATGGGGATCGTCATGGTACTACCAGGCGCCAACGTATACGTAGTGCCGTTACTCGAGGTCGCTGCCTGCAATTGATCACCTACCCGCTGGATCTCCAGGTACAATGGCGGCGCGGCCGGATTTGTTTGCGTCACGGTGGTAGTCGCGCCGCCAAAAACCAGACGATATTGCACCACCAGCTTATTATTCGGTTTGAGGAACACGGCGTAATAGGGTGATGCCGGGTCGTTCGACTGGCGTATCATCAGTCCCGCCTGGGCAGAGCCACTCGTCAATTGCTGCGAAACCACCTGCGCGCTAACCTGGGTATCTCCGCTGACCGTCTGGGAGAGCAAGCGGAACTGGTCAGATGTTCCCCCAACACCCGCACCACCAGCATTGGCACTCCAGGTATTACCGGACACCGTTTCCGATCCAGCAGGGGTAGGATTGCCAAGATCCTGGCAGGTCCAACTGTTGGGACAATTAGGATCGGGCGGAGGGGTAGTTGGGCTAGCCAGGCCAAAGGCATACACATTGTTATCTGTACCCCCGGTGTAGATCTGGCCGTTCGAGACACTTGGCGCCGCGTAGAGATACCCACCCGTAGTATAGCTGTACAGGCGCGTTCCACTCGATGCGTCAATTACCTCCAACGTGGCACCTGCCCCATCGATGACTAGGCCATTAGAGTAGGCCAGGGCAGGAATGACCGGGCTGGTTACCCCATGCTGCCACAGAAAATTGCCGCTGGCCGGGTCCAATGCGCGCACCGCGCCTCGATAGCCTTTCCCATTGATGATCGTACTTCCTCCAGCCAGGAACAGTGTGCCGTTACCAAAGGCTCCTGAAGAGGCGCTGCCATCCCCACATTGCGGGCAGTCGCCAGGAAGGGTGAGCGTCTGCGTCCATACTGGCCCGGCAGCCACGTTGTTGCGATTGTAGGCATAGGCAAAACCATTCTTGTTGATTGCTGCCACCAACGGATGCCCCTGGGTATCATTGAACAAGATTGGCGTGTTCCCAAAGTCGGAATCGACCGTTTGTTGCGAGTTCGGAACCGCCCAGGAGGACTTGACAGCGAGTGTGCTGGCATCCAAAGCAACAACTGCCTCGGCAAGCATTTGCGTGGTTTGATTGCGCGTTCCCGTGGTGACAAAGATCGTGTTGGTGGATGTGTCAAGGCTCGGACTGGTCCAGATACCTCCTCCCACCTGCCCTTGCGGCACGGCGTTGAAGGTGTGCACAATCTGATGCGTGCTTAAATCCACTTGCAGCAACTGGCCAGGTATTAAGGGGCAATCTCCGACACTGGACGTGCCAATGTAGGCGAAGCCGTTGTAGATCAGCGGGCTGGCCCAGTTGTACCAGCCTTTGGTGTTATCCCCTATGAACACGCTCCACAGGACATTGCCGCTTGTCGCGTCCAGCGCATACCAGTTGGAATCGCCTCCACCGACGTAGACCACCCCATTTTCCACATCTGCTGCTGAAGACACCCCGGCCAGTTGCGGGTAGCACGGCGCTGTGGTCTGTCCCAGAAAGGTCTTCCAGATCAACGCACCAGTTGCGGCGTTCAGCGCATACTCATAGCCATCCCAGGAGCCGACATACGCCGTTCCCCCAACTACAGTCGGCGAAGCCGCAATCGGGCCACCTGTCGGAAATGCCCATTTCAGCGCCAATTGGCCCGCGTTGGCAGGCGAGATGATCGTATCGCCACCGGCAGCCGTGCGTTGGGGATCATGCAAATACGTCGACCAGTCCCCTGCTGCAGCTCTGGCCGGGATAAGGTGATGCACAACTCCTCCCGCTACTCCTAACAGGGAGAGCACCAGGAGCAGTAGCACAGCCAGCAGCCGCATACTGCGCCATTTTGGTCGGGCAGTGTTTGCAGTTTCTCGCGGTAAGACAGTTTTTTGCTGTACAACAGGTATCATATGATTACCTCCTGAGACCGGTTCGATTTACCGGTGAGGGTAAGACATACTGAAAGAACAGAAAATAGCTAGAGCAAGTCTGTTTGCATATACAAAGTTTGCTGTTCTTCTTTGCGCCACTTTTCAGCAAAGATAAACAACTCTCCTAGGGCACGTAGAATTACAGTAAGTTTGGCTCCTGTTGCCTTCCCAGCCCGCCTGGGTAAATGTTGTACACCTACCTCGGTATAGGTGTAACCTGCACGGGCGAGTTTATACAATATCTCGGCGTTAATCATGGCGCCGCGTGTCTCTAACTGGTTCGTGCGAAAGAATTCCGCGCGGAAGAGTTTAAATGCGCAATCAATGTCTCGCGCATGTACGCCAAAGACAAAACCCACCAGTTTTTTCCAGCCCAGGGCGTTGAGTTTTCTCATCCAGGTATCCTGGCGATCTATCCGATACCCCAATACGGCGCCATACTCCTCAATGAGGGGGAAAAAGCGGGCCAGGTCACGGATGTCAAACTGTCCATCGGAGTCCATAAAGAAGGCGAGCTCTTTGGCCACAGACTCGAATCCGGTTACCAGGGCCGCGCCATAACCCTTGTTCACAGGATGACTGATGAGACGTATACGTCGATCATAGGTCGCCAGGTCGGCAACAATTGCTCCTGTGCGATCTTTGCTCCCGTCGTTGATCACGATTACTTCGAAATCGTGCATCCACGAGCTAAGTGTCGACATCACATGTGAGATGGTATCGGCAATAAGCGCTTCCTCGTTGTAGGCTGGCAATACCACAGATAAGCTGCCAGGGGTAGTAATAAGCCGTGGCCAGGAAGGTGGGAGCGGCACATCGATCTCCTCTTTCTTCGTAAACACGCCGAAGCGCATCCCTATATAGGAAACTGTCACTGAGCCGGCAATAGCAGAGATCTTGGCCACATTGACCCACAGGATACTCGTGAGCGAGAGCGATGTGAGGATTGTTGTTGCCAGCCAGAGAAATGCATCATTGCAGATAATGCCCAGGCTGGTGACAAGTGCGAAGCGGGCGATCTGAACGTTTGTAGCCTCGGAGCGCTGTCGAAACGTCCAGAGCTTATTCCAGCAGAAGCTATTGACTGCACCAATCAGGTACGCCAGAGAATTATAGATGACGAGAAGTCCGCTGTCCTGCGTCGGGAACACCCATATAAGCAAGTTGAAGGTAAACACGTCTACAAAGGTGTTCAGCCCTCCGACAACACAAAAACGCAGAAATTGCACCGCAATTCTTGCTGGGCTTCGTTTTGTCGAAACTATTGGCTTCTCGATTCTCGATGATAGTGACATATTTCAATGATTCCCCCAATTCACGAAAGCTAAGCAAACCACAACATTTCCGGTAATTGCTCGTCAGCAAGACGAAGTTCCCCCGATAGATTCAAAGATTACGAGCACGGATAGTGATCTCCGTTCCAAACCGGCGGGGCAGGTCGCGTCGGCAAAGGTGGCTTTCCCACAATGTGGTAGAGAAGAATGCCATTTGTTTGCGTTACGACGAGCGTATAGTGAGACAAGAAAGCCGGGTCCTGTTGGATGCGCCGGGATACGAGATCGAGCGGGTCAGCAGGCCTGATGACAATCCAGTCTACCGAGCTTGTTGGATCCTGCAGCGCCTGTGTCCAGTACTGGCCTGAACCTTCGTAGATGACATTTTTGAAATCCATACCGGCGTCGGATACATCAAATTGCGAAGCGTAGACGTCCTGAAGTACTTTCCCACCGTTATAGTGCTCGGCAAGATACTGAGTGATCGTTTTTTGCGGGCCGCAGGCGAAGTTAAACTGGCCGTCCTGTACGGTAATGATCCCCTGAGAAAAGATCAGCACGGTCTGAGCCAGAATCACCCCGACAAGAACGACCCGGTCGATTGCATAGAAACGGCCTTTCGTGATGCTGCTTATTCTTTCTACCAGAATAGCTACAAAGAGTGCGGCTGGTACCACCATTTGGGCTCCGTAGCGCACGTTGTACATAAATATATGAGCATCCGGCGGGTTGGCTCCCGGTATCCAGATAATAGCCTGTCCAGAGTAGAGTGCCGCGATGTAAAAAGGAAAAGGTATAGCAAAGAGTAAGGCAGCAAGGGTCACGGGCGTGAATTTATGCTTGCGCACAAACCAGATAATCCCGACAAAAGCCAGTACAAAGAGCACTACTCCTATCGTTTGAACGGAAACAATGGTGTAGTAGCGAAAGGCCTGCCAGAGGTTATGATAGTTGTATAACTGACCTGCCGTAAGCTCCTGAGACTGCTGGGCCTGCGACGAATACAACCCCTTTTGAAAGTACAGGGGATCCCCAAATATGAGCTTGTTCCAGAGGAACCAGAGTGCTATTCCCAGGCCACCGAGGACACCGAATACAACCAGATTCGCGCGAATTTGATGCCAGTTCTGGTGCTTCATCCAGCCAACAAGGACGGTGCAACAAAACACTCCCACAAACAGTGCCCAGCCATCATACCTGGCAAGGGTTGCAAAAAAAGCACATGCTGCCACAAGAATTAATTGTTGGAGCTTTCCATCCTGTACCCAGCATAAAAAGTAGTAGGCCGTCAGAGCGGAGGTAGCGATACAGACCGTCTCGCTTAGAGGGATGGATTGCAAATACAGCACGTTGGGATTCAGCATAAATACCAGCGAGCCTATGAAGCTAGCACTGCTGCTCTGTGTCAGCCTGCGCGCTGAGAGAAAGATGCAGATCGAGGCAATGACATAACAAGGCATTGAGACAAAGCTCCCGGCGAGCCCGCTATGCCACAGGTAGTCGTTCCAGATGAACGGCCACATGAGAACATGTGGTAACGGTAGCCAGACCGATCCCAACTGCGCCAGTCCAGGTGTGAGGTTATCGAAAACGCTTCTGGAAATTCTCATGTGCGACAAAGCATCTTGATAGAGCAATATCTCATGCTGCCGGAAGTAGTACCAACAGGCAACAATGCTCGCAACGCAAGAAGTGAGGATCGTAACAACGAGCCAGAGATCGCGCACTTTCGACCGTTTTGCCACAGTTTCTGCCCGCTTCTGCTTGGGAGAAATTGCCGGCATGATCAGCGTTCGTATCGCTTTGAGAGACATTGATACCGATGGGACATTCCCAGCGTGATCGACTTTCCTGGGAATCACCGGTACCGGCATATCTGGTTCTTCTACCACTGCCGATGCCGCCATCTGTGATGGAACGACAGGAGATGCTTGATTCCCTTTCAAATGCAGCCCGTGTACGGTCTTTTGCCAGTAATGCGGCTTCACCATTAGCTCGAAGAGCGCATACATCGCTGCAATGCTCATGAGGAACCAGTAGCCCGGGATAAACAGTATCCATGGTAAGAGATGATACTGTTTCCGTTTCATGCATGCCACCAGGTTGAGATAGATGTAGAAGACGTTCCCGAAGAGCAGGCAGATCGCACCCATGTACAGAATAGGCCCGGGGAATAGTTCATGGTAGACGTTCACCACCGCTTGACCAAAGACAATGTACAATCCCAGTAAGATCCACATCAGAGGATTGAGGAACAACACAGCCATTCCGCTGCCAATTACGAACTGAAAGGAGAACAGGTCGTACAGGCGTCCCCTTCGAAAGTCTTCAACAGGGTGCCGCATGTGCACGAGATAGGTCTGCATGTATCCCTTGATCCAGCGCGAGCGCTGGCGTAGCCAGTTCTTCAACTGTGGGTTGGCTTCCTCGAGCGTTGTCGAGTCGAGGATGACCGTATTCATGCGGTAGCGCTTCAGGCGCAGGCCCAGGTCGCAATCCTCGGTCACGTTGTAGGCATCCCAACCACCTAAGGCCCTCAACGACCCCGTGCGAAAATGATTCGACGTGCCTCCCAGGGGCAGGGAGAAATTCGCCAGTTGTAGTCCCGGCAAAATCAGGTCAAACCAGGCGGAATACTCAGCGGTAAACCAGCGTGTGAGCAGGTTCTGGCGAATATTGTAAAAGTTGAGCTTGGCTTGCACGCAGACGACATCGGTTCCGTGATTGGCGAAAGAGAGCACCGCTTTCTTCAACTGCAGGGAATCGGGTATATCTTCAGCATCATAGATGACAACGTATTGTCCTTTCGCCAGCATCAAACCGTAATTACATGCGCGGGGCTTGGTGCGGGGTTTGCCATCGGGTACAACCACGATCTTGAAGTGCGGTGGAAGGGATAATGCGCGTATGGCATTGCGCGTACCGGCATCGTCCGCTTCCGTGAGAAACAGGATCTGCAGTTTCTCCGCTGGGTAGTCCAATGCCCTCATCGCCTGTACGAATTGCGGCACTACCTGCGCTTCCTTATAGAGAGGACAAAGAATGGTGTACTCGGGCCACTCCGCATCTTTCAAGGCGTTGACGATATCGTCGCTGATATGTTCTTCCGGTGGATTCCTGAATGCCCTGGTAGCCAGGTTGAAATTGATGAGCAGATTCAAGAAATACAAGGTGGTGACGACCGCGACCACAGCCGCCAGAAATTCCAGCCGCAATACCAGCACCCCGGCGATCCAGAGCAGTCCGATGAGAGCGAAAGCGACGACCTGCCCGGTCGTGAAGGTTTGCAGGGCGGATAGTTTCGGTCGAAAAGGAGCAAAAATAGCAACCTCGTGCTCACCAACTTTCACGATCTTTGCCGCCTCTTGAATATAGTCGTTGATTTCTTTTGCATTATCATGACGTCGATCGTGCTCAGCCTGCCTGCCAAGCCATGTGGCATAAAATTTCACCCGTTCCTGGTCCTGGACACTAGGGCTCACAATGGCAGGCTTTACAGTTGGCTGCCGAGTAGCAGGCGCAGCAGACATGTGCTTCGTCGTTGTAGTGAACTCGGAAGCCAGCCGCACCTGGTTAAAAGGTCGTGCCGGTGTGCTCAATTTTTGAGTTCCATTGAGTGGAGCTACCACAGGAATTGTATGCACATTGTTCTGTATCCGCTTACCAGGTCGCTGTGAGTGTCGTTGTGGGTAAAGAATGCCCCGTCGTTGTAGCCCAGAAGTTGAGTGCCTACTGTTCTGTATCCGCTTACCAGGCTGTTGTAGGTCAAGAAAACCTGGATGTTTTAGCTTAGCAGTCGCTTGATGCTCAATGCTCTCTCCCCACCCAGCAGATCTTTGTGGATCAAGAAAACCTGGGTGTTCTAGCTTAGCAGTTGCCTGATGCTCAATGTGCTCTTCTTGCTCAACAAGCCCTTGTGAGTCAAGAATTTCTAGTTCCTCTTCTTTGGCAGACGCATGGTGTCCATTTCCGTTGTGCTCTATCTGCTCATCCGGCTGCACATTGTCTAAAGGTGCGAAATGTACTTTAGAAAACCTTCGCGTGACTACGTCAGAAAAATCATCAATGGTAAATGGCCCGTTGTACTCTACCTCTTCAGGAATTCCTTGTAGGTCGAGAACTTCCAGTTGCTCTCCCTCGGCAGTTGTATGGTGTCCATTTCCATTGTTCTCTACTTGCTCAGCAGATCCTTGTGTGTCAAGAACCGCCAATTCCTCTACATCAACAGTTGTAATGTCCCCATATTGCTCTATCTGCTCATCCTGTTGCACATTGTGCAAGGATGTGAAACGCACTTTAGAAAACTTTCGCGTGACTAAGTCAGAATACTCTAGCATGATATCTTCAGAAAATTCTGGCATTATTTCTTCTTTCAATCCCAATGTTATGCTTGCAAAGACTTGTAATATGTCTGTATGACCGTAGCGGCCTGTACACTATTCAGATCGAAATCTCCCGTATTGTCCCAACCCCAGAAGAAGGTGCCGAGTATATGTTCATCGGGAATGATGTTCGCCAGGGCCGCATCGAATGCGGCTGCCTGTTCTTTTGGATCTGCTGGCGCAGTACTGTTCGATTCCCAGGGATGGTAGAGGGCCTCAGTGCTATTAGGGTACCCAATTTCTGAGAGAATAATAGGTTTGCCTAGCTCTTCAGAAAAGTTGTCAATAGCTTGTTTTACTATTTGTTTCCAAAGGCCGAAGATTTGCTTTGGATCCACTGGCTCAGGAGTATTCGTCAGCGGCAAATACGTTGAGACGCCGATCGTTTTCAAGTCGGGATTGTGCATCCAGGAAGGCGGTTGATTTTGCAGCGAGCTCCAGTCCCTGTCATAGGTGAGCGTACCAGGAAAGACACTCTTAAGCTCAGCAATTAATTTGTTCCATAACGAGCTCGGAGCATTTTGTTCTAACCACACACATTCGGTCCCTACTGCGAATTGCTCCACTCCTGCTTGCGCGGCTGCCACAGCATAGGGTTTGAGAGCTTGCCAGTAGCTATCGAACCACTGTTGTTCTTGTTCATAGGTTGAAAAATGAATTACACCTGCCCATCCTTCAGTATCATCCACCCCAAATAGCGGTGTTACAAAGATATGATAGCCCAGGAAATGGGCAAATTGTATTCCATATATGAATGAAGAGAGTGAAGGTGTCTTCGGTCCTGCCATCACCTTCGTAGATGTACGAGACGCTTGTTCAAAGAGGACCGGCATCTCTATCCAGCATGCGGCAGTCTTTGTCTGCATACCGGGCAATTCTGCGAGCCACTTTGTATCACTCTCACCGTAGGCCTTAGTCCCCCAATCCGGGAAGGCAACTCCCATCTGGAAATTGCGCTGCTTCGAGCTACATGGCTTCGCTGGACGTTCCGGTGCCTCGGTTGGGCGTGTCCCCAGCGTCGCTGTTGGCTCCAGCTTCGCTACAGTGTGTTGTTGTGTCGAAGTATTGCCTATCGTGAATACGTACACCAGGCTAGCGCCCATGACGACGATGATTCCCACCACGAGTAGCACTCTATATTTATGATAAGCATTCATACTGTGAACTCCTCAGCAGACATGCGACCGTAGAACACCCAACTGCGAACACCCCTGAGCGAACTTCAACATTGAAGTATCAATAACTTTCCGATGTTTCATTGATCTTTAGCAAATAAGTACGTTCGCGACTGAACACTACAAATACCTGCTAGATCTCAAGCTTATGAGAGAAGTACCCTTCTCCGACATTCCACACCAAACTGTGAAGAAGATCACAGTGGACCGCATGACTCGATATGGAGCATATCCATCGCATATGTCTCCGCAAACGATTGTACCGTAGTAACATACAGTACAGATTGAGAGTAAGTTGAGAAATGGTTAAGAATCACCAGGGGAGGTAAAAATATTCCAGTATTCTATGCTGAACCGCCCGGCAACAGCAGAGTGAGGCAAGCATCGCTGATCAGGCGTAAGCGCGTTTGTTAGATCGTCGCTACGCACTGGGCAGGCTTGCCTCCACCATACATCATTCAATAGCAGGTTCTGAGAGGTCATACGACCCCTCAGAGCCAACAGAATCTACGGTCCCGGCGTGAAGCTGACATTATCGAAGGTTGCTGTTCCAAGAGCCGACGCATTATGCGAGCATTCAAAAAGTCCGGCGGTTGCGATGGTACTTATGTTCAGACTCTTCGATACAATCTGTGTCCAGTTCACTCCATCGGCGGACACATAGGCAGTGAACGTGGTCCCAACTCTCGTCAACTTCATCCAGGCGTTGGGGAACGTGTATGTTCCACCCCCGATGGACCCGTTAAAGTTGTATTGAATCTTAAAGCTGCTAGTTCCAGGAGTGATCGTGATCAAGATATACGGGTCGCCCGCGGTAGTCGACTGCTTGAACATAATCCCGGCCTTCGCATTGGAGCTGGTGTTCGTCTGCGACGTGACGCGCGCGATGAGTGTTCCATTGCCGTTCACGGGCTGGTAGACATAAT
>Ga0070706_100003643_pt1 | contig 15083 bp, 19 predicted proteins | sample KBSK5501metaG_FD_65476 | JGI IMG/M metagenome (GOLD analysis project Ga0070706, IMG submission 65476) | Corn, switchgrass and miscanthus rhizosphere microbial communities from Kellogg Biological Station, Michigan, USA - KBS K5-50-1 metaG | ecosystem: Host-associated > Plants > Roots >...
ACGTCTGCGAAGCGGATGGTGTTGTTGGGGCCGGCGAAGATCGCCTTCCCGACGTCGAGACCGACCTTCGCCGCGTCCACGTCGAACGCGGCGACGAACTCGACGTCACCGACGTGGTAGCCGCCCAGCACCACGTGCATGAGGCCCGGGATGGTCTCGTCGGGCACGGCGTCGCGGTAGTACTCGACGCCCTGCACGAGGCTGCTGGCGCAGTTGCCCACACCGGCGATGGCGACACGAATAGAACGACTCATGATGCGGTCGCTCCTTCCTGTGATGGTTCGGGTTGAACAGCACGCCGTTCGGCGGCGATGAGCTCGTCCAGCCACGCGAGCTCGCGGGCGGTGGACTCGGTGCGGTGCTCCGCGAGTGAGCGGAGGTAGCGGTCGCCGCGGCGAGGGGTCGTCCCACGGGCCTCGGCGAGGCGCTCGTTGAGTCCCGCCCGGCGCCGATCGAGCAGCGCGAGTCGGGCGTCGCCGGCGAGGTGCCGGCAGAACGCGAACTTGAGGGCGAAGGACTTCTCCTCGTCGGCGCCGGGCGCATCCTCGCCCGTGAGGAGCTCGGCGAAGAGCTCCTCACCCCGGGGCGTGAGCCGGTACTGCTTGCGGGTGCGCCGGGTCGGCTTGGGGAGGCGACGGAGCTGTGCCGCCGCGGTCTCGCCGTCGATCGACCCGGTGGCGGGCATCGGCGCCGGTGCCGGCCCTTCCGAGCGTGGCGCCACGATCTCGATCGCGCCGGCCCGCTCGAGGCGGCGGAGCGCCGGGTAGAGGGACCCGTACGAAACGCCCCAGAGGAACCCGAGGGTGTCGCCGAGGCGCTTCTTCAGCTCGTAGCCGTGGAGCGGCTGCTCCTTGAGGAGGCCGAGGATGGCGAGTTCGAGCACGCGGTGACTCCGTCCGGCTGGCTGGATATATCGACTCGATATATCGGACGCCCAGTCTGAGGGAGCGAGTGGTCACCGTCAAGCCGCCGTCCGGCCACTCGGCGGTCACCCGCGGTTCACCCCGGAGAGGCCTCGCCGGAGGGGACGAGCGGGGCGAACGAACGCGGGCGGAGCGGTGACGGAATGGTGGTGGAGGTTGGCTCGCGCCGGCCCGGACGCGCTCCTATGCTTCGATCCGTGCCGTCACACGTTGACTACGCACTCGCCCGCCGAGCGGTCCTCCGCGACCTTCGACGCGGCGCGGTCACACGACTCGACGTGTGTGACGCGCACCCGGAACTGCTCCGCGCTGCCCGCAACGTGGGCGAGCCCGCGCCGCACGACTGCCCGATCTGCGGGTACGGGCGCGTGCGCTACGTCTCGTACGTCTATGGCGACACGCTGAAGCAAGCCAACGGGCGGTGCATCACATACCCCGGCGAGCTCGACAAGCTCGACGCCTCGTTCGACGAGTTCGCCTGTTACGTGGTCGAGGTGTGTCTCGACTGCCGTTGGAACCACCTCGACCGCCGGTACCTGCTCGGCCGCCGCCACGCCGGCTGAACCGCGCCGGAGGGCACGACGGAGTCACTCCTGGTCGTCTTCCTCGTCGCCGACGAGCTCGTACGGGTACTGCGAGCGGCACGAGACACACCACAGCTCGGTCTCGTCGACCACCTGGTGCGACGCCGGCGTGTCCCACGTCTCGGGCGTGACGTAGACGCGCCGGACGAGGACGAGCTCCTCGTCGGGATAGGCGCAGTTCTCGCAGACGCGCGGCGTCATGCACCCCATCTTTGTCGCCCTCGCAAGCTCGGGCCTTGCGGCGACGGTCGGCACAGCCGCCGCCGCCGCGGGCTACGCTCGGCGTGCTGCCGGGAGCCGAGGGTGCCCCGGACGGTGGAGGTACGGAGATGACGGCTGCGTCGTCGCCCCCTGACTCACGCGTTCCGCTCAGCGCGCCGGCCATCAGGGCCCGCAAGGGCGGCAAGCCGCCCCTGGTCATGGTGACCGCCTACGACTTCCCGTCGGCGAGCGTGGCCGATGACGCCGGGGTCGACATGATCCTGGTCGGTGACACGCTGGCCATGGTCGTGCTCGGCCACGAGGACACGCTCCACGTCACGATCGACGACATGGCCCACCACGTCGCGGCGGCCGCGCGAGCCAAGCCGCGGGCCCTGCTGATCGGTGACCTGCCGTGGCTCAGCTACCACGTGTCGGACGAGGAGACCGTGCACAACGCCGCCAAGCTCATCCGGGCCGGTGCGGCGGCGGTGAAGCTCGAGGGTGGGCGCAAGCGGCTCGGCGCGATCGAAGCGATCCTCGACGCCGAGATCCCGGTCATGGGCCACGTCGGCCTCACGCCGCAGTCGATCCATGCCGTCGGCGGCTTCAAGGTGCAGGGCAAGCAGCTCGACGCCGCGCGCACCATCGTCGACGACGCGGTGGCGCTCGCCGAGACGGGATGCTTCGCGATCGTGCTCGAGTGCGTGCCCGACGCCGTCGCCCGCATGGTCACCGAGTCGGTGCCCGTCCCGACGATCGGCATCGGTGCCGGGCGTCACTGTGACGGTCAGGTGCTCGTGTACCACGACCTTCTCGGCCTCGAAGACCGAATGAAGCCGAAGTTCGTGCGCCGGTACGCGTCGCTGAAGAGTGATTCCACGGCCGCCGTCGCCCGGTACGCGGAGGACGTGCGCGCCGGGCGGTTCCCGTCGAGCGACGAGACGTACCACGTCGCCGACGACGTCGCCGAGGCGCTCGGGCTGTTCGGCACCGCTCCCGCGTGACCCCTGCTCGCCGGGCGGGCGTCGCCGCAGCGCTCCTGGCGCTGGCCGCCGCCCTCGTCGGAGGCGGGCTGGTCCTCCTGCTGCGCCGCGACGACGACACGGCTACGCCGGGCGGCCCGCTTGCGTCGGTGCTCGCCGGCGCGCGTCCGGCGACGGCGCCTTTCCCACAGCTCACGGAGGTGCGTCTGGGGATCGGTGGCGACTGCCGGCGCATCGTGGTCGCCGACAGGACGGACGAGCGCGCCACCGGGCTCATGCGCAGGAACGACCTCGGGCCGTACGGCGGGATGCTCTTCGTGTTCGACCAGCCGACCAACTCGTCGTTCACGATGTCCGACGTCCCCGTCCCGCTCGACATCGGCTGGTACGACGCCGCCGGCCGTCCCGTGGATCGTCTCCTGATGCAGCCGTGCCCGGACCGCGCCGTGTCCGACTGTCCCGTGTACAGCTCGCGCGGCCCGTACACCTACGCCGTCGAAACGCTCGGCGGCCAGCTTCCGAGCGGCGCGCTCAGCGGTTGTTCGTGACCCCGTCGGTGTGTCTGGCCACGGTGAACGCGATCGCGAAGTACAGCGCCATCGCGGCGTAGACGATCAGGCATGCCACCGGACTGACGAACGCAAGGGGGATCGAGAGCCCGTAGACCACCGGGCCGATCACGGCGGCCCGGCGGGCCTGCCGCGCGCCTTCTGCGCCCATCTCCGGTTCGAGCAGCGACGGGACCCGGGCGAGGTAGGTCCAGACGGCGATGAACGCCAGGCCGATCAGCATCATGTTGGCCCCGTACACGGCGGCGGCGATGTGGGCGTTGTCGCCCTGCCGGATGTACTGCCCGAGCAGTGCGGTCGGGAAAGGCAGGAACGCCACCGTCAGGAGGAGGAGCAGGTTGAGGAAGAGGAGGGGACGGTCGACGGTGGTGATGCGCTCGAAGATGTCGTGGTGGTTCACCCAGATGATGCCGATGATGACGAAGCTCACGAGGTAGGCGGCATACGACGGCCACTGGTTGGCGAGATCTCGGGCGAGCTCGCCCGACTTCGAATCGGGGACCCGCACCTCGATGATGAGCAGCGTGATGGCGATCGCGAAGACGCCGTCGCTGAACGCCTCCGTCCGACTCTTCGGCATAGCTCCTCGGTCGCCGTCGCAAGCTCCGGCTATGCGGCAAGGTGGCGAAGCCGCCGTCGCCGCGGGGAGATCGTAGGTTTGTCCGAAGCCCCGACGTACCCCTCGTAGCTGTCGTACTCCGTCGCTAAGGTCTGCGTCGATAGGTCACGTCGAAGGTTGCTAGCCTGAACTGTTCCACTCAGCCTGCTCCTTGCCGTCCGGCACGCCGGGCGCAGCCGGGAGCCCGTCAGGCCCGGAGCACGGGTCACGGTCCACAGGAGGTACGAGCCGTTGCGGCCGTACGAGGTCATGATCATCTTCGACGCGGACCTGGAAGAGGAGACGATCCGGGCCGCGGTCGACCGGTTCCTCCAGCTCGTCCAGTCGAAGGGCGCCGAGCCCGGGCACGTCGACTACTGGGGGAAACGGCGCTTCGCCTACGAGATCAACCATCGCACGGAGGGCTACTACGTGGTGCTCCAGGCGAAGGCCGAGCCGGAGGCGATGCAAGAGTTGCACCGGGTGCTCTCCCTGGCTGACGAGGTAGTCCGCCACAAGGTGCTCCAGATCCCCGAGCGGGTCTACGGACCCCCGAAGACGGCGAGCGCCGGCGCGACGGACGCATAGGGAGGAAACACCATGGCGAACGGCAACACGGTCACGGTCGTGGGGAACCTGACCCGCGACCCCGAGCTCCGCTACACGCCGAGCGGCGCGTCGAACACGCGCTTCGGCGTAGCGGTGAACCGCCGCTGGATGGACCGCAACACAAACGAGTGGCAGGAGGCAACGAGCTTCTTCGACATCGTGTGCTGGCGCGAGATGGCCGAGAACGTGAGCGAGTCGCTCGCGAAGGGCTCACGCGTCGTCGTCACCGGTCGCCTCGAGCAACGCAGCTACGAGGATCGTGACGGCAACCGGCGCAACGTCGTCGAGATCATCGCCGACGAGGTCGGGCCCAGCCTGCGCTTCGCCACCGCCCAGGTCACGAAGAACGACCGCCGGGGCGGCGGCGACTTCGGAGGGGGCGGCGACAGCGGCGGCGGTGGAGGCCGCGGCGGCGGCGGGCGTGGGGGCGAGAGTCCCCAGCCCGCCCCGACAGGTGGCGACCTCGACGAAGAGCCGTTCTGAGACGTGACGACGACGAGGTGAGCTGAGCCGAGATGGCGAGAGACAAGAAGAAGAAGTCCCAGGCGGCCGACCGCCGGCGCCCGATCAAGAAGAAGACGTCGATCCTCTCGTCGGAGAGCATCGATTGGGTCGACTACAAGGACGTCAACCTTCTCCGCCGGTTCATGTCGGAACGCGCGAAGATCCGGGCCCGTCGTGTCACCGGCAACAGCGCGCAGCAGCAGCGCGCGGTCGCGCGAGCCATTCGCATCGCGCGCGAGATGGCGCTCCTGCCGTACAGCGTCCGGCAGGTCACGCAGCGGAGTCGCGGCGGCCGCCGCGATCGGGGCGACCGCGATCGGGGCGACCGCGACCGGGGCGATCGTGACCGCGATCGCATGCCGGAGCCGCCCCCGGGCCCGGAGGCTGCTCCCCCGGCCGCGGAAGATGAGGACGCGAGCGCGCCCGTCGAAGGCGGGAACGGTGCCGAAGCGCCCGCGGAGGTCGCAGCCGAGGCGCCGGCCGCCGCGCCTGCGGGCGGGGAGGACGAGTCGTGAAGGTGGTGCTGCGCGACGATGTCGAGAACGTCGGTCGCAAGGGCGACCTCATCGAGGTCACCGACGGCTACGCGCGGAACTACCTCGTGCCGCGCGGGCTGGCGATCAAGGCGACCAAGGGCGTCGTGCAGCAAGGCGAAGCGATGCGCCGCAACCGTCAAGCCCGTGACGCGCGCGATCGCGAGGCCGCACAGGCGCTGGCCGACCAGCTGACCGGGCAGCGGATCGAGCTCCGAGCCCGAGCCGGCGAGGGCGGCCGCCTCTTCGGATCGGTGACGGCGGCGGACGTCGTCGACGCGGTGCGCACACAGACGGGCGTCGAGCTCGACCGGCGCAAGACCCAGCTCGCCGAGCCGCTGAAGGAGCTCGGCCCGGCCGAGATCCCGGTGAAACTGCACTCCGACGTCGAGGTCACCCTCACCGTCGACGTCGTCCCCGGATAGCGCACTCGCGCGCATTCCCCAGGGCGCGCCGGCGGGCGCGCTTTTCACCAACGCTGCGACCAGCGTGTTCGTCGCGCCTCGGGGTAGCTGTCACACCCCACCAGGAGAATGAGAGCGATTCGTCCCCAGGGTTGTGGAGGCAGGAGCCCTGTATCCACAAGGAAATCGCTCTATCGATCCACAGGCCGATCCGACGAGGATGCGGAACGAGGCATCTCGTGGGATGGGCGCCGCACTGGGAGCGGCGACACGAGGGCCCGGATATGGGGGCCCGGCCGTTCGGGGGAGCCGGGAGGCAGGAAAGGAGCAGCGTGGTCCAGGCGATCGATGACGCGCGTCGGCAGAGGGCGGGGCGCGTCCCGCCGCACAACCTCGAAGCGGAAGAGTCGCTCCTCGGAGCGATGCTGCTCTCGCGCGACGCGATCACCGCGGCCGTCGAAGCGCACGTCGAAGCGAGCGATTACTACAAGCCCGCGCATGTGCACGTCCACGAAGCGGTCATGGCGCTGTACGGCCAGGGCGAGCCGGTCGATCCGGTCACGATCGCCGAGGAGCTGCGCCGCGCCGAGCTGCTCGACGCCGTCGGTGGACGTCCCTCGCTGCTGCAGATCCAGGCGGCGACGCCGGCGTCGGCGAACGCCGGCCACTACGCGCGCATCGTCAACGAGCTCGCCCTGCTGCGGCGGCTGATCGGCGTCGCCGGCGACATCGCCGAGATGGGGTACGACACGCCGGACGACGTCGCGGAGACGCTGGACCGCGCCGAGTCGCTGGTGTTCGAGGTGGCGGAGCGCCGAGTCAGCGAGTCGCTCGCGGGCATCTCCGACTCCCTCCAGACGACGCTCGACCAGCTCGAGTCGATGTACGGGAGCGACACCGAGGTCGTAGGCGTGCCGAGCGGATACCACGAGCTCGACTCGCTCCTGCTCGGGCTCCAGCGTTCGAACCTCGTGATCGTGGCGGCGCGTCCCTCGATGGGGAAGTGCGTCGCGTGGGACACGCCGATCGTCGACCCGGCGACAGGCGCGGTGCGGACCGCCCAGGAGGTCTACGAGCGCGGGCGGGCGGGCCGCCCGGTCCGCGTGCTCGCGCTGGACGACGACCTCCGCGTTCGGAGCATCACACCGTCGGCGTTCGTGGACGACGGCGTGAAGCCCGTCTACAAGGTCACGACGCGCACGGGACGCGTCGTCCGCACGACGATCACGCACCCGTTCCTCACCGGCGACGGGTGGAAGCCGCTCGCCGAGATCTGCGTCGGCGACCGCGTCGCCGTCCCTCGCGCGATCCACGTCCAGGGCAACGAATCGCTTCCCGAAGCCGACGTCGTCATGCTCGGCTTCCTCATCGGGAGCGGCTGCCTGGCCGACGGCTCGCCGATGATGAGCACCTCATCACCCTCGGTGCTCCTGGAGCTGCAGCGGTGCGCGGCCAAGCTCGGCGTCACGGTCAGGCACACCTCGCCGCACGACCATCGTCTGTGCACCCCGCTGGGCCGGCCGAGCCCGGTCACGACCCTGCTGCGCCGGCACGGGCTCTGGAAGACGGAGTCGCGGGCGAAGCACATCCCCGACGCGGTGTGCCGCCTGCCCGCCAAGCAGCTCGCGCTGTTCCTCAACCGGCTCTTCGCCGCCAACGGCTGGGCGTCGGTGCACAAGGGCGGGCAGGTCTCGATCGGCTTCGGCGCGAGGTCCGAGCGCCTCGCCCGCGGCGTGCAGCACCTGCTCCTCCGCTTCGGCGTGGCCTCACAGCTCCGACACCGGACCGCCTTGTACAACGGGCGCGGCTTTCCGTCCTGGCAGATCGAGGTGAGCCATCCCGAGTCCATCCGTCGGTTCGCGGCCGACATCGGCATCCTCGGCAAGGAGGACGCCGTCGAGCGCGTCCTCGTCGCGCTCGAGCGGCGGAGCCGGAACTCCAACCTCGACACCATCCCGGCCACGTTCTGGGGCGAGGTCCTCAAGGCCAAGGGCGATCGCACGTGGCGCTCGGTGTCGGAGGCGGCGGGGAAGCCTGCCAACTACAACTGGCACGTCGGGACGCGCTCGCCTCAGCGGGCGACGCTCGCGCTGCTCGCCGAGGTGCTCGACGCCCGCGACCTCGAGCTCCTCGCGACCTCGGACATCTGGTGGGACGAGATCGTCTCGATCGTCTACGTCGGGGACGAGCAGGTGTACGACCTGACGGTCCCGCACGTGCACAACTTCGTCGCCGGCGACATGTTCGTGCACAACACGTCGTTCGCGCTGGGCGCCGCCGCGAACGTCGCCGTCTCGGTGCAGCGCCCCGTCATGTTCTTCTCCATGGAGATGGGCAACCTCGAGCTCACCAAGCGGCTGCTCGCGGCGGAGGGTCGGGTCGAGGCGAAGCGTCTCTGGACCGGCAACATCCCCGAGTCGGACTGGTCCCGGCTGAGCCACGCCGTCGGGCGGCTCGCCGAAGCACCGCTGTTCATCGACGACAACCCGCACTGCACGGTCATGGAGATGCGCGCCAAAGCCCGCCGCATCCGCGCCCGGCACGGCGATCTCGGGCTGATCGTCGTCGACTACATCCAGCTCATGAGCTCGACCGGCGCGCGCCAGATCGAGAGCCGCCAGGTCGAGGTGGCCGAGCTGTCACGAGGACTCAAGATCCTCGCCCGGGAGCTCGACTGCCCGGTCATGGCGCTGTCGCAGCTGAACCGTCAGCTCGAGTACCGCCAGGACAAGCGCCCCATGCTCGCCGACCTCCGGGAGTCGGGAGGGCTCGAGCAGGACGCCGACGTCGTCTGCTTCATCTACCGCGACGAGGTGTACAACCCCGAGTCGGACCAGCGCGGCCAGGCCGAGATCATCGTGTCGAAGCACCGCAACGGCCCCACCGGTGTCGCCCGCCTCGCGTTCAACGAGCGGTTCACGAAGTTCGACAACATGGCGCGCGACTAGCGGCGGTCCCGGTCTGCGAATCCGGGGAAGCGCTGGGCGAACTGCGCCCGGCGTCGCCGGACATAGACGGTCATCACGACGTTCATCACCGCCAGCGCGGCGAAGAGCACGCCGAAGACGAACCGCCCGCCGACGAAGTTGGCCACGGCCAGCGCGACGAACAGGGCGGCGATGAGGCTGCGGATGACCACGATGGTGTTGCCCGATCGCATGGCGCCTCCCTTCGGGATCCATCCTGACCCGCGTGTGGCAAGCGTGGGCCGCGGCGGGGTCAGGGTTTCGTGAAGCCGATACCCTCGAGCTCGTTCGAGGGGGTGTCATGGGCTCCGACTCCGTGCTCGTGAAGGCCGAGGAGGGCTTCACCACGATCACGATGAACCGCCCGGAGCGCCGCAACGCGCTGTCGCTCGGTTTGTTGCGTGAGATGACGGCGGCCTTCCGCGCCGCGGGCGAGAGCGACGCTCGAGGCGTGATCCTCGCCGCCAACGGTCCGGTCTTCTCCGCCGGCCACGACTTCCGGGACCTGGCGGGCGCCGACGCCGAGTCGATCCGCGAGCTGCTCGATACGTGCACCGAGCTCATGCTCACGATGCAGGCCATCCCCCAGCCCGTCGTGGCGCGGGTGCATGGCTTGGCGACCGCCGCCGGCTGCCAGCTCGTCGCGACCGCGGACCTGGCGGTGGCGTCCGAGGACGCCGGCTTCGCCACTCCCGGCGGCAAAGGCGGATGGTTCTGCCACACGCCGTTGGTGGCTGTATCGCGCAATGTGTCCCAGAAGCGGGCGCTGGAGCTCGGCTTGACCGGGGACACGATCGACGCCCGCACGGCGCTCGACTGGGGCCTCGTCAACCACGTCGTCCCCGCCGAGCAGCTCGACGACGCCACCGTCAGTCTGCTGCGCCGCGCGACACGCGGCAGCCGGGCTTCGAAGGGGCTCGGCAAACAGACCTTCTACACCCAGGTCGGCCTCGACCAGCGCGCCGCGTACGAGCATGCCCTCGACGTGATGACCCGATCGAGCCAGATGCCCGACGCGCAAGAGGGGTTCACCGCCTTCCTCGAGAAGCGCCCGCCGCGCTTCGAGTAGCGCTCGATCGTCCCGCTCGTCAGAAGAGCCGAAGGTCGGGCGGGGCGTCGCCGCGCAGACGCTCCAGGTCGACCTCGATGCACTCGATACCTCGACTCTCGGCGAACACGCGTGCCTGGGGTTTGATGCGCGTGGCGACGAAGAGCCCGTTCGTCGGCGCGAGCGTGGCGTCGAGATCGAGCCGCTCCTGGTAGCGCAGCAGCTGTTCGACACCGGCGATCTCGCCGATCCGCTTCACCTCGATCACCACGGCGCGACCCTCGCCGTCCCGGCACAGCAGATCGACCGGACCGATGTCGGTCGGGTACTCACGCCGCACGATGCGGAGGTCGTCCCGAAGGGCGCCCACGCGCGCGGCGATGAGCTCCTGCAGCTCGACTTCGACGCCGTCTTTGGAGAGGCCGGGGTCGTCGCCCAACGTGATGTCGTGGTCGACCATCACCTCGTGCAGGGCGATGGTGAGCCGTTCCCCGCCGGGGTTGGTCGCGACGATCGCGCCGGGCTCCTCACGAATCGTGCACGGCGGGCTCATCCAGTTCAGCGGCTTGTACGCCTTGCTGTCTGCGTGCACGGCGATCGAGCCGTCGGCCTTCAGCAGGATCAGGCGCTGCGCCGGTGGGAGGTGAGCGCCGAGCCGGCCTTCGTACTCGACCGAGCATCGCGCCACGACCAGCCGCACGGGCCGCGTTGTACCACAGCAACGACGTCGTGGACCTAGGCTGCGCGGCGAATTCTGACGGCGGGAAGGGGCACACGGTGGGCATCAACAGCGGCATCTACAAGCTCGTTCTCGTGCTGCACATCCTGACGGCGATCGTCGGGTTCGGCGCCGTGTTGCTCAACGGGATCTACGGCCAGCAGGCCCGAAGCCGCAAGGGGACTGAAGGCCTTGCCATCTCCCAGGCCAACTTCCTCGTGTCGAAGATCGGCATGTTCTTCATCTACGCCGTGTTCGTGTTCGGCATCCTGCTCGTCGTGCTGAGCGACAAGGCCTGGAGCTTCAGTGACTCGTGGATCGTCGCCGCAATCGTGCTCTATGTGCTGGGGATCGGGTTGGCGCACGGAGCGGCGTTCCCGAACGCGCGGCGAATGATCAATCTCCAGGAGCAACTGGTCGCGATGGGCCCGCCGCCGGCGGGCGCCGGTGCCTCCGGCGGGCCCCCGCCTCAGGTCATCGAGCTCGAAGAACGCGGCCGCCGCGCTGGGATGGTGGGGGCGGTGCTGTCGCTGGATCTCGTCCTGATTCTCATGCTCATGGTCTGGGGCCCGCGCTTCTGACGCGCTCGGCCGCGACACCGAGATCCGGGCGGCCGACGCATACGATCACGGCGTGAGCATCTACGACGATGTGCTGCGCGAGCTCGTCACCGCCGTCGGCGCGGCGCTGTTCCTCGGAAACCTCATCGCGCTCGTGCGCCGACGGTCCGGCTCGCAGGTCGCCGCTACCCGCGGCCGGGACACGCTCCCAGAGGCGCCGATCACGCGAACGGTCGTCTACCTGGTGATCGGGTTCGTGGTGATGGTCGCCGGTATCGCCGCGATCGCGACCAAGTAGCCTCCTCCGGATCGACGAATCGACGGCGGGTGTGAGCGGTTCCTCGCAACGCTGCCAGGGAGCCGGCTCGACCGTTGCTACGACTCGTCTCCCCTACCACTGCGGTTCATCGGGTCGACGCGAACGCAACTCGCTATCTGACCGCAAGCGCGGCCGTGGCCGCCGTGGTGTCGAGCGGTCCGGTGGCGTCGACCGTGACGACGTCGTCGCCGAGCTCGAGGGTTGCGAGCTGCGAGTCGAGGAGCGCCGGACCGGCGAAATGGCCGTGGCGGGTGGCAAGTCGTGCCGCGAGCACCTCGCGCGGCGCGACCAGGGCGACGAACGCGACGCGTCGTACCCCGCGGGTGAGTCGCCGGCGATAGGCGCGTGTGAGGGCGGAGCAGGCGAGCACGAGGCCATCCTTCTCGTGGGCGCGGAGGATCGTGTCGAGGCGGTCGAGCCATGGTGCGCGCCAGGCGTCGTCGAGCGGGATGCCCTGGGCCATGCGGGCCTTCGCCTCCGGCGTGTGCTCGTCGTCGCCGTCGACGAACGGCACGTCGAGCTCGGCGGCCAGGAGGCGGCCCACGGTGGACTTCCCACTGCCGGAGACGCCCATGACCACGACCAACGGGCGATCGGCGCCGGATCCCGGCCCGGGCGGCACCGCTAGAACTGCGCCGGCGCGGGACGCATCGACAAGAAGTCGCTCACGTCGAGCAGCCCGAGCGCCACGCGAACGGGTCCGGGGACGAGGCGGCGGTCCGGATCCGTGAAGATGCGTGGCTCGCACAGGCGCACGGCGGTTCCCTTCGTTCGAACCTCGCATCCCCCGACGGCCATGACGTTCTCCACCCACTGGCTGTCGGCGCCGTAGGTCAGTGCGAACACGTAGCGCTCGCCGTCGCGGAACATGTTCACGGGCGTCTGATAGGTGCGCCCGGACCGGCGGCCGACGTGGGTCACGACCGCGAATCCGGGCAGCCGGCCTGCGAACGGGCGCGAGACGCGGTTCGTCACGTGGGCGTTGAACCGCGCCACGGTCTTCGGGATGGTCATGCGTGCTCAGCATAGGGAGCACGCATGGTGTCGATACGGTGTCGGCGTGCCGCGACGCTGCGAATGGGTCCCAGAGAACGACCCCGCGTACGTCGCCTACCACGACCGCGAGTGGGGCGTGCCGTCGCGTGACGACCGCCACCTGTTCGAGATGCTGACCTTGGAGGGAGCGCAGGCAGGTCTCTCGTGGGCGACGATCCTCAAGAAGCGCCACGGCTACCGCCGCGCCTTCGCCGACTTCGACGCCGCCGCCGTCGCGCGCTTCGATCGACGGCGAGTCGAGCGGCTCTTGCGCGATCCGGCGATCGTGCGCAACCGCCTCAAGGTCGAGTCGGCCGTGAACAACGCCCGGCGCGTCCTCGAGGTTCAGGACGACCTCGGCGGTCTCGCTGCCTACATCTGGCAGTTCGTGGACGGAGCGCCGATCGTCGGCAAGTGGCGTGCCCTCTCGGCGATCCCCGCGCAAACCGCCGAATCGAAGGCGATGAGCAAGGACCTCAAGCGCCGCGGGTTCCGCTTCGTCGGCCCGACAGTCTGCTACGCGTTCATGCAGGCAGTCGGGCTCGTGAACGACCACACGACGTCGTGTTTCCGGTACAAGGAGCTGACGTGACCAGCCCGGCACACGAACGGTCTCGCGATCTGTCGGACGGCGAGGGCTCCCCGCGGCCCAGGATCCTGCAGAGGATCGCCGCGGTGGGAGTCATCGCGCTGCTGGCCGTCGTGGTCGTGACGAGCGTGCTGAGCGTCGTCGATGATGCTCGACTCCTCGCTTTCTCTGTGCCGCTCCTCCTCGTCACTGTCTTCGCGGCGTGGTACGCGCTCACGCGAACGGGCTGGCGCAGGCTGATCGGTACCGCCGTGTGCGTCGCCGCCGTTTTGGCCATTGTCGGGATCGCGATCTTCGAAGCGAGCAACGCCCGCTTCGGCGTGCTCGCTCGCCTCGTCTGCGTCCTCCTGGCCGTCGCGCTCGCGCGCTTCGCACTGGGGCGCGGCACGCGGGAGCTCAAGCAACGTCGGACGCCGGGCGTGCCGGTAACGGCTGCGACTCGCGGCGTCCTGATCATGAACCTGAAGTCAGGCGGCGGGAAGGCCGAGCGATTTCACCTGGCGGACGAGTGTCGGAAGCGGGGAATCGAGCCGGTGATCCTGCGTCAGGGCGACGATCTGTTGCAGCTCGCGAACGACGCGGTCGACCGTGGCGCGGATGTGCTCGGCATGGCGGGCGGGGACGGCTCGCAAGCCCTCGTCGCAACCGTCGCGGCGGACCGTTCGGTCCCCATGGTCGTCGTCCCCGCCGGCACCCGGAACCACCTGGCGCTCGACCTCGGCTTGGATCGCAATGACGTGGTTGGAGCCCTCGACGCGTTCGGGGATGCGTTCGAGCGGCCGATCGACCTGGCGGACGTCAACGGCCGCGTGTTCGTGAACAACGTCTCGCTCGGGATCTACGCCACGATCGTCCGCTCGCCCGAATATCGGGACGCCAAGGTCGACACCACGCTGGCCGCGGTCCCGAAGATCCTCGGGCCCGGCGCTCGACCCTTCGACCTCCGGTTCGCGAAACCCGATGGCGACCGACGCGAGGGCGCGCACGTCCTCCAGATCTCCAACAACCCATACGGCAACAAGAGTTTCAATGCCCTTACGAGCCGTCCACGCCTCGACACGAAACGTCTCGGCATCATCTCGCTTGAGATCGGCGACGACCGCGCCGCATCAGCCTTCCTGACTGCAGTCGCGGCGAGACATCCCGAGCGATTCGAAGGCTTCGAATCGTGGACTGCCGAGAGCTTCGAGGTGACTTCGGGTTCCCCGATCGATGTCGGCCTCGACGGTGAGTCGTTGTCGATGGACCCCCCGCTGTGCTTCTCGATCCGGGACGAGCCCGTGCGCGTGCGCCTACCCGCGCAGGCGATCGGCTATTCGCCCGCGGCGCGCGCGATGGGCTGGCGCGGTGCGAGTCGGAGCATCTGGCGCGTCGCGTTGGGGAAATGACCGTGCACACCGACCGATGAGTACGCGGGCCGGGTACGGTCATACCCGGCATGACGTACGCACCGGTGAACGGCCTGCAGCTCTACTACGAGACGCGCGGTACCGGCCGGCCGCTCGTGTTGCTCCACGGTGGCCTGTTGACCATCGACCTCAATTTCGGGCCGTTGCTCGAACCCCTTGCGGCCAGCAGGCAGGTGATCGCGGTGGAGCTCCAGGGCCACGGTCACACCGCCGACACTGACCGCCCGATGACGATCGAGGCGCTGGCAGGCGACGTCGTCGCGCTGCTCGACCATCTTGGGATCGCCGAGGCCGATCTCTTCGGTCTCAGCCTCGGCGGTCTCGTCGCATACGCGGTTGCGCTCGGCGCGCCCTCCCGGGTCGGCAAGCTGATCGTCGCCTCCGCGGACGCCCACCGCCCGCCGGGCCGGGAGAGCGCGCCCCTCGACGACGACCGCATGCCGACGCAGGCCGACTTCCGGGCGTGGCGCGACGCCTACGACGCGGTCGCTCCCGACCCCGCGCACTTCGACGAGTTCGCGGCCAAGA
>Ga0070706_100003644_pt1 | contig 15080 bp, 14 predicted proteins | sample KBSK5501metaG_FD_65476 | JGI IMG/M metagenome (GOLD analysis project Ga0070706, IMG submission 65476) | Corn, switchgrass and miscanthus rhizosphere microbial communities from Kellogg Biological Station, Michigan, USA - KBS K5-50-1 metaG | ecosystem: Host-associated > Plants > Roots >...
GGCGCCTGAAGCTCCTGCTCGCGGACGATCATGCATTGATGTTCGAGGCGGTTTCGCTCGCTCTCGAGAATGAGCCCGACCTCGAGATCGTGGGCTGCGCCGAGACCGGAAGCCAGGTGCTCCCGCTCGTCGGGCAGACCGAGCCTGACCTGGTCGTCCTCGACCTGCGAATGCCGGGGATGGACGGGCTCACGTGCATCAAGCTCCTGCGGGAACGCTTCCCCGGGGTGCGGACGGCCGTGCTCTCCGGCGTCGACTCGGACGAGGCGATCGAGGCGGCGCTGAGGGCGGGCACGAACGCGTTCATCTCGAAGACCATCGATCCGGCGACCCTGGCCGAGGCGTTGCGGCGTGCGGCCACGGAGCCGATCCCCGAGACGGTGGGCCGAAGCGGTCGGCAGACCGGCTCGATCGTCGCGGAGGCGGGACTGACCGAGCGGGAGCTCGCGGTCCTGCAGGCGCTCGCCCAGGGCAACTCGAACAAGGAGATCGCCGCGTCGCTCTGGCTGGCCGAGCAGACGGTCAAGTTCCATCTCACGAACATCTACCGCAAGCTCAACGTGCGGGGCCGCACGGAGGCCGTCCACTGGGCCTACCACCACGGCCTGGCCGACCCGACCCAGGTACCGGGCGTCGACTCGCTGATGGTCGGCGGAAGGGCTGGATCGACCTAGACGTTCGGGCGATCCCGCGGCCGCGCGCGCGACGAATAGTCGTAGGCGAGGGACGTGGGAGAGCTGGGAACTCCACCGATCGCGCGGAAGCGCGCGCATGCACGCAACCGGATCTGGCTGCCGGTCGCGGCGTTGCTCGTCGGGCTCCTATTGGCCGGGAGCGCAGCCGGCGGCCCGCTGAGGGCCCCCGTGCCGATCGGCCCGGGGAACGGAGCGGTCGTTGCCGGCATGCCGCCGTTTTCGTGGCAGCCGGTCGCAGGGGCTTCTGAGTACGAGTTCCAGATCGCTGCCGACTCCAGGTTCGGCTCGCCCGTGTTCGGACAGGGGAAGGACGACTTTCGAACGAAGAACGCACGCGCGACGGTGGTGCAGACGGCACCGAACGGAACGTACTGGTGGCACGTACGGGCGATCGGCCGGACGGGAGCGGTCTCGGCGTGGTCGAGCGCCCGGTCGTTCACGAAGAGCTGGGGCACGGCCACGACCCTGATCTCGCCGGTCGGCGGCGCGACGATCGTGTATCCGACGACGCCGCTCAAGCTCACGTGGTCGCCGGTCCCGGGAGCGCGGAAATACCTCGTCTCGGTTGCGACCGACCCGCATCTGGGATCGCTCGTCGCGATCAACGGCTCGACACAGCCCGTGGAGACGACGGCGACCGCGCTGACGCCGGCGGCGGCCCTCGCCCCAGGCGTCTACTACTGGGGCGTCACACCGGTCGACGCCGAGGGCAACCGCGGCGCCCCGTCGGCGGTCGCGTCCTTCACCTGGTCGTGGCCGTCCACGACGACCCCCCACGTGACCGACCTGGTCTCCGACCCTGAGCTGTTCGATCCGCGCTTCGGCTGGGACGCGGTCCCGGGCGCGGCGCGGTACGAGGTCGAGATCAACTCGTCGGTCGACTTCGCCCCCGGCTCGAAGGTCTGCTGCGCCGGGTCGACGATCAACACCTCGCTCTCGCCGACGCTCGTCTTCGCGGACGACACCTACTACTGGCGGGTTCGCGCGATCGACATCGACGGGAACACCGGCGTCTGGAACGTCGGCCCGGTCTTCACCAAGACCTTCGACAACGTGCCGCCCGTCACCTCGCCGAGCATCAAGAACCTGCACATGCGCGACAACCTCGGCGACCCGGGCGCGGACGCCGACGCGGGAACACCCGGCTACCAGACACATGTCCCGCTCCTGTCGTGGAGCCCCGTGCCGGGCGCCTCGAGCTACCAGGTGGACGTCGCGCCGTACAACGGCAGCGCCTGCCTCTGGTCGGCGACGCCGCTGGAGCACCACTTCACGAGCAACATCGCACTGACGTCGTGGACGCCGCTCGGCTCGGGCTGGAACCTGACCAAGCCGTACCCCGACCCGCACACGGTCGCGACCGAGTTCCTGAGCACGCTCGTGCCGGGCAAGTACTGCGCACGCGTTCGCGCCCGCAGCGATCGCGCCTTCGGCCAGGAGGTCTACGGCGACTACACCTACCTCGACCCGAACGGGCTCGGGTGGGCCTTCGAGTGGACGGGGTACCCGGACGGGGGCGCCTGCACCCCGTCCTGCACCCCGGGCTACCTCGGCGCGGGCGACTACCTGGCGCCGCAGGGCGGCGTGACGGTGGGCCAGACGCCGCTCTTCACCTGGCGTCCGCTGAACCGGCACGCCTGGAAGACGCTGAAGAACACCTCGGGAGTCGACGCCCTGACACTCACGGCGAAGGGCGAAGGGCTGACCGGCAACAACCTCCGCGTCACCACCCGTGACTACGTGTCGGATCCGTCGCAGGACGAGCTCGTGCTCTACAACGGGGGCACCGCGGTCGAGAGCTACCACTACGCCGACGGCGACGTCGCCGGGCTCGCGGGCCAGATCAACGCGAATGCGGCCAGCCTGATCACCGCGTCGAGCCCGTTGAGCGGTCCGCCGCTGGCTCAGGTGACGACGGCGCTCTTCGTCCCGGGCATCACGAGCTACTTCGTCATAGTCGCCAAGGACCCGAGCTTCGCCAACATCGTCGACTACGCCTTCACGCAGCTCCCGGCCTACGCACCGCGCGGGACGCTCGGGCCGGCGACCTACTCCGACGAGACGACGCTCTACTACTGGGCGGTGCTTCCGGAGGGCGGCACCGACGGTACGGGCGGCGAGGGAGACCCGCTCGGGGCGGCGCCCCAGAACTTCCACAAGCGCTCGACGCCTCCGACCCAGCTCGCGCCTGCCAACGACCAGGTCACGTTTGACCAGCCGACCTTCCAGTGGGCGCCGGTCGCGGGAGCGCGCACCTACCGGCTCCAGGTCTCGCAGGACCCGAGCTTCGGCAGCCCGATCGACGACGTCACGACCGACTCGAGCTCGTACTCGAGCAACACGACCTATCCGGCCGACACCGTCCTCTACTGGCGCGTTCGCGCGAACGACGAGAACGGCGTCGGCCTCACGTGGTCCGACGTGGGCACGTTCCAGCAGCGGCTCGCCGCTCCGGTCGGAAGCCCGGACAACCCGGCTCAGGGAGACTTCCTCCCGAGCTGGCGGTGGAGCGTCGTGCCGAGAGCGGTCGCCTACGACATCTCGGTCGACCTGCCCAACGGCACGCACAGGGACTTCAGCGGCTTCCGCACGCCGGAAGTGACGCCGCTGCTCATGTACGGCACCGGCATCTTCCACTGGCGCGTGCGGGCCGAGTTCCCGCGCTCGCCGTGGGGCCTCACGCCCGGGCCGTACTCGCAGACGTATGCGTTCACGCGGACGATCCACTCGCCCACCGGCCCGAACGCCGACGCCGGCACGGACAACATCCTCCTGAGCTGGAACGCGAAAGCCGGGGCGAAGCGATACCGCGTGCAGCTGTCGGGCACATCCGATTTCGGGCAGCTCGTCGAGAACGTGCTCACCGACAACACCTCGTACGCACCGCTGCTCAGGTACCCGGGCTTCCGCACGCTGAACACCGGGCGGCTGTACTGGCGGGTCGCCGCCGTCGACGAGGGCGAAAACGTCGGAGACTTCACCGATCCGCAGCTGATCACCCGCGTTCGGCGCATGGAGATCGTGACGCTCGGCAGCTTGAAGCGCCGGCAGCGCTCCTCGCTGACGATCACCGTCAGGGACTTCGAGACGGCGGCCGGGGTCCCCGGAGCAGCGGTCCGCGTCTCGGGCCCGGGGATCCGCCCACGGCGGCTCCGCGCCGACGTGAACGGCATGGTGCGAATCGCGCTGCGGGCCAGCAGGCGCGGCACCGTGCTCATCACGGCCTCCAAGCGGGGCTTCCGCAGGGCGAGCACCCGCGTCGGCGTTCGCTGATCAGACCTTCCGCCTGGCGAACCTAGCCCTTTCGGGGTGCGGGCTGCAGCCGCGGCGCGCCAGAGTCCAATCATGACCACGGCAGAGCTCAGGAAGACACGTGTGAGCGACGAGGAAGTCGTTGCCTGGCGCGTCGAGCAGCTCATGCGGGCCGGCTCCGACCAGGCCTGCGCCGTGATCCTCGCGAGGCGCGGTCACGTCGACCTCCACGAGGCGGTCGACTTGCTCGAGCTGGGCTGCCCGCCGAAGATCGCGCTCGAGATCCTGCTCTAGCGCGATCGGGACCATCGGCCTGTCCGACCTAGTCGGAACGGGGTGCTGCCGGATCCCGCCTCGACCCACGCTGTGGAGGAATCTAAGAGGGGAGTGCATCTATGAACGGCAAGACGAAGTGGTGGACGATTGCGATGGGCCTCGTGGTCCTCATCGTCTGCTCGAGCGCACTCGGGGGGTCGTTGGGCGCGAGCAACAAGCGCTTCCAGAACTCCTTCGTCTGCGTCAACAAGCACAACGGCCTGGTCAAGGTCATCTCCCGCCGGCAGCACAACCACTGCCAGCGCGGCTGGAAGAAGTACCGCGTCTCGGACATCTTCGGCAAGGGCATGAAGGGCGATCCCGGAGCTCCGGGGCCTGCTGGCCCCGCCGGTCCCGCCGGCCCGGCCGGTGCTGCAGGCGCCGCCGGCGCGATGGGCCCGCAGGGCCCGCAGGGCGACACCGGCGCGATGGGCCCGCAGGGCGAGATGGGCCCGCAGGGAGAGATGGGCCCCATGGGCCTGCAGGGCGAGACTGGCCCGGCGGGCGCGATCGGCCCGGTCGGCCCGATGGGCCCGATTGGGCCCCAGGGCGAGATCGGCCCGATGGGACCGCAGGGCGAGACCGGCGCGACAGGCGCGCAGGGTGAGATCGGCCCGATGGGACCGCAGGGCGAGACCGGGGCGACCGGCGCGACCGGCGCGACCGGCGCGCAGGGTGAGATCGGCCCGGCAGGTGCAATGGGCCCGATCGGCCCGCAGGGCGACACCGGCGCGACCGGAGCTCAGGGCCTGCAGGGAATCCAGGGCCTGAACGGTCTCGACGGCCACGAGGGCGGGATGGGCGCCACCGGCCCGATGGGCCCGCAGGGCGTTCAGGGCCTCGTCGGCCCGATGGGGCCGCAGGGCCCCGCCGGCCAGCAGGGCAACACCGGCTCGGCCGGCCCGACCGGAGCCACCGGCCCGATGGGCCCGCAGGGCCCGCAGGGTCCCGCAGGCACCGACGGGCTGAACGGCTCCTCGGTGGTCACCGCGACCGACACTTCGACCGTGGTCGACGCCAACGCCATCGTGACGGCGGTTGCGACCTGCCCAGCGAACCACATCGCCATCAGCGGTGGGTTCCTGGAGGCGGGCGCCACCTCGCCGAGCGTGATCGAGAGCCACGCGACCGCGGCCTTCGCCGGCTGGGTCGCCAAGGCCAAGACGCAGGGCAACTCTCAGCAGAGCGTGAGCCTCACGGTTTACGCGTACTGCGTGCCCTCGGCGTAGCACCTGTGCCAGTAGGGGGCCGGTCTTCTCGGCCGGCCCTCTCCACCTTCTCGGTTTCCAGGGAAGCGAGAATGCCGGGGGAGGGACTCGAACCCTCATGCGGGCAGGTGCCCACACCTGATTTTAAGTCAGGCGCGTATGTCCAGTTTCGCCACCCCGGCGCGCGAATCCTAGCCGGGGCCTCGCGACGCTAGAGCCCGCCGGGGAACTGGTAGGCCGTGGGGATCTTCTTCGGCGGCTTGCCGATGACGAAAGCGAACTCCTGGTGCTTGATCAGCACCAGCTTCGACGGATCGCCCGGGTACCGCGCCCCGTTCACGTACAGCTTCCAGGGCGTCTTCGGCTTACAGTAGCCGCCGACGCACCGGCTCGTCAGCCGCACCCCCCAGACGGCGAAGAACTCGCCGAGCGAGAACTCACGCTTCTTGACCGACTCGACGTGCATGACGCCCGTCGTGTCGTGGGTGTGGAGCTCCGTGAGGAACTGCCCGTCGTAGATGCCGATCTGGGCTGGGACGGTCTCGTGCTTGCCGTTCACGTAGATGTCCAGGTGCTGGTGGATGTGGATGACGGTGCCCTCGGCGCCGAGCTGAGGCAGGCCGAGCGGGCCGAGGCGGTCGGGCAGGTGGTCGACTCCTGCGTTCCACGGCGCCGGGCCTGTCTGGACGCCGACGAGCTTGCTCCAGTCCACGGGCGGGGGCGCACCGCTGCTGCTGCCCCGGCCGAAGGCGAAGAAGAGCGCGGCGACGATCGCGATCGCGGCGACGCCCGAGGCGGCGAAGGCCACCGACGTCCAGAGCGTGCGCCGCTCCTCGGGGGTGCGCCGCCGGCGCGACTCGACTCTTCGCTGCGGGGCCTGGACCTTCCTCGGAGGCGCTGGGGTTCGGGCTTTCTTGGCCAAGGCCCGGGCGATGCTAGCAGCCGTTCCCGAAGGCTCTTGACACGCGCCCCGTTCGCCTAGTAGGTTCGTCTCGTCAGATCCGGAGGGCCGAAAGGTCGTCCGGATCTGGCGTTTTCGGGGGCCATTTCGGATACTGCTCCCGACAAACCGCAAGGAGGCCGCCAATGGGTTGGCTCGACAGGTTGCTCGGCCGCGGGAAGAAGGCCGCAGCCGACATGATGGGCGACAGCTCGATGAAGCGCGAGGGAATGCACCAGGAGGAGCAGGGCATGGCTTCGGAGGGTGCAGGGAGCGCCGATCAGATGGCGCAGGGCGAAGGCGAGCACGCCGGGGAGCACGAGGCCCCGCGCGACAACCCCTAACCGCCCGTCTGGTGTGTGATTCGAGGGCGGCGAAAGCCGCCCTCGGTCGTGCCGTCCGACGCGCCCACTAGGGTTCGTCGGCTCATGTTCGTGATCCCGATTGTGCTCGTGCTGCTTGCCCTTGCCGGCCTCGCTTTCTGGCTCAACCGTCGCCTGGGCGTGCAGGGCATCGAGACGTCGCGCGTGCTCTCGGGCGCGGCCGAGACGATCGACCGGCGGGTCGGCGACCTCGAGACGAAGGTCGACCGGCGCGTGGCGGAGCTCGAGACCAAGGTCGACCGGCGGCTCGAGGGGCTCGACGGACGCCTGCTCTCGACGCAGCAGAGCGCCGGCAAGACGGCGACGGAGATCGTCGAGCGGCTGGGAAAGCTCGACGGCACGGCAGCGCAGATGCTCGCCCGCGCGAACGATCTGGCGCGTCTCGAGCAGGCGCTGCGCCCGCCGAAGGCCCGCGGCGGCGTCGGCGAGATCCTGCTCGGCAACCTGCTGCGCGACTCGCTCCCGCCGGACGCCTACCGGCTCCAGTACACCTTCCGCACCGGCGACCGGGTCGACGCGGTGATCAAGGTCGACCGGTTCGTCCCGGTCGACGCGAAGTTCCCGCTCGACAACTTCGAGCGGTTGGTCACGGCGGGCGACGAGGACGAGAAGGCGCTCTACACGCGTGCGTTCGTCCGGGACGTCAAGGGCCACGTCGACGCGATCGCGAACAAGTACATCCTCCCCGGCGAGGACACCTACGACTTCGCGCTCATGTACTTGCCGGCTGAGTCGGTCTACTACGAGCTCGTCTGCGGGGCCGGCGACGCCTACACGTACGCGCTCGAGAAGCGCGTCTTCCCGGTCTCGCCGACGACACTGCATGCCTACCTGCTGGTGATCACGCTCGGCCTCAAGGGGCTCCAGATCGAGCAGCACGCGCAGGAGGTCATGGCTTACTGCGGCCAGCTTGGGCGTGACTTCGATCGGTTCCGTGGGGACTTCGAGGTCGTCGGGAAGCACATCTCGAACGCGCAGTCGAAGTACGGCGAGGCGAACCGCCGGCTCGAGCGGTTCGGGGCGCGGCTCGAGCGGGCGGCGGACTGGCAGGAGCCGCTGGAGCAGGCCGATGCCCACGAGCTCCCCCGCGCGGTCGATGCCGCTTAGCTAGCTGGTCGCCGCGGCCGGCTGCTGCTCTTTGAGGTAGCGGATCAGCCCGCCGGCGACGACGATCTCGCGCTCGCGCGGGAGGAGGTCGTGCGTGAGCGTGATCGTCCCGACACCCTCGATCTCGGTCTCGAGCTCGTCCTCGCCCTCAGCGATCGAGTGCAGGCGCGCAATCCCCCAGGTCTGCCCGAGCTCGGCCTTGTCGTAGTCGGACTCCTCCTGGAAGAGCAGTGGGACGATCCCCTGCGCGATCAGGTTCCGCCGGTGGATCCGCGCGAAGCTCTTGGCGATGACCGCGCGGACGCCGAGCTGGGCCGGCGCCAGGGCGGCGTGCTCGCGGCTCGAGCCCTGGCCGTAGTTGTGGCCGGCGACGATGAATCCTCCGCCCCACTCGTGAGCGCGCTTCGGGAACTCCTTGTCGCGGTGCTGGAAGGTGAACTCGGCGATCGCGGGCACGTTCGAGCGGTACGCCATCACCGTCGCGCCGTCGGGCGAGAGGTCGCCGGTCGAGATGTCGTCCGGGGCGACGATCAGCACACGCATGCGGAGCTCGTCCGGGAGCGGCTTCTGCTCCGGCGGCGGCTTGATGTTCGGCCCCCGCGGGATCTGGATCGACGCGGCCTCCTCGGCCGGAACGGGCTCGAGGATGTGCTTCTGCACGACCTCGGGGCGGGCAGTCGGCCGCTCGCGCAGTTCGACGGGCGAGAGCTCGCGCGGATCGGAGATGACGCCGGTGAGCATGGAGGCCGCGGCGACGGCCGGCGAGCAGAGGTAGACCTGGTCGTCCGCGGTCCCGCTGCGGCCGGGGAAGTTGCGGTTGAAGGTCCGGAGCGAATTCGACCCCGAGGGCGGCGCCTGGCCCATCCCGACGCACGGCCCGCACGCGGGCTCGAGCATGCGCACGCCGGCCATGAGCAGGTCGACGTACGTCCCCGAGCGCGTGATCTGGTCGAGGATCTGCCGCGAGCCCGGAGTGGCCGTGGCGGACACGAGCTTCTCGGAGATCTGCTGGCCGCGGAGCACCGAGCCGCAGACCGCGAGATCCTCGTATGACGAGTTGACGGACGAGCCGATGCAGACCTGCGTCAGCTCGGTGCCGACGAGCTCGTCCACCGGAACGACGTTGCCCGGGCTCGAGGGCACCGCAACGAGCGGGACCAGGGCGGCCAGGTCGATGTGCTCCTCGTCGTCGAAGTCCCCGGTGTCGCCGGTGGCAAGGGCCGTGAAGTCGTCCTCGCGCTGCTGCTCGGCAAGCCAGGCGCGGGTCTCGTCGTCGGCCGGGAAGACCGCCCCGGTCGCGCCGAGCTCGGCGATCATGTTCGCGATCGTCCCGCGTTCGGTGAAGCTGAGCGTCGCCACACCTGGGCCCGTGAACTCGAAGATCGCTCCGCGGCCGCCACGGACGCCACGCCGCCGCAGGAGCTCGAGGATCACGTCCTTCGCCTGGATCCAAGGGCGCTGGAGCTCGTTCTCGAGGTAGATCCCGACGATCTTCGGGCACGGCAGCTCGAACGGGTGGCCGGCCATGCAGACGGCGACGTCGAGCCCGCCTGCGCCGATCGCGATCATCCCGCACGAGCCGGACTGGGTCGTGTGGCTGTCGGCGCCGATGAGCGTCTTTCCCGGGGTGGCGAACCGCTCGCAGTGGACGTAATGGCAGATCCCGTTGCCGGGCCGCGAGAACCAGAGTCCGTAGCGGGCGGCCATGCCCTGGAGGAAGCGGTGGTCGTCAGGGTTCTTGAAGTCGATCTGGAGGATGTTGTGGTCGACGTAGACCACGGCCGTATCGACCTGGACGCGGTCGACCTCGAAGAGCTCGAACTGCATGCAGGCCATCGTCCCGGTCGCGTCCTGGGCGAGGGTCTGGTCGACGCGGAGCGCGATCTCCTGGCCGGGAACCAGCTCGCCGCGCTCGAGGTGCTCTTCGAGGATCGTTCGGGCGAGGGAGGCCATCGCTTCAAGCCTACTGAAGTGCGCCTTGCCGCTTCGGCCAGGTCCCGGTGCCGGACACGCGCACGAAAGCGTCACGAACTTTCCACATCGCCTGCAAACGCGCCCCCTTTTCGCTGGTGTAAGACACCGTTGCGAATCAGTAACGCAAGACGGCGCCGATGCCCTCGACCGGTTCGAGGTCCTGGCGCTGCCGCAGCGCCCAGACGGTCCCGCCGTGGGCGAGCGTCTGGTGCACCGCGAGGTCGAGCCCGTCGCGGCTCTCCTCCATCTGCGTCCCGTCCAGCGGACACGGGCCGGGCTCGGCGGCGAGGCGACCGCACGCAGGGCACTGCCAGGCCCGGTGGTCGGCCCCGTCCTCGAAGAGCAGCAGCTCGACGCGCCCGTCCGACGCGGCCTCGAGCGTCTGCGCCCAGCCGGACGCCGCCCGCCCGTTCCGCCCGGCCGCCTCCCGCCAGCGCTCGACCGCGTTGGCCTCCTGCTCGGCCCGCCAGCGCTCGAGCAGCGGCTCGACGGTCTTCTGGAGCTGCGCCGGAGTCGCGTGCGCGTCGGCCGCGGCCCAGCCGATGATCGCCTCCTTGACCTCGTGCGAGAGCTCCTCCTCGAGCTCCGCGCGCGTCTCCTCGCTCGTCACGAGCACGACGCGCGGCCGCCGCAGCTGGCGCAGCAACCGGTCGAGGGTCGACGCCACGTCCTTGAGGTGGTCCTGGACGAGCTTCTCGATGTGCCGCTGGTAACGGGCCTGCGACCAGCCGCCCTGATCGTGGCGCCCGGGCTGCTCGTCGAATTCGTTCGCCAGCTCCTCGAGACGCCCGCCGCGGAGCCGGTAGAGATCGCCGCGCTCGCGCCCGACGAAGGCGACCAGCACGCCGTCGCCCTTGCCGATCAGCGGCACGAGCGGCGCGAGATAGAACGTCCGCCCGACCTTGACGAGATCGGGCACGCGCTCGCTCAGCGGCAGCGGCTGCCACACGTTGTCGAGCCCGGCGCAGAAGACCGCATACCCGTGCGAGCCCTCGCGGCTGAAGTCCGAGTCGAAGAACTCGCGCAGCCGCGCCACGTCGTCGCGCAGTCCCTGCTTCTGCTCGTGGGTCAGGTCCGCGCGACTCGCGAGCTCGGAACGGACGACTTCGTCGAGCAGCGCGTTGACGCGCGTCTCGACGACGGCGGAGGTCGGCGAGTCGCCGGGATCGAGGTCGAGGTACAGGCTGATGGCGCAGCCGTTCTCGGCCCGAAAGGTCGCGAGATCACGCAGTCCCTCCCAGGTCACCGTCGCTGCCATTCGCCTACCTCCAGTTGCCGGAAAGCGGCGATTTTACGCGCACCGACGCCTGTGGGAACCGCGAACGCCACGAGGAAGCCAATCGCCAGCGCCGCCGCCGACGCAGCGAAGGCGATCGTGAACCCGTTCTCGGTGGGAAGCCCGTCCGCCGCGATCGTCGCGGTGACGATTCCGGCCGTGACCTGGCTCCCGGCGACGAGTGATTGCAGCAGCGAGAAGGCGACCGCAGCCAGGGCCAGCAGCGTGAACGTGACGTTGTAGTGCTGCCGGTGAACGTCGATGCTGCTCACGTGACTCCAATCTTCACCATCGGCCACGGAACGCGTCCCGCCGAGGAGCTCGTGGCATCCCTACGCGAGGTGGATGCACAAACGCTCGTCGATGTGCGGCGCTTTCCGGGCTCCCGGCGGAACCCGCAATTCGGGCAGGCGGCCCTCGCGGAGACGCTGCGCAAAGCCGGGATCGCCTACCGGCACGCGGAGGAGCTGGGCGGCCGCCGGAGCGGCGAGCCGGGTGAGGAGCGCTTCAGCTGCATCCGGGTCGCGGCTTTCCGCAGCTACGCAGCCCGGATGGGCAGCGCCGCGTGGCAGAACGCCTTGAAGGAAGCCCTCGCGGAGCCGACCCCGTGTTTCATGTGCGCCGAGACGCTCTGGACGCGCTGCCACCGGCGGTTGATCGCCGAATTGCTCGTCGCGCGCGGCTACGAAGTCGTACATCTGATCCGCCCGGGCCGCCGCGAGCCCCACACGCTCTACGATGAGTCCGAGATCCGCGACGGCCTGCTCTACCTCTGCGGCCAGCTGGTTGCGTAGGAAGTTTCGACCGGTCCAATTCGTTTAATACTGCGAGAGAAAGATGAACGAAACGAGAGAACTGATCATCATCGGCGGCGGCCCCGCCGGCTACACGGCAGCCCTCTACGCGGCGCGCGCGAACCTCGCTCCGCTCGTGATCGAGGGCTTCGCCTGGGGCGGCCAGCTGATGATCACGAGCGACGTCGAGAACTACCCCGGCTACGCCGACGGCGTTCTCGGCCCGCAGATGATGCAGGACTTCCGCCGCCAGGCCGAGCGCTTCGGGGCGGAGTTCCTCACCGACGACGTGACGAAGGTCGACTTCTCGGAGCACCCGTTCCGCGTGTCGATCGGCGACACCGACTACTTCGCCGAGAGCGTCATCGTCGCCACCGGCGCGACCGCCCGCCAGCTCGGCCTCGAGACCGAGCGGACGCTGCAGGGCAAGGGCGTCTCCTACTGCGCCGTCTGCGACGCCGCGTTCTTCCGCAACAAGGAGGTCGTGGTCGTCGGCGGCGGCGACTCCGCGATGGAGGAGGCCATCTTCCTGACGAAGTTCGCGACGAAGGTCACCCTCGTCCACCGGCGCGACGAGTTCCGCGCGTCGCAGATCATGATCGACCGGGCCCGCGCGAACGACAAGATCGAGTTCGTGACTCCCGCGGTCGTGGACGAGGTCCTCGCCGAGAACGGCCAGACCGCCGGTGTGCGGCTGCGCGACCTGGACACAGGCGAGCACCGAGAGATCCCGGCCCAGGGCCTCTTCGTCGCAATCGGGCACGACCCCAACACGAACCTCTTCCTCGACCAGCTCGACCACGACGAGGCGGGCTACCTCGTCACGAAGGCCGGCTCGACCGAGACCAACGTCGAGGGCGTCTTCGCCGCCGGCGACGTCGTCGACCACACGTACCGCCAGGCCGTGACCGCGGCCGGGACCGGCGCGATGGCCGCGCTCGACGCCGAGCGGTGGCTCGCCGCGCGCGAAGGCCACGCGGCCACCGCGCTCGCGGCGCCGCGCGAGGGCTAGCCGACCCGCTGAGTATGACCGAGTGGATCGACCTGCTCGACCCGACGGAGCAGGCACTCCAGGAGGCGCTTCCTTGCGAGGTCCACGCGCGCGCACTCGAGTTGCTGCTGACGCCGACGCGGCACGACGACGAGCCGAGGCCGCGGCTCGAGGGCCACGACCAGTACGTCTTCGGCGTGTTCCTCGTCCCGGTCGCGATCCGCGAGGAGGACCGCATCTTCTACGAGGAGATCGACCTGATCGCGACACGCGAGCGGCTCCTGACCGTCCGCAAGAAACCGGAGCTGGGCCACCCGTTCGACATCAGTGCGGCCCAGGATTCGATCGCGGAGGAGACGGACCCGAGCGTCGGGCTGATGGTCTACCGGCTCGTCGACCTGATCGCGGAGTACTTCCTCGACCTCGTGGACGCGCTCGACGCCGAGATCGACGAGCTCGAGGACGGCATCGAGCATTGGCCCGCGACGCAGATCCGGACGCGGATCTCGGCGCTGCGGCACGACCTGCTGCACGTCCGCCGGACGGTCGCGCCGACCCGCGATGCAATCAGGCGCGTCGTCGACCGGCGGATCGACATCGGCGAGAGGACCGGCGGGGAGTTGCTGCCGCGGGAGATCGAGCTCGACTTCGCGGACGTCTACGACAAGCTGCTACGCGCCCTGGACGGGCTCGACCTCTCGCGCGACCTGCTGGCCAGCGCGCGCGACTACCACCAGGCGAAGATCGCGAACGATCAGAACGAGGTCACGAAGCGCCTGACGGTGATCGCGTCGCTCCTGCTCGTGCCGACGTTCATCGTCGGGGTCTACGGACAGAACTTCCACCACATCCCGGAGCTCGGCTGGACCTTCGGCTATTGGTGGAGCTGGGGCTGGATTCTGTTGACGACCGTCCTCCAGCTCGCGTTCTTCCGCTGGGTGGGCTGGATCGGCGGCGAGCCGATGGGCCGGCCGAAGCTGCCGCCGCTAAAGCGCCTCGACCCACGCACGCTTGCGGGCCGGCGCCGCCGCTGACGCGGCTACCCTGGACGCGTGCCGTACTTCATCTGCCCGAACTGCAAGGAGCGCTCGATCGACCACGACCGGCGCGACGGGCTGACGCAGCAGGCGGTCGCCTGCCACCACTGCGGGTTCGGGTTCCTCTTCGAGCTGCTCGAGGACTACTACCCGGCGCCGTCGACCGGATTCGTGGTGTGCGACCAGGAGGCCCGGGTGCTCGCCGCGGGGCGGGACGTCTTCGAGCTCTCGGGCTACCGCGAGCAGGAGCTGATGGGCCGCGACGTGATCGAGGCGCTCGGGATCACCGGCTTCGACGGGCAGAACCCGGCGAGGGTCGCGCTCGAATGGGGCGTGCGGCGGATGGGCCAGCAGCTCGAGTTGCGGACGCGCGTGGGGAACATGAAGCCCGTCACGGCCGACTTCTTCCCGGCCTACGACGACGACGGCGGGCTGCTCGTGGCGTTAACACCTCGATAGCATCTGTCACCGCCAAGGTGTTCTCTCACAAGAACGGGCGCTAGACGGCCGCACGGGCAGAGCCCGCGCGGCCTCCATGGTCGGCGCCGACGGGTCGGCGCCTCAGGCCGCGCTAGCTTCAGCCAGCTCGGACTCGACCCAGGCCTGGAGCTCTTCGAGCGCGTCTAGCGCCGACTCGAGCTCACGTAGCTCGGCCCGCGTGGCCCGTTCGTCGATCGAGCCGAGCACCCCAAGGCTCTCCAGCCGCCCGATCGCCCTCTCGCTCAGCTCGTCCCGAGCGCGTTTCTCGATCGCGGCTTGCAGCAACCGCGAGCGTGCCCGCTCGGCCCGCGCGGCGAGGCTCGCCGACTCGCCGGCAAGGGCGTCCGCGTAGATCGCGAGCTCGACGGAGCGCACCCGGACAGGCTAGGCGCGCACATGTGACGCGGGTGTGCCGACATCGACCCGACTTGCAGGACAGAGGTCGTTCACGACGCACACCTCGCAGCGCGGGCTGCGCGCGTCGCAGACCCGGCGGCCGTGCGAGATCAGTAAATGCGGGAAGACGTTCCAGTACTGCCGCGGCACGAGCCGCATCAGGTCGCGCTCGATCTTGACCGGGTCGTCCTGTCGCGTGAGCCCGAGCCGCTGCGAAAGCCGCCGCACGTGC
>Ga0070706_100003647_pt1 | contig 15070 bp, 9 predicted proteins | sample KBSK5501metaG_FD_65476 | JGI IMG/M metagenome (GOLD analysis project Ga0070706, IMG submission 65476) | Corn, switchgrass and miscanthus rhizosphere microbial communities from Kellogg Biological Station, Michigan, USA - KBS K5-50-1 metaG | ecosystem: Host-associated > Plants > Roots >...
ACGCCATTCCGGCTGAGCAATGTCAGAGCAAGATCCGCCCGCGCAATCCACCATGGATGGCGACGGACCGTGTCGCTCAGCTGCACCAGAAGATCTTCCGACATCGAAGCGTCGGCTGCACCGCTTGACCAAGTTTCGATCATGCTTTGAGCTCGGGCTGATCGTCCTCGACCGAATCCAGTCCCAGTTGGCTTTTGACGATCCATCGAGGCCGCCGCTTCACCTCGTGATAGATTCGGCCAATGTATTCGCCGATTACCCCCAGCATCAACAATTGCACTCCACTAACGAAAAGAAGGGCGCCGACGACTGCCGCCCAGCCCGGCAACTCGTGCGCGCGATGGCCCATAAACGCAAAGCCAGATAGTCTCCATAAAATGACGAACGCCATGCCAACAAGTGACAGTCCCATCGCTAAGAAGCCGAAGTAGGTCGCAACTCTCAAGGGAGCTATTGAAAACGAGAGAATGCCGTCGGCGGCCAGCCGAAAGAGTTTTGCCAATGGATACTTCGTCTCACCGGCAGCACGTGCGTCCCGCTCATATTCAAGTGAGACCTGGCGATATCCGCTCCACGCGCGAAGTCCGCGCAGAAAGAGATTTGATTCGGGCATGCTTTTGATGACATCCACAACGCGCCGACGCATGAGACAAAAATCCCCCGAATCCAAAGGAATTGGAACGTCCGACAGCCGGTCTAAAAGCCGGTAGAAAATTTTGTAGGCGCCGCGTTTGAACAAGCTCTCTTTGCGTTTTCGACGCACGGCGTAAACGACGTCGTAACCTTGGGCCGACAAGTCCACGCAGGTCGATATGATTTCGGGCGGATCCTGCAGGTCGGCGTCGATTACTGCAACCATGCTCCCCTCGGCGGCATGTAAGCCCGCAAGAATAGCAGCTTGATGCCCGAAATTTCTCGAAAACGACACGACCTTGAACCGCGAATCTTCGCGGTGCATTTGAGTCAGAATTTCAAATGTTTTATCAGATGATCCGTCGTCGACAAAAATAGTTTCCCAGCTGAGCGGCAGCGGCTGCAATGCTTTTGCCAGCCGGTCTTTAAGCAATGGCAGAACCTGTGCTTCGTTATAGCAAGGGATGACGATACTGATCGAATCGGATGAGCGATTTGCTCTCTCATCGTTATCCCCCGGCTGAGGTGCAAAGTTCATTGAATTCGCCTAAGCGCGCCTAACACGAGAGAACCTTAGATGGCCGCTCCGCGGTTTCCCATTATCCTTTTGCTGGCGGACAAACTTCGGGTTGCACACCCGGAATGACCCGAACACTCGGTGCCAACCTTGTGTCCCGATATGGAAATAAGCGCTTCAACCGATTGATCGGGCATTCAAAAAAGTGCCAGGAGAGAGCAGACACGATCACTGTTGCTATGAGCAAGATTGCAGCACGCGGGATCACGGAAGGCAATTGGTTCAACCAGGTCGAGTCGTACATCAGCCACCTCACCGGCAGATGATAAACGTAGATCCCATAACTGATCTTTCCCAGATAAAGCAGCGGTCTGCGTGTAAGCAAGATACCGGGAACACCACCAAAACCCTGTGCGGCGCCGTAGATCAGCGGCACGAACAGGAGGAGCATGCCCACATGGATTAAGCCGACGCTGTCTATAATTGATCCAGTCGGATAGTGCCAGCCGAGCCCCCAGACCAGGAGCGGAGCTCCGAATCCAAGTCCAACTACGCAGAGAATCCGGCGCATCCGCCCATTACCTGCTTTCTCCCGTCGCTGCGCCATGGCCAATAACGCCCCGGCTCCAAAACAATCGAACGACCCAAACGGCAGAAGACCTATCCATGGCCCGAACCAGCCGATAGCCGTTACCCTATAAGCAATCGCAAAGATCATCACGCCTACGAAAGCAGGCAGTAGCCGCCGACTCGGAAGAAAGAGCACTAGCCACGGCCAGAGAAAATAAAACTGCTCTTCAACTGAAAGTGTCCATAGATGTGATGCGGCCGCGATCCAGCTGGCATTTCGAACGATGTAGAAGTTCGTCAAGTACGCCAGATTCCAGCCAAGAGTCTCGGTGTAACCCGGCAGTTGTATGATCCAACCGACGAGAATTACTAAATAGTAGAGCGGGAAGATACGGAGGAAGCGCCTGGCGTAGAACTGCCGGAGCATCCAAAAGCGGCTGGCTCCGGCCTCAACCTCATTGCGGCTATCAAGCAGAATGCCTGTGATTAAAAAACCGCTTAGGACAAAGAACAGCTCCACCCCACATGCTGCCCAGGGGACGATCGCCAGCCAGCGCGGTGGGTGGCTAACGAAATGAACGAACAAAACGGACAGCACGGCAAAGGCGCGCAGCGCGTCCAGCTGCGGCATCTTGTGCGCGGACGGCGCTCGATCAATGACTCGTGACATATCGCCAGACAGGTGCTGCGAACCTACAGCAACGATGTTTTCCGGATTTGACCGCGAACGTTTGTAATTAACGGTCCTTCTTTGGATCCCGCGCTACGATGTCCAAACTACCCGGCGATGTCGCCGGGATGTAGTTCAGTTGAACAGCTGCCGGTTCCGCAAGCGTAATGATCTCGTCGACCCTTTCCGAAGGTGGAACATTTTTTTCCTCTCGGTTAGGTTGCGCCGCGGAAGCAGTTAATGGTCGCCCTCTGGAGGGAAAGAGATGGTCTCGCACACGCAACACTGGGAACTCTATTACGGCCGCCATCAGGATGCCGAAGAGCACCGACCCAATGAGGTATAGACCGGCGTAAACAAACCAATTCTCAGTCGTGCCAAGAATCCGATTAATTTTCGGAACAAGCGACATCGTAACTGGCATGTGCCATAGATAAATGGAATACGAATGAGAGCCCACATACGCTAACGCCTTGGCCGGTCCGCGACGCGGCACGGGAGTGACTAGCGCAGCAATCAGAAGAAATCCGCCGCCAACATAGAGCAACGTGAGACCCACGGTAACGATAAACGGGGTAATTTCGAGAGGAAAAATAAACGGAGGACAGAAAAGTAATGTCCCGAATACGAACAGCTTTAGCCGGTGGCGTCGGCCCCAGTTTAAAAGATCGTCGCGGAAAAAATGATACAGGTACGAGATAAAAACGCCGGCGAACAAAGAGTCCATCCTCAGGTGTGAGGGTGTAATGTCCGGAGTAAAAAACCGAAACGATAAGCAGAGAATTGCCAGGATAACGAAAGCGACAGGCACCGGCCGAAAAGCTTTCGCTGTCGGGCAACGCCTGGAAAGCAGCAGAAGGAACAGCAACAAAAACAGGTAAAAATGTTCTTCAACGGCTAGCGACCAGGTGTGAACCCATAGCCCGGGCTGGTAGTTCTGGATAAAGAGCAGCTCGGAAGCGAGTCCTTTGAGATCGACTTTGTGATGGCGAAACGCCATCACCGCCACGGTGAAGGATATAAGGAGCCAGAAAGGAGGATAAATTTTGAAACCGCGGCGCACGAGGAAATGCTTCGCGGAAATACAGCCGAATTTCTCGTGCTCCCGGAAGAGCAGACCGGAAACCAAGAAACCGCTGAGAACAAAGAAAAGATCAACACCGACCCATCCTCCACAAAACCAAAGCTCTGAAATACGGTGAAAAAATGGGCTGACTTCCACCGGACATGCGACCAGGTGTCTTCCCAGAACGAGAAAGACTGCCACCGCCCGTAAGATGTCGATTGTTTTAGATCGCTGCTCCATGCAAAAAAGAGCCTAACGAAACGTTATCAGATAGTGATGATTGATCCGCTCCACGGCGCTCCAGGCAGGCTCTCAATGACCACAGTCGAAAACCTTTGGCCCAAACACGAACTTGCGGTTCGGTGAACCGCCGCTACCTGCAGATATTCCACCGATCCCAAATAGTGGGGCCGAGTGATTATCACCTAGAGCTCAAACTCGAATGTTCTCGCGCATGGTCGCTAACCCACTGCCGATACTTGTTTGAGACGATGAGCAATTGCTCCTCGATCAACTGGTCCAGGCCGGTGAACCGTTGGGCCGAAGCAAGTTTGAGGTTCAGCTTGGCGCCGTCCTCCAAACGTTTTGCATACGCCTTATACTCGTCCGTGACTCTCATGCCATATCTGCCAGTGCGCACCGCGTCTTCGACCTTCGCAAAGAAGGAACTCACAAAAGGATAGTGCATGAGCAGGCACGAGATGTCAGCCATCCGCGCCCCTTTCACGTGGTGCCAGGTAATGAATGGCTTGACTTTGCCATCCATGAGAATGAGTGGTGATTTTGTTAGGCCATTATCCGTGCCGAACAGACTCTTCCGGACACCTCCCCAATACATTTTGATATCGGGGTTCGAACGTTTCGACCAGAGGTAATCTTCCTTCTCGATACTCGAGATGTCGTAAAAAAGGTACTTCTCCTTGAGCATGTCGTCCGGCTTGTTCTCGAGCTCATCGAGCGCCATGTCCGGGAGCATATCCAGCATCTGCGCAACAACCGCTGTATATCGATTAGCGTTTAGGTAGCGGAGGAAGTCACCCAAACTGAGCCTCTCGGACGATGGGTAGTCAAAGAGTTCATCAATATCAGCACACAGATTCCACCTACCGGATGAGAATCTTTCGGCCAAATACCTCTTCATGGTGTTCTCGTATTTGTTGTAGGGCGCATCAGTCTGGAGCACGGTCACGTTGTTCTGCGCGCAAAGCATTTCGACCGTTCGGTCGCTCGAGCCATTGTCGAGAAAGACAAAATGCCTAACGCCCAAAGAACGATAGTGATCCATAAATGAACGGATATATAACTCCCCGTTGCGGACGACAGAGATCACCAGCAGTTCGTCCAGGCCGTAGGAGATTTTCTCGGGACCGTGAATATACTTTACTTTCGGTCGCAGAAGGTGGGGGCGGACGCCGAACTCCATCAGCAGCCTTTTCCTGCGTAACAGGCCATTTGTCTTCTCTATGAAATAGTCCACCAGCTTTCGCGGACTAAGATTGGCAGGACTTTTTTTAACTTCGGTCATCGAAATCCCACCCCGTCAGCGTCTTTCCTTATGCAAAACTCTTGCTCGGTAAGGTTGGCGTTGTTCCGTTACAGGCCTGACTGGGCTACTCCGGGCGCGCTTGAGATGCCGTGCTCACTCTGCGCAAAATCGACCACGAACCAACCTGCTCGACCGGGACGTAGTGATCGGAAATGAACGACTTGACGGCTGTCGTAGGATCAAGCGGCTCGGCACGGCAAGGCAATTTGGCCGGGTAGAGAAACCATTGTCGTAAGCTCTTGAGGTAACCAGCGCAGGATTCTCCTGGAAGCTGTAAATTGCGAGGCACGAGTAGGTACTCGGCTTTGGCAACATCCCTCAACTTGCGCTCCAAAGCCGCCTCAGTGTAAACACCGACGATGCACACATAGTACTCAGGTTCCACCTTGCCGTGCGATAGCACGTATGTTTCTACCGTTGGATCTCCATAGCTGGCAAAAGGCAGGCCAAGGCGCGGATAGCGATCCAGCGCTGACAATGTCGCCATATCCACGTGCTCTTTGCCAGTAGCGTTTCGCAACCTGTGAACCACATTGGAGAAAGCATGGCTGGAGAGTACCACCTGCGGCGATATGCCATAAAAAACGATCAGATTTACGACCTCGATGAAGACCACGAAAATGGCGGCATAAGCGTTCGCGTAGGCCGCAAAAACCGGGCGAGGTTTGTTCGCCAGCCGGATCATTAGCAGCATTGAAGCTCCCATGCCGAACAACAAGACATGAGGCGGGTCGCATCGGCCGAGCGCGCCCGGTGCCATGACCACACACAAAATGCCGAGCGCACCACAGATCGCTGCGCCTGATTCGCCACCACTCCGCCACTCCCGGACGGATATGGCTAGCAGCGAGGGGACCAGCAAAAACAATGTTAGAACGTAGAAGAGCAGGTGCGGAGCCGGTAGTAGTGGGAGATTATTCGCTCCTTCCGAAAAGCGGAGGAGCGAGCCATAGTACGCCGTCGGCAAGAACAGCCAGCTTAACAATGCAACGGCTACAAAAGCGATGAAAGACGCTGCGAGGGTGAGCACTTCGCTCCGCACTTTCAGCAGCGCATAACCAAGCCAGGCAATGGCAAACGCTATCCCGGTCTCCGAAGAAAGTAGGATGTTCCCTGCCAAAAGCAGCACGACTAACATCGCAGCGCCAGCTAACGATTGAACCTTCCCCCACCGCGACAGCATTAACCCGATTGCACGATGGCCCAAGAGTAGACTAGCGAATGGAAAAAGATATCGCAGCAGTGCGCCGTTGACTCCCATGTACGGCGCGAACCCCGCAATCGCCAAAACAACAAAAGCCGTCAGCCGCGCGCGGCTTGGCATGACAGCGCGGGAGAGGACATAGTAGGCGCACCAGAGGCCAGCGACGTTTAGAAGCAGGTGGCATGCGAAATAGGCCTGCTGGTGCGAGCCGCCCATTGGCCGAAGCAGCCAGTACATGAAAGATGGCGCGTAGGTGAGAATTGGTCCGTACTCTGCGGCAACCTCTGTGTAGGGATGCAGCCCATAGAGGTCCATTAGCCAGGTACGATGGAGAAGGTGCCGCGTCTCCCACATCAACCACGGCGCCGACCGTTCGTTGTAAATGTACATCAGGAACGTGAGCGCGGCGTAGCACAATGCGGCGATTACGAATGCGATTCTCGCTGGGAGCATCGAATCCACCGCGCGCTCACGCGGAAACTCGATCGGCAAGTCATTCGCTTGACGGCGGCGGAGCAAATACAGCAACGTGACGGCACCTAAGAGCCCCGTCAGTGCAAGTATAGCGACAGTATTATTGAATCCGAATGCGTATGATGCCGACATCAATCGCAGGCGCGGGGGAAACCGAAAAGGCAAACGAAATAACGCGTAGGAAGTGACCAAAGCGAAAACGAACACCGACAGCGCATTCCGCGCGAGACTAGCTGGTGCAATCCGGGTGGCGACTGAATGCGACGGCTCTGCCTTAACCGGTGACGCAGGATCTAGGGGCGAATTATATGTCATCAAATTAACACCGGCGTTTTTGCATCGGCGTTGCTCGGCGGTATATCGATTTCGGGAGCGATAACCTCTGCCGCGAACAAAGCATCAGAACGTTTTCGAGTCCCGTGGCCGAAAATCGACAACCACGCCAGAGGCCAGGCTCGTTTCGCGGAAAACAATAGCGTTGGCACGTAAGGAATCTTCTTCTGGTGCCGCTTCTCCAACCTCGTGCACCTTTACGAATAGAATGCGCGTCCGACCAACGGCCAGCTGCTGCAAAGACTCAGGGGTTCGACGATTTCCAAGCTGTCCCACCCATGAAGCCAGCGCAGCTGGGCTGTTGGCGTAACGCGCAATTCCGAGCACGCCCGATGGGATCGAGTGAACCAGGATTAACTCCGATGGGCTTCCATTGACGGACGCGAACCGTGCGATTTCGCGCATCGATAGCCATGGAAATCGATCGTGGTAGAGGCTAAAGAGGTTCGGGGTCCAAGCTAAGACGATAAGACCAAGCATGACAATCCTCATGCGACGACCCAGGCAGGCAAGCCCACACCCCGCCAGCAAGTAGGCCTCTGGCAAGGCCGCTATCGCATAACGGGGCACCGTAATCGTGTAGGTGTGCTGGACGAAGTCAAACACCAGCGGTCCAGCGCAAGCAGCGGCAAATACCACCCCAAGCAAAAGCCGGCCTCGCTCGAACACGCGCAGTCGTAGTCGCCACAGCATGAGTGCCGCAACCGCAGCGAAGAGAATGAGAGCGACGATGCTCGATCTTCGTCGGCCTAACCAAAGATGATTCTCATGTCCGGAGAAAAATTGGAAAACAACATCGCGCGTCGCAGCTAACCGGTTAAGCTGCGGCGGTCGCCATTTCAGCCAGTCCTTGGTGATCCGCCAGCTAGCGAGGCTCTCTGGCAGCTTGATGTACCACGGAAGAAGGACCACTGCGATTAGGAGCAGGCACGTCAACAGATGCAGCCGCCGGAACATTCCCGGTTTCATGAAGAGGTATGCAACAATTGCGAGCCATGGGAACACGAAGAAGTAATGGGTCAAAAAACCAGCCGCTGACGCTACAATCCAAGATGCGTAGATGGCAATGCCTCCTCCACGCTGCTGCAACACCAGGGAAGCCCATGTGGTTGCCAGCACGCACAGCCAGAGGAGCGAGTACATGCGTCCTTCGGTGGAGTAGTAGATTGCTAAGGGTGAGAACGTGAAAAGCATGCAACTGGAGATGACTGCTCCCCTGCCGCCTATCCGCCGCGCGATCCCGACAAGGAACGGTAGACAAGCTAGCGAACAGGCCGTCGAAAACAGGCGAAGCATGAGGTCGCTTGTGCCGAAGACTAGCGTCCAAGCATACAATAGGAGATAGTACAAGGGCGGGCTCGTGTCAGAAAGTAGCACCGCGCGCATAACCCGGGCAGGGCTCGCCGGCGGATTGTCGTGGCGTAGATATCGCCGAAATTCCTCAGCCGGTACCGGATGGTCCGGTTCTACGAAATCACCAAGCGTTACGTCAGCCGCGGCGGCGGGATGCTCAAGGCTATGGCCAGTAGCTATGGCCAATGAGAAAAGCTCATCCGGCCACAGACCGCTCTGTTGTGCAATGTCGATCCGCAGGAGCGCAGCTATTACTAAAACTCCAAACAGCATCCACCATGTATGGCTGTGGCCGGGCGTCTGCCCCTCAATGTCTGACAGGGACATTGGCGATCCCTTCGGAGGCTCAGCGATTTCGTTCATAAACGCGTGTCACAAGATCGGGGGCAGTGAAAACTAGCCGCCAATCCTGCGGTCTTTGAGCCACAAGCGGCGCCGCGTACCGCTCGCTCACACCCGGGCGCTCAAATGTATCGAGGACAAGATAGCGTACCGGCACCTGGTCGAGTAAACGGCTCGCTGTTTCCGCGTCGCGCTCGAACGGCGGCAAGACTGCCTTATGTCCCGTGCGGAGGTAAGCCAGATGTGGCACAGTCGTGCCAATCACCGCCGTGGCTGCGGCATTCCGTCGCACCCAGTCGAAAGCGGGATCGAGCGCGTGCCACTCGCTTCCGTAATCAATCAGTTTAAACACTCGCTCCCGGTCGGCTGTATCATAATAGCTGACGGGGCCCATGGATCGCAACAGGTGAGCGGCGACGGCGCTCTGGACCAGCAGCATGGCGGCGGCGGGAACGATCGTGACAAGCGCGCCGGCGGTATGTCCCCACTTCAGGTGCCAGGGTCCCAACCAACCGCGAATTGAAAACAAAGCTAAAAAGAGGAAAACCAGCGTGAGTGGCGCCACCGGCGCGAGGTAGCGCCAGAATTGATTTTGCCAAGGCGTCACCACAATCGTCGCAAGTGTGATCCCGAAGTAGAGCGAAAGGAACCAATGGCGCCCATTCGCGAGCAAAACGGCGCCGGCCAGCGCGAGTAGCCCAGCGCCGAACAAACCGCAGCGCAAAGCAACCGACGTCAGCTTGCGCCAATTGTCCGACAAGGGAACGCGAAGGCCTTTATGCAGCTGCGTCGAAAGAGATGGCGCAAACCATTTGGGCACTATCGCACTTTCGCCCAAGGCGACAGGGACCGCCGCGACATTCCGCACCAACCTCCCAGACAGGTCGCGAAGCCGTACGCGGCCGAGCTCAGGGGAGAATGGATCAACCAGTCGGCTGTTCTCGCCGTAAGTTACGTTCGGATAATAGTAGTCTGCACGCTGGTAAGAGTATGTTGGATGGCGATACTCGTAGCTCCGAGTCACTCGCCAGACATAGCCTTGCCAAAGCAGGATAGGCAGCGCCGAAACTGCCATGCGGACGGCGGCTTGGCGAAATCGTCGGCGAATGAGGCTTTCTGCTACCCACGCTAGAAGGAGCGCAAGCCCAGCGGTCCGCAAAAGGTAGGCAGCGCTAGCGAGTACCCCGGTGGCGACCGCAAAGAAAGGACGATCGCTCTTTTGCTGACAGAGGAGAAATGCCATCGCGACCACAGCAAAAGGCATTTCCGCATATAGTACATCTGACGGTGCGATAAGACTGCTAAATGACAGCGCGGTGATTATTCCAACCAACAAGGCGTATAACGGCGATAAAAGTCTGCGCGCCCAACCGTAGGCCATCAGCAGAAACAGCCCGCAGAGTAATAAATAGGTGAGCCGGAGAACGCATCCCACCGTGAAATAATCGCTCGTCCCCATTATCCGCTGATGCGCGGCGACGATTATCGGCAGAAGCGGCGGGTATTGGACCGCATGGATTTCTCCTGGCTCGCTGAGCAGTCGATACCCGTGTCCTTCGGCCAACGCGGTGCCGAGAATGTAATACGTGCTCGCGTCCCACCGGAAGTTAATTGGCCCTGTTAAGCGCGGAATCCAAACTGCCAGGCAAACGAGGAGGAGCGCGCCGCAACAGAGCAAATCACGTCGACGCTCTGGGCTCATAGGTAAGGTTTTTATTCGCGCCAACATTCTCCTGCAGGATGTGTGCGCGAGCCTAGTCAGGAATACTTTTCGGAAGAAAAAAGACTCTGTGACAAGTCTTCTTTATTTATCGAGCGCCTGCCTGACCCGGGACGGCTTCCTCCGCACCAATCTCCCTTGCAGGATGGTGACGCGAAAGCGCGCGGTACGGGCCAATTCCAAAGACGTAGCGAAGCCAGAGTCCCACCAGCACCTTCCAGTATCCGCCGCCGACGTTGACGAGTCGGAAGGAGGAAACTCCCATCCCGGGCGTGCGGTTGATCCACGAAATGGGCACCTGTTTTACTCGATATCCAAGCAGGATTGGTTGCAATCCGGTTTCGGCATTCACCGCAAACCCCGGCTGATGTAGCCGGAGGTCTTGCACGACCTCTCGCCGCATGATTTTCAGATTGTTGGTCACGTCTCGAATACGCCGGCCGAACAGCACCACCGCGATCGCGTGAAAGGCGCGATTGGCGAAAATCTTCAGGAATGGATAGTTCAAGAGGACGCTGTGGCGCGAAAAACGGCTGCCAATTACCACATCGTAACCTTCGGCGACGCGATCGAGCAGATCACGAAACTCGGGCAGGAGATGTTGAAAGTCGCAGTCCATTGTGAGCACGTATCGACCGGTGGCGGCGCCGAGACCATCGGCAATTGCCAAACCGACTCCGTTGGGAGCAACGCGGTGCAACGGTTTAACGCGAGTGTCCTTTGCCGCAAGCTCTGACATCACCTCGCGTGTGCGGTCAGTACTACCATCATTCACCGCGATGATTTCGTGAATATATTCGCCGTACAGCTCAAGGATGCGTTCGATTAGGGGACCAACGTTCATTTCCTCGTTGTGGCAGGGAATTACCACCGACACAGCGCCGCGGAGAGATGGATGGGCGAAAAGCGACACTTTGACCGCTTTCTTTACTCGTGGAGGTTTTTGCGCGTGCAACAGGATCGAACCGGCCATCGTGCGGATGAGCGGGGCGTTCTCTAGCAAAATGGAAGCGTTGCGCAAAAGCCAAATCAGGGGACGCGTGAGTGGGGCAAAAACAAAGTCGTTAAAGACAGCATAGATGCGGACAAACCCGATTTCGGAAAGCAGCTCGTAAAGATTAGGCCGGTTAATAAGGTTTCGAGGATCCCGTTTTCCAGCCAGTTGTAAGAGGACTCCACGAACTTTGTGCATTGGATTCCACGGGTTACTTTCGTAAAACACCATCTCACCGCCGGGAGTGAGGAGTTCGTAGACAATTCCGAGAAGTTCCGACGAATTGCTGCGGTCCAACAAATCCATCGCAACGATGCAGTCGAACCGGCGGCCAGCGAGCCGTCCGGGCAACTCAGAAATTTGCAAAAGCTCGACGTTGCCATTTACGCCGGCCGAATCCGGGGCCGAGCTTTGAAACGTGACTGCTGTGATCGGATTTTCGCTGCGCGAGACACGCAGCAGTGCGCGCGTAAGTCGGAGCTCCCCGCAACCAAGTTCAAGGATCGTCTGCCCCGGCAGAAGATGGACGGTGTGTCGGAACGTTTGCGCCCGCCAGAGCAAGCGGTCGTCAGCAATTGGATCGTGCTTTCGCCAGTAATCGTCGCGGTATCGTTCGCGGATGCCTAGATTCGAGACGAGCGAACTGTCTGTTGCTGGCATGGGCACTGCAGGTATTTCCTTCATTGGGGCCGACCTTTGTACTCATAGAGCCTTGTGCCGTCAAAAGATTGGACGAGGTGCCAGCCCGGGGCATCACTCTCAAACGCCGGAAGCGAATAACCACGATCGACAATGACATAAGACACTGGAACCGACTCGAGCAACTGGAGTGTGCGTGCGGGCTCCTGGTCCTTAGGCGGCGCTACGGCATGTCGACCGCTGCGAAGGTAGCAAAGGTGGGATGCGGGCGTCGCGACGATTGCGTCGGGAGTCGAGTGCTGTATAACCCAAGCGACCGCCTGCTCCCAGCCATGCCATAGCCGATCATAATAGAACAAGCGCGGGCCGGTGGCTCCGCGGCCAGGCACGAAGCTGGCACCTTCTCGCTGTCGCACATAGAAGATTGCCGATGTGGTGTAGATCTGCAGAATTAATGGAAGCAGCAGGAGTCCAGCTAGGACGACTTCTCCAACGATGCGGGTCGCACGGCCACGTGCCCAAACCCGCAGCGCATCGTGCATTCCAAGCAACGCCAGCAGGGCAGCGATTGCCAGGAATGGCGTCAGTGGCATTAAGTAACGCTGGAATTGATCTGGCCAGGGTGTCGTGCAGATCAGGGCTATCGATACGAGGGGAATAAATGCCACCAACCAAATGCGACGGCGGAGGAGAATGCCGATCCCAGCGATGACCAGCGCGGAAAGAGCTACAATTGGCACCAGCACCAGACTCGGCGGAATAACTTGTCGGCCAAACACCAACTGTTGCGCATTCGACAGAAGTTCGCGCCAGTAACCCTCGCTTGTGCTTATTCCTTCGCCGAGACGCTTACCCATTCGACATACATTTGTCGTTAGGCGTCGAGCGAACGCACCAGTGCGCGCATGAAGTGAATCGGGATGAGAAGAACCGGCCGGTCCAACATTTTCGGCATAACTTACGTTGTAAAACTGGTATGGCGCCCGTTGGTACTCGTAAGCCGGGTGTGCATATTCATAACTTCCGCGCACCCACGTAACATGTGCCTGCCAGGCCACAACCGGCAGAAGGACGAGCAGGCCGCGGGCAAATGCTAGCCGCCACTGACGCCGCACAAGCGATTCGAGCACCCAAGCGATCAGAAGCGCAACTCCTGCCGTCCTCAAGAGAAACCCTGCCGCGGCCAGGACAAAGGACAATGTCTCGCGTATCCAGGGTCGCGACGCAAATCGACCATCAACGGCGACAATGGCAAACAGAACACTCACCAAAGCAAACGGAAGTTCGGTAAATAACAGGTCGGACATAAACAGAGTGTTGACCTGGAGCAGTGAGATCGCGACAGCTGCGACGGCGAGGCCCGCGCGCAGATAGCGGCGGGCAAGCGCCAGCACGGCCAACGCGTAAGCCAGAAACAGCACGGCAAACGAAAGACGCAACCATGGCGCGACGACGCCGGGATCAGTTGAACCTAAAGCGCGTTCGTGCAATGCCACAATCGCTGGCAGCAGCGGCGGATACTGCAACGCTTCCGGCGAGCCAGGTTCACTCAGAAGCCTGTAGCCTTGACCCTTGGCCAGAGAGGTGCCAAGCACGTAGTACACGCCTGCGTCCCAGCGCAGATCGATAGGCCCAGTGAAACGCGGCGCCCACAGGAGAAGCGCCAGCACGACGACAACAGCCTCGCCCCAGTATCGTATCAATGGTTTACGAATTCCCAACCTGGGTCGCGCAAGCGTCGCTGATTCGAGAACAGCCTCGTCCGTGCCCGCTGCTTGCCTCACCTTGCTCCTCCGTCGTCGCTCTGAGTTGTCCCGAACTCCAAGGCTTCACGAGCGGAAGAGACGCGCTGTGTTCTGCGTTCCGCCACCAAATTTATAAGACCGAAGTAAAAGCCAGCCAAAAGCGTCTGGCCACCAAGCAGTAAAAACAGGACAGAACAAATCGCGAATCGGATGGTTGATTCCGGCCGGAGTGTGCCGAAACCAGTCAGCTCCCATTGGTGGGCAGCGATGATGCCAAGCACAACCCCTATTAGTATAAGGGCGACGCCGATCGTGACGCATCGTTCCAAAGTTCGCCGTTCTTCAAGAAACCAGAACTTCGTTCTCAACGGGTGCAGACCCGTCTCAACTGCCATCAACTTGGCAAAGATGAAAAGCAGGATCGACTGATATCCCAACAGTATCGCCGAACTTGAATATAGGAGCGTGTGATAATCGAACGTCACCGACATCACCTTCACCGGGCCGAAGAGTAGCAGTGCCGAAACTACAGCGCCGCCGACCATTAGAAGCAGGCCCGGAACGCCGAAGAACCACCGAGGACTCATTAGCAAATAAAATCGCAGGCTCCGCCAGCCATCCCGGTATCGGCGAAGATGCGGCGCTCGATCTCGACCGTCCGGCGACAACGTGGTCGGCACTTCTGTGATCCGCAGACCGTGCATCTCTGCCTTGATGACCATCTCGAGCGCAAACTCCATCCCGCGACTTTGCAGCTCCAAGGCTTCAATTGCTTTTTTTCGGAAACCGCGAAGTCCGCAGTAGAAGTCGCCGCTGTCCTTGCAGGCGAAAAAGAGACGGCCGACCGCGGTTAACAAGGGATTGCCGAAGTATCGATGCATGGGCGGCATGGCGCCGGGGGCGATGCCACCCCGAAATCGATTTCCCATTACCAGATCGTACCCCTCGCGAAGCTTTTCAACGAAGGGCGAAAGAGCCGAAAAGTCATAGCTCTCGTCCGAGTCACCCATAATCACGTATTTTCCGCCTGCCGCCTCAATGCCGGCCGCGAGAGCCGCCCCATAACCGCGAATGGGCACCCTGACAACGCGCGCGTTCAGCTCCTCGGCCACTTCAATTGAGCCATCGGTGCTACCGTTATCGGCCACAATGACTTCGCCGGAGACGCCGTACTGCTTAAGAAAATGCTGCGCCCTTTTGATACACGCTGCCAGAGTGCGCACCTCGTTCAGGCAAGGCATTAAAATAGATAATTCTGGTTGCA
>Ga0070706_100003650_pt1 | contig 15062 bp, 14 predicted proteins | sample KBSK5501metaG_FD_65476 | JGI IMG/M metagenome (GOLD analysis project Ga0070706, IMG submission 65476) | Corn, switchgrass and miscanthus rhizosphere microbial communities from Kellogg Biological Station, Michigan, USA - KBS K5-50-1 metaG | ecosystem: Host-associated > Plants > Roots >...
GGCAGGGACACGAGACCGTCTTCGCCCAACTGGTGGGCCACGCGCTCGGAATGGACCCCGCGGAAGTCCTGCTGGCCCCCGTCGATACCGACGTGGTATGGACCGGAAGCGGCACGTTCGGCAGCCGCGCGGTCGTCGCCGGGGGAGGCGCCCTGATGCGGGCCGCCGCCCAGATCAAGGCCAAGGCGATCGCGATCGCCGCTCATCTCTTGGAGGCCTCCCCCGAAGACGTGTTGGCCTCGGACGGCAGGTTCTTCGTGAAAGGGGCGCCCTCCCGAACGCTGACGTGGAAGCAAGTCACCCGCGCGGCATACGCGCCGGTCGCGGTAGGGCTGTCCGGGGCGATGGAAGCCGGCCTCGAAGCAGCGTGCTCCTACGACCCGCCTCGCGCGGCGTTCAGCAACGGCGTCCACGTGGCGATGGTCGAGGTGGACCGATCCACGGGGCAAACCATGGTCCTGCGCTACGTCATCGCTGAGGATTCCGGCCCCTTGGTCAATCCCGTGATCGTAGAGGGGCAAACCCTTGGAGGGCTGGCGCAGGGGTTGGGGGAAACGCTCTATGAAGATTTCCAGTACGATGCGGGCGGGCAGCCAACGACGGCGACTCTCATGGATTATCTGATTCCAGCCGCAGCGGAAGTCCCCCAGGTCCGACTCGTTCACCTCGAGACGCCGTCTCCCAACACGATTGGGGGGTTCAAGGGGATGGGAGAATCCGCGACGATCGGCTCGCCGGCGTGCATCGCCAACGCCGTCAGCGACGCGGTGGGCCGGCCGCTCGACGCGCTCCCCCTCACCCCGGAACGCGTGCTGCGGTCGCTCCAGGACCCGCCGCCCGCCCCCACTCCGAGAGGATCGCTAGATGCGGATTGTTGACCTCAGCCATCCCGTCACGATCCACTCCCCCGGGTGGGTCGGGTACCCGGGCCTCAAAATGTGGTACTTCCAGACCCACCAAACCCACGGCATCGTCAGCCAGATGATCGAGACCCCCTTGCACCTCAGCACCCACCTCGACAGCGAGATGCACGGGGTGTCGGGTGGTCGAGACATCGCCTCGGTAGGCCTTGACCAATGTGTAGGACCGGCCGCGATTGTCGATGTCAGCGAGGTCGGCGAGTGGGGCGTCTACACCCCGGAGCTGGTTCAAGAAAAGACCGAGATCCGACCGCGGGATATCCTCATCATCCATACCGGGTGGCACCGTTACTATTCCGGCATGCCTGAGGAAGACCTGGTGAAGTACTTCTGCCACCATCCGGGTCCCGACAACCGGTTTGCGACTTGGGCGATGGAGATGAAGTTCCGCTGGATCGGCGTCGACACAGGATCCGCCGACCACCCCATGAATACGTCCATTCGGGTGAAGCGCCCCGACTTGGCGAAGGTGTACGAGCGTCGCTTCAACATCAAAGTTGAGGATCGTTTTCCAGAGCAGCACCTCTTCTGCATGCACCGCGAGCCGTTCCGGCACGGCATCATTCACGCCGAGAACCTCGGCGGGGACCTGGCCTCCCTGGTGAACCGGCGTTGTGTGGTGGGGGCCTTCCCGTGGAAGTTCGTGGGCGGGGAAGCCTCCATCTGCCGAATCGTCGCGTTTCCCGATCTCGAGGACCCGTAGCCGGCGGTCATCCGAGCTCGACGGCCGCGAGCCCGTGTACGTGCTGGTAGCGGTATCCATCGGGCCAGTCAACTTCGACTCGCTCCCAGGACCGGCCGGCATCCGCTGAGCGGTAGAGACCGCCTTCCTGAAGCGCGGCGTAGAAGACCCCGGGTTCGGCCGCATGGGCCGCCAGCGTGATGACTCGCCGGCCCCGCGGGTCCGGCAAACCATCGCGGACCTCCTGCCACGGACTCCCTCTGACTTTTCGGTAGATCGTCGATCGGGCACCATCTGCATGATGCGCCTCAACGGGGCCGCGCGCCGCAGACACGAGGACCGTTTCGGGATCCCCTGGATCGACCGCAAGGCCCCAGAGGTAGGAGTGACTGAGCCCTTCGTCGTCGCTCGTCCAGGTCACTCCGCCGGTCCGGCTCTCCGCGTATCCACCCCCGGCGGCCTCATAGACCCGGCCGGGGGCCAGAGGATGCGTGGCCAAGGTGTGGGCGTCGGCCTGCGAGCCGGGCTTGCGGTCCTCCCACGTCTCCCCGCCATCCAGGGTCCGCATGACGCCGCCGAGCTCGATGGCGACGAAGAGGCGTCTCTGAGCCACGGAGTCAGGGGCGATCCAGCGAACGTGGTGGGTCCACGGACGCGGCGGGAAGCTCCATGTCGAAGCCGATGGAAGGCCGCGCAGCGCCGGCCATTCTTTCCAGGCACGACCTTCATCCTCGGAGGAAAACAGCGCGCTCGGCTCGGTCCCGGCCCAGACCAGCCCGCCCGCAGCGGCGCGCTCCAAGGGGCTCACCGCGACCGCCATCACCTCGCCGTGCGGAATCCCCTCCCCCACCGGCTCCCAGGAGATCCCGGCGTCGCGGCTACGCCACAGCCCCTCGCCAAACGTCCCGCAGTACGCCATCTCGGGGGCCAGGGGATCGGGAGCGACGCATTGGGTCGGCAATCGCTCCATTTTCAAGTGTGCCTGCCAGCGCGCATTCTTACGTCGAATCACGGCAAGCCCGTCCCCGGTGGCGACGTAGAGTTGGATCATCGCAACCTCCCTCTCAAGACAGCCTGGTCGCCGCCCGCGATCCGCGTCAGCGAGAAGAGGCCCCCTTCTTTATTATCACCTCTCATTACTCGTTCCGCACCACCTTTTCTTCGCGGGCGTGGGCGCTGGGAATGTTTCTGGTCCGAGGCCGGTTGACATGATCGTAAACGGGATCCGTTTTGTGGGCCCTCGATGGGCGGGGAGCCGAGCACAATGGACTGCGAACAGGCGTTACGGGAATTGTCGCAGTATCTTGACCGGGAACTGGATATGTTTTCGTCCAAGCAGATGGCACGGCATCTGGTGGAATGCCGTGCGTGCATCTCTCTCGCGGAGTTTGAACGGCGACTGAGGAGTCTCATTCGCCGGGTCGGTCAGTCGACACCGATCCCGCCGGCGCTGCAACAGCGCCTCGGCGAACTCCTCGAATCGTTCTAGCCCCCGCAGCTACTGGGGTTGGATGGCGGCCACGATGTCGCCGATATTTACATGGCTGCCGGGGTGCACGGTGACTCGAGTCACCCGGCCGTCAACCGGAGCGACCGCGGCAAGGGCGGGCTCGGTTCGGGTTGGCGACTTGACGAAGACAAGTGGATCACCCTGCTTCACTGTTTGTCCCGTTTGCACGAGTTGCGATGCGACAACGTCCCCCGCGATCGCGGCGCGGACCACGACCGGAGGTCGCTGAGCCATCACCGAAGCCGCGAGGCCGAGCGCGACCGTCCCTAGCACCCCGATCATCCCATAGGAGAGTGGCTTCAAGCGCATCCCGGCATGGTTGGACCCGACGGCCGCAAACACCTTCCCTGCGCCTTTCCCTCTCTCGGAACGGCGGCCAGCCCCTCGGACGCCGCATTTTTCGGCAGGAGCATTTCCTCTGAGACGCAAACTATCCCCCCGTGTCACACGCGCGGCAGTCACGCGGGTCCGTGAGCCCACCGCACAGGGAGCTGCCGCACATGCTCCGGGAGATCCGCGAAGCTCCCCTGGCTGCCACCAGACTGCAGGAACAGGAAGGATCTCAGATTCGGTCGCTCGGCGATCGCCTGCGGCGATGGAACCCTGCCGCGGTGATCATCGCCGCGCGAGGCAGTTCCGACAACGCGGCCGTGTACGGCAAATATGTCCTGGAAACTCGACTCGGGGTCCCGATCACGCTAGCGGCGCCGTCGGTGATCACGCTGTTGAACGGCCGACTCCGAGTCCGCAAGGCTGTGGCGATCGGGATCTCGCAGTCGGGGAAATCGACGGACATCATCGCCTTCCTCAGGGCGGCGCGTGCGCAGGGCGCCCTCACGGTCGCCATCACCAACGCAGCGCGGTCCCCCCTGGCACAGACTGCACACGAAACCGTGATCACGCATGCGGGGGACGAGCAAAGCGTTGCAGCGACGAAAACGTACCTCAATCAGGCGGTCGCCCTGGCCCTGCTCGGAGCGTCGTGGACGGGCGATAAGGAACTTGGTCACGAGATCACGGCGATCCCGGAAATGCAGCGCGGAGTGTTGGCGCGGGAGGCGGAAATCGCCCGCACCGCTGAGCGGTATCGGTACATGCACGCGTGTATCGCGGCAGCCCGCGGATACGACTTTGCCACCGCGCGGGAACTGGCGCTCAAATTCATGGAGACCTGCTACGTCGTGGCCCTCCCCCTCTCGTCCGCGGATCTGCTGCACGGTCCCATTGCCCTCGTTGAGCATGACTTCCCCGTGTTCCTAATCGCTCCGCCGGGTCGGACGCTCGCGCACCTCACGGACGTGGCCACCCGCCTCCGCACCCGGCGAGCGGAGACGGTCGTCCTGTCCTCAGACCCGCACATCCTGAGGCTGGCCCGTGTCCCGATTCAGATCCCGGGACGGGCCACCGATGCCATCGCCCCGCCTGTCTACGGCGTGGCGATTCAGCTGCTCGCGTACTATCTTTCTCGAATCAAGGGGATCAACCCGGACCGCCCGCGGGGGCTCCGAAAAGTCACCAGAACGTTGTAGGCCTCACGACACCACGCCTCGGCGGTTATCCGCGCCGCATCAGCTGAGCCGTCTCGAAGGCGATCTGGCGACCTTCGTCGATCCGGACCACGTTGATGGTGGCCGTACTGCGCGGGTGCGAGATGACCGCCGCATTCGCCGCATTGGCGTCCTCGTCCAGCCGGACCCCCAAGAACTCGAGTTGCTCGACGATGCGCTTTCGGACCGGCGGGGCGTGCTCACCGATCCCGCCCGTGAAGATGATCTGATCGCACCCGCCCAGCGCGACGGACAGCGCGCCCACCGCCTTGGCCGCCCGGTAGCAGAAGAGTTCAATCGCGAATCGTACTCTGGGGGCATCGATCCGGTCGAGGAGGGTGCGCATGTCGCCGGACACCTCTGAAAGACCCAGCAGGCCGCACTCGTGGTTCAGAGTGTGATCGATCTGCTCGACCGACAACCGGTATTCCCGCTGGAGATACGTGAGGATCCCGGGATCGAGATCCCCGCTTCGTGTCCCCATGACCAGTCCCTCGAGCGGCGTCAGCCCCATCGTCGTATCGACGCTCCGCCCGCCCAGCAGAGCCGTCGCCGAGCACCCGGCGCCGAGATGGAGGAGCACGGCGCGCGCGCGCAGCCGGGGCCCCAACTGGGATACCGCATCCGCGCAGGCCAGCCCGTGGAACCCGTACCGGCGGACCCCCCTCGCCCGCCAGGCCGCGGGAACGGCGTATTCGCTGGCCTGGGGAGGCAGGCCCGCGTGGAATGCCGTATCAAACACCGCGGCCTCGGGAATCTGCGGGAGGCTCCGCATGAGATGCCGGATCGTCTGCAACGCGGGGGGAATGTGCAGTGGAACGAGCCCGGCCAAGGCATCCAGATCCGCGAGCACGCGGTCGTCCACCCACACCGGTTCCCGATAGCGTGGTCCCCCGTGCACGACTCGATGGCCGATCCGGTCCAGGCGCGCCGGCTGGGGGAGGCGGGCCAGCAGCGCGTCCAGGGCCGCGGCGTGGTCCGCAAACGCGCCCGTCCCTTCGGCGTGGCCGCCGGCCGAAACGATCGCCTGCGGTCCGCCGATCCCGCCGGCCTCCAGCACGGCCTCCGGACCGGTCCCAGGAAGGGCCCACAGGTCGAGCCGCAGGGACGAGGAACCGACGTTCACCGCCAAGACGCGCAGGGGCGTCACCCGTTAAGCGCCGACCCGGTTACGGCGAGTAGGGCCACTTCCAATCGCGGACCTCCGGCATGTCGTCGCCGTGCTCGTGGATGTACTGCTTGTGGGCGATGAGTTTGTTGCGGACGAACTGTTTGAAGTACCCCCCAATCCGCACAAGCCTCGGCACCCGGTCGACCGCATCCGCGGCCAAGTGAAACCGGTCGAGGTCGTTCATCACCGTCATGTCGAACGGCGTCGTCGTCGTCCCCTCCTCCTTGTAGCCGCGCACATGGAGATTCCCGTGATTGGTGCGGCGGTACGTGAGGCGGTGGATCAGCCAGGGATATCCATGGTACGCGAAGATGATCGGCTTGTCGGGGGTGAAGATGGAGTCGAAGTCACGATCTGACAGCCCGTGCGGATGCTCGGTCTCGGGTTGGAGTGTCATCAGATCGACCACGTTCACGACGCGGATCTTGATGTCAGGAAAATGCTGCCGCAGCAGGTCCACGGCGGCCATCGTCTCCAGCGTGGGAATATCCCCGGCGCACGCCATGACGACGTCGGGTTCCGCGCCCCGGTCGGTCCCGGCCCAAGTCCAGATTCCGATCCCAACCGTGCTGTGCTGGATCGCCGACTCCATGTCGAGCCACTGCAGAGCGGGCTGCTTCCCGGCAACGATCACGTTGACGTAGTGGCGGCTGCGAAGGCAGTGATCGGTCACCGAGAGGAGCGTATTCGCATCGGGGGGCAGATAGACGCGGACCACCTCCGCCTTCTTGTTGAGGACATGATCGATGAACCCCGGGTCCTGGTGGCTGAAACCATTGTGATCCTGGCGCCAGACGTGCGAGGTCAGGAGATAGTTTAATGAAGCGATCGGGCGGCGCCAGGGAATCTCGCGCGTCACTTTGAGCCACTTGGCGTGCTGATTGAACATCGAGTCCACGATGTGGATGAACGCCTCGTAGCAGGAGAAGAAGCCGTGCCGCCCTGTGAGCAGATACCCCTCAAGCCACCCCTGGCACAGGTGCTCGCTCAGCACTTCCATGACACGCCCATCCGGCGAGAGATGCTCGTCGGTAGGGAGAATGGGGCCGATGAAGACGCGGTCGGTCACCTCAAACAGCGCATCGAGCCGATTTGAGGCGGTTTCATCGGGGCCCATCACGCGGAAGTTCCTGGGGTTCATCTTCGTCACGTCGCGCAGAAATTTCCCGAGCGTCCTCGTGGCCTCGGCCGTCACCCGACCCGGCGTGGGGACGTCGATCGCGTAGGCGCGAAAATCCGGCATGGCGAGGGGCTTCAGCAGCACGCCGCCATTGGCGCGAGGATTGGCGCCCATCCGCCGGTCGCCGGACGGGGCGAGCGCCGCCAGGTCGGGCACCAGCGTGCCGTTTGCATCGAAGAGTTCCTCGGGCCGGTAGCTCTTCATCCACTCTTCGAGCGTCCTGAGTTGTTCCGGCTTGGCCTTGACGTCCGGGAGCGGGACCTGATGCGCCCGCCACGTCCCCTCGACCGGTTTCCCGTCGACCATCTTGGGCCCCGTCCAGCCCTTGGGGGTCCGGAGAATGAGCATGGGCCAGACCGGTCGGCGCTCGAATCCACTCGCGCGCGCCTCCCGCTGAATGGCCCGCACCTCCGCCACCACCGCCTCGAGGGTGGCCGCCATGAGCTGATGCATCGCGGCCGGGTCGTCCCCTTCGACGAAGAAGGGCCGGTAGCCATATCCCGTGAACAAATGGGTGAGGTCCTCGTCGCTGAGCCGCCCCAATACGGTCGCGCTGGCGATTTTGTATCCGTTCAAATGGAGAATCGGCAACACGGCCCCGTCGCGAATAGGGTTGAGAAACTTGTTGCAGTGCCAGCTCGTGGCCAGCGGCCCGGTTTCCGCCTCCCCGTCACCCACGACGCAGCAGACCAGGAGATCCGGATCGTCAAACGCGGCTCCATGGGCGTGGGCCAGCGCGTAGCCGAGTTCGCCACCTTCGTGGATCGATCCGGGCGTCTCGGGCGCGACGTGGCTTGGGATGCCGCCGGGGAACGAGAACTGTTTGAACAGCCGCTTCATCCCTTGGGCGTCCTGGGAGACTTGCGGGTAGAGCTCGCTATAGGTGCCCTCAAGATACGTGTTCGCGACGAGCCCCGGGCCGCCGTGACCGGGCCCCGTGATGTAGATGACGTTGAGCTCGTACTTCTTGATCAGGCGGTTGAAGTGGACATAAATGAAGTTGAGGCCGGGGGTGGTGCCCCAATGGCCGAGCAGCCGCGGTTTCACATGTCCCGGCACGAGCGGTTCACGGAGCAACGGATTGTCGTAAAGAAAGATCTGGCCCACCGAGAGGTAGTTGGCTGCGCGCCAATACGCATCGATTCTGCGCAGCTCTTCGGGGGCCAGCGGCCCGGTCGGCAGTTGTCGCGGTTCCGTGCGGATCGAGCCGTCGTCGCCCATCTCGAATCCTCTCTTTTCGGATTTGTTGCGCTCGGCGCGCACGGTCACGTAGGGCGTTCAGTTGCCTCGGTGAATTGCCGCTGCCGTTCACGAGAATGCCCTTCGCCACCCTTCACCGGCCGGATGGAACTGAACAGCGCCGGGCCGACCGATCGAGTACCCTGTTCGTAAATCGCCTCGGCGGCCTTCGCTTGATAGATCTCATGGTAGAATCCGACGCCCTTGCCGGTATGCTCAATGAGCCAGCGCCACCACCGGGAATGGGGCTGCTTCCTGGCCCAGCGGTCGAGGTCCTCGTAAGAGCGCCAGTACTGCATGAGCAGGGAGCCCTCCGGGCTCATCAACGGCCGGTTCAGCAGCAACCCCTCGGCGCGGGCCGCCTCGAGGGCGGCAAACATCTCTTGGTTGATGCCGGCCTCCTCATAGAGGCGCTGACCCTCCTCGGTCAAGAACTGCACCCCAAAGAGGGCGACGCACAGCGTCGGATGTTCCCAGAGCGCGGCGATGTAGGCGCTCTCGACGGATTGATCCGGCATGGCTCCTCCCCGAGGTCGTGATGACGCGGGCTCACTCACCTGTTTGTATCATGCGCCGTTGCGTCCCCGATCACAAGAGCGTACAAGGGAGGGTCCCATGCCCGGGAGAACCCCTCTGCCTCAAGGCGAGCAACACACATGACGAACCCGATCGCTTCCGGCCGTAACTCTCCACAACCGCCTCCCCGAGGGACCCGAGGCTCCCTCGGGGAGGTCGCCGCGCTGTTTTTGAAGCTTGGGTGTATCGCCTTCGGCGGTCCTGCCGCCCACATCGCCATGATGCGTCAGGAGGTCGTGCAGCGCCGGAGATGGGTGAGCGATCAAGAGTTCCTTGACCTCTTCGCAGCCGCGAACCTCATTCCCGGTCCCACTTCGACGGAAATGGCGATTTTTCTCGGGTACGTCCGGGCGGGATGGCCCGCGCTGATTCTGGCGGGCACGCTGTTCATCCTGCCGGCGATGGTCATAGTGCTCGCCATTGCATGGACCTATGTGCGGTTCGGTTCCCTGCCCCCCGCAGAATGGATCCTCTACGGTATCAAGCCCGTGATCATCGCCATCATCGCGCAGGCCCTGTGGGAATTGGCGAAGAGCGCCTTCCATGATTGGCTGCTCGCCGCGTTGAGCATCGCGATCATCGTTCTGTACCTCATCGGGGGAAATGCGATCGCGCTGCTCTTTGGTGCCGGCGCCGTGATCGCGCTCCTCCGGAGGGCGCGACATGGCCAACTCTCTCACCTGACCGCCGCGATCCCGCCCGCGGCGCTCCTCGGCGTGGGATCCCCCGTAGCCGTGGGAGTTCCGTTTTCGTTGTCCACGCTCTTTCTGACGTTCTTGAAGATCGGAGCCGTGACGTACGGGAGTGGGTATGTCCTCCTCGCCTTTTTGCGCGGCGACCTTGTGGTCCGCTACCACTGGCTGACCGACAAGCAACTGATCGATGCGATTGCCGTCGGCCAGTTTACCCCTGGTCCCCTGTTTACCACGGCAACCTTCGTGGGCTATTTGACCGGCGGGCTTCGGGGAGCCGTGCTGGCGACGCTGGGGATCTTCCTGCCGTCATTCGTCTTCGCGGCGTTCGTGTACCCTCTCATTCCCCGCCTCCGCCAGTCCCCGACGGCTCGGGCCTTCCTGGACGGTGTCACGGCGGCGGCCCTCGGATTGATGGCTGCCGTCACCTGGCAGTTGGGCCGCACTGCCATTGTTGATATTGCGACGGCGGTGATAGCGATCCTTGCATTTGGATTCCTCCTCCGTTTCCGCATGAGTTCGGCGTGGCTGGTGGTCGGGGGAGCGCTACTCGGCGTCGCGAGAAAAGCGATCCTCGGATAGCTGATCCCCCGGCGGCGGGACTACTTGTCCGCGTGGTCTTGGTCGGCGTGGAACTGCCCGACAGACGGGCCGTTGTCGCTCCTCCCTTCTGTCAAGTTGGCTCGTCAGCGTGTCTCAGGCCCTCGCCTTTGCGTGCACGAACGACACTCCGCGCCGGGCGGGCTGCCACATCCCTGCGATTGCTCCCAAAACGGACAAGGCGGCGGAGACGCCGATCGCTGGGGCGAACCCGGCGCTGAACGCCTGGGGGGAGCCGAAGCTTCCGGTGCGAGTGAACACCGAAGCGAGAATCGCGATCCCGAATACCGCGCCGAGTAAGCGCAGCATATTGAAGGTGCCGGATGCTTTGCCGATCTCGGTGGCCGCGACCGAGCTCAAGACGGCATTCTGAGCGGCGGGGATGACCATCGAAGCACCGGTGCCGGCAACGATCAGCGGCGCGACGAGCGTGGCGTAGGCGAGGTCGGGCGCGGCGACCCGCCCAAGCCAAGCCATCCCGACGGCTTGCAGGAGCAGCCCGACGACGATGAGTGGCCGCTCGCCGATCCGGTTGACGAGCGAGCCTGCAATCGGTGCGACCACAAACAGACAGGCGGTCCAGGGGAGCAGTCGCAGGCCGGCGCCGAGCGGTCCGTGGCCCTGCGCGGTCTGCAGGAACTGCGCCAGAAAGAACAGGGTGCCCTGGATCGACCCAAAGAGCAGGAAGCTCACTGCGTTGCCCGATGAGAAGGCGCGGGAGCGGAAGAGTCGCATCGGCACCATCGGCGCGGGGGCGCGCAGCTCCCAAGCGACGAAGGCGACGGTCAGCAGCACCCCCGCCACCAACGCTGCGACAACCTCGGGGCTGCCCCATCCGGCGTGATTCCCCCCCATCAGCCCCCACATCATCCCGAGGGCAGCGCCCGTCACAAGCGCGATGCCCGGGATGTCGAGAGCCGCGCCTGGTCCCTTGCTCTCACGGATGCGACTCACCACGAGCGGAATGGTGACCATGCCGATCGGGACGTTGAGCCAAAAGATCCACTGCCAGGCAATGCCCTGGGCGATGGCGCCGCCCACAACCGGACCGCTGACAAGGGCCAGCCCCGTCACGCCACTAAAAAACCCCAGGGCCTTCCCCCGCTCCTCCCGCGGGAACGCCACGCCCAGCAGCGCCATCGCGAGCGGCATCACCATCGCCGCGCCGGCCCCTTGGACGGCGCGCGCGGCGATCAGCCAGCCGATGGTGGGCGCGAGCGCGCACGCCGCCGACGCGGCCGTGAACAGCCCCAGGCCGGCGACGAAGACGCGCCGGCGCCCGAAGCGGTCGCCGAGGGCCGCGCCTGTCATCAGCAGCACCGCGAAGCTCAGGTTGTACGCGTTCACCGTCCACTGCAACGCCTCGATCGAGGCGCCGAGGCCCAACCGGATCCTCGTCAACGCGGTCGCGACGACCAACGCATCGAGCGCGGCCATGAACGACGCAACCGACGTCAGCGCAAGCACCCAGGCTTTTCTCGCTCTATCGTCCGATTCTGTCATGATTCTCTCCTTGCCCGCCACAGCTGCAGCGGTGCGCGCTCATAGGTAAAGACCGCGGAACAAACCGAAACTCATCGGTCCAATCGGCCATCTCATTGCGGATTCGCGAGACCGGCCCGCGCGCGGACGTCATGGCTGAGGCCTCCACTCCATCCTCATATCTCTCGTCGCCGATACGCCGCCTAGGGTGTTTGGAACACAACGTGTGAGTGGCCGGGCGGCGGACATTTTTCTTTCGAGTCACTCCTGGTCGCAAGGTAGATTAGAGCATCACCGGCATCGTGGATAAGCTGGAAGCGCGAGGCCTGGTGACGCGAGCTCCGCCTCAGGATCGTCGGGTCAAGCTCCTTGAAATGATAATATTTGAACGGAGGCCCGCCCATGCCACTGCCCCGCTGGCTCGCACGTTTCAATCGACACGTCACGAATCGACTATTGGGTCCTTTGGCAGCGTACGCGCCCTACTTCGGCGTCGTCGTCCACACTGGGCGGAGGACGCACCGCCAATATCGCACACCAGTGAACGTCTTTCCGCGACCCGGCGGCTACGTCATCGCTCTCACCTATGGACCGGATTCGGATTGGGTTCGGAACGTCCTGGCGAGTGGCGGCTGCGTGCTGGAAACCCGAGGGCGGGCGCTGCGGCTCACGCGGCCCCGTCTGTACCACGATGAGAAGCGTCGTGCGGTGCCAGCCTTGGTCCGCCTGATAGGCAGGCTCGGTCTTGTCTCCGACTTCCTCGACCTCACCGCGGACGACGAGGTGGCGAACTAGACAGCATTAGTTTCGGCTTCACTTCGAGCACAGGTGGAAATTCCGACTTTGACTGGAGAAAATCAGCGAGAGGGGGCTTGAGATGCGCATCTCCCTGGTGGAGAAGGATGAGGCACCAGACGTTGTGTGGAGAATCTATGATGGCATTGAGAAAAGTCTCGGCATGGTGCCAAACTTCTTCAAAGTATTGGCCCACAAACCTGACGTGCTTCGAGCCTTTAATCAGCTGGACGGCGCGATTTGGGCGGACGGGGTGCTATCGCCCAAGTTGAAGGATCTCGCATATCTGCGAACCTCGATCGTCAACGGATGCGAGTATTGAACTCGGTCCCACACCGCTTCGGGGAAGCGGCGCGGGTTGACAGACGATCAGATCGCAGCGTTGAAGGAGCCGGGCGGGAGACGTCGGGAGGACATCTTCAACGGCGAGGAGCGGGCCATTTTGCGGTTTGCCGACCTGCTGACGAGCTATCCTGGGAATGTCGACCAGACCGACCTTGACGCGCTGGGCGCACTCTTCACGGAGGCCCAGATCATCGAACTGGCGATGACTATCGCCACTGCCAACTGGACCAATCGCATTAATGATGGGCTGCGGACGCCCGTCCCCTCGACGCGGCGATAGAGGTTTACATATCGTTTGACAAGCGTCCCGATCTCCGGCGTCGAACAATTCGAAGTTCTTCATCGGACCAACAGAAGGAGGCGAGCACGGTGGTGGAGGTTACACAGATCGAGAGTCAGCACCTGGCCGGCAATCTGGTCGGCGATCCCAGCCGGCGGGACATCGTCGTCTATCTCCCCCCGGGGTACGGTGCTTCGCGCCGCCGCTATCCGGTGGCCTATCTTCTCCACGGCTTCGGCCGGCGCGCGACCAGCTGGATCGCCGGCCCGCTCGTGGAGCGCGGCAGCTTTCGGCCGTCCATCGAGGACGTGATTAGCGAGGTGATCACAAAGCACGGAGCGGCCGAGATGATCGTGGTGATGCCGGATGGTTGGAGCCGGTGGGGATGCAGCCAGTGGGTGGACTCTCCAGTAAATGGGAACTTCGAGCGGTACGTTACCGAGGACGTTGTGGCTTACGTGGATCGCCGCTATCGAACGATACCGGAACGCGACAGCCGCGGCGTCTTCGGCATCTCGTCCGGAGGGCTCGGAGCGTGGCACCTCGGCTCCCGCAACCCCACCGTTTTCGGCGCGATGCTCCTGCTCTCCGCCGATTCGTATTTTGACTTCACGCACAAACCTTGGCTCTACCGATTCTACAACGCGGTGTTTCCTGAGGCGCCGAATGGGCCGATCAACGGGAACCTTGACTCGTGGTTCGCCTATGGGCTGGCCTCGTGCTATACGCCAAATGTCACCAAGCCACCGTTCTTCGTCGACCTGCCAATCGAGTTCCCGAGCGGTCAGATCATCCAAGGTTTGTGGGATCGCTGGCTCAGCTACGATCCGGTCGTCTCATGGCGGTCCCGAACCGAACAGCTACGCCGGCTGCGCGGCATTCGACTAGACGTCGGCTACCGCGATGAGTATGACCTCCACTACGGTCACCGTATCCTGAGCGGGGCGATGGCCGCAGCCGACATTGCGCACGAGGCCGTCGAGCACGACGGGACACATGGGAGCCGCCTGTTCGAGCGCATCCAGTTGTCCCTCGAATGGTTTTCGCGGGTGCTACGTATCGACGGGTAGCCGCCATGAACAAACTGGGCGTGGACAATCGCGCGCACGCCGCGGTTGTGGCGGTGCAACGCGGCCTGCTGTAGTGGCCCCTCGGCGGACCAGTGCCCAAATGGTTGGAAATTAGGGCTGAGCTCAACCTCGTGGCAAGAAACACACCGAGCACCTGCCACCGAAAACTCACGGGTGAACCCCTGAAAACCTCTCTCAACTTTGACTGAATCATGACCATCGTGGCGACTCATCGATTGTCCGCGTTGATCGAAACTTTGGCGTCCCCGATCTTCCCGCCCCACCTTTGAAGAAAAGAAATCCCTTTGCACGAACAGAGGACTGTCCCTAAGAGCCCAAGAATGGACGGTCGATGCCGGTCCGACTCGATCAAACCCGATCTCTGAGGGACTTGCTTGAGGCTTCAGCCGGGAAAGACCCAGAAGCCCCCGCTATTGCTGTGCCTGGATGCGTGCCGGTCACCTATGGTCGGTTGCTCCGTCATACCGACAACGTTCAGGACCTCTTACGTCGTTCCGGCATAGGTCTCCAGGATCGCGTGGCCCTGGTCGTCCCGACCGGTCCTGACCTGGCGATGGCGATCCTCTCTATAGCCGCGTCAACCGTGTGCGCACCTCTTCATCCTGAATCCCGAGAGGATGAGTTTGATTTTTATCTTACGGACTTAAAGGCGGCGGCTCTCATCGTCGACTCAAGGATTGATTCATCGGCTCGAAGATCGGCCGGGCGACACGGGATCCCGGTGGTGGAACTGACGCCCGACAGGAATGCCGGGGCATGCCTGTTCACCGTCGCGAGCGATAGGCCGCGACCCTCGGCAAGTGGCGAGTTCGGCGTTGTGCAAGACACCACGTTGGCATTCTACACTTCAGGGACGACGAGGCGGCCGAAGAAGGTTCTGCTGACCCACGCGAACCTTTGGTCCAGAGCCCAGCAACGGGTCGCTACGCTGAAGCTGACCGAACGGGATCGG
>Ga0070706_100003651_pt1 | contig 15060 bp, 11 predicted proteins | sample KBSK5501metaG_FD_65476 | JGI IMG/M metagenome (GOLD analysis project Ga0070706, IMG submission 65476) | Corn, switchgrass and miscanthus rhizosphere microbial communities from Kellogg Biological Station, Michigan, USA - KBS K5-50-1 metaG | ecosystem: Host-associated > Plants > Roots >...
GCGACTATGTTCAAGAAAACGACCTACAATGCTCCGCACTCGAATGTTCGTGGAAACACCCGGCAATCCTGGTCGCAGCATGCATATACCGCGGACTATCAATTCGATTGACACGCCAGCCTGAGAGGCGCCATAGAGAGCGCGCACGATTGCAAGATCGGTAAGACTGTTAATTTTGGCGATGATCCGCGCGGGACGCCCAGCCTTCGCGTGTGTTGTTTCGCGCTGAATTAATTTGATAATACTCTTTCGTAGGTTTATTGGGGCAACGAGCAAACAATTGTAGTTGGTGAAATGCGAGAAGCCTGTTAACGAGTTGAAGAGATTTGTGGCGTCTGTTGCGATCTCCTCGTCGGCGGTTAGGATGCCGATGTCGGTATAGATGCGTGAAGTGGTCGAGTTGTAATTGCCCGTGGCCAGGTGTACATAGCGCCGGAGTATCTTACCTTCGCGACGCACCACCAGTGTCAGTTTACAATGGGTCTTCAGACCAACCATTCCGTAGACGACGTGCACGCCCGCTTTTTCCAGCCGCCGGGCCCACTCAATGTTACTCTCTTCGTCGAAGCGCGCTTTCAGTTCCACAAGTGCCGCAACCTGCTTGCCGCTCTCAATCGCATCAATTAGGGCCGTCACAATCGGCGAATTGCGCCCGGTTCGGTAGAGGCATATCTTAATTGCTACTACATCTGGATCCGCCGCCGCCGTCTTGATGAAATCCGTGACCGTACTATATGCCGTGTAAGGATGATGCAACATGACATCATGTCGCCTAATGACATCGAATACATTCGCTGGTTCGTGTAGAACTGCGGGCGTAGTCAACTGAAGTGGCCGGTCTTTCAACTCTGGTCGATCCAACTCATACAATTGCATTAAATCTGGAATATTCAGGGGACCGTTGATAACGTAAACATCTTCCGTGCTCAAACCAAGCGACTTAGTCAGATATGAAACCATGTCGGCCGGCATCGTCGCTGCGACCTCAAGTCGCACCGCCTCGCCAAAGCGCATTCGTCGCACGTGCTGTTGCATGGTTCTCAGCAGATCCCCGGCTTCATCTTCTTTTATCTCGAAATCTGCATCTCGGGTAACGCGAAACAAGTGACATTTGCCTGTTCGCATCTTGGGAAACAGTGTGTGGCTATTCGCAGAGATCAGGCTCCCTAAAAATGTAAATCTGATTCCTTTTTGATCAACAGGCACCAAGCGGGGAACGATGGGCGGAAGCTTAATGCGCGCAAATCGCGCCCCGGCACTGGCCGCTGGCGATTGGGACTTTTTCTCAGTTTCCGGTGGCGCCACCATGAGGCAGAGGTTCAGACTGAGATTGGACACGTAAGGAAAAGGGTGACCTGGATCCACAGCTTGGGGCGTCAAAATAGGGAAGACATGCTGCATGAAATAATCGTCGGCAATCTTTTTCTCGCGCCTTGTCAGCTCTCGATAAGGCCTGATCAAAATTCCCTCAGCCTCGAGAGCTGGTAGGATTTGATCTTCCAAACACTGTGTTTGCAAATCAATCAAGGGTCGAAGATGTTTGCTAATCTCCTTTAGTTGTTCGCTCGGCGTCATACCGTCCGGGGATGCTTCAGTAAAGCCTGCCTCCAAAGTTTCCTGTAACCCCGAAACACGCACCATAAAGAACTCGTCCAAGTTAGACGAGAAGATGGCCAGAAATTTGAGACGCTCAAGCAGAGGATGTCTTTGATCAAAGGCTTCTTCCAGCACGCGACGATTGAACTCTAGCCAGCTCAACTCGCGATTGAAGAGCAAATGCTTTTGCTGACGCAGGTTTCTCGGCAACACCATCTTCGCGTCCGCTGTAGCTCGGGCTCTCGGCTTCAACTTGGCTGCGGCTGTTGTCATCGTATATCAGCTTGGGAGAACGGTTGACCGAAATTCATGCTCTTCGACGCCCAAGTCTACATCGAAAATCAGGAAAATTCCGAATTGGATAGTGTGGGCCTGCTAAGATGGAAGATCCCAGCGCTTTAAAGAGTGTCAGTTTCGCTCACAACGGGATCGACCTTAAGCGCTTCCGCAGCGACGAATTGATATCCAAGTCCAGCAGCGGTTTCGATTACATTTACACTACTACTCTTTAAGATTGAGCTAAGCCGGCGAACGCACGCGTCAAGTGTTTTTTCGTCTGTATAGTGCCCCGTGCGCCAGAGCCTATCGATGAGTTGCTGCGGGGTAGCCACCCTCCCTGGATGGGCTGCCAATTCGGTCAGTAAAGCAAACTCGAGGCTCGTCAACCGAAGGTGTGTGCCTTCACAGACCACGCTCATTTCAGAGAAATCCAACCTCAGCCTGCCGTCGTCGTAAATTTCGGGTGTAATTGTATCGACGCGGCGCAGCAAAGCATCAATCCGTGCTATTACTTCGCGAATGGAAAAAGGCTTCGTGATGTAGTCGTTTGCTCCCGCATCCAAACCGCTAGCAATGTCCGCCGAGGAAGCTTTTGCGGATAGCATGATAATGGGTGTAGCGAGCGTTAATGGTTCTCGGCGGAGACGGTGACAAATCTCCGTACCGTTCATTCCAGGCAGGAGCAAGTCGAGAAGGATGAGCGACGGCGGATTAGTTTTGTCGAGTGCTGCACAGACGCCCTCTTCACCGGTGGTGGCGACTCGAGCTTCGATTCGGTTCATTTCCAGACAGTAGCGGAGACACTCCGCTATGTCCGGGTCGTCCTCGATGACCAGTACCGGCCTTGACATGCTCGGTTCTCCTTTTATGGCGCGCTACTTGTTATGGCGCGCTACTTGTTTGTGCACGGAGCGCCAGCGGCTGGCGCCCGAGGCAAGTCTAACCTCAGCGCGTTAACGGGCTGTAAATAGGTGGTTAAGTTTTTGTTATCGACATTGGAACGAATGTCCAGGCGCGCGAATGAGAAAAGCAGATATTGTGCTGTCTCAACCTTGAATGCCTCTCAACCCCAAAAAGGATCCAAAAATTAAACAGCCACGAACCTGAGTGGTTCGTGACTGTCAGCTTTCTTTCTCCTCTGTGGCAAACCTTACGGGGCACTCAGGCTATTCATGAGTAGGGCCCGGCTTCTCGACCACGAACCGATACTTAGTGGTCGTTTGAGTCACCTCCTGCAGCTAGTCTCATCAGCTTGAAGAAGACATCCGTGTTCTGTTGTATCCCAAAGAAAAGTTCATAACTACGGCTGCCGCTGCTGTATGCTGAGATCGGAATATCTGAAGCCGTGTGCACAGCTTGGTCCTTACCTACTGCCTGCCCTCTAATGTAATAACCGAACTGATTTTCAGAACGTTCGATTGGCACCCCGGGGTAGCCCTGAGCAGTCAATTCGCCCTTGATATCGGCTGGTAGAAGGCTGTCGCGTACTGGTAACGGTTTTGTCAGCCATCCTTCGTAGCGATCGGCATTGGCTCCATATCCGATCAGAATCTTGCCATTGATATCGAAGGTCAGCGGATAACCATCCGCAGCGATGGTATATCTCGGGAAACCCGCGGCGTCGTACACGCCGACAACCTTCTGTCGCTCTGGCTGGACGTTCGGATCCAGCTTCGCGTTATCTGCTGGAAGAGTCCTGAGGTTGTTGATACCTCCAGTTAGCGCGCCGATCAAGCTAAACCCTGCGCACTCATGGTCGGAAACCACGATGATCAAAGTGTCGCCGGCCTTATCAGCAAAACGTCTGGCGGCAGCAACGGCGTTGTCGAATTCGATGGTCTCGTCGATTACGCGGTCTGCATCCATCAGATGCGACTGCTTATCGATGTGCGCTCCTTCAACCATCAGCACAAAGCCACGCCGGTTCTTGTTCAGAACTCTCAAAGCCACGTCGGTCATTTCGTCTAGCATTGGTTGATCGGGTGCATGATAGTCGTCGACGGCAAAACTAGTCGTGCCGGGCAGCAGTGTGTTGCGGCGTTTGGCCAGCTTGTCGAGAGCCACATTCATGTTTCCGTAACCAAAGAGTCCCAGAAGTTTATTGGGCGTGCCTACCGAGCCGAGGGACGTTGCTGTGTCAGCATAAGTGAATCCGGCATTCATGAAATCCTGGAGTAAATTACGATTCGGATCTGAAGTGCCGACGGCCGAAGCCGGTAGATTCCAGGCGGCGACGAGATCAGCGGGCAGGGAAGCATAATCGGTACCGGCGCTGCGACTCGATCCGAATTGTCCTGCAGGCAGAAACCAACGTCGGCCGCCGCCCATTAGTACGGCCAAACCTGTGCCAAACCTTTCAGTTGTAGTGGCGTCGCTTTCATCAAGATATTGGTCGCATATGCCGGTGCCTCTGTTTCGGTCACCTGTGTGCACCGCGTTCGCCGCCGGCGTCGCATCCTCAACATCTGCGCTCGTCACGAGTCCCAAAGACTTGCCGAAGAAGCGGTGGAGATACTCAGACAGATATTCCACGCGAGGATAAAAGAACGGATCAATCATATTCGCGGGGTAGACACCTTCTTGACCATTCTTGGCGTGATTGCCGGTCGTATAACTGGACATACCCGGAGCGGAGTCTGTAATTATGCTGTTCAAAGAATGAGTGGTGATCATTCCTGTTCCCGGGAACTGGTCCATCGCCAGATAGCCGTTCGGATCTCCAGCGGTTACGCCAAACTTGACCAGGCGCGCCGCGGTCCGGTGAGCGACGCCCATCCCGTCGCCGAGCATGATGATGATGTTGCGAACGCGTTTGCCTTCACCCCGGCCCTGAAACCGATCACGGTCGCCAGAGTCTGCCAGCGGGTTAACAATCTTAAAATTGCTTGTGACTGAAACTGTGCCGCTGGCATCCGTGAAGGTGGCGGTTATCGTGTGAACACCGGGGTCAGCGTTGGAGTATCCGCGGAGGTTGTAGCCGCCGAAGCCGGCGGAAGTTATTCCATCGGTAACCGTAGAGTTTTGAGCGCCCGAGCTAAAGGTTCGTGAAATGCCATCGATCCTTATTGTCGCAGAAAAAGGACCAGTACCTTTTCCCTCAACCCTCAAGTCAAACTTCTGACCCACAAAGAAACGTGCTCCTTCGGGTGGTGTTACCGTGACGTTAGTCGGAAGCGCACAGGTGGTGCTTGCCGATCCGAGAAGGCCGGCGCCAATGAGTAGGCTAATACGCAGAATCTTGCTAATAAGAGAATTCATGTATGTCTCCTTCTTCAAAGCTGCCAGTTCAGATTACTTGTTTAGGTTCTTGGTTGATGATCTCGCGTTAGGGACCCCTTCAGGGCCATCGAGGAGAAGTCTGATGAATGAAACCCGTCCATTTGGTTCTTCCTCGTTCCCCACTTCAAGGATTCCGGTTACTTCGAGAGCGCGCGGACTGAAGGGCACTGCTTTTTCGCGCAGAGACCGAACGATCACAAACACGCTTTCGGGAGGCAAGTCAGCGGTGCCGCCACCCTCCTCATCGCACGTGATTGGCCGCGGGCAGAGATAGAACGCTCCAGTCGGAGGAGTTTCCATCTGCGCCATGAAGCCAATCAGCCGGATGCGCTTACCGTTCAGTTGCAGCAGCGTCGCGGAAGGCTTCAATTCTCCGTTGACGCTCTCAAAGAACTCTTTGAATGAAAGCTCCTTGACAGAGTTTTGTGTGTTTGCGGTCTCCGGGCTCTGAATTGATGCACGGGTTTGACTAAGATTGGTGGCGTGCTGCAGGAGGCCCGCCGAAAGAATGATGTAGATTGCGAGTGCGGCAGATGACATTAGCCGGTTATCCATTGTGTTTTCTCCGTACCAGTGATCGCGCTTGCCATAGATCTCATAATGGTGTCGCGATTATCGATCTCCGGTGCACTGCAAAGTTAGATTCAAGTTGGTCGATTGAGCGGGCAGGATGGAACAGGAAGGTTACGCCTGAGTTAGGAGCGCTTTAAATCTCGATTACGCCAAGGGCTCTTAAGTGTCAGATATTGAACCATGTGAAACGGGTCTTGCGCCGAAGTGAAATCGTTACGATGCGATACAGAGTGTCGTGAATCGGTACTCAGTCTAAACAACGAAGACTTGCTTTAGGTCGTTGCGAGAGTGCTGGTCGGCCTGTTGAATTGATGCGATAGTCAACTTTCTTTGGCTTGCATATTGCCTAACGTCTTCACTGATTCACCAAGAATAAGGAGATCGTAGCAATATGGGCTTAGTGTTGTTAATAATTTTGGTCCTTTTGCTGATCGGGGCTGTCCCGGCATGGCCCTACAGCCGAAGTTGGGGATATTGGCCCAGCGGCGGCGTCGGAACGATTGTCTTGATTGTCTTGATTCTCTTGCTGCTTGGGTACGTGTAGGGTTAGGAGTAATGGCGGAACGCAGCGATAATCACGTTAAAAAGCACAGCACCGTTTGTGATTCTGGTTGTAGACGTATTAACAAGTCAGTGTCGAATTCATCCATCGGGAGAATAAGAGAGGACGCCAAACAGGACTTCACAGAGGCCCGGCCCTGAATTAAGACCATGGCAAGAATGGGCTACGCGGCCAAGGGCGTTGTCTATGTGCTGATTGGCATGATGGCGATGCTGGTGGCCCTGGGCCGAAAAAGACAACCCGTGGATTTTAGCGGAGTTCTGATCCAAGTTGTCAGATGTCTCGGTAGATCCTATTTAGTAATCACGCCACATGCAATCCGATCACCTGAATTTCCTGATGGGTCGGTTTTCATATCATCCGCCTTCGCATGAATAACCAGCGCGGTGCCGCCATTGGTGAATAGGGAATAGCTATCGGTTCCCAGATTTACTCTTGGGTCGTTTACCGTCACTACCGCAGTGCCGTCCGCACCCACGGTGAAATTATTCATATCTCCCGCATGGGGTCCCATCGGGTTTTTCAATCCGTGCTGTTTATTGGCAGGGTTGAAATGCGGACCGGCGGTTGCGAAAGCTGGCCCTTCGCACTTTGCCATCTGGTGAATATGAATCGCATGCTCACCCGGCGGAAGATTCTTTAGATTGAGTTTGATTTGGACACCATGCGCTGCCGGCATAAGTGTAGCAGTGCCCACGCTCTCGCCTTGGGCATTCTTCATCTCAACCGTAAAACTCTTCTGCGCACTTGCATAGGGCAAAAGGAAAACAAGAAGAGCTGTCGCGATTAGCCATATAAGAAGTTGACGTTTCATAGTAGTGCCTCCTGAGTCAGGGTCTTGAGTTCATGATTGTACTTAGCGGTTTCCCAGGCCAGTTTCTGAATTCCTTTGGTCTGAGCGTCGTTTGTGAATCGTATAAGATTGCAAATGAAGTGCCAACCAGATCTTGTCCCCCCGGCCTCTCCGGCGCTTGTTCTCAGTTCTCTGCCAACTTTCGCCTGACTCGGACGTCAGCGCAGGTGAGATGGTACTTAGAGTAAGAGCGAACGAACGGCTGTTGAAATTTGGCATCACATTTGCCGTTAGGTTGGCAAAGCAAGATGCTACATATAAAGGCGTACTCGTAGGAGTGTGTAGGGTTGAAGTACACGCACACAGAGTAACCGAACAGTTGTCCCGCGATAGTCGCATGAACTTTAGTTTGCCATGTAGCGTTGAAGCTTTCTGCTGCGGGGAAGCAGAAACCAAAGCGTCGAAAATATGCTCACGAGCACCAAGGCGAGCACGATACTAAGTCCCACGCTGTTTGTGATCATTCTTGCAATGAGAAAGAACTCAAGACCAAGAGCCATCATCAAGGGAAACATTGAGTATAGGAGCAATCTGGTGGCAATTACGATGAAGCCTTCACTAACAGACTCTGGATCTCTTTGTCGGTGATAGGCTGCCGGAGCCATGACCATTGCGATAGAGATAACGATCAGACCGATGGCTGTCAGATGAAAATCACGCTCTGTCAGACTGAGTTTTTCATAGAAGACAGGGTTAAAGACTACGATCAACTGAAAACCAAATAAGGCCTGAATCCCGGGTAGCACCATGCGGCATTCTTCCAACAGGTGAGTGACGGCCTGGGACAACGGTATTTTTTCAATCTTCTCGTTTTTCACGCCTCCTCCCAAATTCACTTGAGTGACTTAGTTATGTCACGAGCTCTGTTCCTAATAGTCTCATGAGCTGTCAGACCATGAAAAGAGTCCCTTAGGGGCCAGACTCGCTTCGAACCTTTACCAACTCCCACATCACGAATAATCACGCCACGAACTGATAGAATACGAGAAGAAAAAATTGCGTTGCGGCGACTTCCTAACAGACCTGGTCTACAAGCGTGTCATTATCGACGAATTATATGCGATGATAAAACCACCTAAACTATAGAATTCTTCTGGTGTGATTGTAAGATTGGCTCAATCAATCACTTTGAGCGCGTATGTCAACAAATGGAGTCTTAGCGATATTAGTGGGTGGAGGGCCGGCGCCGGGAATCAATGCCGTTATTTCGGCCGCCGTTATCGAGGCAGTTAACGAGGGCCTCGAGGTTGTCGGAATAGTGGATGGTTTCAAGTGGCTTATGCGTGGAGACACTTCAAAAATGCGTCGGTTACGGATTGAAGATGTCTCGCGTATTCATCTTGAAGGCGGCTCAATGCTCGGCACGGCTCGGGATAATCCGACAACATCTGAACAAGCCATACATACAGTGGTTGAGACCTTGCGTGCTCGTGGCATTACTCATCTTGTGACCATCGGCGGTGACGACACCGCGCTTTCATCCAGCTTCGTCGCTGAACATTCCGGACACCAAATACGCGTCGTTCATGTCCCCAAAACTATAGACAATGACCTGCCGTTACCCGGCCATATACCTACTTTCGGTTACCAGACCGCTCGCCACTACGGAGTTGAACTGGTTCAGAACCTGATGGAAGATGCTCGCTCAACAAAACGTTGGTATGTGGTTGTCGCGATGGGCAGAAAAGCCGGCCATCTCGCCCTGGGGATTGGCAAAGCGGCAGGCGCTACGCTGACCGTGATCGGTGAAGAGTTCAGTCGGCAGACTATCGCGTTTTCCGACATTTGCGACATTGTTGAAACGGCAATCATTAAACGACGGGCAATGGGCCACCACTTTGGGGTAGCGATCCTTGCTGAAGGTCTGATCGAAAAATTAGAATCACAGGAACTTCAGGAGCTACAGGATGTTGAGCGAGATGAGCACGGTAATATACGGTTCGCCGAAGTTGACCTGGCTCGGAAGGTCAAAGTCGAAGTGCAAGGCCGCCTGACCCAGCGCGGTATTCGTGTGACGATCGCCAACAAGAATATCGGTTACGAACTGCGCTGCGCCGATCCTATTCCCTTCGACGCTGCCTATTGCCGCGATCTCGGTTATAGCGCGATTAGATTTCTTTTGGAAGGTGGAACCGAAGCCATGATCAGCGTCCAGGGTGGACGCATGGTGCCAATGCCGTTTGACCGGATTCGTGAGCCGGGAACTGGCAAGACGCGCGTCAGAATGGTCAACGTTGAAAGTGAGGGTTATCGTGTCGCGCGCGAATACATGATCCGACTTGAGGCTAAGGACTTCGAAGATCCTTCCTGGGTCGAAATGTTGGCTGCCGCAGCCAATATGACAGCTGCCGAATTTTGCAATAGGTTCGGTTACTTTAGCGGACAAGTGCCTTGAAGTGTGCGCGACTCACAACCTTTGAGAGATAGAATTCAATCCTGATGGCACCTAAGAGAGTAGGAATTCTGGTCGGCGGTGGTCCGGCGCCAGGCACAAACGGAGTGATCTCGGCGATTGCAATCGAGGCCATTAAGAGTGGTCGCACAGCGATTGGTTTTCACGATGGCTTCGAATGGCTTGCTCAACGATATACGGACGAGCAACACCAGCTGACAATTGATGAGGTAGCCCGTGTCCATCTGCAGGGCGGCGTCATGCTGGGCACGTCGCGCACTGACGTAACAAGTCAACCGCAATCGCTGGAGAACACCGTTGCGGCGCTCAAGAAACTAGGAATAGAAGCACTTGTGACCATTGGAGGCGACGATTTGGTGCGCAGCTCAGCAGCTATTGAGCGTGAAACCCATGGGTCCATCAAAGTGGTGCAGGTGCCCAAGAGCATAGACAATGATCTGTCGCTGCCTGGCTCTGTGCCAACGCTCGGCTATGAGACGGCCCGCCACTTCGGCACTCAACTCGTTAAGAGACTTATGGAGGACGCGCGCACGACAGCGCGTTGGTATCTAGCTGTGACCATGGGAAGGCCGACTGGCCATTTAACTCTCGGAATCGGTAAGGCCGCGAGTGCGACGTCCACAATCATCCCCGAGGAGTTTGACGAGAAGATCTCACTTGCCGATATTGTTGATATTGTCGAAGGAACGATCATCAAGCGCCGAGCAATGGGACGGGACTACGGCGTAATCCTGCTTTCAGAAGCTTTGGTTGAACATTTTGATGCCGGCGAAGTCGCCGAGTTGCAGGATGTCGATCGGGATGCTCAGGGGAATATGCGCGTGGCTGAGATCGATCTGGGCCGCAAAGTCAAGAATGAAGTGCAGCTCCGTCTGGAACGTCGAAGTATAAAAGTAACAGTGGTAGATAAGAGCATAGACTACGAACTGCGCTGCGCCGCTCCTATTCCTTACGACGCCGAATATGCGCGCGACCTTGGCTACGCGGCGTTTAACTATCTTCTTCGCGATGGCTCGAATTCAATGATCACTGTTCAGGGTGGCGAATTTCAACCCATCCCTTTCAGCCAGGTGATGGATCCTGAAACGGGTCGCGGCCGGCAACGTTTTGTTGACGTGGAGACTGAAAGTTATCGAGTGGCGCGCGACTATATGGTCAGGATCGGGGTTAGAGATTTTCTCGATGAGGCATCGATCACGAAGTTGAGTGAAGCCGGCGGCCTCACACGATCCGAGTTCATCTCACGTTTCGGCAAGTACGCACATTCATGATGTCTTCTAAGCGAGTTTCAGAACGAGGCGGACCAGCTCATTGAGTCCCTTTCAGTAGCTACCTTCGTCATCCAATAGAACTTTGCCCCGAAACGAGCTATAGAGGAAGGTAAAATATCCAATCGCGAGCGCTAATCCAAAGGCCCACCAAACCAGACCAACACTTAGGCTATAAGCCCCGGTCTTAGCATTATAGATTGTTAGACTGTACGAAGGATTAGTGGTTGCAGAAAGCAGGTAGGGGTAGATTGCGAAGGCTGCGCCAGCCAACATTCCAACAATGTAAGTCGTCGATGAGAGAAACGCCGCCAGGTCGCTTCCTTTCCTTAGGAAGAACCGCATGCTAACGAGCGATGCCAAGACAATGAGAGGGATGATCCAACCCCAGGGCCGCAACCGAAAATTGTCAGTTACTTGGGGGCGAACGTACAGCGTCGCAATAAGGCTCAAGACCGTTAGCAACACGAGCGCAAACCAGCTCAGCAAGGCGACCCGTCGTGCGCGCATGTTGAGATTACCTTCAGTCTTCAGTGCTATGTAGTGAGCGCCGTGGACAGTCAGAGTTACAAGAGCCAGCACCCCAGTCAGAACCGTGTACCAATCAAGTATTCCGGGATTAGTGCCGACTCGGAAATTCGTCCAGAGAGCTTCAAAGAAATATCCGTCTGAATTAAGCGGCACGCCTCGAATAACATTGCCTATCGCTGCGCCAAAGAAAATCGCGAGAAGTAAACTGGAAATCGAAAACACGAAGTCAAAGAAAGACCACCAAAGCGGATCGCTAACATGCGATCTCAACTCGACTCCAACGCCACGCAGCATTAGCAACCACAGCACTATCATTAATGGCAGGTAAAAGCCGCTGAAACTCGACGCGTAAAGGAGTGGGAACGCGAAGAAAAGCGCGCCAGCGGAGGCTATTAGCCAGACTTCATTGCCATCCCACACCGGGCCAATCGCACGCAAGACCAAACGGCGTTCGTCGTGATTTCTCGCAACAAAAAGATTGATGATTCCCGCGCCCAGATCGAATCCATCCAGCACGACATAGGCAGTTAACATCAGCGCCACAAGGATGAACCACAGTGTTTCCATCGTCGCTTCTTACCTATGCGGCTTGAACAGATCGTGCGGCTTCGGCCTTACTGGTGTCCTTGCTTAAGTCTGCTGGGCCGTGGCCTATTTCACGCCAGATCAAGATAATGAAAAGGATGCTAAGCACAGTATACATACCCATGAACCCGAGTAATGTGAAGAGGCCGTTGCCGGCTGAAACATTCGAAGAAAAACCTTCCTGCGTTTTCATCAGGCCGTAAACCAGCCAGGGTTGACGACCTACCTCCGCGGTAATCCATCCGGCCGTGTTGGCGATATAGGGAAACGGGAAGCTCAACATAATGATCCACAGCATCCATTGCGCATTGAAAAGCTTCTTCCTCCAAAGCATCAGGGCCGCCGTCACCATAACCAGAATAAAGATCGTCCCTAACCCAACCATAATGTGATAGCTGTAATAGAGCAGCGGGATGTTGTCGGGCCACTGGTCGCGCGGAAATTCGTTCAGACCCTTAACCTGCGCTTCCCAGTGACGGTGGGTGAGAAAACTGAGCGCCTTGGGAACATAGATCGGATTGTCGAGCTTTTCGTGCGCGGTATCAGGTTGGCCCACGAGAACGATTGCTGCTCCCGATTCAGTTTGAAATAGGCCTTCCATTGCCGCGAGCGTAACCGGTTGATAGTCTGTTACGAGTTTGCCATGGCGGTCACCAGTCGGAAACAACTGAACAGTCGCGGCTATCGCGGCAACTATCACTCCCACTCTTAGAAACAGACGGCCGAACTCTTCTTGCTTTCGGGAAAGCAGATAGTAAGCGCCAGTCGCGGCCATAGCGAACGATCCTGTGATCACCGCACCTCCCATGTTGTGAAGGTACTGCCACAGTGCCCATTCGTTGAATAACAGAGACCAGAAGCTATTGAGGTGAGCCGTGCCGTCCGCTGCTATCTCATAACCCACAGGATGCTGCATCCAGGCATCAGTCACGATGATGAAAAAGCCTGAGATCCATGAGCCGGCAAACAGCATGAAGGATGCCAGCCAATGCACTCTCTGCCCAAACCGTTTTTCTCCGAACAGGAATAAGCCGAGGAATGAAGACTCCAGGAAGAAAGCGAAGACGCCTTCCATCGCGAGTCCTGTGGCTATAACTCCACCCGCGTAGTGAGAAAACCTTGCCCAATTGGTTCCGAACTGGAACTCCATGGGAATTCCGGTTATGACACCGAAGAGAAAGTTGATCGCAAATATCTTGGCCCAGAAACGCGCGGCCTTGTTGTAACGCTCATCCGCTTTCCAGAGCGCGAGCGACTTGAAGATGACAATAAGCGGGGCCAGCCCCATGGTTAATTGCGGAAAGAGGTAGTGATAGGTGATCGTGAACGCAAAGTGCAACCGATGAATTACGAGTGCGCTGTCCATTACGCGTCTCCTCTGAGCGCTTTCACTCTTTTAATTACGACTTCCGCAATATAGTGTCCCTGGCCTCAAGCAGTAGATTTGGATGGTCGAGTGTGTAATGCAGACCGCGTGATTCCTTTCGCAGGAACGCGCTTTCAATGATTAGCTCAGCTACCAGCGCCAGGTTGCGAAGCTCAATAAGATCCGGTGTCACTTTATAATCCCAATAGAAGCGATTGATCTCTTGTTGCAAGTTCTGTATGCGCGTGCGCGCTCGCAGCAGTCGCTTGTCTGTGCGCACGATGCCGACATAGTCCCACATGCAGCGTCGAATCTCGTCCCAGTTATGCGTCACCACGACTAGTTCATCCGCATCAGCCGCGTGACCTGTCTCCCATGGCGGTAAGTTGGAAACCTGAGAGTTGGAAGTTAAGTCCTGAGAACCGGCCTTTTGCGCGGCGCGGTGCGCTACTACCAGTGCTTCCAGCAACGAATTGCTGGCGAGACGATTCGCTCCATGCAATCCTGTGCATGCTACCTCGCCCGTGGCATACAGCCCCTGAATCTCCGTTTCCCCATCGACGTTCGTAACAACGCCACCACATTGATAATGAGCTGCCGGTACGACGGGAATTGGTTCTCGCGTCATGTCGACACCAAACTCCAAACACCTGGCATAGATGTTGGGAAAGCGGCCCTTGATGAACTCGGCATCCTTGTGCGTGATGTCGAGCCATACGCATTCTGCGCCGGTTTTTTTCATCTCGGCGTCGATCGCGCGCGCCACGATGTCACGTGGCGCTAGATCGGCGAGTTCATGATAGCGTCGCATGAAAAGCTCGCCGTCTGTCCTGCGCAACACACCGCCTTCGCCGCGGACCGCCTCGCTGATCAGAAATGACTTGGACTTTGGATGATAAAGACAAGTGGGATGGAACTGGATGAACTCCATGTTGGCGATGCTCGCGCCCGCGCGATACGCCATAGCCACACCATCACCGCTCGCGATGTCGGGATTGCTGGTGTAAAGATAAACTTTGCCCGAGCCGCCACTGGCCAGCAGCGTGACCTTTGCGGTAAAGACCTCAACCTCGTTTGTTGTGTCGCGAAGCGCATAACAGCCGAGACAGCGATTTGCTCCGGCCATCCCAATCTTTTCCGAGGTGATCAGATCGACGGCGAGTACATTTTCAAATACCGTGATGTTTTTTTCCGCAGCAACCGCTGCAAGCAAGGCACGTTCAATCTCATGTCCCGTAATGTCGACTGAATGCAGCACGCGTCGGCGCGTGTGCCCGCCCTCGCGTCCGAGATCATACTGGCCAGGTGCGCTTTCGCTAAACCGCACGCCCAATTCGATGAGTTCCCGCACCAGCGCGGGACCCTGGCTGACGATCGTGCGCACAACATCTTCTTTGCATAATCCCGCGCCCGCTTGAAGCGTGTCGCGCACGTGCAGGTCAAAGGAATCATCGCTACCGGTGACAGCAGCGATGCCGCCTTGCGCATAGTTGGTATTGGTTTCAGCGCGATCCTTCTTCGTGATGATAGCGACCGAGCCCCTTTTCGCCACCTTCAGGGCAAAAGTCAGACCGGCGATGCCGCTGCCGATAACGAGGAAATCAAAGTTATGCTCCGAGGACATACGAGCTGCATGTTACTCAACCGCAGCGAAACGTCAAAACAGCGGGCTCTGCTAAACGATTGTTTGATCTTGGACTAGTCAGCAGCGCAAGATCTTGGTTCAATTCTGAGAGTGCGGGCTCAAGTCTAAAA
>Ga0070706_100003653_pt1 | contig 15057 bp, 14 predicted proteins | sample KBSK5501metaG_FD_65476 | JGI IMG/M metagenome (GOLD analysis project Ga0070706, IMG submission 65476) | Corn, switchgrass and miscanthus rhizosphere microbial communities from Kellogg Biological Station, Michigan, USA - KBS K5-50-1 metaG | ecosystem: Host-associated > Plants > Roots >...
GTCGCGATCTTGACCTCCCAGTCGACGTAGACCGTCGACGGGTCGCGCATCGTGACCCCGGCGCGCATGTGCTGCTCGTTGATCCGCACCCGCAGCGCCCACTCCGCCTGGGCGAGCTGGCCGCGGTCGTTCACGCCGTCGAGCGAGCCGTCATCATCGAACCCGACGGCGCTCACGATGCGCCCGTCCTCGCGCGCGAGCTGGATCAGCTCGGTGAGGTACAGCTCGCCGTTCGATGCAGACGGGGTGAGCGTGCTGATCCGACGCCGGAGCCACGCGGCATCGAAGGCGTAGACGCCGGCATTCACCTCGTTCGTCTCGAGCTCCTCGTCCGAGGCGTCGCGCGCCTCGACGATTCGCTCGACCGAGCCGAACTCACTGCGAACGACGCGCCCGAGCTCCGCAGGATCCGCGGCGAACACCGAAGCGAGGGCGATCGCGGCATCGTCGAGGCGCCGCTGCTCGACGACCGCGACGAGCTGCTCGCCCTCCACGAGGGGCACGTCGCCGGACAGGACGAGGACCTCCTTGACCGATCGCGGCAGCTTCTCGAGCGCAGCCCGCACCGCGTCGCCGGTGCCCCGCGGGACGTCTTGCAGCGCGAGCTTGCCGCGCGGCCCGACGACGTCGCGGATGGCCTCGGTCGCGGGCGAGTAAACGACGACGGGGGGGACGGCACCGCCGTCATTGCCGTCGAGGTCGACGAGCGCGTCGTCCCACGCGTCGAGGACGTAGGCGAGCATCGGCCGGCCACACAGCGGATGGAGGATCTTGGGCGTCCGCGAGCGCATGCGGGTGCCGAGTCCCGCCGCAAGGACGACCGCCGCCGTCCGGCTGGACGGCTCGGTACGTGACGCGGTCACCTGGGCATTCTCAAGGGGTCGACCGAGAAGGTCAAACCTCCCTCAGGCGCGATTGCGGACCGCGACGGCCTCGATCTCGACCTGGGCACCGCGCGGCAGGGCCGCGACCTGGAACGTGGAGCGTGCCGGCGGCGGATCGGGCCAGAAGGGTGCGTAGACCGCGTTGAACCTCTTGAAATCGTCGATGTCGGCGAGGAAGCACGTCGTCTTGACCACGTCGGCGAGTGTGCATCCGGCCGCGTCGAGGACCGCCTCGAGGTTCCGGATGACCCGCTCCGTCTCGGCCTCGACCCCGCCAGCGACGAGCTCGCCGGTCGATGGGTCCAGCCCGACCTGGCCGGAGCAGAAGACGAGGTCGTCGGTCGTGATCGCCTGGCTGTACGGGCCCACCGCACCTGGCGCGGCGGTCGTGCTGACAGCTCGACGGGTCATGCGCTGCTCCCTCCTTCGATGGTCGTCGCGGCGATGAACGGTGGGCCCGCCCCCGGGCTCGGCAGCTGACCGGCCGCGTGCTCGTCGCGAACGCGACTCGCCGCCTCCACGGCCGCGTCGAGCGAAGGATAGAGCGCCCACAGGGTCGGACCGGACCCGGACAGCCCGATCGGGGCGCCGAGCAGCCGCGCCAGCGACCGGCGCAGCGAGCGCAGGCCGGGCACGATCACATCCGCAGCGTTGGCCAGGTCGTTCGCGACGGCCAGCACGCCGGCGCGTCGGACGAGGTCTTCCGCGTCCATCGGCGGATAAGCCGGCCCGAGCTCGGCGGCCAGGTGCTCCGAGGTCAAGCGGGTGGAGCCGCGATTCGACGGCGCGGCGGCCGGGTCGACATCCAGGGCGGCGAACGCCGCGGCGGTGGAGACCTCGACGGCCGGGGTCACGAGCAGGATTCCGGGCGGTTGGCCGGCAAAGGGCGACAGCGGCGTGACCCGCTCGCCGCGGCCCTCGACCAGGGCAGGGCCGCCGGCCAGGAAGAAGGGCACGTCTGAGCCGACCGCTGCCGCGGCTCGATGGCGATCATCCCGCGCTACGTCCGCCCGCCATGCCGCCAGTGCGCCGTCGATCGCCGCGGCCGCGTCGCTGCTCCCGCCGGCCAGGCCGGCAGCCACCGGGATCCGCTTCTCGAGCCGCGCGGCGATCGGAAAGGTGTCCGCGCCTCGGCCGACGATCCGGCGCGCGGCATCGAGCCCCGCGAGGATCGAGCCGAAGCCCGCCGGGTCGAGCGATGTCGCGCCATCGTCGCCACCGACCACGTGCAGGCTGTCACGTGATCCGGCGGCACGGGCGAGGCTGAGCCGGTCGGCGAGGGCAAGCGGGACCATCACCGTGTGCAGGGCGTGGAAGCCGTCGCGCATCGCCCCGACGACGGCGAGGGTGAGGTTCACCTTCGCCGGCGCGAGCCGGATGACCGGGGCCAGGTCGTCGGTGCTCATGCCAGCGCGTCCAGGACGCGCAGCCAGTCGTCGAGGGACAGTGTCTGGGGCCGTCGGTCGCCGGCGATGCCCGCCGCGCCGAGCGCCGCGTCGACGCGCGCCTGGCCAATGAGCGGGCCCGACGCACCATCCTCGCCGGCTCGCAGCTGCCGCCCGAGCACATTGCGAATCATCTTGCGGCGCTCACGGAAGCCGGCATGAAGGAGGCCCCACAGGGCCGGCTCACGCTCCGGCGGAAGCGGGCGGCGATCACGTGGCGTGAGGACGACGACCGCGGAGGCGACCTTGGGCGCGGGCTCGAACGCCTCCCGTGGGACACGCAGCGCGACCTCGACGCCGGCGTAGTACTGGACGAACACCGACAGGTAGCTCATCTGGCCCGGGGCGGCCGCAACCCGCTCGGCGACCTCGGCCTGGAGCATGAGCACCAATCGCTCGGGAGCCGGGTCGCCGCCGAGGAGGCGATGCAGGATCGGGCTGGTGATGTGGTACGGCAGGTTGGCGACGACGCGGTACGGGCTCGGGACGATCGACCCCAGGTCCTGATCGAGCGCGTCGCCCTCGATCAGCCGCAGCCGGCCGCTCTCGAGCTGGCTGGCGAATCGCCCGCGCAGGTACGTCGCGAGGCCGCTGTCGAGCTCGATCGCCGTGACCTCCGCGCCGACATCGAGCAAGCCGCCGGTGAGGATCCCCAGGCCGGGACCGATCTCGAGGACCCGCACCCCCGCTCCCGCCTCGGCAAGGTCCAGGATCGCCTGGAGCACGTCAGGATCGGCCAGGAAGTTCTGGGATCTCGCGTGGCTGGCCCGAAGACCCTCGCGACGCAACGTGCGCCGCACCTCGAGCGGGTCGAGCCGCGGCGAGGCGGCACGAGCGGGCGAGGGGGCGCCGGGACTCATCGCGCCAGTGGCAACGAGGGCGTTGCCTCCAGGTCGAGGCCGGCCCGCTCGCCAGCCTGGAAGCGGCGCGCGCCGGCGGCGCCGATCATCGCGCCGTTATCGGTGCACAGCCCGGGCCTCGGGACGATGAGCGGCACTCCGAGCGCGTCGGCCTCGCCGGCCAATCGCGCCCGCAGGATGGAGTTGGCGGCGACGCCGCCGCCCAGCACGATCGAGCGGGCGCCGATCGCGCGCGCGGCCCGCCCCGTCTTCGCGACGAGAACATCCACGACGGCGTCCTGGAAGCCCCACGCAAGCTCGGCCACGACGGCGTGGGGCAGCGGCTCCTCGGGCTCCCGAAGGCCCGCGTCCGCGCGAGCGACGTCGATCGTCCGCCGCGCTGCGGTCTTCAGGCCCGAGAATGAGAAGTCGTAGGTGTCGCCGAGCCAGGCCCTCGGGAACTTCGCGTCCTGGCGAGTCGCCGAGTCGGCGGCCTTCTGGATCGATGGGCCACCCGGGTACGGCAGGTCGAGCAGGCGGCCCACCTTGTCGAATGCCTCGCCCGCCGCATCGTCGACCGTCTGGCCCAGTAGGCGGTACGTCAGGTGGTCGGTCATCTCGACGAGGAACGTATGGCCGCCGGAGACGACGAGGGCCACGAGCGGGAAGATCGGCTCCTGCTCGTCGGCCTGGCCCGGGTCGCGCAGCCAGGCGGCGTACACGTGGCCCTCGAGGTGATTCACGCCGACCAGCGGCTTCTCGTGCACCCAGGCCAGGGTCTTGGCGACGTTGATCCCGACAAGCAGCGACCCAGCCAGGCCCGGCCCGCGCGTGACCGCGACCGCGCCGACGTCGGCCCACGTCGCACCGGCGTCGCGCCATGCCTCGTCGAGCACGGGCAGGATCCAGCGCAGGTGGGCGCGGGCCGCGACCTCGGGCACGATCCCGCCCGCCGGAGCATGGAGCGCGACCTGGCTCGCGACGACGTTCGAGCGGATGCGGCTGCCCCCCTCGACCAGGGCGATGCCGGTTTCGTCGCACGACGACTCGACCGCGAGCACGAGCGGTCCCGCCACGGTTCCGCTCATCCGCGGTACAGGTCGCCCGGCGCCTCGTCGGGCACGTCGTCCGGATCGATCGGGCGCGCCGCAAGGGCGTCACGAAGCCCGGCCAGTCGCTCGCGCATCGCGGGCGAGGCGAGCGCATCGGTGGTCATGATCAGCGCGTCCTCGCCGTTGTCGGAGTAGTAACGGGGCCGGATGCCGACCGGCCGGAAGCCGTACTTCTCGTACAGGCGGCGGGCGGGCACGTTGGACAGGCGCACCTCGAGCGTCGCCTCGCGCGCCTGTCGCGAGACAGCCCGATCGAGCAGGCCGAGGAGCATCCACTCGCCGACGCCGCGCCTGCGCCAGCGCGGGTCGACGGCGAACGTCGTGATGTGCGCCTCGTCGACCATGACCCACAGCCCGCCGAAGCCGACGATCTCGTCGCCCGCGCGAGCCACGACGTAGCTCGCCAGCCGGTTCGTCAGCAGCTCGTTGCGGTACGCGTCGTCCGGCCACGGCACCGAGAAGCTGGCGCGCTCGATCGCATGCACGGCGCGAAGGTCGTCCAGCGTCATCGGTTCGACGCTGATCCTTACCGGGGGTCGCGCGACCACGCCACCGCTCCTTCCGGCTCCATCGTCGGGGCCCCGCGCGGCGCCACCGCGTACGCCGGGACGAGCCGCTCCGGATCATCCGAGCCCCCGGCGGCGAGCCGCGCAGCTCCGATCCGGAGCAGGCTCTCGGGCAGCCCCTTGACGGCTTGGCGCCCGCGTTCGGCCGCCGCGCCTGGCGCCCGACCCGCGAGGTCCACTGCGAGATCCTCGTCGCGGCCCTCGTCATCGCCGTGCACGACCTGCGGCGCCTCGCCGAGGTCGATCCGAAGTTGCGCGCGCGGCCCGGATGGCAGCCACAGCCGCTTCGCCCCAGCGACCCCGGCCAGGAGCGCTTCGGAAGTCGGCACGCCGACCACCGGGAGGCGGAGCTCGTGGGCGAGCGTCTTCGCCGTCGCGATCCCGACGCGCAGCCCGGTGAACGCCCCGGGTCCCGTCCCGACGATCACCCCGACGAGGTCTCCCAGGCGGAGCTGGGCGCGCGCGAGCAGCCGCTCGACCCCGGGCAGCAGCTCCTGCGAGTGCCGGTAGCGGCCCTCGAATGTGTCCGCCGCGAGCAGGCGGCCATCGGGCGTGCCTGCCCCGACGACGATCGTGTTCGTCGCTGTGTCCAGGACGAGGAGCCAACCCGGCACGGCGCTCATGCGCGTGCTCCCGCGGTCCGGGCCGCGGCCACATAGCGCGTGCCGATGGCGCCATGCGGCTCGAGGGCGAGCGTGCGTGGCTCGTCCGCGCCGCCGTCGATTCGGACATCGAGACGGTCCTCCGGCGGCGCGTCACCCAGCCGGTCGGGCCATTCGATCAGCACGACGCCGGTCGATTGCCGGTCGTCGAGCAGCCCCGCATCGACGGCCTCCTGCGCGCTCGACAGCCGGTACAGGTCGATGTGGAACAACAGCAGCCGGCCGGCGTACTCGCCCATGAGCACGAAGCTCGGCGAGCTGATCGTGTCGCGGACGCCGAGGCCCGCCCCGAAGCCCTTGGCGAAGACGGTCTTCCCGGCTCCCAGCTCGCCCCACAGGCACACGATGTCGCCCGGTTCCGCCGCCGCGGCGAGCGTCGCCGCGAAGGCACGCGTCGCGTCCGGGCTCGTGGTCACCAGCTGCACCTTCGATCCGATGGGGGGCGCCGCCCGCCCGTCAGGCAAAGCGCTCGAGATCGCCGAGCGGGATCGCAACCGGCGGCCGCCCGCCGAAGCGCACGAATGCTGCCTCGAGCGTGACGCCGGCCGGGAACCGGCGCGGCCCGGCGAGCCCGGCCCACGCTCCCTCCGCGCCGGCCAGCGGGCCGGACCGCACGCGGACCAGGTCGCTGGGCGGGACCGGCAGGAGGACGCTCGGGTCGTCGATGACGAGCGCCGGCGGGTCGCCGACGATGGCGACCATGCCGCCCTCGATCGCCTCGAAAAGGGCCATCAGCGGCGAGGCGATGGGCCGGCGCGAGGCGCCGTCGAGGACGAGGATGCCGAAAGGCGGCAGCCCATGGACCGCCGCCCGCCCGCGTCGCTCCGAGGCCAGGAAATCGCGCTGCTCCTTGATCCCGAGGGCCGCGACCACGATCCCGCGGATGCCGACTGCCCGGGCACGGGTGAGCGCCTCGGCATCCATGCGCGCGCCGGCGACGATGATCGAGCCGGCCATGCCCACGTCGACGTGCTGGGCGCGCAGCTCGCCGTCCGCCCCCGTCGCGACCTGGAGCTTGCCCCACGATGGACCCGCGAGCGCCGTTTGGCCGACGACCGCGTTCGCGGTGGAGCGGATCGTCACACCCGCGCCGGGGCGGACCTCGTGGACGACGCCGGCGACGGGCGACTCGAGCGGCTCCGGGCGCTCGCCGCCGGCGATCCGCCACCGGCCTCCGCTTCGGAAGAGGAGCTCGCCGTCGAGGTGCTGACCATCACGACCGCGGCTGCCCAGCGGCGCCGCGCGATCGCCCGGCAGCAGCTGGTTGCCCTCGCCGCTCGCGCCCTGGACGACGAGCGTCCGCGGCTCGCGGAAGTGTTCCAGGACCGGCTGGCCCCGACCGACAGCCTCACCCTCCTTGACCAGGGCGTGGTCACCGGGATGCAGGCGGAAGAACGCGTCGATGGGTGACAGCAGGAGCCGGCGCCTGGCGACGAGCTCGATGCCCGGGGCGTCTGCGACCGTGGCGCGCGTCGGCGAGGCCATGCGCGGCGCCGTCACGCGCCGTCCCCGGCCATCGCTGGTCCGCGCCTCATCGCTCGTCGCCCGGCCATGCCAGCTCGCCCCACGCCGCCAACGCGGCCCGGCGCCGGTCACGCCGCTCGGGCAGCCGCAGCGGAACGTCGCGCATGTCGACGGCGAGGCCCGCGACCCCGCCCGAGACCGGCACCGCAACGCGTCGCGCCCGATGCCCGACGCGCACCGCGTCCCGGAACTCGAGCGTTGCCAGCGCCCGGTCGCCCGGAGCGAGGTCGATGAACGCGACCTCGCCACTGACCAGGTCGTGCCGGCCCTGGACGTCACCTTCGAGCGTGATCCGGCCGATGCGCGTCGCGCTGCGCCGGCCCGTCGGGACGTTCGCGACGACGACGAGGCTGCCGATCGGCGCGAGCAGGTCGTCGGCGAGGTCGGCAACGAGGGCCCGCCGTTCGTCGGGGTCGTCGATGGTGCCGATCGGCCCGAGCACGCGGGCGTGGTCGCTCGCGAGCTGGGTCGTGCCCGGCCGGCGGATCGTGTCGGCCACGGCCAGCGCGACGGCACGGGCCGGGGCGACCGAGAAGGCACCACCCGAGACGATCGTCACGTCCGGGCTGGGCATCGCTGCGATGTCGGGGCTTTGGGCGTCCAGGCGAGCCAGGGCGGCGCGGGTGGCGGCGAGTCGGAGCCGGGCGCCCTCGCCCGAGACGTCCGCCCACGGCGCCACGCGCAGGTCCATCAACCGATCGCCCATCCGGTGTCGATCGAGGCTGCCGGTGGTCCACGCGAGGACGGCATCCACGCCATCGTCGTCGACTTCGCCAGGCACGAGTGCGGCCTGCGCGGTGCGCACCGCGATCGCCGCGGGACCCTGCTCGGCGATGCCCGGCGAGGCCATTGCCCGAAGCCCGCCGTCGAGCCCGATGTCGATGAGCTCGATGGTTCGGTCGAGCGTGTCGGCAAGGGACAGAAGGGCACGAACCGAGGTATGTCGGGAGTCGGTTGCGGGAAGGAGCCCCTCGAGAATCTCGCGCAGCGGCTCGTCCGGCCCAGCGCGCAGGCCCAGCGGCGGGCCTTCGATGATCCGCTCCTGGCTGCCGTCGAACGGCCGTCCCGCCCCCTCGGCCCACGCTGGGCGAGCCGCCACGGGACCGGCCAGCACGACGCGCAGATCCGGACGGCGACGGGTGGCCGCACCCACGAGGCCGGCGAGGTCGTCGAGCCAGCCTCGCTCGTCGGGTCCCGGCGGGTCACCGGCCCCGACGAGCACAGCCGACACCTCCGGCCGCAGCGCCAGCTCGGTCATCTCGCGCGGATCGTGGGTCTCCGGTGATGCGGTGCGGATTCGCCAGGGCGTCCGCGCAGCCACGCTCTCCAGCAGGCCCACGGCGCGGCGGGAAGCACCCAGCACCGCGAGCATCTGGGGTGGCTTGCTGACTGCCTTGAGCCGCGGCAGATCCCCGATGCTCTCCGCCGAGATGGACAGCTCCACTGCCATGCGCGGATCGGTGGAGATCAGGCGCGCGGCGACGGTCGCGGCGAGCTCGTCGATGGGCGCCCCGGCGGGCGCAGCGAGCGAGCCCAGCAGTCGCCAGCGCTTCCAGGGCTTGCCGAGGAGCGCGACGGAGGTGGTCGCGGACCCGGCGTCGATCGCCAGAAGGGCCCGGGGAACGTTCGTCACCGGCCCATGCTACCGGCTCGGCCGTCGTCCATCCGCTGGGGGCTCGGCGAGGGGCTTCGCCGCGTCAGGCGTCCCAGCCCGTCTCCTCCGACAGGTCCTCCAGCCGCTCGATCAGCTGCTCGATGCCGTCTTCGTCGGCCAGCAGCGCGGACGCGCTCGGCAGCTCGCCACCGAACAGCCGATGCAGCACCGGGTCGAAGAACAGCATTGCGTGCGCCCCGAGCGGCCGGTACGGGCGGGACGCCTGGAGGAAGTGAACCGCCGGGGTGGTCAGCCCGCGCAGCTGGATCTCACGCGCGACCTGCTCGACCAGCTCATCGCGCTGCTCGTCGCCGAGGCCATGGAGCTCGCTCGCCTCGCTCACGGTCGCGTCGACCTCCTGCCGGCGGCGGTTGCCTGGTCCGCGTCCGGGAACGTGTGGCCGAGGAGGGTCCGCGTCTCCCGAGGAACGGAGGCCGCATGGTACACCCGAGGCAATCGCGCGGCGAGGTTGGTGACGACCTCCCACGAGTTCGTTCCGCGCGCCCGGGCGACGTCGGCGGCAGTGATCCGCTCCCCGCCCTGCTCGCCGATGAGCACGAACTCGTCATGCACGCCCACCGGCTCGCCCGGAACGTCGGTGACGTCGGCCATGACCGCGTCCATCGCCACGTTGCCGACGATCGGCACGCGCCGGCCGCGGACAAGCGCCTCGGCGCGATTCGAGAGAGCTCGCGACCAGCCGTCCCCGTAGCCGAGCGGCAGCGTCGCGATCCGGCTTGGGCGCGAGGTGGTGAACGTCGGTCCGTAGCTGATCCCCCAGCCTGCCGGGAGCTCGGCGACGCGGACCGGACGGGCTCGCAGGGACAGGATCGGGCGGAGCTGCGCGGCCCCTTCGGCGAGCGGCCTCGGCGTCGGTCCCGCCGCAGCGATCTCCCCGAGCAGCTCGTCCGGGACCAGACCGTACGTGGCGAGACCCGGGCGAACGCCATCGAGACTGACCGCCTCGCCGAGGACCAGGCTTCCCGACGCCGACAGGTGCCGCGAACCGAGCGGAACTCCGTTCGTCTCGAGGTCGCGAGTGACCCGTTCGAATTCGACTGCCTGGTCCCGTGAGCGCGACTCGTCCTCGGGCGCCTGCAGGTGCGTCCACGCGCCGACGAGGCGGAGGCCGCGAGCGTCCCGGATCGTGATCGCGGTCGTGCGTGCGTCATCACCATGCAAACCTCCCCGACCGAGGCCGGTCTCGATCTCGAGCTGGACCGTCAGGAGTGGGGCGTCGGCATCGCCCCCGGCGGCGGCCACCAGCTCGTCGAGCAGCTGCCGGTCGCCGACGGTGATGGAGATCGCCGCTCCACGGGCCGCGGCGGCGAGCGTCGGCGGGGTCGGGTACAGCACCAGGATCGGGCGGGCGATGCCCGCGTCGCGCAGCGCGAGTGCCTCGTCCATCGTCGCCACGCAGAAACCGTCGGCGCCCACCTCCTCGAGCGCGCGCGCGACCGGGATGGCGCCGTGTCCATACGCGTCAGCCTTGACCACCGGGTGCACCGGCGCGCTCCCGCCCGCGAGCGCCCGGAGCGTAGCCAGATTCCCGGCAAGCGCGCCCAGGTCGACCTCGGCCCAGGCCGTCCGTGGCAGCGGCGGCAGCCCGGCGGCAGCCAGGCGGTCCTCGATTGGTGGCTCGTTCAGGTTGACGACCCGTCGCCGTCCCGCACCGTGAACCCGACGCGCTTGCCCGGCTTGCTCCGCTCGGCGACGCCGACGAGGCGCTTCCGCACCAGCGGGATCGAGTCCGGGAGGTCGGAGGCGAGGACGCCGGCGTCGCCCAATCGGTCGCGCGCGATGTCGCCTGCCGTCCCGTGCAGGAACACCCCGAGCCGCGCCGCCGGGCCCGGGGCGACCCCCTGGGCGAGCAGCCCGCCGATCACGCCCGACAGCACGTCGCCGGTACCGCCCGAAGCCAGCGCCGGATTCTCGAACGGCGCGACGGTCACAGTCCCGTCCGGCTCCGCGATCACTGTCTTTGCGCCCTTGAGCACGATGACCTGACCCCACGCCTGCGCCGCCGAGAGCGCCGCGGCCCGGCGTGCCTCGTCGTCAGCGGAGAGATCACCGTCCGCCTCGGGCGCCACGCCTGCCCCGGCGCGCAGGCGTTGGAACTCACCGGGGTGTGGCGTCAGCACGCACGGCCGGAGGGAGCCGGTCCACCACTCGCCGAGCGTGGCCATGGACCGGAGCGCCTCCGCGTCGAGGACCATCGGCGGGGGTGAGGCGTCGTCGTCCGGGGCGTGGAGCAGCATCCGCACCAGCTCCGTCGTCGCGAGGCCGGGCCGCAACCCGGGACCCAGCACGATCGCGTCGTGGTCGTGGTCGAGGATCCGCGCGATGGACGGCTCGGGGTCGACCTCCTCGACGTCGTCCTCGGGCAGGGCCATGGTGGTCGCCTCGACGACCTTGGCCGCGAACAGCGGCTGCAGGGACTCGGGCACGGCGAGCGTGACGAGGCCGGCGCCGGCACGGCCCGCAGCGCGACACACCAGCAGCGCCGCGCCGGCGTAGTCGAGCGAGCCGGCGATCGCGAGGACCTTGCCGAAGGTGCCCTTGTGGCCCCGGGCCGGTCGCTCCGGCAGGAGCGCGGCCGCCGCCTTGTCGTCCATCGTCGGTACAGTCGGCTGTGCGGTCGCGCTCGTCGCCGCGGCCGCCTCGTGTCGCCCGAAGCCGAGCGGCCGGCGGTCAGCCATCGCCCTCGTCCTCGGCGCCCTCGCCGTGGCCCGATGCCGCGCGAGCCGACGCCGTGGCGGTCGTAGCCAGGTCCCGCAGCCGCTCCATCCGCGCCAGGATGCGCCGCTCACGGTCGTCGAGGCGTTCCTCGATGTCGGGTGGGAAGAGGAACCGGCCGCCTGCCGTGCGGATACCGAATGCGATCGCGACGGCGTACTCCGCCTCGTGGCTGATCGAGACCGCAATGCGCTCCATGCCCAGCTGCTCGGCGCGGCGCGCGGCGCGACCGTGGAGGCGCACCGACGGCTGGCCGGTCGGCAGCCGCTGGATCTCGATCTCCGTCCAGCCGACGCCTCGGACCCCGAGGCCGAGGACCTTGCTGACCGCCTCCTTGGCCGCCCACCGTCCGGCGAAGTTCTCCGGCCGGTCCCTGACGTAGCGATCCTCGGCTTCGGTCAGGACCCGCCTCGTGAACCGTCGGCCGAACCTCGAGAGGGTCCGCTGGATCCGATCGATCTTGATGATGTCGACGCCCAGCTCGGTCGTGCCGGGCGGTGCCGCGAAACCGGGGTTACCGCCTGGGTCGGTCATCCCGGCACGTTCTACTCGACCGTGACCGACTTCGCCAGGTTGCGCGGCTGATCGACGTCGGTGCCCCGCGCCAGCGCCACGTGGTAGGCGAACAGCTGAAGCGGGATGATCGCGAGAACCGGGCTCAGGAGCTCGGCGGTGTCCGGCACCCAGCACACATCGTCCGCAATCCGCTCGACCTGGCCATCGCCCTCGGTCGCAACCGCGATGACCTTGGCGTCGCGCGCCCGGCCTTCCATGACGTTCGAGACGAGCTTGTCGTAGGTCGACGAGCGCGTCGCCACCGCGACCAGCGGGCACTCGGCGTCGAGGAGCGAGATCGGGCCGTGCTTGAGCTCGCCGGCCGGGTAGCCCTCGGCGTGGACGTAGCTGATCTCCTTGAGCTTGAGCGCGCCCTCCAGCGCCGTCGGGAAGCTTGCGCCGCGGCCCACGAACATGAAGCCGCGCGAGTTGACATACCGGCGCGCGAGGTCGGCGGCGCGGGGAGCGTTGAGCTCGAGCGCCCGGGCGGCTCCGCCCGGGAGCCCGCGCAGCCCCTCGACGAGCGCTGCCTCGGCATCCTCGGTGAGTGTGCCCCGCAGCTTCGCGATGCCCGCTGCGAGGACGACGAGCGTCGTCACCTGGGTCACGAAGGTCTTGCTCGCCGCGACGGCCATCTCCGGGCCGGCCTGCAGGAACAGGACCGCATCGGCCTCTCGCGTGATCGCCGAGCCGAGGGTGTTGGTCACCGCCACGATGGGGCAGCCACGCTCCCGGGCGAGTCGGGTCGGGGCGATCGTGTCGGCGGTCTCGCCGGACTGGGTCACGGCGATCACCAGCGTCCGCTCGTCGAGCGGCGGCGGTTCGTACCGGAACTCCGAGCCGACCGTGACGCGCGCCGGCAGGTCGGTCAGCTCCTGGATCGCGGCCGCCCCGATCATGGCCGCATACGAGGCCGTGCCACACGCGACCAGCTCCACCCGCGTCGCGGCACGAACGGCGTCCGCCACCGGCTCCAGCTCCGGTGCCTGGATCCGGCCCGCGCGCGAGATCCGGCCGGTCAAGGACTGGCGCAGCGCCTCCGGCTGCTCGTGGATCTCCTTGAGCATGAAGTGCTCGTAGCCGCCCTTCTCGGCAGCCTCGGCCGTCCACTCGATCGTCTCGGCAACCCGCTCCATCGGCCGCCCGTCGACGTCGGTAACGATGACGCTGTCGGGCCGCAGGTCGGCGACGTCGCCTTCCTCGAGGTAGATCACACGGCGGGTATGGGCCAGGATCGCCGAGACGTCGGAGGCGAGGAACGACTCGCCCTCGCCGAGCCCGACAACGAGGGGCACGTCCCTGCGCGCGCCCACGAGCCGGTCGTTCTCGTCGCGGTGCATGATCGCAAGCGCGTACGCACCCTCGAGCCGGCGCAGGGCGGCGCGCGAGGCATCGGCGATGTCGCCTTCGTAGGCCTCCTCGATGAGATGGGCGATGGCCTCCGTGTCGGTCTCGGACACGAGGGTGTGGCCGCGCTCCTGCAGGCCATCGCGGAGCTCCTGGAAGTTCTCGATGATCCCGTTGTGGATCACGGTGATCCGACCCGTGCAGTCGACCTGGGGATGGGCGTTGACGTCGTTCGGCCGGCCGTGCGTCGCCCAGCGCGTGTGGGCGAGGCCGACCGCTGCGTGTGGCGTGCGCTCCGCGATCGCTGTCCGAAGGTTGCTCAGCTTGCCCGCGCGCTTCTCCACGAACAGGTCGCCGCGCTCGTCCACGAGCGCGATCCCGGCGGAGTCGTAGCCCCGATATTCGAGGCGACGCAGGCCCTCCATGAGGATGGGCCCGGCCTCTCGCGGCCCGGTATAGCCCACGATGCCGCACATGGAGGCGTCAGTGTAGGCGCTGTTCCGCGAGGGTCGACAACGCGTCGGCCAGCTCGCGCACCAGCTCGTGGTCGCTGCCCTCGACCATCACCCGTAGCGCCGGCTCGGTTCCCGACGGACGAACGAGCACCCGTCCCCCGCTCCCGAGGCGGCGTTCGGCCTCGGCGATCGCGCGACGCAGGGCGGGGTCGCCTTCCCATTGCTCCTTGTGCCGCACCTTCACCGCGCGCTGCTCCTGGGGCAGGAGCGGGATCTGCTCGGCCAGCTCGGCCAACGACCGGCCGGCGGACGTGGTCACGCGGAGGACCTCGAGGGCGGTGACCAGGCCATCCCCGGAGGTCGTGTGCTCGCGCACGATGACGTGGCCGCTCTTCTCGCCGCCGAGCCCCGCGCCCTCGACCTGCATCCCCTCCAGGATGTACTTGTCACCGACGGGCGTGCGCACCACCGTCCCGCCGGCAGCCTCGACGGCCATCTGGAGCCCGCCGTTCGAGAGCACGGAGACAACGAGCGTGCCCATGGCCGGGTCGCCCGTCGCGACGCCATTCCGTGACAGTCGCTCGAGCGCGAGCACGCCGAGGATGCGGTCGCCGTCGACGACCTGTCCCGAGCCGTCGACCGCGACGAGCCGGTCCGCGTCGCCGTCCACCGCGAAGCCGAGATCCGCACCCGACTCGACGACGCGCCGCGCCAGGCCGGCCGGGTCGGTGGCGCCGGCATGGAGGTTGATGTTCAGCCCGTCGGGCTGCGCATTGATCACCTCGACCTTCGCGCCGGTCGCCTCGAGGATCCGGCCACCGACCGCGGACGCCGAGCCATTCGCGCAGTCGAGCACGATGCGCAGCCCGGACGCGTCGACCCGTCGAGCGAGGGCCTCGCGGTGGGCCAGGTAGCGCCCGATCAGCTCGCGCGCATCGACGACCGTGCCGAGACGGTCCGGCGGCGCTCCAGCGAGCTCCTCCGCCCGCCAGATCAGCTGCTCCAGCTCATCCTCGATCGTGTCGTCGAGCTTCAGGCCCTCGGCGTCGAGCACCTTGAGGCCGTTGTCCTCGGCCGGGTTGTGCGACGCGGAGACCATGATCCCCGCGGCGAACCCGCCGTCGCGGGTGACGAATGCCAATGCTGGCGTGGGCACGACCCCCACCCGCGCGACGTTGGCGCCCAGGCTCGTGGCCCCGGCCGTGATCGCGGCGACGAACATGTCGCCGGACCGGCGGGTGTCCTGGCCGACGACGAGGTCGCCGCCGGCGTCGACCA
>Ga0070706_100003654_pt1 | contig 15053 bp, 13 predicted proteins | sample KBSK5501metaG_FD_65476 | JGI IMG/M metagenome (GOLD analysis project Ga0070706, IMG submission 65476) | Corn, switchgrass and miscanthus rhizosphere microbial communities from Kellogg Biological Station, Michigan, USA - KBS K5-50-1 metaG | ecosystem: Host-associated > Plants > Roots >...
CATACGATGAGCTTCAGCCGCTTCCTGGCAAAGTTGCACCAGTTGATCGGATTCTTCAAAGGTCAATGCGTCCAGATTCACACGATCGACGGCTTCATCGAAATGCTGCGTAGCAGCCTGCATGTCACCTTTTGCGCGATAGCATTGCCCCAGAGCATAGTAACATGAAAGTGCATAATCGGGATCGTTCAGCAATGTTTGAAACTGACGAATTGCCTCATCCCAGCGACGCTGCTCTTGATAAAGCCATCCTAAAAAGTAGCGAGCATCAGGTCGATCAAAGCCGCTCTCAAGAATCTGTTCACAGAGATCGATAGCATCGGTGAAACGACCCTGGGTTTGAAAAGTTTGAGCCTGTCTAAGCACGCCAGTAACCTGGCTGGCTGTTATTCGTTTACGAGGAGCTGATCCCATCCCACCACCGTTCATACCTGTTGCAGCAAGAGCCGGTCCAGGATTTCCTGCTCCGCCAAAATTGCTCGCGCTACCTATATTACCCATGATGCCAAAATTACCTCCGCTTGTGTTGCTTAAAGAGACCATGCCAGCCGCAGCACTCCCTCTGTTAGCTAAAGGGCCTGAAGACAGATTGCTCGTTGTAGATCTATCCGTCTCCTTAGACGTTGACGATGAATAAGCCCTGCCTACTCCCTGTGGAAGTGCCCCAGAAGGCTGCTTTTGTCCTTTTATCTGTGAGAGAACGTGCTGTGCCTGTGTATTGGCAGAATCGACACGCAATACTTCTTCACATTGCACAGTAGCTGCCACCCGATCATTGCATTGTAGATACCCCTGAGCTGCAGCCAAACGCTCTTGAACCATTAACGCAATATCTTTTTTTCCTAGATAGTAAGATGCAAGACGCTCGTGAGGCTCTGGGCTTGTAGGAGATAATTGCACAGCCTTTTGCCATGCAGCTTCCGCTCGGGCACCCTGGCCTGCTTGTGAATACAATTCCGCAAGATGCAGATACGCTTTGTACGCGTCGTCTCGCCTGTTTAAGATTACATATAACTCAGCTGTCTTACTTAGTGCGATTACGTTGCTATGATCACGCTTGAGAATGGATTCATACTCAGCGAGTGCTTTTTGCCACTGTTTTGTTTGCATGTAGCAAAAACCCAGCCCACCACGCGCAGCTGCGTCATCTGGGAACTCTGCCAATGCTCGTTGATACTCATTCGCCGCTTCCGTCCACTGGCTATCCCAGCGAAATCGATCGGCTGCATTCATTGCTGTACTGAAAACTTGTCTGTTCCCAGGCATGAAAGGTCACTTCCTCAATAGAGAAAAGTGCAGAGACTTTGCTCATAACACCTATTAAAGGTTTCTTTAGTTAAAACTAGGTTACTACAAATTTGGGAATCTTGAGAAAACAGTCTCAATTTTTGGTACTAAAGTACCTTTTGAGTCCTATCCTCGATAGTTGATGTACTGTAACGCCACAGGATAATCTTTTTGTTTGAGAAGTGCAATCACCGCTTGCAATTCATCGCGGCTCTTCGCTACCACGCGAATAGCATCTCCCTGAATTTGCGGCCGCACTTTGGGATAGGCGTCGCGAATATGCTTATTGATCTGCTTTGCCAGATCTTGAGAGAGACCTTGCTGCAACTGAATGACCTGGCGCACTTTACCCCCAGCCGCATTTTCCTCTTTGCCTGCATTAAAAATCTTCAGTGATAATCCCCGACGTATTGCTTTCGTTTCAAGAATATCCCGCACACTTTTGAGGGTAAGAGAACTATCGGTAACAATTGTAATAGTATCCTTCGTATGCACAATTTCTGTCTTCGTATCTTTCAAGTCAAAACGAGTGGAGACCTCCCGTCTTGTCTGATCGATAGCGTTAACCAGTTCCTGTTCGTCAAATTGCGATACTATATCAAATGAACAATCACCTGCCATGAAAATCCTCTCTTTTGGGTGTAAGATGGTACCGAATGGCTACCATCGAAGAGCATGCTTAACGCTCACTCTGAAGTAAAAAAGCACTACATTCATATTCAGATGGCATTGTAGCGCATTTGCATCGTATTTACCAACCGCCCCCCCAAGTGGTTTAAGGACTGTGATATGATAAGCAGTAATATGGCCAATTGGAGAAGAAGCATTTATGGCAGCAATCATTTTTGATAGCAAACCACTTGTCGCACACATGACCGCCGAACTGCAAAGTGAAGCTGCGCAGTTTCGCAAACAGCACCATCGTTCTGCTCGCCTGGCACAAATAATAGCAGGGCATGATGGTGCCGCAGAGGTCTATAGTAGGCAATTGGTGCGAGCTTGTCGCATGATTGGTCTTGGCTGCGCGACATTAGCCTATCCTTTCGAAGTTGAAGAGGAAGAGCTACGCACGGAGGTTGCCTCTTTAAGCAATGATGAGAATACAGATGGTGTCTTGCTCTTGCTGCCACTCCCATCACATATACAACAGCAGGTTGTAACAGAGGTTTTGCTTCCTGAGAAAGATGTAGATGGTCTTGGGCCGCGCAACGCGGGGAACTTGCTGCTTGGCTTTCCCAGCTTTATTCCCTCAACTGCTGATGTTATTCTCACAGTATTACAAGATGCAGATATTCCGATCGCTGGCCGCAATGCTGTAGTTGTTGGACGAAGCAATATTGGAGGCAAGCCCACCGCCCTGGTACTCATCTATCACGACGCAACGGTGACGATCTGTCACTCACACACTCAGGACCTTGCGAATATCACCAGGAGCGCAGATATTCTTGTAGTGAGTATTGGGCAACCGGCCAGTATTACTGCCGATATGGTCAAACCCGGCGCAGTTGTTGTAGATGCGGGCATCAATCCTATTGATGGAAAAGTAGTCGGAGACGTAGACTTCGAGAGCGTTAAAGAGATTGCCTCATTCCTAACCCCGGTACCAGGAGGTCTGGGTCCCCTGACACACTTGATGCTGATTCGTCACACGCTGATTGGCCCGCAGTAAGCACAAATTCTGAGCTGAACTTTCAGTTTTTAATACCTGCGGTATGAAGTACCCAAAGCCGGTTTAGAAACGATGTCGCCGCTGATTCTGACAACAATGTCCTCTTTGTCGAGCGCGCGACGCAAATCTTGAAGGCTGGTATCGCTATCTACAGCAATAACGCAAGGAGCAATCCTGCGCAAGCCAAATCCTCTAAACTTAGGTGAGGAACATATTTCATTCGTCAGATCTTCACTCGGCACATCAAGTAAGAGCACCTGTGAGATAGTTACCTCCTTATACAGTTTGGTCCAATCATGCAAGGTATAGACCACATTTTGCGGCAATTCCTTCTGGCTATGCTCTTCAAGTATGTGCATAATTTGCTCTATGTTCCTACCTGCCTCTAAACCACGTAATACCGAATTACGTGTGAGTGTCAGGCGACTCGCAACCCCTATCTGATTGACCTGCGTAAAAGGCAAGAGACTGTACACAGTCGGCAGATCGGGTTGCAGCAGAAGCAATTCAAAATTCGGCTGTACTATTAGTGAGCGACCTTTGGCAGGTGTGGCAGTATTATACGAGGGTTCCGCTTCAGTTAACAGGACAGCAGTTGCCAGATCGGTAAGCATAAAAGCATCAGGATTGACTGGCTTGGCCTTTTCCGCAAACTGAGGCTTTTGGTATCCCAACGCAACGATTCCCAATTCAAAGAGTGTAAAACTGAGCATTCCTATAATAATTTCCCCATCAGATTGATACCAATTTGTAAGCATATTCCTGTCGTTACGAAAGCCCGATAAACCCATAGCAGCCTGCCTGGGGCGCAGTACATAGGGATCTTGCGCTTTCATCGTACGCAGCAAAGAATCAAAAGAGTACCAACGTCCCGGTGTACATTTGCTTAAGTATGACAGGACAGCTTTGCGCCCTGCTATGATGTCAAGATAGTAACTGTTACTCTGGTTAAAGTTCACACCCGCAATATCAAGCCAGTGCTGACCACTGAGCCAGTACTCTAGCAGACCATGAGTCTGGTCAACCACATCCATTTGTGACCACTTTTCAAACAGAGGACCTTGCACATAACGCGGCTTAATACGATCTGCCGATGACTTGTTGCGTTTTACAAGTCCAAGCTTCTGCGCCATACTAAACAGCATATCGAGAGTATCATCTTCTTCATAGTACGACTGAACGCGTGGTGCTATTTGCAACATGGATTGCAGCTTGTTTGCAATACGTTTTGGCACTCTATCAGCCTGTGTTGGCTCGATATTCTGCTGGAACATCGCACCAATGATGGTCGCCAGGTCATACAAAATCAATGTATCGCCATTGCGTATTGATTGTGGTGACGTATCGAAAGTAACCAGGCCGGCAGAAGCCTCTTCTTCTACGCCATCGAGTTGCGCCACAGCCTTTTTCAAATTTTTGAGTAATTCACGCGGCACGAACAGTTTTCTCTCCGAACCTGAGAATGTATCAAAAGCAATCGCAAAACGTTCAAGTGTATGAATGACTCCAGATAAGATACTGTTGTCAAAGCCCGTATACTCGCGTGCTGTCTGTATACTGACAACACCTTCATTTTCGCATAACCACTTACAGAGCTTACGGGTATTGGCATCAAAATGCTCCCAGGCATAGAAAGGTACATCAGGCTGTACCAGTTGCCCAGCCAGGCGTGTACTGGGGAGAGTCCGTGAATAGTAGTCATGTAGCATAAATCCATAAAGTCGACCAATTTCATAAAGCCTGTCCTGATTGAGCCCTGCCAGTATGGTTTCAAGCTTCATCTGTGACCGGTCATGCTGGGATGTATAAATCTCGCTCCCAATAGCATGCAAGGGATCGAGCAACTCTTTCGTAATATAGAGTTTCGTTGTTTTTACAGCAGGCGGCTTCGTTTGCTTAGATGAGGAACTAGTAGTCGCGCCGGCAAATTTTATGACGGTCTGTTCCTCTAAAACAAGCATGTATTGCTCGAGAGTGTCAAGAGCTTTTTCAAAATTGGCTTCCTGCAAACGCGATATTTTGAGGACCACATCGTGTAACGCCCCGCTAGAGGCTGAGAAATCAAGTAAATTGTGCAATACTTTGCGTTCTTCTTCAGAAAGCTGTTCCCAGGCAAAACGAACAGCAATCGGGTCCTGCATATGCTGGATCAACAACCCGTGGTGATGTCGCCAGCCTTCATCCGGTGTATCGCCAATTCCCCACCACATGGCAAGTTGCTTCAACTGCTCTTCAGAATACTCTCCAAGCGCTTGCTTCAATGTCTTCATATTTTACTTCCCTAAGAGTTCCTTTTAGTAGTTTCTACGATTCTGGCTGATATTGTTCGATGAAACGGATGACTTCTCGCGTCAACTGACTGGGGGTCGAGGCGCCAGCAGTAACGGCAATGCGTTTTTTCCCCTCTAGCCAATCCGTATTCAATTGAGATAGGTCCTCAATGCGTACAGCCGGAACGCCTGCTAACTCTTCAGATACCTGGACGAGACGATTTGTATTATTGCTGCGTGGATCACCAACGACTATCGTTAAATCTGCGCCCTTCGCCTGCGCTACCACCGCCTCCTGCCGCGTCTGGGTTGCAGCGCAGATATCGATATGCACCTCTGCATGGGGATACTTCGCTTTAATATACTCGATGACACGTCGTGTATCCCATTGTGAGAGCGTTGTTTGTGTAGAGACGGCCAATTTTTGCTCTTGTTCTGGCGTCAACATGAGCGCATCAACATCGGCCTCATTCTCTACCAGGCTGATGTGGCCTGGAACCTCGCCGAGTACACCCTCGGGTTCGGGATGTCCTTTCTTACCGATATAAAGGATGTAGTAACCTGCAGCCGCTAATTCTCGCACAAGGTCATGTGTAACGGCTACGTCGGGACAGGTAGCATCGACGCAATGTAAACCGCGTTCTCTAGCTTTGCGTTTTACAAGAGGAGAAACGCCGTGGGCGGTGAAAATTACCGTTCCTTCGGTAACCTGGTCCAGGATACTTGCTCGATCTGGGCCATCGAGTGTGATTACTCCCAGGTTGGTGAGTTCTTGAATCGCATGGCTGTTATGTACAATCTGCCCGACAATATAGATGGGTCGCGGATGGATAGGATCTTTCGCTACTTGACGGACCATTTGCAAAGCATCAACCACACCATAACAGTAACCACGAGGAGATATTTTAATGACTTCCATGTATTCCTCATACGAGGGGCGCTTTACATTAACCCCTAAAAGATCAAGAAACTTTCTTGAAAACAGAATCCTATTATTTAATAAAGAGGGCTTTGCTTCAGTACATATCGTGAAATAGAGTAACCAAGTGGCGTAAACACCAATAGAAGGACGACATAGCCCTCTCTATTGTACCATTCCACTACGAAATTTGCACCCGGTCTCTGCTTACTATTCTTCGGAGATCATCAGGGGTATAGAGGCAGACGGCAGGCAATAAACCTGCCAGTTCTTCAACTGAGCTAGATTCTGCAAGGTCAAAGATAAGCAGTGGAGTTCGACGCCCAATGCATCCCTGGGCAATAGCTGAGGCAGTAAGTCGCGGAATCGCATGTGAAGAAGTTGAAGGTAGAGGCAGATTCAGGAGTAACTGCACTTGAGGTATGATAGCAGCTACAGAGTTATGGGTATCTTCCTGGTAGATATACTTCATGCCTGCATGTTGCAAAAGCAACCTGTAGGGTTGTCGTTGTTCCTCAGGTCCAATTAAGAGCGCCGAGCGGCCTCGCAGACCTCCAAGGCAGGCATCTGCGATAGATACGACTTCTTCCACAAAACGCTCCATCAATTGCACGCTCATTTCTTACGGGATAATACTTTCAAACGAAGACATAATATACTATAGCAAATCAATACCCCTAGTTTACATCGGGTAATTACCGTATTTTTGTAGGTATGAGGTTCTATCTGAATTGTAAAGTATTCCTCACATTCCTACCCCAACACATCAAGAATCGCTTTATCCGGTTCGCCCAAATCCTCGAAATTGCGTGTATAGAGCCGGCTATAGAGTCCATTGAGTGCCAGTAACTCGTGATGGGTGCCACGTTCGACAATACGCCCATGATTCAACACCAGAATCAGGTCGGCTCGTTCGACCGTCGTCAATCGATGAGCCACCACGATGGTAGTACGTTCCTGCATCAAGCGATTCAAGGCATCTTGAACCAAGGCCTCAGATTCGTTATCCAACGAAGCCGTTGCCTCATCTAACAAGAGGATTCGGGGATTGTGCAGCAGAGCGCGTGCTATGGCGATGCGCTGGCGTTGGCCTGCCGATAACTTGACACCACGTTCACCGACAAGGGTATTCAAACCTTCCGGCAATTGTTCGATAAACGTCATCGCGTTGGCAGCCAGTGCCGCTGCACGCACCTCTTCAACGGTTGCCTCAAGCCGCCCATAGCGAATATTCTCTACAATTGAATCGCCGAAGAGTGTCGGCTCCTGCGGCACAATAGCTAGCTGAGCGCGTAAAGATTGTGGCTGAACAGCGCGAATATCGAAGCCATCGATGCGAATTGTGCCAGTATTTATCTCGTACAGGCGCATCAATAGGTTCAGTGTCGTCGTCTTGCCTGCACCGCTAGGTCCTACTAGCGCTACTACCTGTCCTGGCAGCGCTTCAAACGTCACATCACGCAAAACAGGGTAGTCAAGTGGAACATCCACTGCTGTATTGTCTGCATTGGACAAAGCGATTGGATAGGAAAATGAAACATGCTCGAAAGCAACATCCCCTGCGATTGGTGGCAATTCAGGAGTTGAAGTATCAAGCAATGATGCCTCCACAGGCTCGTCCAGCAATTCGAAGACGCGTTCTGACGCACCAAGAGCTGTCTGAATTTGTGAGTACAGGTTGCTAAGCCCAATCAATGGCTCTACAAGCATGAACAGGTAGAAGATAAAGGCGACCAGGTCTCCCACCGACAAGCGTCCAGCTAATACTTCGCGTCCACCAACCCAGAGCACAATTACAAAAGCAGCAAAGCCTATCAATTCATTCACTGGTCCCAACAACGATTGCGCTCGAGCCCGTCGCAACGCCTCTCGCAGTGATTTGCGCAGGCGAGTTGTGAATCGCTCTTGTTCATAGTCCTCACGGGCGAAAGCCTTAACGACCCGCTGTGCTGTGAGTGTTTCTTCCAGTACGACACCAGCGTCGCCAAGGCCCTCCTGCACCCCACGTGTTCGCCTGCGAATACGTCGCCCAAAGTACGATGTTGCGAGACCCGCAAGTGGTCCCACGATTAGAATGACGAGCATAATACGCCAGTTGATCAATGTGGCGATCACAATGCTACCAATGAGGGTCACTACTTGTGATACGATGGGCAACACGTTGTTGGTCAGTGAAGTCTGCAACACAGTTACATCATTCGTGACACGGCTCATCAGTTCACCCGAGCGGCGAGAATCGAAAAAACTTAATGGCAGGCGTTGTAGATGGCGAAAGAGCGTGGTTCGCAGATCAAATGTAAGCCGCTCTCCGAGAGAAGCGATCAGGTAGCCCTGAAGCGCACTCAGTGCAGCCTGTATAATAAAGACCACAATCAGTACCAGTACAACAATATTCAGCAACCGCTCATTATGTTGCCCTATAATCGTATTCAGCAGGGTGCGAATGACAAGCGGGAAGAATAACCATAAACTGCTTGTGATTATGAGTAACACCCCTGCTGCCAGCAACCACCAGCGATAAGGATGCAAAAGTATCATAACTCGACGCTGTGAGATCTTCTTTCTGCCCTTGGGTGAGAAGTCATGTCCTGTCACGATAGCAGTAGGGGATGCTTGCTGTTTTTCCTTTGTCTCAGACACTGCTGAACCTTTCTGCATGACTCATTGAGGATCGTTTTCTCGATGAGCAAAGGGTATTCTTATTTGTACACCTGCTGATAACCTTTATCGCATATACGGTTAAGATAAAGTAAGGTTTGTAGTTTATCCACATCTTTCGTGATCAGCAATAAACGTCACGAAAGGAAGGGTGTATGAATTCGTTGTAGGCAGGCGAGCAGAAAGAAGCATAATCTGTCCACTCCTCTTCCTTTATGCGTAGCTCTTCCCTTTCAGCCTCGTTTTACCCGCTCCACCTGAACCTTGTTAGCGTAACCGCCATCGCCAGGGATCCGCGTTGCAGAGTAATCGCTCCATGACATTGCCCCGTAGACGATAGATGTCTTGTACGTCATTCCACTCCTGAGGACAGAAACGCACAATCTCCCTGGGCTTAAGACCACAGTGATAGAGCAGGTAGGCCAGTCGCTACTCACGGTCGCTGGGCAGTATTGTGTGTAGGATCTTCCAGATCTCCTTGCTGTCGGTCTGGTCTTCCACGGGTGGCTCGCCTGCCTCGCCTGGCTCCGGCAATGCGACTTCTCTTGGCCGTGAGTAGGTCCGCAGGGTATCCAGTATGGCCCCGTGCAGACTGGCACGCAGGTACCGCAATGCTCCACCGAGCGTCCTACATGTGACCTGTTGCTGGACGGTGGCCTGCCAAAAGTGCTCAAACGTCTGAGCTACATAGTGCTCTTCGCTCTCCAGGCGACACGCCACCTCTCTGCTGGGATGACGACGCAGCCAGCCACGCACCACCTCGCTCAAGCAGTGTTGCACCCCTGTCCAGGCCTCCTGGTCACCTTTTACGGTCGCACAACGTAACAGCTCGACGCCATATACATCCGTGCATGGCTCACCTCGGCGATAGTTGCTGAGTTCCTTCAGGCAATGTGCTGCAAGCACGGGGACACTCATCTCACAGCGCAGCAGGTTGGACATGCGGGATAGAGGAGATGACCGCGAGGCCTGGTCGCCCTCTGGAGCCGGGGATGGCTCTCCGTCATCCGCACAGTGTCTATCCATCAGTTCATAGACCATCGTGATTCTCCTCTCAGAGACGGTGTTAAAGTAGCTTGAAGCCCTTGTAAAGGGGCTTCAAGCACGATGTTGAAGGTATCTGATGAAGCCTCTCTCTGAACAGACCGAACATGCCTTTCACCCGATCTCTCATGGTGGCACAGCCCCCCTCATCAGCAGGGTCACTTGCAGTAGAGAGCCATCTTCCTCTCGGCATATGCAAACGGGTTTGTGTCATGTGAAACCTCCTATCTTCAGCCGTTCTCAGTCCTTGTACTCCTGCTCTGTACGGGTTGCTCGGCTATGCTATCTCAGTGTTCATGCGCCCAGATAGTGACTAAACTGGAGTAGACTACTTACTACGGTCGATGAATTTATGCCGCAAGGCAGGATATCTCATTCTCCGAGGTGTAGTGATGAGCAACATGATTATCTGTACTCCACTTCGTTACGATTTGAAGAGCCATTTTGGCATCAACAACGGTGATACGCAATGTCCCTAGGTAGTACACATCAACATAGATTGTATACGTACATTGGTTGATCAGTCCCCAGACAGCCGGTATTTTTTCGAAAGCAGGTGCTTGAGCCAAACTTTTCAGTTGCTTTTCCAACATTTCTTTGGAAACTGCTTCATCTCCACTCCCTCCTGCCTGAGGTAAGTGGTCAGCATACATCACCATCGCTTGTCCAGATGACACCGTGAATTCTTCACCGTCGACCATTGCAGATGAAAACTCCTCATCAAATGAAGTTGCTGTTGCAGATTTCTCCAGATGTGGAGCTGCTCCACAGGCTCCAAACAGCCATCCCGCTACGGCTAACGCACAACAGGTCACAAAGCAATGCCTCCATACATTGAGACGCATCGTTTTATCCTTTCGTGATCAAGACGAGGGTTTTCCCCTAGTCACCTTGACGGACACCTGCTGCCAACTGAGCAAACACACCCGCATGGACTTTTACCAGATACCAGGAACAGCACATCTCGTGCTGCCTTTTTGGAGAGCGTTGCCAATGGAGCAGGGGAGATGCTCACCGGGAAGACTTGCTCCTGCCAGTACCGTCAGGGCGATCAAGGTCAGTGAACGTGAGCTTCCAGTCCTCTGCAGTTTTTCCCTGCTCAAGAGCCTCAGTCTCATCCATCGGCTCATACATATCACCCCTTTCTCCTTTCAAGCGCTGATTTCACTTCCCGAAACGACAGCTCTGGAAGTCGCCTCTCCCAGGAGGGTGTCCAGAGTAGGCTGAGCGAGCAGTCTCCTTTCCGATCTCTGTCTCCTGATGCGCCTAACGCGTCAGCGAGCACTTGCTCACTCCTCGGCTCTGCCCGTTTCAGCCCCGTGCCACCAGGGGTTCGCTCTTTTCGTACCCCACGCATCGAGCATGAGACGTAGCGAAGGCAGTAGGGAAGCAGTTCTCCTCCCTCCTGCCAGTCCCCCACGAGTTTTTGAGGCTTGCGAGAGTCGTGGAGGTCCATGGCAACGCTTCGAGCTGCCTGGAGCCACAGAACCTGACGCTCGGTTTTCGGCGGTTTACTCTCGCTCCAGTTGCCTCACGCCGCCACGCCCAAAGGAGAGGTCGGGCACGTTGCTCTCGGCCCTCGACGACCAGCAAGGATACAGACACGCGCCACGTGGGTGCGATAAGCAACTGCCTGTCCTCCCTCTAGACGGACCGATGACAGCACAGACTACTTCTTGCCCGCGAAGAACACGACCCAGTCGTAGCTCACAATCTTGCCGTGCTGCACGAGGAAGACGTGGGCACACCGCGAGGGCAGAGCCATGGACGAGGTCCCAGCGTGTTCATAGGCGAGCACAACGGTGGGGGACAGGCCGCGCATGCTGTCTGTCGTCCACTGAAAGCCCGGCACCTTGGTTGGCAAGGTGTCATAGAAGCCTGTGATGGCGGCCAGACCGTGGTAGACGGTGGTCTTGCCATCCAACGCGGACCGGCTGAGGGTGGCGTCGGAGGCGAAGACGGAGTTCAGGGCGGAGAAGTTCCCGCTCTTCATGCCCGCATTGAGGATGCTGAAGTAGTGTTCGACCACTTCCGAGGCACTGAGCTGATGAGACGGCGCCTGCGTGCTTGTCTGTGTGTCTGCCCGTGCAGACGCGCAGGCGCTCAGCAGGACGAGGGCGAGGGCCAAGGTGCTGGCCACTGGAGAGAACTGTCGTAGACGCATGGGAACGCTCCTTTCAGAGTGAGCCTATTCTCAGGCACAACTGGTTTCATGGTGTGATACAAAGTTGCGAACCGACACGCAACCATGGCGTGATTGGTGGTGCTCCTGCTCAAGTACAGTCTACGGCTGCAATGCACCGTTCTGTACCTGCGCCAGGAGCTTCACCCAGGCGAGGACTTGCGGCATCGAGGTGGGCAGAGTGAACCTGTACGGGAGGTTAAGATCACCACCCACCCCCTGTTCGAGCTCGGTCCTCCTCTTCTCCAGTGAACGTACGCCGCTCTCATCCAGGGCGTGGGCGGCTATGCCGCTCTCGTCCAACCGAGTCCTGGTGGAGACTGCGATGGATCTCGTCTCCTCGTGCCCCCGCGGTCTATCTGCTGACGTCACTCCTCTTGAGTGGATCATCCTCAGTTGGAGGAATTGTGCTGCGGTGACCGAAGCAGAGTCGAGTCCCCTGTTCCCCTGCCTGAGCTGCTCCTCCAGCCCTTCCCGCGAGGGGGAGGAAAACACCCGCAGGTGCTCTTGCGGGAGCGCGCCATAGAGTCGAAGCACCTGAAACAGGCTCTGCAGTGAGCTGAGAGCCGTTGATTTCCACTGCCAGGTTGATGGCCGATCGAGTTGGTCTCTGCCTTGTTGAATCGCGAGACGATAATACATCTTCTGCCTCCTTCCATGCTGCGCTACCAGCATGAACCCTCAGACAAGAATGGTCTCTGTGTTCACAACTCGCGTATGAGAACACGCTCAGTGCGTCTCAGCTCCGAGTCTCAACTCGCGCCTGTTGATCACATCACAGCAACAAGGAGAGGGCTCGGCACGAGAGCTGTCATGACTCTCAACCGCTCTTGGGAGCCGTGACAGGCGAGATGCATCACTGCCACTCTCGTATGCCCCGACTGCCCATCTCGAGCCACTGCTTGTAGTCTACTCGGATGAGCACGAGAACACATCGTTCGCAGGAGGTAATTCTGTGCTTCTTCCAAGCGATGGGGCGTCTAGTTCTAAGGAACTAGACGCTGCTTGAGGGACACTGCTGGCTCGTCGTACAAGCGCTGTGTGAGTAGCAGGCGAAGGCTGGGCGGTTTCGTGGCAGGGTCATGGGCAAGGCGGCTTCAGAGGAGACGAAAGCATGCGCGGCGTTCACACGAGGTGATGCTCCAGAGCGTAACGCGTTGCCGCACTGCGGGAGGTGACACCCAACTTGCTATAAATTGAGCGCACATGGGCTTTGACGGTAAGCAGGCTCACGAAGAGTTCTCTTGCGATCTGGGCGTTGGTCAATCCCCTTGCCAGCAGGCGCAGCACCTCGACCTCGCGGGCCGTCAGTCCGTCGGGATAGGTGGGGAGCAGCTTCAAGGGAGAAGGCGGCGGTTTTGCCACGATCGGCGTAGGCATTGTCGCCCGCCATTGCGTAGCCAGTTCTTGCTCTGGTGTCATCGTCCGCCCCTCGGCCCACGCGGCGGCAAAGGCCTTCTTGCCAAGCAGCGTGCGGGCGGTAGCCACCGAATGTTCATAGTCATCGTAGTCGACAGGCGCGTGGGGGTATCCCATAGCTTCGCGTAAGGCCTCTGCCATCCCCCAGAGGCGTACTGCCCACGCCGGGTCTCCATGCACCGCCACCACGTCCGCCAATCCTTCCAAGGAGAAGGGAATGTCCCGCTTGTCACCCACCTCTCTCCTTATCGTCAGGCTTTCCTGGCAGATGGCACGCGCTGCTGCGTAGTCCCCCTGGCGAGTCTTCACTCTCGCTAAAAGGGAGAGCGACCAGGCAGTACCCCACCGATCCCCTATTTCATTGGAGAGCACTATACTCTCCTCCAGCTGCGAGTGTGCCGTGGCAGTGTCACCCTGGTAAAAGGCGGCATACCCCTCGAGGTAGAGTGCGTCGGCAATACCCCCCTTGTCGCCCAACACCTTGCAGAGCTTGAGACTTTCCTCGAGGAGCGAACGTACGATCGCCTGATCGCCCCTGGAAGCGAAGAGTATCCAGGCCAAGCGGAAGAGCGAGGAAGCAATGCCCTCCTTGTTCCCTAGCTCTCTATGTATCGCCAGGCTCTCCTCGCACAGAACACGTGCCTTGTCGTACGCGCCTTGCTGGCTGACCATATTCGCTAAGTTGTAGAGTGACCAGGCGATACCTTCCTCGTCCCCTAACGCTCTGAAGAGCGCCAAGGCCTCCTCTGTCAGTGCGTATGCCACTCCCAAGTTACCCCTCCTCTCGGCTATCGCCCCAAGCAGACGGAGGGAAAGAGCAATGCCACCGGTGTCTCCTAGTTCTCGACATCGTGCCAGGCACTCCTCGTCCAGCGCTTCTGCACGATCAGTGTCGTTCTGAATATAAGCCAGGTTCGCAGCTGCCATGAGCGCCTTCAACTGCACCGGTACTATAACCCCTTTGCTACTCACTAGCGCCCGTTCCAGAAAGGTCCGCCCCTCACTCCAGTGACCACGGACTCTCCAGAACCGCCACAGTGCTCCTCCCAACCGCAAGGCCAACTCGAGGCTGTGCTCTATCTCTCCTCGTTCTAGGGACCACCGCATCACTGCGCGCGGGTTGTCATGCTCGCGCTCTAACCGCTCCAGCCAGACAGATTGCTGTGGGCCTGCAAGCTCTGGCTCTGCCTTTTCTGTCAGGGCCAGGTAGTAGTGAGCATAAGCCGATTGGGTGATCTCCATCTCCCCACTTGTAGCGAGAGCCACCAACCCGTACTCACGAATGGTCTCCAGCATGGCCAGGCGCGACTCCTTTCCCTCCTGCTGGATGGACTGCAGCAGGCTCTTGTCGAGGAGCGAGGTGACGTTCTCCAGGATGTGCCCTGCGCTCTCCTCCCCATCAATCGCCGTACACACGGCTTCCGCTGCCTGAAGCTGACAGCCACCAGCGAAGACGGAGAGCCGCCGGAAGAGGCGCTGCTCCAAGGCATCTAATAACTGATAGCTCCACAGAATGGTGTTGCGCAGGGTCTGCTGCCGAATGGGCTGATCCAGCGGCCCACCTGTCAGCACCTCCAGTCGATGCGAGAGCCGCGCGAGCAATTC
>Ga0070706_100003655_pt1 | contig 15051 bp, 13 predicted proteins | sample KBSK5501metaG_FD_65476 | JGI IMG/M metagenome (GOLD analysis project Ga0070706, IMG submission 65476) | Corn, switchgrass and miscanthus rhizosphere microbial communities from Kellogg Biological Station, Michigan, USA - KBS K5-50-1 metaG | ecosystem: Host-associated > Plants > Roots >...
CTATAGGCCACGTCACGCATTTCGCATTCGAGGTCGCGGATCTGGAAGAAGCTCGCAAGCACCTGCAAGCCCATGATACAATGCTTGTAGGTGGACCTCGCCCACGCGGTGATGGGGTCATGCAGATGTACGTCCGAGATCCAGATGGTTACATCGTCGAATTATTTGTTTGGCAGAAGTAGTTCAAACGCAAACCAGAAAGGAGAGGGCGCACTGCACTGCCGCCGCCTCATGAAGGGTTATTTCGTGATGTATTTAGCAGTCATTCGTAATACGGCGGTCGTTGCGCCAGACCTATGAAACCACCCAAATTCCATTATTTTGCCCCGCAGAGTGTTGGAGAGGCACTGGCACTCTTAGCCGAGCACGCTGATGAAGCGCGGGTTCTGGCGGGAGGCCAGAGTTTGGTGCCACTCATGAATATGCGCCTCGTGCATCCAGGTGTGCTCGTTGACATCAACAACATTGACGAACTAGCCTATATCAATGTATGGGATGGCGGCGTCGCCATTGGCACATTGACTCGCGATGCAACTTTGACAAGTGATAGCACGGTAGCGAAACGCCTGCCGGTGTTGAGAGATGCTGCTCATCATGTTGGTCATCCTGCCATCCGCAACCGAAGCACTGTTGGTGGCAGCATTGCCCACGCAGATCCAGCCGCCGAATTGCCAGCCGTGATGGTTGCACTGAACGCAGAGTTTGTGGCGCGTAACCTTTCTGGTACTCGAACCATCTCCGCTCAGGATTTCTTCAAAGGATACCTCACCACCGACCTCAAAGAAGGGGAGATATTGACCGAGCTCAGAATCCCAGGCCTGCCCTCGAGATCTGGGAGCACGTTTGTGGAGTTTGCTCGTCGTGAAGGTGACTATGCCCTGGCAGGCGTTGCTGCTATTGTTGCGCTTGACGAGGATGGCACTATTGCCGATGCTCGCCTTGGACTGTGCAGCGTTGGTCCATCCCCCGTGCGTCCACAGGCTGCAGAAGCCTTGCTACGCGGACAGCGTCCTGACGCCGAAGCCTGGGCTGCGGCTGCCGCCGCTGTCGTCTCCATACTGGACAATCCACTTTCAGATATTCATGGCTCTGCCGACTATCGCCGCCACCTGGCTGGAGTCTTGACCAAACAAGCGTTGGCAACTGCCGCAGAGCGAGCAGAAGGGAATCGATAATGCAAGACGAAGATTTTATGACGATCCGCTTGAAGGTAAATGGCGAGACACACCGCCTGGTAGTCGAGCCACGCCGATTACTTGCCGACGTATTGCGTGACGATTTGGGATATACAGGAACGAATCTTGGTTGCGAACATGGGGCCTGTGGCTCCTGTACCGTGCTGGTAGATGGGCAGAGTGTTCGCTCATGCCTGATGTTCGCGGTTCAGGCCAATGGCCACGAGGTGATGACGGTGGAAGGGTTAGCGCGTAATGGTGAAATGCATCCCCTCCAGCAAGCATTCTGGGAGAAGCAGGGGCTTCAGTGTGGCTTTTGTACACCCGGTTTCCTGATGACCGCTTACGAGTTGTTACAGCACAACCCGAATCCGAGCGAGGAAGAAATTCGCGATTCATTATCGGGCAACATTTGCCGCTGTACTGGCTACCAGCACATCGTCGAGGCAGTGCAGGCAGCTGCACAGACTATGGCCTCGAGTGCCGCTGTACCATCGGGTACTGGAGCTTGATCATGGCACTTACCCGCCTTGCCAACGCTGCTGCGCAACTAGTGCTACGCACACAGGCAAGTCGAAAGGAGAGGGAGATAAACCGTGACAACCACAACTAATAGCCATATTTGGATTGGCAAAGACATCAAGCGGCGCGAGGATCCAGTTCTGCTCACGGGTAGAGCGGAGTATACCAATGACGTGAAGTTGCCTGGCATGCTCCATGCTGCTGTACTACGCAGTCCTTATGCTCATGCCCGTATTGTCAGTATTGATACCAGCGCCGCTAACAAGGTGCCGGGCGTACACGCAGTCTTGACTGGCCATGATTCAACTGAAGTGATTGGTCCGTTGCCAGCTTTCTGTGCAGAGCCGGTCGTCGAGCACGCGATTGCTCTTGAGAAAGTGCGCTATGCCGGTGAAGGTGTAGTTGCGGTGGCAGCCGAAAGTCGCTATATCGCCGAAGATGCCCTTGAGCTGGTGCAGATCGAGTGGGAGCCGCTGCCACCGGTGATCGATGTATTGGAAGCAATGAAGCCCGACGCGCCAAAGGTACATGAGAATCTCTCTTCAAACGTTGTCTATGAGCATATTTTCCCCTTTGGGGACGTGGATGGCGACTTCGCCCGAGCAGATCATATCATTAAGCGACGCCTGCGCTGGCCGCGCGCCACCGCCGCACCCATGGAGCCGGCCGGAGCGGTCTGCAAGTTCGATCCCCCTAGCGGCCGGATGGATGTCTGGTCGAACACCAATATGCTCAATTATGTAGGGTGGCTGATTGCCAGTACCCTCAAGCTTCCACCCCATATGGTCAACTTCTATCCGATGTATACAGGTGGCAGCTTCGGTAGCAAGCATGTGGCTAGCAAAGTGGTCGCTATAGCTGGCGCACTGTCGAAGGTCACCGGGCGTCCGGTCAAGTTCATGGAAGACCGCATTGACAATCTGGTGGCGAATGATGCCCAGGCCGCTGATCGTATATACGATGCCGAACTTGCCGTCACCAAAGAGGGCAAATTCCTAAGCCTGCGCTTGCATGCGATTGACGATTATGGGGCATATTTCGTATTCGCCATCACGGGCAACACTAATATGATGTCGCAGATCAGCGGCCCATACACCATCGGCAGCCTTGAAACGGGCATCAAAGCTGTGTTGACCAATAAGAATCAGCAAGGCGTATTCCGGGGGGCCGGTTCAGATGTAGGCAACTGGGTGCTGGAGCGTCTGGTTGATGCTACTTCCGAGGAGTTGGGTATCGATGGTATAGAACTGCGCCGCCGTAACTTTATTCAGCCCAATCAGTTTCCCTATAAGATCCCCACTGGCAATGTCTACGATAGTGGTAACTATCCTGCTGTACTGGATTTGGCGCTACAGCATGCCGACCTGGCGTACTGGCGCGAGGAGCAGGGACGTGCGCGCCAGCAGGGTCGATACATTGGCATCGGCCTGGCTACATGTCAACAGCGCAGCACCTACAGTGCGACCGAGTTCTGGTTCCATAATCCTGGTCCCGCCACAGGCCTGACGACAACTGCCGAAAGTGTGCGTATTGGTATAGGGCCAACCGGTGGCATCACAGTGACAATGTTCTCTCCTTTCTGGGGTAACAGTCCTGAAACTGTTGTATCTCAGGTCGTCGGTGAGGAGTTTGGCGTGGATCCTGACACGGTCAGTGTCACCTATGATAGTACATACCACGGACTGCCAGGAGCTGGCCCTGGGGGCAGCCGCATGACAGTAATGCTCTCTGGGGCGGTACAAGGTGCGGCGATGAAAGTCAAAGAGAAGATGAGCAGGATTGCTGCGCATCTTCTGGAGGCTAGTATAGAAGATATGGAGGTTCGAGAAGGGCGCGTCTGGGTCAAAGGTACTGATCGTTCGCTAGGAATTGCCGATATAGGCATGAAAGCCTACTGGTTCAAATTCGACCTTCCGGCTGATATGGAGAGCGGTCTGGAGGGGAGCTTCACCTATGATCATCCCTTTACAACGCCTCCCAGTGAAGATCGCAAGGACCTTGGTGTGTTCTATCCCATAATGGGCCACGCTGTCCATATTCCAGTCGTCGAAGTCGACATCAATACAGGCCAGGTTATGTTCCTTAAATACCTTGCTGTGCATGATGTCGGAACAGTGGTAAATCCGCGCTCGTTGCAGGGTCAGATACGTGGAGGCATTTCTCAGGGAATCGGTGTAACACTCTACGAAGAGGTGCGCTACAGCCCCGAAGGCCAGAACTTAACGGCAACCTTGAATGACTATTTGGTGCCAACCATTGCTGAAGTACCGAATATCGAGATCTATCATCTTGAGACACCCTCGCCTTACACAGCTTATGGTGTCAAAGGTGGTGGTGAAGGTGGGCGTATGGTTGCGCCTCCCGCTGTCACAAGCGCGGTAGAGGATGCGCTCAAACCTTTCGGTATCAAGATCGAAGAAATGCCGATTACGCCAGAAAAGATTGTCCAGTGGGTGACGCAAGCACCGTCACAATCAACATAAAGTAGGCAAATATTAATGGAACTTCACAACAAAATAGCAGTCATCACTGGAGGTGGACGCGGCATCGGACGTGTCATAGCTTTAGCATGCGCCAGGGAAGGAGCTAACCTGGTACTCGCCTCCCGTTCGAAAGAGGCGCTCGAAGAAACGCGAGCAATGGTCGAGGATCTTGGGCGTAAAGCGTTGGTGGTACCAACAGATATCCGCCAGGAAGAAAGGGTACACAACCTGGCGGAGCGAACGCTAAGCCACTATGGCCGAATCGATATACTGGTGAATAACAGCGGCATTACCGGTCCTACTACACCTCTGTGGAACATCACGCTTGCCGATTGGGAGGAAACCTTCGCCGTAAATGTGACCGGTGCATACTTGTGCTGCCGGGCATTTCTCCCTGGCATGATCGAGCAGCGCTCAGGCAGTATTATCATGATCAGCTCAATGACGGGGAAGCGACCTCTTTATGGCCGCACACCCTACGCTGGTACCAAGTTGGCCCTCGTAGGCATCGCCAGAACACTCGCCTGGGAGGTGGGACCATATGGTATACGAGTCAATGTGATCTCACCTGGCGCAGTTGAAGGGGAGCGCATCAAACGAGTGGTTCGCGACATGGCTGCGGCACAAGGCATCAGTGAAGATGAGGCGTTACGGCAATTTACCAGCAATTCGCCACTTGGCCGCCTCGTTCCACCTGTCGACATAGCTGCTGCGGCTGTCTTCCTCTCCTCCGATAGATCAGCCTCGATAACCGGTGAAGATCTGAATGTTTCCGCAGGCACGGTAATGTACTAAACAAGATGGAGATTCAATTATGCCCAGACTCATCGATCTAACTCAGGAAATCTATCAGGGGATGCAAGTTTACCCAGGTCACTTAAAAACCGTGATTTGGGAGCATCATACACATGAGGAGACGGTGAAAAACTTTGAAGGTGGCTTTTCTTATCAATCGCGAGGCTTACTCATGAGCGATCACGGCCCAACCCATGTTGACGCTTTAAGCCACCTTGACCCACGGAGAGAAGCGCCAACCATAGACAAGATGTCCCTTGATCTTTTCTATGGTGAGGCTACTTGTATTGATGTTTCACACTTTGAGCCAAGAACATATATCACAGCGTCCGACATTGACACGGTGATAGAAAAAAGTGGTGCTGATGTGCGCAAAGGGGACATCCTCCTTTTCTACACAGGCACATTCAACAGGCTCCACGGCACAAAGGAGTATGTCAGTCAATATCCAGGCTTGGATGAAACGGGCAGTATGTGGCTAGTTGAGAAAGGAATTAAAACCTTTGGCGTTGACTCTCCAAGCCCAGACAACCCAGCCAGTCGTACCTATCCCTGCCATATGATGTGTCGTCACTACGGCATTACACATTATGAGAACCTGGCGAACCTGGACCAGGTGGTGGGCAAGCGATTCACCTTTATAGGGTTTCCGTTACGAATTCGAAATGGTACAGGATCCCCGGTAAGGGCTGTGGCCTTGCTGAACGGTTAGCCGGGCTTCCAATCAAATGGGTTCCAGAGTTCATCGACCTTTTGAGCCATCTCGAAGTCTTTGGTCGTGATCCCTCCAACTGAATGTGTGACAAAATGCACCGCAATTTTGTTGTAGGAAATATTCATATCAGGATGATGCTGTCCAACTTCCGCCAGATGAGCGACAGCACAGGCGAAGAACATGGTGGCAGGGAAGGTCGGGAGAGTGAAGCGACGCTGAAGCATGCCGTTGTCAATCTCCCAATTAGGGAGGTTTTTCAGACGTGCCTGCAGTTCCGCGTCTCCGAGTTTTACTAGTTCCTCTGACATAGCCAGCTCCTTTCGAAATTACACAAAGTAACTGCTCTTACCTCTAATGACTATTGACGAGCCTTGTCGCGCAGCTCACGGCGAAGGAATTTGCCGGTAAGCGTTTTTGGCAATTCTTCCATGATCTCGATGTGGCGAGGATACTTGTAATTGGCCATACGCTGCTTGCAAAACTCGATCAATTCCTCAGGGATAACCTTGCCCTCAAACCCGCTTTTGAGGGCGACATAAGCTATGACTGTCTCACCTCGATAAGGGTCTGGCGCTCCTACCACGCCGGCTTCGCGCACAGCGGGATGCTGGTAGAGTACATCCTCTACCTCGCGCGGCCAGACCTTGTAGCCCGAGGCAATGATCATATCCTTCTTGCGGTCAACCAGGTAAAACCAGCCATTTTCATCCATTTTGGCAACATCTCCTGTGTAGAGGTAGCCGTCACGAATGGCATAGGCAGTTTCTTCTGGCTTTTCCCAATAGCCAGCCACGATCTCAGGCCCTTTGGTAATCAATTCACCAATCGTGCCAGGTGGAAGGTCCTGACCGGTGGCTACATCTACCACACGACAGATGGTGTTCGGTATCGGTACACCCACCGATAATGCTCCAGAAACGGGATCGACAGGGGCACGCACGCCCAATGGCACTGCATGCGAAGGCGAGGTCGTTTCTGTCAGTCCGTAGACGTTGTGAATATAAGCGCCGGTGATCTTCTCGAAGTTTTCGACAATAGCCGGAGATACAGGAGCGCCACCGCTGTATGCTTTCCTGAAAGAAGCCAGGTTGCGCGTTCTGATGTCCGGATGATTCAGTAGAGCAATGTAGACGGTGATTGCAGCTACGGTAAAACTGCCACGCCACTTCTCGATCAAACGCAGCATTTCAGCCGGGTCAAAACGGTAGAACATAATGATGGGCATGTCCGCCAGCGCCGCCACAGCTATGTGAGCGATCAGGCCAGTGATATGGAAGAAAGGCGCCACGCCGATTACAACATCGCCGCTGCCAAGCTGCATCCATTGCTGGTAGGAGGTCGCATTAAATACAACATTAGCATGCGTGTTAATCGCCCCCTTGGGTTGTCCAGTTGTGCCGGAAGTGTAGGTCAGGAAGGCGATATCCTGCGGCGTAAGTGTAGCAAACTCAATATTCGCCCCGTCGAATTGGGCTAGCAATTCGAGCACGTCCAGGGTGTCGTCGAACCACTGCTTCCTGGACGCCTTTAGTAAAGGCGGTATGGGTCCCTTGCCAATGTAATCTAGTTCATTTGTAGTGATGACAAACTCGACCTTTGTATGAGCAATGGCATCGCGAGCAACCGTATCATACAAGGACTCAAGGCAAATGAGGCCCTTTACTCCAGAGTCGTTGAGGTGGTATTCAAGCTCTCGCTGCTTGAGCATCGGATTACATGGCACCACGATAGCCCCGGCTTTCCACGCGCCGTACAGCCCGATCAGAAATTGGGGAATGTTCTGCAGGTACAGTGCCAGACGATCGCCATAAACAATACCCTGCTCCTTGAGAGCGGCGGCCAGCGCGGTGCTTGCCCGGTCGAGTTGGCTGTAGCTCATCGACTGCTCGAAGTAGTAAATTGCCCACTGTTCGGGTGTATTCTTCACTGTCTCAAGAAACATCTCAAGCCCGCTGGCAAATCGTGGCGTAATCTCGGGTTGCATATAGCTCGGATAATGCTTGAGCCAGGGACGCGCTTCGTATGCTTTTCTTGCGTTTGTTGCTTCACGTGCAGAATCGTCTCTTGTCATGATCCTCCTGCCAGGTGAGTAAAGGCTATCCCTTTCACAACTGTGGAGAGATAGCCTTTGCTCACCAGTACTCGAAACTGTGCTGAATGACATGCTGAAGTTCTTCAGCGCCGACGGCTCGCGGGCAGTTGACGAGCAGTCGTTGCTGTTTCAGCGTGCCATCAATCAGCGCAGGCTTATCAGCTTCATCGTAACCCAGTGCTGTCAATCCATTTGGAATGCCGGTATCGCGCATCAGGGAGAGCAGCGTGCGTGGTAGCACCTCGGGCATCTCAGCGGCAGTCAGTCCATTTACATTTGCTCCCAGCAATTCCGCAGCACGCAGGTGACGTTCGGGGCTGACGGGATATGTCCAGCGGAACGTGGATGGCGCAGTAATGATCACTGAAAGGCCATGAGGGATCATTGGCTCATCTTTGGGGTAGTCCGGTGGCGAAAAGTTTTTTACCATCCCGGCGATGGGATACGCAATTGCGTGTGGTACGTGGACACCAGCGTTGCCAAAGCCGATACCAGCATAGGTCGCTGCTAGTGCCATGTAGGTCCGAGACTCTACATCCATACCATTGAGCACAGCCCGGCGCAAATATCGTCCGGTGTATTCCAGCGCCTTCTCGCACCAGAGATCACTGACTGGATTGCTACCGATGTAGACCGGGCGCTCTTCCGGTTTATGGCGCGGGCGTGTATCATACGGTCGACTTGTGTAGGATTCGAGGGCATGGGTGAGCACATCGAAGCCAGGATACGCGGTCGCCATCGGTGGCAGTGTCAAAGTATTCAATGGATCGATAATCGCCAGAGAGGGGCGCAGGTAACGGTGAGAGATACCAGTCTTCACCTTCAAGGCGAGTACATCCATGATCGCATTAGCAGTGGTTTCAGCACCAGTACCAGCCGTTGTAGGAAGCGCCACCAATGGCTTTAGTGGACCAGGGACAGCTATGCCTTTACCTATGGGCTTATTAATGTAGTTCATCACAGGCGCTGGATAGGTACTGAGCAGGTTTGCTGCCTTTGCCGAATCGATGCTGCTGCCACCACCAACAGCTACGAAGCCGTCGAAGTCATGACCGCGTACAAAGCTGCCGATCCCCTCGAACGATTGATCGGTAGGTTCAACGTGCACCGCATCGTAGATCTCGGTGTTTATATTAGCATCCTCAAGCAAGATACGCACTCGCTCTGGTAGTCCAAGCTTCATAATCGTGCGATCGGTCACAATCAGCGCATGTCGCACTCCCAGGCGCTTAAGGTCATATGCTACTTCATCTGTGGCGCCTGGCCCGAACTTTATCGGAGTCATCTCCATTGTGAAGACGGTTTCGTTAGGAATATCGAGACAGCCCATAAAATATTCTTCCCCTCAATAGTGCATAACATTTACTAACTACATTGAGCAGACTACAGGTTAAAAGACAATGTACTCAAAACATGCGCTACGTGATACGTTAGAGGTTGCTACAGGCCTGATGAGAGGGTACTAAAAGAATCTATACCATAAATTGATAGGGTTGTACAGTGCCTAATTTTCTGGATGTGAAATACGAATCCAGAGTGCCAGTTCATATCCAATAGGCATCGAATAGTGTGCCTTAACGACATTGTATAAATCTCATCGGATAACGGTGTGGTGACTCCACGCCTCTCTTTGTTACTCGTACCAACTCGCCTACCTGGACACCCATGCGCTCATCTTCGGTTATTACATTAGGCTGGATTACTATGGTCATGTTCTCTCGGAAAATGAATGGCTGTGGTGGCCTGGCGCTTGTTCGTCGCGTACGCAGGATCGGAGGTAAATAACCTCCTCCGAAACCGTGCAGCAGGTCATCGTAGATGGTGAATCCAGCAGCGTGGATGTACTCACCTGCATCCAGGACTTCATTGATGGTTGCACCGTCATAGATCACATCTGCAATGCGGAGGTATACATCAACTGCCACCTCGTAGATCCACTGGTACTGAGGTGTGGGCGCTGTGCCAATAGCGAAAGGGCGGAGGATTTGCCCAGGGTAGCCATAATAATGGGCGCTGATCTCTGTGATGAGTACATCGCCTTTCTCGATGAGGCGATTCGACTGGTGTTGCGCAGGAACGCATACAGTAGGATTTTGCATAGGCGTGGTAGCCATATAGTGGATATGGGTTTGGCCGCCCAGACCCAGGTAAGCTGCTTCGACTATTGCGACCAATGCATGTTCGGTTATGCCTGGACGAGCCTCATGTTCAAGCGCCTCAATTGCCCGGTCACTGAATTCAGCCCCTTTGCGCAGTAACGCAATCTCTTCATCGCTCTTAATAAGCCTTAGTTGCTGCATCTGAGGTGTGAAGTCCACGAAGGTGGCGTGCGGGAGCACCTGTCTAAAGGTCTCATAGTGCTTGAAAGGGATCGTGTTCATTATCCCTATACGACTTTGCGCCAGCCCTCTTTCTTGCAGATTAATGACAACGGTGGCAGCGGTATCAGTACCTCCCCAGCGGATGTCTTCGATAGAAGATACCCGACGCGCGTTCGGGACGTGGTTGAAGTATTGCACAAACAGCGTTGGTTCACCATCTAGCGGAAAGACAAGCATTGCTTCCCGTGTCACCAGGAAATTTGAGAGATACTGTACCTCCTGGTACGAGCCAGCCGTCCCATGCAGGATAAGCGCAGAGAGGCCAACATCTTGCATTACTGCTCGGACACGTGCATAGCGGCGGGCAAATTCGGCATCGGAGAAATGTGGATAGTGACTATTGTCATTCATGATGTGCATGTTCTTTCCCAGGTTCTTGTTGTTGAGGCGTAACTGCTAGCGGAGCGATATGCGTTGGCTTCCTGTCGCTCAACGAGACAATAATTCCGCCAAGCACAGCAAGAAAACCTCCTATTGCTTGCACAAGCGTTATGGTATCATGCAACATAAGTAATGCAAACATCGTGGAAAAGAGCGGGACAGTTTGCATTATCGCAGCTATTTCCCATGCTTTGAGCAGGCGAAATCCTGCTTGCTGGCTGAGATAGCCAAGACAAAAGCTGGTGAGAATATACAAGGGAAAGGCCCACAAAGTGATCAGGGTGGGTTGCCATCGTATTGAGTGAGCCTCAACGATGAGCTGGAAAGCTACGGCAGGAAGAAGGGTAAGGGCTCCCAACAGCAGGCGAAGCGCAGTCAACTGAAAGGTCTCAATGCGCTCAGACATGCGTTTAGCAGGGATAAAGCCGAAGCCAAGACCAATTGCGCCAGCAAGGATTAGAAGATCGCCGAGACCACCACTTGTCCAGGCACCCCTGCCTTGCGATCCTTTGAGGATGACCAGCATGCTGCCAATCAACAGCAATAGGATGCCCAGACTTTGTTTGAGACGAATTCTCTCACCAAGCAGGAGCAGCGCAAAAATTAACGCAGCCACACCGTTGAGCTGTAGAAGGAATCCTCCCTCCAGGGCACTTGATCGCGTAAAGCCTGCGACAATCAAGAGAAGAGGAAGCGCTGTTCCAATGCATGAGAGCAAGAAAATGTTTATCCAATCCGCTCGTTTGAGTCCGGATAGATTGTGGAAAAGAGAATTCCCGGTGAACGGAAGGCACACGGTGAGTAACAGACCTCCAATGGACAGACTCAGGAATGCGACAAGCACAGCATCGATCTCTCCTGACAGGAGTTTTGCAAGAACTACCCCTAGTCCAAACATGAGAGCGGCTGTAAAGGCATATCCAATTCCGCGAAGATGCAAAGGTCTGCTCCAATTCAGGTGAAGATAGAAAAATGGATTTGATTTAACTGACAACCTATTTTACCATAAGGTTCTAACATGGTTGACAGAATACCAGTTTTGCATACCCTATTCATCCGCAAATGTGGCTGGATGATCAGGATGGAAGTAAAGATCAAGCAGGTCGAAAGGAGAAGAACAAGCATGAGCGAGAAAAGTTTACCGGCTGGACTGGAGCGCCGCAAAGAGGATTATGGGCTGATTACTGGTCAAGCTCGCTTTGTAGATGATCTTAGACCACCCAAAGGACGACCTCGAACACTCTACATAGCTGTGGTACGTAGTCCGTACGCTCATGCAGAGATTGGGCGTATCCGGCTTGATGCTGCAATTGCTCTACCCGGCGTTGTAGCTGTCTTTGAGGGCTCGGAACTGGTGAGAGGCATGCGCACTTTAGATGTTGTACCGGTTCCAGGTCTCAAAAAGACGGAAAGGCGGCCGTTAGCTGTTGGCAAGGTCCGTTACGTTGGTGATCCTGTGGCAGTTGTACTGGCCGAAAGCCGGTATGTTGCCATGGATGCTCGTGACCAGGTAGAGGTAGACTATGCGCCATTGGCAGCGGTAACAGATCTGGAAGCGGCGCTTGCAAGAGATGCACCACTGCTCTACGAGGAATTAGGCTCCAATGTTGCTTTTACTACACAGTCAGGTAACGGTGATGTTGGAGCCGCTTTCGAGCATGCAGATCGTATTATCAGCCTGCGGGTGGTCAATCAACGACTCGCGCCCAATTCTATCGAGCCACGAGTTTGTATGTTCGACTATGACCCGGTAAGCGGCGAACTTGCGGCCTGGATATCTTTTCAAGCTATCTTCCGGGCACGGGATACACTGGCAGCTTTTTTGAACCTGGATCCTGGTCGTATTAAGGTACACAATGCTGAAGTGGGGGGAGCGTTTGGCGCAAAAAACGCTCTCCTGGGTGAAGAAATTATTGCAGCACTGCTGGCTATCAAATATGGACGACCCGTCAAGTGGATTGAAGGTCGCAGCGAGAATTTGCAGGCCCAAACACAAGGGCGTGGTTGGTTGAACTACATCGAGGCAGCCATCAGGGACGATGGACAATTGCTCGGTCTCAAGGTGCGGTCGATTGCCGACCTGGGAGCGTTCCACTTCGGAGTATCGGCGATGATTGCTCAACGCATGCCGTCATTTCTTAGCGGTCCCTATCAGGTACAGGCGGTGGATAGCCAGGTAGTGGGCGTTTTCACCAACAAGGTTCCAACAGCACCGTACCGTGGAGCGGGTCGACCCGAAGCTGCTTATATCATGGAACGTACAATGGATCGCATTGCTCATGAATTGAACATCGATCCTGCTGAGGTGAGACGTCGTAACTTTATCCCAAAAGAAGCTTTTCCTTACTCGACAGTGACTGGTGTAAAATATGATAGCGGCAATTATAGTGCTGCGCTTGAAAAGGCGCTCGAACTGGTCGACTACACAGGCTGGCGAATGAAACAGCGAGAACGACGTGAGACAGGTAGTCGTAAGTTACTGGGTATTGGCCTTTCCTCGTTTATTGAATTGACAGGCGACAGCTTCAGCATACCTGGAGCTCCGCGAGAATCTGCTACTGTTCGTGTTCGCCAGGATGGAACCATCCTGGTACAGAGCGGCGTTGCACACACCGGCCAGGGACACTTTACCTCCTTTGCCCAGATTGCAGCGGAGATTTTTGGCATGCCAGGTTCTCAGGTAGAAGTCCGTATGAACGATACAGATCTGCCGGGTTTTAGCATTGGTACATTTGGCAGCCGCGTTCTGCAAGTTGCCGGTTCCGCGGCATTACTTGCTGCTGAAGCTGTGCGAGAGAAAGCGTTACAGGTAGCTGCACGAGTGTTAGAAGTTGATTCAACTGATCTTGTAATGGAAAGTGGTCAGGTGGTTGTGCGAGGTGTCCCGGCGAGATCTATTGTATTGGGTGAGCTAGCCAGATTGGTCGAGGAACAACCTGAATTGATTGAACGAGAACCACCTAACCCGGCCAATGGGGTGCCTATCGAAGGTTTAGCAGCCTGGCGCGATTTCGCTCCGCAAGGTGCGGCGTATGCTTCTGGTACTCACATTGCTGTGATCGAGATAGATAGCGAAACTGGCGAGGTGCAAATACTCAAATACGTGGCAGTGGACGATTGCGGGCGAGTGCTCAATCACTATCTTGCCGAAGCCCAGATTCAAGGGGGACTTGCCCAGGGGATAGGACAGGCTCTCTATGAAGAGGTCATCTACGACCAGGATGGCCAGCTACTCACCGGCACGTTGATGGATTATCCTCTGCCACTTGCCCGGCAAGTGCCAGATTTTGTGACTGAATTTGTTGAGACTCCTTCACCACTCAATCCTCTGGGTGTGAAAGGTGTCGGCGAAGCAGGCTGTATCGGCGCGCCGCCAGCGATTGTCAATGCCGTGCTGGATGCGCTTGCCCCTCTGGGCATTGACGCAATTGATATGCCGCTTAAACCTGAGAAGGTTTGGGAATTGATACAGAACGCCCGTGGGAGGGTAGTTGAAGTCTAACATCATGAAAAGAGGATACCTTTGGAGACTCTGAGAGATCGTGCGCGAGAGTGGGTATGCGCTAACTACGAACATGGTGCCCGGCACCTACTCCAGACTGAGGTGTGGTTGCAACGTCTCCAGCCAGATGCATCTGAAGAATTACTGCTTGCCGCACTAACGCATGATATGGAACGTGCTTTCCCTGGACCAGATAGTCCTTCACTCGACCCAAAGCAAGGCGTAGACAATCCCGTCTACAACATGGCCCATAGTGAACGATCTGCACGCATTGTCAGCACCTATTTGCGCGAGCAAGGGGCTTCGGAAGAGTGCATTGAACAGGTCGCACGTCTCATTCGAGCACATGAATACGGCGGTGACGGTGATGAGAATCTTGTGCAGGCCGCGGACAGTCTGAGCTTCCTCGAAGTCAATGTCGATGTCTTCCTGGGTTGGATGGATGCAGGTGATGAGCGGTGGAATGCAGATGCAGTGGACGCCAAGTTTACCTGGATGTACGAGCGTATCCAGATACCGCAAGCGCGCGAACTTGCGAAACCGCTGTATGAGGAGGCTATGCGCAAACTCAAGAGCCGAACAGCGTAAAATATATCGAACCGCAACTGGTCGTTGGAGTTCGTGATACCCTTTCTAGCTATCCAGAGGTTGGCCGCCTTCTCAATGAAGTCTATGGTCATCTAGATCGTCATGGTGTCAACGGACTTGACCTTGTCGGGGCAGCGATCTGGCACGATGATGAGTATAAGACCAGCGATATCGATGGAGAAGCAGTCGTTTATCTGAAACAGCCCATCCCAGAGGGTGGGCGAGTCAAGGTCTATGAGCTTCCCGCCGCTACGATGGCCTGTGTCGTTCACAATGGTGCCTACAATACGTTCAATCAGGCATACGAGGCTATCGGTCGCTGGATTGAGGCCAACGGTTACAAGATCGCCGGCCCCAACCGAGAAATCTACCTGTATTGTACGGAACCAGTTCATCAGGACGATGATTCGTACGTGA
>Ga0070706_100003660_pt1 | contig 15046 bp, 15 predicted proteins | sample KBSK5501metaG_FD_65476 | JGI IMG/M metagenome (GOLD analysis project Ga0070706, IMG submission 65476) | Corn, switchgrass and miscanthus rhizosphere microbial communities from Kellogg Biological Station, Michigan, USA - KBS K5-50-1 metaG | ecosystem: Host-associated > Plants > Roots >...
CGCCCCCGATGGGAAGACGGTCACCCACCTTCAGCCTCAGGAGCTCGGCCGGCCGATCAAGCGCCAGACTGCGGACGAGCTCATGCACATGATGGAGCTCGTGGTCACCGGCGGGACCGGAACCGCCGCCGCCATCCCTGGAGTCAGAGTTGCCGGCAAGACCGGGACGGCCGAGGTCGGTCGCGGCAACATCCACACGACCTGGTTCGCTGCTTTCGCGCCCGCTGCCGCCCCGCGCGTGGCGATCGCGGTGGTCGTCGAGCACCAGCTGAACGGCTTCGGCGGCACGATCTCGGCTCCGATCGCGAAGCAAGTGATGGAGGCGCTACTCCGTTAGGGGCGAATCCCTACTCTGGTAAAGCCTCATGGCCGTTTCCGACACCCTGATCAACACGCTCTTCGACGGGCGGTACCGCATCCTGCGCAAGCTGGGCACGGGCGGCATGGCGAACGTGTACCTCGCCGAGGACGAGGTGCTCGGCCGGCGCGTCGCGATCAAGATCCTCAACGACCGGCACGCAGGCGACGATCAGTTCGTCGAGCGCTTCCGCCGCGAGGCGAAGAACGCGGCAAGCCTCTCGCACCCCAACATCGTCTCGATCTACGACCGCGGCGAGGCGGAGGGCACCTATTACATCGCCATGGAGTACCTCGACGGGCGCTCGCTGAAGGAGCTCATCGTCGCGCGTGGTCCCGCCCCGATTCATCTGGCGGTCGACTATGCGCGGCAGATCCTGGCAGCGATCAGGTTCGCGCATCGCCACGGCATCGTGCACCGCGACATCAAGCCGCACAACGTGCTCGTCGACGGCGAGGGGCGACTCAAGGTGACGGACTTCGGCATCGCGCGTGCGGGCGTCAGCCAGATGACAGAGGCGGGATCGATCATCGGCACTGCGCAGTACCTGTCGCCGGAACAGGCGAAGGGCGCGCCCGTCGACCAGACGTCCGATCTCTACTCGGTCGGCGTCGTCCTCTACGAGCTTCTCACCGGTGTCGTCCCCTTCAGCGGTGACACGCCGGTGGAGATCGCGATGAAGCATCTGTCGACCGTGCCGGAGCCGCCGTCGGCGAAACGTGCCGACGTTCCCCGGGATCTGGACCTCGTCGTGATGCGCGCCCTCGCCAAAGACCCGTCGGAGCGTTACCAGAGTGCGGAGGAGATGGACGCCGACCTTAGGCGCATCAACCGCGGCGCCGCGATCTCACCCGTGACCGAGGAGGCGGCGACGGCGATCATCTCGCGCCCGCCGCCGGTCCCGACGATCACCGATATCACCTCGCGCGCGCCGCGACCGCCGGTCCCGCAGGCTCCGGCCGCCGCCTACTACGACTACGACGAGCCCCGGAGGCGCGCACTTTGGCCGTGGCTCGTCGCGCTCGTCTTCGTGTCGGCCGCACTCGTCGGCGGCTACTTCCTCTATTCCCAGATCCAGGATCAGCTCAGCGGTTCGAAGACGGTCGCCGTCGGGAACTATCTGGGTCTCCGTGAGATCGCGGCGGACGAGAAGATCCGCGCACTCGGTTTGCGGCCCAACCCGGTCCGCCAGCCGAACGCCGATCCCCGGTTTCCCGAGACGTACGTCTTCCAGCAGACGCCGCAGCCGGGAGACAAGACGCCCAAGAACAACTTCGTCACGATCTACGTCTCGCTCGGCCCGCCCAAGACAGACGTTCCAAGCGTTGTCGGCGAGCCGCTGGACAAGGCTCTGTCCGACCTCCAGGACGCGAAGCTGAAGGGCAAGGTCACTCAGATCGAGTCGGACAAGCCTCAGGGGCAGGTGATCTCGCAGTCGCCGACTGCAGGCGCGTCGGTGAAGCAGGGATCACAGGTCAAGCTTCAAGTCTCGAAGGGGCCGAAACCCGTCGCGGTGCCGAACGTCATCGGTGGGACCTTCGACTCTGCGAACTCGACGCTGCTCGCGATCGGCTTCGGGGTCTTGCGCAAGGACGTGAAGTCGGACTCGCCGAAGGACACGGTCGTCAACACGACCCCTGGCCCCGGGACGCTGCAGCCGCCCGGTTCGACGATCACGGTCATGGTGTCGAAGGGACCGACCACCTCCGTCGTTCCCGACGTGACGACGTTGTCACAGAGCGACGCGCAGGCGACGCTGAAGGCTTCGGGCTTCCAAGTGAAGATCGTCAGCCAGCCGGTCACCGACCAGAGCCAGGACGGGATCGTGCAGACACAGAATCCTGCCGGCGGGACGCAGCAGCCGCCGGGGACGACGGTGACGATCGCCGTCGGGAAGTTCGCCACGTCGCCCACCCCGCCGTGAGCGTCGCTCGCCGTCGGCTCGCTCCCGCGGGGAACTCACAGGTTCGGTCTGGGGGAACCTCCTGGTTCCCCCAGACCCCCTCCACCGGTCCGCTTCGCGGACGAGACGCTGCGCGTCTTCCCCCACGAGCCCCCTTCTTTCCGGTACGCCTCGAGCCACGCGCCGCTGAGATCGCCGCGCAGCCCGAGGAGCGCAGCCGGGGGAACCTCCCGGTTCCCCCCGAAGCCCCCTCCCCCGCTCATGGGCCACAGGTCGGCCCATGAGCCGCCTCTCTCAGTGAACCGCCTCAAGATCGCGATTCTCGCCGGCGGGCGGTCGTCCGAGCACGACATCTCGCTCGCGTCTGCGCGCTCCGTGCTCGAATCGCTCGACCCGGCGGACTACGACGTCGTCACCGTCGCGATCGGCCGGGACGGGCGCTGGGAGCTTGGCTCGGGTGACGGCTCCGTGGCGGAGTCGCTACCGGTGCCGGCGGCCAACGCGCCTGCCACTCTGGGTGCGGTCGATGTCGTCCTGCCCATCCTGCACGGACCGTTCGGCGAGGACGGGACGGTGCAGGGGCTGCTCGAGCTCGCCGGCGTCCCGTATGTCGGGGCCGGGGTGGCCGCCTCCGCGCTCTGCATGGACAAGGATCTCTTCAAGAAAGTGCTCCGAGACAGCGGCCTTGCCGTTGCCCGACACATCGCCTTGCGAGCAGGCGACGCGGTCCAGAATCCCTTCGGCTTTCCCTGCTTCGTCAAGCCGGCGCGCCTCGGTTCGTCGGTCGGGATCACGAAGGCGCACGACGAGGCGGAGCTCGTAGCGGCCGTCGACCTGGCCTTCCGGCACGACGACAAGGTGCTCGTGGAGGAGTTCCTGGACGGAATCGAGGTCGAGGTCGGCGTGCTCGGCAACCTCGAGCCCATTGCCTCCGTTCCGGGTCAGATCGTTCCGCTCGGGCACGAGTGGTACGACTACGCATCGAAGTACGACGAGGGCGGGATGGAGCTCGTGATCCCGCCCGACTTGCCCGACGACGTCCTGGAAGGCGTGCAGCGCGCCGCGGTCGAGGCCTTTCGCGTCACCGAATGCGAGGGCATGGCGCGGGTGGATTGCTTCGTCCTGGGCGGCAATCGCGTCGTCGTGAACGAGCTCAACACGATTCCCGGCTTCACCTCGACGAGCGTGTACGCCAAGCTCTTCGCTGCGTCAGGGATTCCCTACGGGGAACTGTTGCGGCGCCTGATCGACCTCGCGGTCGAACGGCACGAACGTCGCTCGAACCTCGTCTACTGAGCCTTGCCGAATGCCCGCACCTCGTTCACGTGGGCGAAGTGGGCACCAGGACCGAGCTTCGTGATCCAGACGACGTAGAAGCGCTTCGGGGCAGGCTCGTCGATCGCGAACCGCGTCGTCCGGCCGACCACGAGCGTGTGCGACACCTTCTTCGGCTGACCGCCCTGGATGTTGGTCGCGCGGATCTCTGCGGTGAAGCCCGGCGTGTCGGTGACCACGGTGATGCGGGACAGCTGGACCGCCCCGCGCGCGTCGAGCACGAGCCCCACGCCTGGCTTCAGCCCTTCGAGCCCCTGGTTGTAGCTCTGGGTCTCCCAGAAGGTCTGGACGTTCCCGTCGGTCGACTTGTACGCGACGCTGTCGTGCTCGGTGCCGTCGCCATACGGGTCGTAGGCGCCGACGCCCGCGATCGTGATCGGCGCGCCGACGGCGACCCTCTGCTTGCCGCCGCGCAACGTGAGCAGTCCGACGACGACGGCGCCGATCGCGAGCGCGCCGAGCAGGCCGATGAGGAGAGGGACGCGTGACACCGCTTTGTGCGGCCCTGTCTGTTGTCGGAGCCTTTGCGCGGCGGGAACGACCATCGTGACGGCGCCGTCCTCGCCGCGGTCGAGCTCGGCGAGATTCGCCTCGATCTCGTCGGCGAAGGCGTCCATCGTGGGGAATCGTTGCTCCGGGTCTTTCTCCAGTGCGCGATCGATCATCTCGGCGACTCGCAGCGGCACGTCGCCTCGGGCGTCGAGAACGCTCGGTGACGGCTCCTGGATGTGTTTCATCGCAACGGCGACGAAGTTCTCTCCGGGGAACGGCACCTCCCCGGTGAGCATCTCGTACAACACGATGCCGAGCGAGTAGACGTCCGTTTGCGCGCCGACGGGCCGGCCGTTCGCCTGTTCGGGGGCGATGTAGTTCGACGTGCCCAGGACCGTCCCGGTCTGGGTCATGCTGTGCTCGACGTCGAGCGAGCGCGCAATCCCGAAGTCCGTCACTTTGGCGCCGCCGTCTCCGTTCAGCAGGACGTTCTGGGGTTTGACATCACGGTGAACGAGTCCATGCCCGTGCGCGAACGAAAGCGCACGGGCTATCTCGAGCCCGACCCCGAGCGTCGTGCGGACGTCGAGTCTGCCCTTGCGGACGACGAGCTCCTTGAGATTTTCCCCGTCGACGTACTCGAAGACGATGTATTGCCGCCCGCCTTCTTCGCCGCGGTCGATCACAGTCACGATGTTCGGATGCTGGAGCTGCGCGACGGAGCGCGCCTCTCGCTTGAACCGCTCGACGAAGTCCTCGTCTTCGCTGTACTGCTGATGGAGAACCTTCAGTACGACGTTGCGTTCGAGGAGCGAATCCCGCGCCTTGTAGACGGTCGACATCCCGCCGTGGCCGACGACCTCCGCCAGCTCGTATCGCCCTGCGATCGTCTCACCGACTACCACGCTCGAAAGCTACCCGCCCGTCCTCCGCCTTACCCCTTTGATCAGCGAGCGCGGGCCCTCCTGAGGCGCGTCCCGACCCACAAGCCTCCGCACCAGAGCCCGTACAGAAGGGCCACGAGTGCGGCCAGAAACCAGATCGGAACGAGGTGGCGGCCCTGACTGTCCTGGGCTCGCCCCTGGACAAGCGCTATCGCCCAGGTACAGGCGAGAATGCCGCCGAGTGCGATGACGATCCGCGGCCTGCCGACACCCGTCGCGCCGACGACGAGCGGCAGCGCGAATGCGAGCACGGAGATGAGATAGCCGGCCACTGCTCGGGTATCGGCTGGATCCGCCGCGGACGTGAACTTCCGCGTGCCTGGGTTTCTAGCCCAGGGCCGAGCCGAGCGCGTCTTCCCAGACGCCGAGCGCCTCGTCGAGCTCGCTCTCCGAGATCACGAGCGGGACGAGCACGCGAATGCAGTTCGAGTAGATCCCTGACTTGAGCAGCAGGAGCCCACGCTCCGAGGCGGCGCCGACGACCGCCGAGGCGAGCTCCGGGGCCGGGTCCTTCGTGACGCGATCGTGGACGAGCTCGATGGCGAGCATCGCTCCGAGCCCCCGCACGTCGCCGATGACAGCCCAGCGCTGCTGCCAGGCCTGCATCCTCCCGCGGATGGTCTCGCCGATCTGGCCAGCGCGCTCGACGAGGCTCTCGTCGTCGAACACATCCAGCACGGCGAGTGCGGCTGCCTGCGCGAGCGGATTCCCGACGTACGTGCCGCCGATCGCGGAGTCGCCCGGCGCGTCCATGATCTCCGCCTTCCCAATCACGGCCGAGAGCGGCAGCCCCGCTGCGATCGACTTCGCAATCGTCATCAGGTCGGGCTCGACGTCGTAATGTTGGATGCCCCACATCCTTCCGGTTCGCCCGTAGCCCGTCTGCACCTCGTCGACGACGAGCACGATCCCGTTGTCGTCGCAGATGCGGCGTACGCCCTCGAGGAACTCCGGCGGCGCGACGACGAAACCGCCTTCGCCCTGGACGGGCTCGATGACGATTGCGGCGACCGTGTCCGCAGCGACGGTGGTCACGAACGCTCGCTCGAGTGCCGCAAGCGCAACTGTCGCGCTCGGACCTCGGTAGTCCTGCGCGAACGGGAGTCGGTACACCTCCGGCGCGAACGGGCCGAGCCCTTCCTTGTACGGATGCGTCTTGGACGTGAGCGTCAGGGACAGCAGCGTGCGACCGTGGAAGCCTCCTTCGAAGCCGATCACGGCCGGCCGCTTCGTGTACGCGCGCGCGAACTTCACCGCGTTCTCGATTGCCTCCGTGCCGGCATTGAAGAACGCGGCCTTCTTAGGGTCGGAGATCGGCACGGTCGCGACGAGGCGCTCTGCGAGCGTCACGTAGGTCTCGTAGGGAACGATCGTGAAGTCGGTGTGCAAGAACTTCGCGGCCTGTTCCTGCACTGCATCGACGACGCGCGGATGGGCGTGGCCGACGTTGAGGCAGCCCACGCCGCCGGTGAAGTCGAGAAAGGTGTTTCCGTCGACATCCGTGAGGGTTGCGCCCTCGCCGCGCGCGATCACGACGGGCAGATAGATCGAAAGCGGATCGGCGACCACGCGCTCTTTCCGGTCGAGGATTTCCTTGGACCGGGGGCCCGGGATCGCCGTTCTGAGCTCGATCGTCTTCGTCGCCGCCATGCGCCTGACGATAGCGCAGTCGGCGGCCGCCCTGCATACCTGTATAGGGGACTTGCAGGCTTAGCGAAAAGCCGGCGTGGACAGCGCCTTGACCGTGTAGACGCCCTCCGCGTTCCACAGCATGAAGCCCTTCGAGTGCTCGAGCCGGGCGGCCTGGATCTGGTCTTGAACGTCCGTGAGCGTGTAGGTGCGGCGCAGGGAGAAGTCCTGGAGCCACGGGATCAGCTTGGTCGTCTGGCCTCGCACCGCCGTCCGGAAATCGCGGAGCGAGTAGGCCACCGTCGTGCCCGGTCGAGACTCCGGATCGATGATGTTGTACTCGCCCGAGACGTAGTGGGAGGGATAGACCATTGGATAGATCGCATCCACGTAGCGCGCGATCCGGCGGGGAAACTGGCCGATGCCGAGGTTCCTCGTCGCAGAGAGTCCGAAGACGTCCACCGAGATGCGCACTCCGAGCGGCCTGAGGCGTTCCCGGGCGTACTTGGCGAACATCGGGATCGTCCAGCCCATCGGCTGCGCATGCTTCCCCGGATAGCGGATCTGCGCGATGTCGCCGTCGCTGGGGAACCGGACGTAGTCGAACTGGATCTCGTCGAAGCCGAGCTTGGCCGCCTGCTCGGCGATGTCGACGTTGTACTTCCACACACGGCGGTCGTAGGGGTTCGTCCAGCCGACTCCCGTGCTGTTGAGCCAGCGCGAGCCGTCGGAGCGGCGGATCGCGAGCTGGGGCGCTCCTGCCGCCAGCGCCGGATCCTCGAACGTGACCACCCGGCCGACGAGATAGAGGCCGGCGGCGTGGATCTTGGCGACCGTTCGCTGGGCGTTGTAGTAGCGCTTGGCCGAGCCGATCCGCCTGGCGAGCGGGACGTTGACGGGAAAGCCGACCTCGCCCTTCTCGTCCTTGACGTCGAGCTCGAGCGTGTTGAGGCCCGCCGACTTCATCGCGAGGTACTCGTCGAGCTTTCCGGGCAGGCCGGCGAGCGCCATCGTGATGTGGACTCCTCGCACCTCGGCGGGCAACGGCCGAGGCTGCAGGAGCTGGGGCTTCGAGACCTGATCCTCGCGCGCCGCTGCGCGCACCGTCTTGTGTCCGCGCACCTGGAGGGCGAGCACGGCTCCGACGACTCCGGCTGCAACCAGTGCCAGCAGCGCGAGGACGGCGATCAGCCGCTGCTTGTGCCGTCGCTGTCGCGCCTCGGCACGCCGCAGCTTGTAACGCGAATTCGGATCGACAGGCTGGAGGACGTACCTCGTGGGCAAGGTGTGGAAAACTAACAGAGGGTGGGCGGCCCGTAGAATCGCCCCCCGATGGTCCTTTCAGACCGCACGATCGCCAGATACCTGGAGGAAGGCCGGATCGAGATCGATCCGTACGACGAGTCGCTGCTCCAGCCGTCGAGCGTGGACGTGAGGGTCGACCGTTTCTTCCGGGTTTTCCACAACAACCGCTATCCCTACATCGACGTCCGCGAGGAGCAGGAGGACCTCACGGAGCTCGTGGAGGTGGACGACGGCACGCCGTTCGTGCTCCACCCCGGCGAGTTCGTGCTCGGCTCGACGCTCGAGCGCATCCGCCTCCCTCACGACCTGGTCGCCCGGCTCGAGGGAAAAAGTTCGCTCGGCCGGCTCGGCCTGCTGATCCACTCCACCGCAGGCTTCATCGACCCGGGCTGGGACGGCCATGTGACGCTCGAGCTCTCGAACGTCGCGAACCTCCCGGTGACGATCTACCCCGAGATGAAGATCGGCCAGATCTCGTTCGTTCAGCTCACCGAGCCCGCCGCGACGCCGTACGGGACCGGCGACATCGGCTCGAAGTACCAGGGCCAGCGCGGGCCTACTCCCTCCAAGTACTGGCAAAACTTCCAAAAGGAACCCACCGGTTGATCCTGGTCACGGGGGGCACGGGCTTCGTCGGAGGTCACGTCGTCCACGAGCTGCGGGGCCGCAACCTTCCCGTCCGCTGCCTCGTTCGTGATCTGCGCCGGGGGGCCAGGCTGGCTGCGTGGGGGTGCGAGCTGGTCGAAGGGGATGTCACCGACGCCGAGAGCCTGAGCCGCGCGGTCGCGGGCGCCGAAGTCGTCGTTCAGCTCGTCGCGATCCGGCAGGGCAAGCGCGAACAGTTCCGCCGGGTCATGGTCGAAGGAACTCGCGACCTCCTCGCCGCTGCACGTGACGGCGGCGTTCGGCGCTTCGTGCACATGAGCGCGCTCGGGACGAGCGAGGAGACGAAAGACGTCGTGCCGTACTACGGGGCGAAGTGGGAGACCGAGCAGCAGGTACAGGGCTCGACCCTCCCGTACGTGATCTTCCGGCCGAGCTTCGTGTTCGGCCCGGACGGCGGGATCCTGCCGACGTTCGTCAAGCTCGCAAAGCTGACACCGGTCACTCCGATCATCGGCGGCGGCCGTCAGCGCATCCAGCCGATCTGGGCCGATGACGTGGCGAAGTACTTCGCGGCTGCGGTCGAGCGAGACGACGTCGCCGGTCGCATCTTCGAGCTCGGGGGCCCGGACGTCGTCAGCTGGAACGAGTTCTGGGAGCGCCTCAAGCGCGTTCGCGGCATCCGCCGGCCGAGCCTCCACATCCCCGTGGGCCTGATGCGGATCAATGCGCTCCTCACCGAGCGGCTCCCGGGCAACATTCCGCTCACCCGGGATCTTCTGCGGATGCTCGAGCTCGGCGACAACGTCGCTTCCGACGACGGTGCAGTGAGGACGTTCCAACTGCCGCTGCTCTCCCTGGACGACCAGCTCAGGCGCGCCGCCTGATCCCATCAGGGTTGGAGGGGTCGAGATTGGGAGGGCGAACGTGAGGGATGTTCCCAGGGAAAGGAGAACCGTGAACGTGAACTTCGGACTCAGGAGTCTGCTGCTGATCGCGGCGACGCTCCTGTTCCTGTTCGCCGTCTTCAGCGACACCAACCAGGGTGACCTGGTGTCGTGGGGGCTGGCGGTGTTCGCCTTCTCATTCGTGATCGGCGATCTCGGTTGGGACCGCCGCTACGGCAGCAGCACTCAGAGATAACGCCGGAAAAGAAAGGGGGCCGCGCAAAGACGGCCCCCTGTTCCGGTTACCAGCGGTGGATTAGTAGAGGCGCTTTCCTGCCTCGACCCGCGGTCATAGTGGGCGCGAGGCGGCGCGTAACGCGTCGTCCCCCACGCTGGCTAGGCGATTCCCCGTAGGTCCCGGGGACGCACCTCTACCCGCTGGTACCTCCACTGCCCGAACTAGAAATCTCCACTCTCGGACCACCTCCTTTCCGCGGTTAGCCGCCAGAATATCAGTCGTCCGAGAGGTCGCCCTCGAGGATGACCGAGAGCTCGAGCCCGCGGTCGAGCGGCACGGTCACCGATTCCAGGGTGGGGTCCGTCTGCCGGGCGGTCACATAGGCGCCGAGCGTCTCTGCGTGGGAGATCACGTTGTCGGCGATGACCACCGCGCCGGGCTCGAGCTTCTTCCGCGAGAGGTGGAAGAGCCGCTCGTAGTCGTTCTTCTCCGCGTCCAGGAAGACGATGTCGAAGACGTCGTCGATTCCCGGGATCGTCTCGGCCGCGTCTCCTTCGATCAGATCGACCCAGTCGTCCAGCCCCGCCTCCGAGAGGTTGGCACGCCAGGCGCCAGCCTTCACGGGATCGCTCTCGAGCGAGGTCAGGTGACCGCCGAAGTGACGCACCCCGGCCGCCAGCCACAGGCTCGAGTAGCCGCGGGAGGCGCCGACCTCGAGCACCCCGCAGTCCCACTGCGGTGCCACGAAGCCGAAGAGAAACTGGCCGGTCGCGCGCGTGACGGCGCGCGAGCGCTCGGCCGCGGCGAGGCCGCGTCCACGCTCGTCGGCGTCTTCGCGTTCGAGTCGCTGGAGCACGGCGCGCACGCGGTCGTCGAGCATCGCCGGACCTTAGAACGTGGCGTCGATCTCCCGCTGAACCTCGGCTCGGACGAAGCAGCTCGCGATGTGGTCGTTTACGACTCCGCATGCCTGCATGGCCGCGTAGACCGTCGTCGGTCCGACGAAGCGAAAACCGGCGCGTTTCAGCTCCTTGGACAGGGCGTTCGACTCGGGTGTGGTAGCGGGTAGGTCCCGCAGGCTCCTCGGGGCGCTCCGGCGTTTCGTCGACCGGTGGGACCAGACGAGCTCCTCGAGCGGCGTTCCTGCTGAACGGAGCGCGAGCGTCCCTCGCGCATTCGCGATCGCAGCCTCGATCTTGCCGCGGTGCCTGACGATGCCTGCGTCTCGAAGCAACCGTTCGACGTCTCGCTTGCCGAAGCGCGCGACGCGCTCGGGATCGAAGCCGGCGAATGCGGCCCTGAAGTTCTCGCGCTTCCGCAGGATCGTGAGCCAGGAGAGGCCGGACTGGAATCCTTCGAGGCAGAGACGCTCCAGCAGCGCGCGCTCGTCGAGGACCGGACGTCCCCACTCCTCGTCGTGGTAGGCGTTGTAGGCGGGGTCGTTCGTCGTCCAGCAGCGCGTCGGCTCGTGCTCAGACAAGTCGCACCTTGATCATCCCGTCGTCGACGCGGACGGGGAACGTCCGCACCGACTCGACTGCCGGGAGTGTCAGCGCGCGGCCGGTACGGATGTCGATGTTCGCGCCGTGGCGAGGGCAGATCGCCACGCCGTCGTCGCACTCGAAGTCGCCCTCGCAGAGCGGCCCGTCGTCGTGCGAGCAGCGGTCCTCGAGCGCGAAGAACTCGCCGTTCAGGTTGTAGACGCCGACTGCGATCGCACCGGCGTAGACGATCTTGACGGAGCAAGGCGGCAGCTCCTCGACCGGGCAGACGTCGAGCTCTGCCACTCGCTACTTGAGGTCGAGGTCGCCGGCCGCGCCCGCCCACTCCTCGGGCAACGGCGTTCCCTTGGCCTTGTGCAGCGCCAGCTTCAGTGTCGAGAGGCCGAGCAGCGCGCACTTGAGCCGCACCGGAGTCAGCGGGATGCCGATCTCGTCGAGCAGCTCGTCGCGGGGCAGCGAGGCGACCTCGCTGGCGCTGCGGCCCTGCACCATCTCCGTGAGCATCGACGTCGCCGCCTGCGAGATTGCGCAACCGCGGCCGGAGAACTTCACCTCGTCGATCGTGTCGCCGTCCTCGCCGAACGCGACGAAGATCGACACCTCGTCGCCGCACAGGGGGTTTTGCCCCTCTGCGTGCGCGTCGGCGTCCGCGAGCTCCCCGTGTCCGCGCGGGTTCTTGTAGTGATCGAGGATCACTTCCCTGTACATCTGGTCGAATTCACTCATCGTTCACCGAGCGTAGCGAAGGTCTTTCCCCCTACCCGTGAAGAGTGCGCAGCACTTGTCACGGACCGAGAAGCTTATGGGCCTTGCGGAGGCCTGTGACGAGCCGGTCGATCTCGTCCGGGATGGTGTAGAGGTAGAAGCTTGCGCGGTTGGTCGCGGCGACGCCGAGCTTGGTCATCAGCGGCTGGCAGCAGTGGTGGCCGGCACGGATCGCGACGCCGTCCATGTCGAGGACCTGCGCCACGTCGTGGGGGTGGATTCCTTCGATGTTGAACGAGATGATTCCCGCGCGCCGCTCCGGGGACGGGCCGTAGCCGATGAAACCTGGCACGTCGGCGAGGCGGTCGAGCGCGTAGACGAGCAACTCACGTTCGTGCTCCTCGATCGCCGCGATGCCGACCTCGGTGACGTAGTCGACGGCGGCGCCGAAGCCGACGGCTTCGGCGATCGGCTGTGTTCCGGCCTCGAACTTGTACGGGAGCTGCCCCCAGGTCGTCGCTTCGAGCGTGACCGACCGGATCATGTGCCCGCCGAGGTTGAACGGCGCCATCGCCTCGAGCAGGCTCGCGCGGCCCCAGAGCGCGCCGACGCTGGTCGGGCCGCACATCTTGTGGGACGAGAACGCTAGGAAGTCGCAGTCGAGCTGCTGGACGTCGATCGCGTGGTGCGGGGCGGCCTGCGCTGCGTCGACGACCATGATCGCGCCCTGCTCGTGAGCCCAAGCCGCGAGCCGCTCGACCGGGTTGATCGTTCCGAGCGCATTCGAGACGAGGTTGTTCGCGACGACCTTGACGTTGCCCAGCCGAGTGATCTCGTCGAGTGCGTCGAGGCGGAGCTCGCCGTGCTCGTCCAACGGGATCGCAGTGAAGGTTGCGCCGTTGCGCTTGGCGATGTACTGCCAGGGGACGAAGTTCGAGTGGTGCTCGAGCTCCGTGACGACCACGACGTCCCCCGGGCCGAGGTTGTCGAGGCCCCACGCGTAGGCGACGAGATTGATGCTCTCCGTCGCGCCGCGCGTGAAGATCACCTCGCGCGACTCGGGCGCGTTCACGAGCTGGGCGACCTTTTCGCGTGCACCCTCGTATTCCGCCGTCGCAAGCTCGGAGAGCGTGTAGACGCCGCGATGCACGTTGGCGTAGGACGTTTCGTAGAACGTGCGCAGCTTGTCGAGCACCTGGCGCGGCTTGTGCGAGCTCACCGCGGAGTCGAGGTATGCGAGGGGCTTGCCCCGGATCTGCTGCTCGAAGATCGGGAAGTCGGCGCGGAGCTTGCCCGCGTCCAGCTTCGTCTGGGCGGTTATGGCCACGAGGCCATCGTACCGGCCACCTTCTAGCGCAAGCGGACCTCGGCCCGGCCGCCGACGGCTTTTGTCAGCGTGACTCTGAACGAGCCTGGAATGCGGTACGACTCCCCCAGCGCGAGCCACGGTCGTCTCGCCTTGGTGGGCTTGGTGATGAGGACCGCCGATTCCGCGAAGGGCGACGGGACGACGGAGTTGTCGACGAACCGGAAGAGCAGTCCGCGGAAGGGCCGTGAACGGTATTCGATCCACCAGGCGCCGGCCTCGGTGTCGACGATCAGCGCTTGCGCGAGCTTGGACAGGGATGTTGGCGTCGCGAGCACGTAACGCTTCGCGGTCGTCACGTGCGGCTGAGGGCGGACCCAGCCGAGCGTCACCTTCTCGTAGGTGCTGAAGTCGAGCTCACCGTTCCCCATCGGGCTGAAGGGATCGCCCGTTTCGTCCAGGGCGCACAGGCCTGCTGCTGTGATGCAGTCGGACGCCTGCGCGTGGCCGAGGCCGAAGGCGTGTCCGAGCTCGTGCACGAGGAGCTGGAGATTCGGCTGCCGAGTCAGCATCACCTCGTGCCCCCAGGTCACGCCGTGGAAACCGCAGTGACTGTCGGCGATCGTGTAGATCACGTCGTCGTAGCGCGATGCGTCGAAGCCGGCCTGGTCGGCGGCCACCCTGGCCGGTGCGACGACGTTCTCGAGGCTCCGGTTCGTCCCGCCCCCGCAGCCGGGATTCCCGTCGAAGGCGGGGAGCCACGGCGTCACGTCGACTCGGAGTCGAACCTGGCCGAACGACGCGGTCGAGAAGAAGTCGCGGGCCAGGGCCGCCGTTTGCTCCACGTCGCCGACGGTGTACGGCTTGGGCCCCGAGGTGGCGAGCACGACTAGCACACGTTCGTCGCCCTTCACGACGGCGCCGGCCGACTGGACGATCAACGTCGCGAGCAGGACTGCCACCGCGAGGAGCGGCGCCCGAGGCACGGCTCGAGTATGCGCCTTCGAGTGCCCGGGCGAAAGGCTCTTAGGGGATTCTTACTCGGCTCTAGCCCTGGGGGATCCGAGCCTCGAGCGCTGCGGCGAGCGACTCGCGAACGGCCTCGAACTCGATGCGGTCCAGGATGTCCTGGAAGAACCCGCGCACGATGAGCCGTTCGGCGTCGCCGCGCGAGAGCCCGCGGGCCATGGCGTAGAAGAGCTCTTCGCGGTCGACCCGGCTGACGGTCGCGCCATGGGTGCAGCGGACGTCGTTGGCGAGGATCTCCAGGCCCGGGATCGGGACCGCGTGCGTCGTCGGCGACAGCATGAGATTGCGGTTCTCCTGGTAAGCGTTCGTCTTCTGCGCGTCCTTCTCGACGCGGATCATCCCGCGCCACACTGCGGTGGACGTGTCGCGCAGCGCGCCCTTGAAGGCAAAGTCGGAGGTCGTGTTCGGAGCGATGTGCTCCTGGAACGTGTCGTAGTCGAGATGCTGGTCGCCGTCGGTGAAGTACGCGCCGGTGACCCGCGACGTCGCGCCTTCGCCCGCGAGGTCGTTCTGGATCCGGACCTTGCCCTTCTTGGAACCGAAGCCGCCCGCGATCCAGTCGAGCTCGGCGTCGCGGCCGACCCGAGCATGATGGGTGGCGAAGTGCCAGGTCTCTTGCGAGAGGTTCTGGATCGACACGAACTCGAACTTCGATCCCTGCTCGAGGAAGAACTCCTGGGCGGTGTTCGTGTACGAGCGCAGGTCGGCAGCAGTCGAGGCGACCTCCTCGACGAGCGTGAAACGCGCGTCCTCTTCGGCGACGACGAGCAGCCGCCAGAAGAGGGAGCCGTCCTCGCTCGAGTTGGTGAC
>Ga0070706_100003661_pt1 | contig 15044 bp, 17 predicted proteins | sample KBSK5501metaG_FD_65476 | JGI IMG/M metagenome (GOLD analysis project Ga0070706, IMG submission 65476) | Corn, switchgrass and miscanthus rhizosphere microbial communities from Kellogg Biological Station, Michigan, USA - KBS K5-50-1 metaG | ecosystem: Host-associated > Plants > Roots >...
TCAGGATCAAGACTGGTGATCACAATCGGAATCCGCCGTGACAGCCTGGTACTACGCCTGGCATTCTTTAAACGCTCGAGTACCGTCCCTTCGCTTGGATCCACCTTCTACTCAGCCTCTGGAGCTCATACTAAAGACTGCTGAAGAGATAGGGCATTTTCGGCGCGCACATTTACGAAAGTGGAACAAGCGAAAGCCGCGTGTAGTAGATATCGGCTCCAGGATCGCGTGCCTTCGCTTCGGTGCTATAGCGTATCAAACCGCGGGCGCCGCCAGGCTTTAGGCATAGCAGTCCTCCCCTTCACTGAGCGCAAGGCTGCCCAGCTTTTCTCAGCGTCCTCCGCGATCTTCTCAGCGACCTCTGCGGTTAAAAGCTTTTTAGAAAAGGTCGCAACCTAGAATAGCCTCCCGAGTCCTCAGTTTCCGTGGATAATCATTGCGTGGCCCAGCTCGAAAACTTTCGCCTCAAGGTTTTTCGCACCGTCGCCGAGCATCTCAATTTTCGCAAAGCCGCGGAACATCTTTTCCTCACCCAGCCCGCCATCACGCTTCAAATCAAAGCTCTCGAAGACGATCTCGGTGTTCGCCTTTTCGATCGCACCGCCAATCGCGTCTCCCTCACTCCACAAGGGTCTCTCCTGCTCGGCTACGCTAAAAAGATAGCGACACTCGTTGCCGAGGCCGAACAGCAACTTGGTGCCGATGGTGGCCAGGTCTCCGGACGGTTGTCCCTCGGCGTTTCCACGACCATCGCACAGTACGTTCTCCCGCGCTTGCTGGGCGCCTTCCTCGACGAGCACCCGCGCGTCCAGTTTTCGCTGCAAAGCGGCAACACCGGCGAGATCGTACAACTGCTCCTCGACGACAAGCTGTCCGTCGGCCTCATCGAAGGCCCAGCCCGCGACCGCGGAATTCGCGCCGAGCCCTTTATGCAGGACGAGTTGGTCCTGATCACCCCTCCAGCCTTCGGCTCCGATCGCATCTCCCGCGATCAACTCCTGGCCTCGAATCTCCTTATGCGCGAACACGGCTCCGGCTCGCGACGCGTCGTCGAGATCGCCCTCGAGAAGGCTGGCTTCAAGCTCAAATCTTTCCTGCACGTGATGGACCTCGATTCCACCGAAGCCATCAAGTCCGCGGTCGAGGCCGGACTCGGCATCGGCTTCGTTTCGCGCTGGGCCATCTCCAAGGAACTGGAACTGAGCGCGCTTAAGGTTGTGGAAGTTCCAGGTCTCAGAATCGCGCGCCATTTTTCCCTCATTTCGCGCACCGGTCCGGAACCGCAAGGTCCAGCGGGCGCCTTCCGATCCTTCGCCCTCGACCGTGCCCAGCTTCTCGCGAACACCTCACGAAAGCCGCGCCGTTCGGGCACTCCGAGCCGATAAGCACAACTAATCGCCAATCAAAACTACTGCTTGGACGCTCTTCCCTCTTCCAAGGCACACTCTTCCCGTGAGCAGGAACATCTTTTTTCTGGCAGTGATCGTGGCGGCCACAGGCCTAATCTCCCCGCCCATCGCGCTCTTGGGCGGTCTCATTTACGGATTCACCTTCACCCACCCGTTTCACGTCGAAAGCAAGCGCCTGGCGAAGTTTCTTCTGCAAGCTTCCGTCGTTGCCCTCGGCTTCGGCATGAACCTGCATGAAATTCTTCACGCCGGACGCTCTGGCTTTCTCTACACCGCCGCCAGCATCATCACAGCGATGCTCCTTGGTCTGGGCTTCGGATTTCTGCTCCAGGTCGGAAAGATACCCGCATTCCTGATCAGCGCCGGCACCGCGATTTGCGGAGGCAGCGCCATCGCCGCCGTCGGCCCCATCGCCGACGCCAGCGAAGAAGAGATGGCCGTATCTCTCGGGACGGTTTTCATCCTCAACTCGATTGCGCTTTTTCTTTTTCCCGTCATCGGATACGCCCTGCACATGACGCAGTCGCAATTCGGCCTCTGGTCCGCGTTAGCCATTCACGACACCAGTTCCGTCGTCGGCGCGACAGCCAAATACGGCGCAACCGCTCTCGCCGTCGGCACGACGATCAAACTGGCCCGCGCACTCTGGATCGTTCCTCTTTCGTTTGTCACAGCCCTCACCTTGAAGTCCAAGGCACGGATCCAGTGGCCGTGGTTTATTCTGCTGTTTTGTCTCGCCGCACTTCTCAATACTCTGTTGCCCGCATTCAACCCGGCATTCGGCGTTCTAAATCACCTGGGCAAGATTGGCCTCACGGTTACCCTGTTCTTGATCGGCACCGGATTAAACCAGGAAACCCTCAAGCAGGTTGGCGTTCGTCCCCTTCTTCAGGGACTTGCTCTCTGGATCATCGTGGGCGCCGGCACGTTGGCGCTCATTTTGTTCAACTGGATTCGTGTGTAAGCATGCGTTTATTTACCAAGAAAACTCTGGTCGACGCGTTATACTCCTTCCGTTTACGTCGCGGCCACTACCCCACGTCACCGTGAAGGGAGGTTCGTACGATGAGACGAAAGTTCTCCATCGCAGCGGTTTTCTTGTGTCTCGCATCCGCAGCCCAGGCACAGCAGAAGGGGACGGATTCTTCGTCGTCAGGAACAGAAGCGAAACCGAAAACAGTGGGAGTGTACTACGCGGCCTTCCGTACCAGCGCGCACATCGCACGCAGTTCCCCTGAAATCTTCCACGGTGTCTCCCAGGATCTACTGGATTACCTGAAGTCCAAAAGTGTGCGCATCGTTGCCGACCCCGAGCGCGGAGTCCTGGAGACGAGCGACCAAATGTCCACGGAGAGCATGATGCGCTTGGCGAAGCTCGCAGGCGCCTCTGGCTTGCTATTGGTCACCGTGGATCGGCCGGCTGCCTCCTGGCTGAAGATCACCGTTCAAAGCTTCGACGAAAGCGGAAAGCAGCTCTGGGAAGAAAGCGCGGACAAGAAATCAGGTTTGAACGGCAAATCGGCTCCGCACGACGTGGGAGAAAAGATCAAGAGCAAGCTTCAAACACATATAGGGAAGGAAGGCTTGCCAGTGGACACTGCTGGCTCGGGAAGCAGTTCCAGTTCCTCGTACCCAGGAAGCAGTACCCAAACCGCAGTACTTGCGAGGAATCTATGAGGATATGGCGTTACATCGCGTTTTTGGCATTGGCCACGGCCACAGCGGACGCGCAATCGGCGCAATCGGCACCCTCGACTCCTACTCCTTCAGAGACGGCGTCCAACACCGAAACTGTGCCGCCATCCTCTGCTTCCCATACGGTTACGCTAAAACAAGGTACTGAGGTGCGCTTGAAGCTCGCACAGAGGCTCAGCGCCAAAACGTCAACGATCAATGCGCCCGTGGAGTTGGTGCTGGATGAAGACTTGAAGGCCGGGGACGTTGTAGTGGCAAACAAAGGCGCGCGCGTACTCGGGCGGGTAACCGAGGGGAAAAAGGATTGCATAAATGGCCCCTGCGGATGGCGAGACAAACGGCAGCCGGGAAAACAAGTCAGCATCCAGCTGGAGTATGCGGTTACGCCTTACGGCAAGATCGAATTACGCGGCGAGGAGCACGCCAAGACCCACCGGAATGCAGGCGCGATCGTTGCTTCGACGGCGGCCTTTGGACTGGCCGGTTTGATTGTTTCGTGGAATACCGCAACCAAAACCGTTTTGGAGGAGAATACTCCGCTGGTAGCGACGGTTGCATCGGACTTCGACCTACCTCTTCCGCCCAGTCCTCACTGAAAGTGAATGCGTTCTAATAAATTGGCGGAATTTCCATGGCACTCCAATCACACGCGGCGCTTGCCGAGATTCGTGACACCCTGCTCGAAACCTACGCCAGCAACGACGCAATGAACCAGCTCATCCTCTCAAATCTCGACACTCGTGCGTGGCGCGCCCAGGCGCCGGGTCAAAAAGGCAGTGGCCGGACCATCGCGGCCATCTTCGCGCACCTCCACAACAACCGTCTTGTGTGGCTGAAGAATTCCGCGCCCCATCTGAAGTGTCCGCCGCCACTCGACCCCGACCGCTGCACCATGAAGCAGGCTGCTGCCGCGCACAGAAGAAGCGCCGTGCAGTGCCTGCGCATGTTGTCGGATGCTCTCTCGGCTGCTCCGAATCGCCGCGTTTCAAAGTTTTCTCGCGGCAGTTGGACGCGCACATGGCCCGCCGGAGGGACCATGTTCGCTTACATGTTCTCGCACGAAGCGCATCATCGTGGTCAGATTTTGATGCTCGCCCACCAGTTCGGTTACCGCCTCCTCCACAAAACTCCCGGCATCTGGCATTGGGAAAAGCTGTGGAAACAAGTCGGCCTTACCACGCGCCCGCGTTGAGTAGACCTCGCCCTCCTGGCTCTTCGTAGCAGCGCCCTCTCGCCGGCGTTGTTCCTTCTTGTCTACCTCCCGAAGATGCTCAAACGTAAAGTTGAAGTTAGAATTGCAAGGTTGAAAGTCACACGACGAGGCTGACGTGCCCATCCCTTCTCACATGCATCAGTCCGGGATTGCTCGCGTCCCTTCGATCCCCTTGCATCAGGAGGGCAGATGTTAGTCCCTGGGATGCACAAAGAAAAACCAACCGAGAGGAGATTGATTATGCCGGAGACCGAACGTTATGACGCCCTCATCATCGGAAGCGGCGAAGCCGGAAAATACATGGCGTGGACAATGGCCAAGGCCGGCCATCGCACCGCAGTCATTGAGCGCAAGCTGGTTGGTGGCTCCTGCCCCAACATTGCTTGCCTGCCCAGCAAGAACATTATTCGCAGCGCCAAGGTGGCATCTTTTGCCAAGCGCGCAGAGGAGTTTGGACTCGAAATCGGATCACCCGTCACCAACATGGCGGGCGTCCAGCGCCGCAAGCGAAAAATGGTTGCCGACCTGATTCAAGTCCATCTCGACCGCTACAAGACCGCGGGCGCAGAACTGGTGATGGGCACCGCCCGCTTCGTGGCTCCCAGAACGGTTGAGGTTTCCCTCAATGCCGGAGGCTCAAGGGTGATTGCAGGCGACCGCGTATTCCTTAATCTCGGAACTCACGCCGCAATGCCCGAGGTCCCCGGACTTGCCGCGGCCCAACCGATGACGCACGTTGAAGCCCTCGACCTGGACCGGCTACCCGAGCATCTCGTCGTCATAGGCGGCGGTTTCGTGGCGCTTGAACTGGCCCAAGCCATGCGGCGTTTCGGCTCTCGAGTCACGGTGATCGAGGTAGGTTTGCAACTCGCCGGCAAAGAGGACGGCGACGTGGCAGCCGCACTTCTCGAGGTATTTCGCGACGAGGGAATTGAAGTATTGCTCGAAACAGAAGTCCTCAAAGTTGAAGGGCGCTCCAGCCAGCAGGTTCGAATCCACATCAAAGCTGCTAATCGTGAGCGAGTTGTGGACGGCACCGACCTCTTGGTGGCCACTGGCCGAAGTCCGAACACGCGCGGCATCGGACTCGATCAGGCGGGAGTTGAGTTGGACGCCCGGTGCTATGTAAAGGTAAACGACCGGCTCGAGACCACCGCTCCCAACGTATGGGCCATGGGCGATTGTGCCGGCAGCCCTCACTTCACCCACGTTGCCTTCGACGATTTTCGTGTTGTGCGCGACAACCTGAACGGAGGTAACCGCACAACCAAAGACCGGCTCATCCCCTTCTGCATATTCACTGATCCGGAACTCGCGCGGGTTGGGTTGAACGAATCTGAGGCCAAGAGCCGTGGCATTGCATATCGTGTGGCCAATATGCCGATGGCGACGGTCCTGCGCACCAGGACTCTATCGGAACCTCGCGGTTTTATGAAGATGCTCATCGACGCGCACAGCGATCGCATTCTAGGATTCACCGTATTCGGCGTCGAGGCGAGCGAACTGATGGCGACCGTTCAAACCGCAATGTTAGGAGACTTGCCCTACACCGCGCTCCGCGACGCTATCTTCACCCATCCCACAGTAGCCGAGGGATTGACCGTGCTCTTGGCAAACGTACCCGCAAAGGAGGCGCGACAGGCTGCTTGAAACCGCGCACCACGTTGTTTTCAACGCGCGCAGTGGATTAGGCTGCTCGTTTCCTAGTGGGCAGCCGCTCTTAGAACCCGGCGTCCTGCATCAAGACACACATGGGCGGAGTTTCCCTGCCTGATTACTTTCGTGATTCCTCCGCCCAAGATTTCACCAACGCTTAACCTGACTTTCATCCGCCCGCAATCGCGCTACGGTATCTCTCTGACATATGCCATTAGACCATCTTGCCCCGGCTGCATCGTCGGCGGACGCGTTGTCCCGCCTCGCGCAAATGCCCGGACTATCAGGCTTAGAAAAACAACTGGTTCCCGTGGAGAAGTTGCGAAATGTTTATCGCCGCGTGCAGCAATCCCCTGACGGCTTTCGGCTGGAGACGTTGCTCTCCGAAATGCGAGTCGAACTGCGCGTCAATTCCACCGAGTCCGCAAGAATTCCTGCCACCGGACCCGTCGTAGTTGTGGCGAATCATCCTTTCGGGGTCCTCGACGGCGCGATTCTCACCGTGCTCCTCACGCGTGTCCGCCATGACGTTAAGGTGGTGACCAATTTCTTGCTCGGCGATGTGCCGGAACTCCAGCAGCACTGCATCTTCATTGATCCATTTGAAACTGACCGCTCCATCGATTCGAATCGCCGGGCCTTGAAAGAATGTTTAACGTGGCTTCAGCGCGGAGGTATGCTGGCGATTTTTCCTGCGGGCGAGGTATCTTACCTGCAAGTTCCCGAGGCGAGGATCGCAGATCCAGTATGGAATGACACGGCTGTGCGGCTGGCGCGCAGAACTGCGGCATCGGTCTTGCCTGTATTTTTCTGCGGCCACAACAGCGTCGGCTTTCAGATTCTCGGAATGCTCCATCCCCGGCTCCGCACCACTCTACTCCTGCAGGAGTTTTTGCAGCAGGAAGGAAAGACTATTGAAGTCCGCGTTGGCAGCGAGATTTCCAGCCATTGCGTTGCCGGCATCAAAGACGATCGTGAAGCTACCGCGTACCTGCGCTGGCGCACTTATCTCCTCGGGCATCGAACCAAGCGCAAGGATTCCTGGACCTCCGTCGTGCGCTCCCGGCTCGCACTCAACGCTCAGCAACCCTTCGCCCCGCCAGTGCCTCCGGAGTTGCTGGCTGAAGAGTTAGCCACTCTCACACCGGACCGTTGCCTCATCGCAAGCGGAGATCTCGCGGTCTACCTGCTCCATGCCCACGAAGCGCCTCATTTGCAGCAGGAATTAGGACGGCTGCGCGAGTTGACTTTCCGCGAAGCCGGTGAGGGCACTGGCAAGCCTTTAGACCTCGACCGTTTTGATCACGATTACTGGCACGTGTTGTTGTGGAACAAAGCCAGGCAGGAGCTGGTTGGAGCCTATCGCGCCGGAAGCACCGCCGAAATTCTCCCTCTCCGTGGCATTGACGGCCTCTACACCAGTACGCTCTTTCGCTACGATCCACAGCTCTTCCACAAGCTGGGTCCTGCACTCGAACTGGGCCGTTCGTTTGTAAGACCGGAGTATCAGCGCCAGTACGCCCCGCTTCTCCTGCTGTGGAAAGGCATTGCGCGTCTCGTAGCGAAGCGTCCCGAGACTCCCGTCCTTTTCGGCGCGGTCAGCATCAGCAATCACTACAGTAAAGCTTCCCGCGAGATGATTTACCGCTTTTTCGAAGCTCGTAGTAGCGATGAGGAATTGACAAAACTGATCGAACCGCGCCGACCATTCCGTCCGGAACGCTTGCGCCATTGGGATTGCAGCGCCCTGCGCTATGCTCGGCACGATTTGGACGAACTCTCGCAGCCTATCGCCGACGTGGAACCCGATGGCAAAGGGCTGCCGATTTTGATCCGGCAGTATGGCAAGGTCGGAGGCAAAATACTTGGCTTCAACGTGGACCGAAAGTTCTCCGATGTGCTCGATGGTCTGCTGGTCGTCGATCTCCGTCAGACCGAGTCCGCCTTACTCGAGCGCTACATGGGTCGCGAAGGGCTGGCGGCTTTTCGCAACTACCATCGCCCCTAAAAAATGTTGGCCGGAGCCGCAATTTGCATTTTTCTCGGCGCTAAGCCGCACGCATGTTTGCAGCGTGCTCATGCCGCGGATACCGGCCCATGATCTTGCGGACAAACCCGTGAAAGCGATGGAAGCCCGCGGTCTCCGGCAGAAACATAAACGGACATTGGCCCGGAACCACCCGCATCCCTCGCTCCTTGCAAAATGCGACCGCCTTCTCGCTGGCCGAGCCCTTGCCGATCCCTCGGTACATCCAAACCCGCCGTATGCCTGCCTCGGCACAGTCGTTCACGACGGTCTCGGTCACGTCCGGTGTAGTCATCACCAACGCCCCTTCCACCGGAGGCTGGATGTCCTGCACGCGAGCGAAGCATCGCCGCCCCTGCACCTCCGCCGTTTTCGGATTCACCGGAACCACGTCATACCCACGACCACGAAGTTCTTCGAACAGTCTTCCGCTGTCACTCGCCGGATCCCGCGAGATGCCCACCATCGCAATGCGCTTCTGAGCCAGGAAATCCTCGATGATTTCCAGAGATGCACGATTTGCTGTCATAATTTCCTCCGCCTATCGGCCAGAAACTCTACTTGTTCCAGCAGCAAAAGTCAGTGACCGCAGACACACCCCCGGCGCAAACACGGCCTCGCATAAGAGACGACTTTCCCGTGACCCCCGGTCACTGCAACAACGCCTGCGCCCGATAGGCTAAACTTGTCCTACTCCCAGAGAGAGACAACGGAGATGGCATGAGCCCATCCCATCGGCGAACGCTGCTCTATCTCGCCGCCGCGCTGTTCGGCGGCGCCACCGCCATTTACAGCATCTTTTGGATGTACTACGCACCCCAGAGTGGTGCCACCAGGATCGGCGCCGAATTCACTTATTCTTTGGCATCGCGCACTCTGCGAGTCACTCGCGTTGTTCCCGGGCGAAAAGCCGAGAGCCCATCAGAAACATGTAGTGCTCGACATCAAGCGGTTGGAGGACGCCCTAGGCGCCGAAGAGGACCCGGCGCAACAGAAGGAACTCCGAGAGAGAGGATCAACCACTCGAAATCCGAACTCGAAGACTCGACCGACTTAGAGCAACGTCAGGCAACAGAAATCGAGGCCGAGCAGCAACCTCGAACCGAACAGGCGGCAACCCTTGGAACTGTGTCAGACTGTTACGCATGGTAGAGCGCAACTTCGTCGCTGAGGGCAGCCGCAAGCTTGTGACCAAAGTGATTCCGCAATATCCTGGCCTCGCCCGCGCCATGAACATCCAAGGTACTGTAAAGGCAGATGTCTTGGTTGCTCCCACTGGTAAGGTGCACCGAGCCTCAACCGAGCGTCGTTTAAGCGTTCCGACGCATGCGTAACTGCTGCTTGTTGGGTTTGCAAGCGAGACAGCAGAACCTGGGCATTTTGTACTCTTGCGAGCGAACTCAGCAAGCCCTGACGAAGTTCGCGGACTTCGATTAACAGAGCTTGTAGTGTCTGCGAGTCGGATGAAGGTGCCTGTCCGAAAGTAGCCGCCGGTATTCCGAAAACGACAAAAATGAGAAAACATGCTCGCTGCATCGTCGAACCCCCGTACCTTGGAAAGCGATTGTACGTGAAGCCACAACCGAGCAAGACGAACGTTCCGAGCTCAGGCTGGAATCGTTCTGTGCTATGAAGCGAATCTGCTGCCCTAGGGTCGCGCTGGGGAATAACTGCTTGGACGAATCCGCCTTCGGGCGTAGTGCGGAAGGCAACCGCCCAAGCATTAAGACCTCCTGCGCTAAGGCGTCCGCGTGTTCCTTGCAAAACAGTCAAGAGGTCGGTGAGCAGAGCTCATTTCCACTGGGCCTCCAATTCCCGTTTACTTGCTTCCGCATCACGCGTGGTGCCAAAAATAGGGCGCCCCGCTGCATAAGCGGCAACAAGAAAGTCCCCGGAATTGGCAGCAAGGCGCAGTACATACATGCATCGGATCACTGCAGCAACATGAAGAACGCGGGCGCATGCGATTGCGCCAAGACTGGGCGAGCATTGGTAAGACGGGTGCTAAGCGGAAGGCCCAGTTACTATCTCGTACTTTAGATGTGGAGTTCGTACCAGAAAGATTTCCTAAAACGGACAGCGGCCTCATCAGGAGGGCGTTCCATGAATAATCGCAAAGGCCGAAGCAAAACATGTGATTGTGCTCACACTCGCGGTGGGGGTTCCCCACGCTTCTCGATTAACTACGGCACCCGGAACGTGTTCGTCTATCTCGGAAGCTGCCCGAGCTTCACTGACGCGAATCGTGCCGCGGCGGGCCAAAATTAGTCGCTTGGAAGCAAGGGAGACGAACACGTTATGAACAAATCATCCCGGTTCTGCCTTGTAACAGTCGCGATGGCTGCCTTTTGGCTCATAGAAAATGGCAAGGCGCAGACATCTCCACCCAGGGCTGCACCGGGGAAATCGGCTAAGCAGGTGCGGAGGACTAAGGCTGAGGAGGCGAGTGTCTATTCCGAACCGTGGGAAGCGGGCGAAATCAAGAACTGTTCCACATACTCCGGCGAGCCGTCGCTGCTGCTCTGTGATGCATTCTGACCAGCCCATCCTGAGGCCAGAGTTCGAACCTCAACAAATGAAAATGAGAGCAACCCGGCCGCTTCTAGGGTTATAATGCTCTGGCTCGTTTGCTCGGTCTTCTGTCCGTCAGGGAGGCGTCATGCCCGACCCCGCATGGCAGTCGTTGTACAGAGCCGCTCTGGTTGAACCGACCCCCTCAAATTGAACGATCGCATCGAAGCCGCCCGGCGGTCGATTCAACAGCGGTTGCGGCAGATCGAAGATTCCGGCGATACGCGCGAGCTTCAACAACTAAATGGCGCGCTCTACGCTCTGTTTACCCTCACCGCAAGAAAGCGATCTGCCTGAATTCGGCGCACGTCGGCACAGGACTAATAGGGCGTGCCCATCGCCAGAAAGCCCGACCGCCTCGCGCCTTTTAGCAAAAATAACACGCAGAATCCGCGACCAGAAATCGCGCACCGGCATCCAGTCTGGGAGTTCCTGATTCTCTGAGACGTAGCCTATGGATGTGTCCAGCAAGCTCTGAGCTGTCTGTGGCGAGGACCTCCGCGCGCCCGCATGTCGCGGGAAAAATGAGACCGATCGCTTTGGTCCACCACTTACTGAGACTGTTCAGTGCATTTCGGGCGCCCATCGTTCCGACTCCGGGGTGGTAGTAGGTGACCTGCGAAGCATCATGGACCAGCATCTTGTAGAGCTTCACAACGTTGGACTTGCTTTCCCCGAACTCGTTGCCCGTTCCGTCACAACAGATCACGATGTTTTTCGCCATTGTTAAGCTCACCATGCTCAGGGATTGTCCAGGTCAACCCAGGCTCCGTTATCCCACACTTCGATCTTGGTAATCGGATGGATTTCCCAGAGTGTGGACCGTAAACCGCTGTTGATCATATCCTGGTGCTCGGGATCGAGCATCAGCCACCCACTGATCCGAACCTTCTGCCGGTTGTAATGTACATTCGGCGTGTTGCCGATATGAGCCGTCCAAGGCTTCAGTCGAGCTGTAGTCCATTGTGAATGCTGTTTTCGAACCCGAGGCGTAGTTTCAACAATGATTGCCACGTTCTCTCCCTTTTCGACATTGGCAGTCAGCGGCATGTGCCAGTCCACATCGTTAGCTAGACGTGCATGGCAGTTTGTTGATTCACCACCGCTCCTCGCGTTGGGACTTGAACTCTCTATCTTCACTTTATAGAGAAAACCCTCAACCGTAATAGCTGCACCTTCAACCGGTGTAATCGTTGCGAGTTGATCCGCTGTCCAATCCATACGACTCCTCGGAGCATTTTTCGAATAATCAAGACTGTTTATCGCGTCCAAGGTGACTAGATGGTAGGAGCCGGGGGCATCGGTTCGGTTCTTGCGCCGGTTCGTGTCGGTATCGCCACCGTCTCCCGTTTCACCACAACTACCTTCGTCGCTTTGGAAGGGGGCAGTCTGTGGAGCCGGTTTATCCCATTCGGATGAAATCTCTGTAGCTGGAGCACCTTCCGATATTGTTGTTCCCGTACCGGTTCCTGTTGACGGGGACTGCTGAATCCGGACGTTCTTGCTCCAGACCCAGCCGCTCTGATCATTCACCTTGACATGCAAGAAGCCATTGCTTAGCGAGGTCTCAAGGAGTTGGAGTTGTGTTTGAGATGTGAGCTTCGCAAGGGGGGTACCGTTGGTTGACGGATCTGGGCGCAAATTTACGTTTCGAATAACGACGGCTGTTTGAGAGGCAGCCAGACTAACGCAAAGAAGAGCGAACGCTAACGCCAGTGTCCGGAGCAGGCGATTCATCTTTTGCCTCCATCGGCGAAAAGTTAAATAGGTTTTTTCCGCGGGCTCGGTACCAGAACTAGAGTAAGGGGCAACTATTCCACGAATAGTTGGAACAAATTGTCGGCCCGGTGGGCAAGGTTATCAAGTCAAATAGAGTCTTGTTACGAAATCAGAACAAGCAATCGTTTGGCTCGCGGAGGATTCGAGCAACCGGTGGCGGAAACACCAGTTTCGTTTAGTGCCGAGATCGTACCAGGAAGTCCGTCGAGGTCCGAAGAATTGAACGCTTGGCTTGGCACCGAATCAGGCAAGCCCGTGCATGTCACTATTGAGCATACGACTAACCGGCTGAGCTGAAGCGCGGGCTTTCGTTCGTGCGTCGCGAGAAAGAACCGACCGGTGGTAAGGAACTATCTCGCCTGATCTCGCCTGTCAAAAAAGACCAAGCGTAAATGAAAAAGCCGGCGATCCGCTTAGAAATGGCTCGGCGACATTCCTGTTGAGGCGCGTGTCCTTCTATTATTTTCAAAGCAAAGTTGCACGCCATTGACCGAATCGCCCCGCCCATCATCCCCGCTCGACCGCGCAAAACATCCCGAGAGGTGGCGAGCCATGCGCTCAGGTGCACCGGCGTTACTATCGTCAGTTTCAGCGCACTGGCATTCGTGAACACAAGCGCGTTTTGTCTTTTTGTAGTACTAATCCGAAGGACGAACGGTAACTTCCGGCTTGTCCGTCATTCAGACGCGAATCCGAGGGAACTTCGGCAGAGGTCTCTGCTATCACACGATCCGCCGGAGTTTCGGAACACTTGCTCGCACATCGAATCGAAGGCACAAACTTACTGCGTTTGGCCGCATAATGATCGAAGTGAACAGAGTCTCGGTGCGAGGGTTTCAGTGTGTCACGATGACGTTTAGCGTTCCCAGAACCCTGGTTGTATTCGTGCCCACCGCAATTGCATTCACCGTAATCGTGTAGTTGTCGGAACCGCTGCTAACGCCACTACCTAGACCGCTGTTCCCGCCACAGGCTAAACAGGTCGAACATGGTGGCAGAGTTATAGCAGATGGGATTCTCGCCTGTTCTCCAATGTCGTTGATTTCAAAGCCGGACCGGATTGTGGCGAGGGACAAGTGTCGTTCGAGATGGAAAGCCGTTATCTTGAACTTGAGCTCATCTTCCGTAGGAGATGGCAAGACCTGCCCATCGAAGACATACGGACTGATGCCAATGGAATGTTCCTCTTTGTCGCCGGCGTTCCTCGTCCCCAGGAAGGCGCCTCGGTCCCGCGGATAACCGCAGCAGTGAACAAAGTCACCTTCTGGCGGATCAATCCATTCCCTGCCAATATCGAAGAATTCTGTGTACTGGCCCGCGTGCTCGGGAGACAACGTGATGATAGCGAGATCCTCCCACGTGCAACGATAAATCTGAGCGTTAGGGTCAGCGATCGGTACTGCATCCTCCACGTCTTGTGGCCTGACATCGTCGGTCGGTCGGCGAACAAGTGTTGCCGTTGGCCTCCAGAAGATCCGTAGATCGCTCGGCTGAGCATTGATGTGGGGTACATGCCCAGCAGTGGCAATACAGTGTCGATCTCCCCAATGTCCCGCGCAACCTGAACCGATTTCCTCCTCGTCCGCACCTCGCCCGGTGTGTGACCAACGGTCCGAATACTGTGGGCGATTCCAACGGTGTGTGTCCACAAACGACCCGTGCCAGCTTCGTTGGCCTGCCTTCGTAGTTCGTGTTTGTGCTCCACCCGAAACTTAGATGTGGAATTGCTATCTGGGCTCAAGTATGACCCGCTCCTCGCGAACAATCGTCGCCGTCCGCAACGTCCCTCCACGTCTGCGGAGCGTCATTTTCCCGTGCTCCACTACCACGTGCACTCGGTCCCCAATCATGAAGTCGGTGGCTTTGAGATTCTGGTCAGCGCGAAAGTCGGCACCATAGATCATGTTCCCGAGTCGGACTGCCAATATGAATCTTTGTATCTCGACTCCAGCGCGGGGCTCTACATCGATGACGATAGCGGCTCGCATGGCAAATCGCGACGAGAAGTACCGATGCGTGCATGCATGCTCCCCAGCCCAAATGTGAAACGACATCTGTCCTTGTTTGCCCATCTCACGCCTGTGCCCCGCTAGTGCTGTCAAGGGTGTCCGCTTCGCTTCCATGAACTACTCCGCCTGATCGGCTCCGCTGCCCTTGACAGCGCGGGGGGACAGGCGTTCCGGGCCTCCATCAAGGGCAGTAAAGCCTTGAGACAGGAGCTGACCATGAACTCTCTACCGACAATCCCACTGTTTTCCGCAGGTCAAATCGTCGCCACTCCGGGAGCGCTCGCGCTGTTGGAGCAGGCCAACAAGACGCCGTTGGAATTCCTCTCGCGCCACCTTCCGGTGATTGGGGAGACGATCTCTGCCAAGACGACAAGACTGAAAACGAGTTGAGTCTCAAGAATGGATTTCGATTGCTCAGCAGCTATCGCCTCAACGAAACCGAAACCCTCTGGGTTGTGATTACCGAAGCAGACCGGTCTTTGACCACGCTTTTGCTCCCTGCCGAATACTGAAGTCGCCGAGGGGATGCTGAACGGTGTCCCCTCACCTCTCTCGTTATCCCGCTCACCGCAGTTTTTCCGGAAGTCGACTACCAAACAAATAACTGCCCTCGAAGAGACTGATCTCCAATTCTCGGTGCAGCCGTTCGGCTGATCTTGCCACTCCACATTCGTTTCATGGCGAAG
>Ga0070706_100003662_pt1 | contig 15044 bp, 12 predicted proteins | sample KBSK5501metaG_FD_65476 | JGI IMG/M metagenome (GOLD analysis project Ga0070706, IMG submission 65476) | Corn, switchgrass and miscanthus rhizosphere microbial communities from Kellogg Biological Station, Michigan, USA - KBS K5-50-1 metaG | ecosystem: Host-associated > Plants > Roots >...
CCGCAGGGCCGGGGCGGCATCGGCTGCAAAGGGGCGGAAGAAACCACGCCTAACCCCACCGCACGAGAGCGCTGCCCCATGTGAATCCCGCTCCGAAGGCGGCCAGCATCACCAGATCTCCCGGCGCGAGACGCCCGCCGCGGGAGGCTTCGTCAAGAGCGAGCGGGATCGAGGCGGCCGATGTGTTGCCATAGCGTTCCAGGTTCGTGAAGAGACGCTGCCTCTCGACGCCCAACCGCTCCCCGACCGCCTCGAGAATGCGGATGTTCGCCTGGTGTGGGATCAAGAGCGCGAGGTCGTCCACCGTGACCCCGTTTTCTTGGAGGGCCGCCTGCACCGCTTCACTCATGCCGCGAACAGCGCAGCGAAAGATCTCCTGGCCGTTCGGCATCGACACGGTGTGCAGGCGGCGCTCGACCGTTTCGTGGCAGGCGGGCAGGCGCGAGCCTCCGGCGGGGATCTCGAGCATGCTCGCTCCGGTCCCGTCCGCGTAGAGATGCGTCGACAGGACGCGGCTGTCTCCCGTCGTCGCCTCGAGGACGATCGCACCCGCCCCGTCTCCGAAGAGGAGACACGTTCCCCGATCCTGATAGTTCACGATCTTGGAAAAGACATCCACGCCGATGACCAGCGCCGACTTGACCTTCCCCGCCCGGATGAAGTTGTCGGCGATCGACAGCGCGTAGAGGAAACCGGAGCAAGCCGCATTGACGTCGAACGCGATCGCACGCCGGCATTCCAGGCGAGCCTGCAGCCAACAGGCGGTCGATGGCATCCAGGTGTCGGGCGTCACGGTCGCGACGACGATCAAGTCGATCTCTTCCGCGCGCACCCGGGCGCACTCCAGGGCGCGTCGGGCCGCCGGCAACGCCAGGTCGGATGCCGCTTGTCCCTCCCCGACGATGCGCCGTTCTCCGATACCCGTCCGCTTCTCGATCCACTCGGGAGTCGTCTCGACGAGCTTCTGAAGATCCTGGTTGGTCAGGCGCCCCTCCGGCACGTGAGATCCGGTCCCCGCGATGCGACCGTACGCCGCCTGCCGGCTGTACCAGGAAAGCAGCAGCTCCTCGAAGGAGGACTCGTGCTCGGACGTCAAGACCGTTCGCATGCCGTCGACGCCGAAGTCGAGGGTCTTGTCGGCAAGGGTCTCGATTCGGCGAGCCGACGCCATCTGCCGGACCAGCGAATCGTCGCGCGTTCTCATAGCGTTTCTACGCCACCGCCCGCGAGCTGGCGAAGACGAGCTCGAGGATTTCCGCAAGTCGAGTCGGAGCGTGGTGCTGCGCGTAGAGGCGTGCCACCTCCCGCGGCGCAGCGGCATAGGAGGAATCGGCCAGCATGCGCTGCACCAGCGCGCGCACGCTCGCCGGGTCGGCGGTGGAAGCGCGCAACAGCTCGCCGGCTCCGCGGCGCTGGATCGCCTGCATGTTGACGGTCTGGTTCATGTTCCCAACAATGCCCAGGACAGGTACGCCGGCGGCCAGCGGCGGCTGGCATGTCCAGGTGCCTCCGTCGCCGATGGCGAGGCTGGAACGCCCGGCCACCGCTTCGGCGGGAAGGAAGTCTGCAAAGAAAGCGTTGGCGGGCCGCGGAGCGAAGTCGCGGCGCCCGCCCGTGGTCACGAGGACGGTCACCGGCAGATCCGCCAGAGCCTCGAGCGCCGTCGAGAAGATCTCGTCACGCGCGAACGCGAGAGTTAGCGAGACGATCGGTCGATCCGCCGGCACCGCGTCCCACCAGTGCGGCAGCGGCGTCGCCGGCGAAACGGAGATCGGCCCCAGGTGGTGGTGATTGGCAGGCAGGCCTTCGATCGGTATCAGCCCGGGCGCGTCCGCGTAGAGTGTGTGATCCGCGTCGGTGTAGACGCGGCGCAGGTCGTGCCCTAGCGAAGACAGGCCGTACCGCTGGCGAACCGCGTTCAACGGACGGCAGTGGTACGCGAGCGCGAGAGGCCGGACCGCGGAAAAGACCGCCTGAGCCGTGGCGCTTCCCACGATCCGCGACCAACGGTGGTCGGCGAGCGGAAAACGGATCCGCGCGTACGGGCTCCAGCACGGATCGCAGAGCGCCAGGTACGGGACCGCAGCCAGCCGGGCGCTGACGGAGAGGGAGAGACGGAAATCGCCGATGACTGCGTCCGGAGCGACGTCCCGGATGACCTGAAGATCCTCGCGGACGTACGCGTCGAGCGTCTCGGCGTCGTACAGCGGCGAGCCCGAAGCCAGGGCCGCAAGAAAACGGTCGGGCGAAATCGAGTGAATGGGGGCAATCGTGATTCCCGACTGCGCGCCGATCTCCGAGAAGCGCGGCTCCCGCGCCAGGACGACCTCGTAGTCGTCGGAGGCGAGTGCCTCGGCCAACGCAGTCGGACGAGCGGCATGGCAGAGCGAGACGCCTTCCGCGACGAAGAGAATGCGCCGGCGGCGCGCGGAGTTGCGAGCCGGAGTGCCTTCGCCGGCGCGGATTTGCGCCGCCTCGGGCGTGGACACGACGGTCGCGACCTCACGGACGTCGCGCCGACCGCTGCGGCCCGACGGGGCCGCCGCATAGCCGAAGCGCATCAAAAAGGCGGCTCGTCCTGATCCGATCTCCGGAAGCAGCGTCTTCAGTTGCCGGGAAAGAGCCGCGGTCCGCGCACGAGCCCGCCACGAGATCGCGCAAGTGTCCCCCTGCTCGAGGATGTTCTGAAGAATCGGAAGCGACATCATCGGCTGCACCGCCAGGCCCTGAGTCGTTAGCGCGAGCCAGGCCCGCTCCATCGCGCGTCCGACGGCCAGGTCGCTCGCCTCCGACCGGTCTGGCGCGATGACCAGGCAGAGTCCGGACGCGCTCTCGACCAACCGCCTCACGTGCGCCTCGTATCCGCGGAGCGTCCCCCCAAAATGGAAGAGCCAGTTCGGAGCCTTGGGAATCATCCGAAGCGCGAGCCGCTGAGCGAAGGAAAGCTCGAGAGAGGCAATCGAGAGGCCGGTTGCGGCCGGTTCGCCGCGCGGCACGTCGAAGCGGACGCGAGAAGAGAAGGCCTCTCGAATGGCCGGCTGGGAAACCGCGGCTGCGTCGGCCCGAGCCAGCAGAGAAGCCAGAGCCGGAAGCCGCGTCCGGCCGACCCAGTGGGTGACAACGCCGTCCTGCGGCCCGGTGTCTTCCTGCAGCCGCGCGAGCACGGTCTGGGGAAGGGGGCGGTCCTCGTAGACGCGCCGGTTCGTCGAGCGTTCGGTCATCGCCGCTTCGAGCGCTTCCACAGAATGCCCGCCCGCTTCCAGGTGCACGCACGCGACCCGGGCTCCCTCGGTCTCCTCCACGCGGGCGACAAAGCCACTGCGCGCTGCGGCCCGCACGAGGTTCTCAATCGCCGCTCCGACCCCGATCCTCGCCAGGCGCTGGCCGGCGTTCATCGGCGAGGAGTCCCGCGCCTCGTCCAAGAAGACGTCGATTCGCCCGGCTGGGTCGATCTCGAAATGCCAGGGTTGTGTGTTATCGGCGGAAGGGGCGCGTGTCGCCGCGGCCACCAGCGCGCGCAGCCGTTCCTCCGGAGTTGCCGCCGGGCTTTCCGAGCGCGGGCGCGAAGTGAAGTCCACGGCGACCAGTGAAAGAGACTTGAGCTTCGGGAGCTGGCGCAGCAGGTACTTCCTCTGCTCGGGCGTGAGGCTGCCGACATCGACCGGCTCGCGCTCCAGGAAAGAGTCGGCCTGCGACGGGGGAAAGGCCGGCAGCGGTGCGAGCGATCCGCCGGTCGCTCGGAAAGGAAGCCGAAGGTTCGGATACTCCTCCACGCAGAAGAAACGGTAGAGATTCTCCCCGGGCTTCGACGCGTCGGAGAGTTCGGCTCTGCTGTCGTAGATCTTTCGATAGCGCGCGACGGAAGTCCGCAGATCCAAACGCAGGGCCACCGCGGGCGCGTCTTTCAGAGTGGAGTAACGGCGCTCGCCGCCGATCTTGCCGAAAAGGAGCAGCGTCTCGTAGAAGTCGCGGACGCGGGGGTGAACGGCAATGACGAGATCGTCGATGGACCGATGGAAGTGAGCCCACCGGAACATCAGGTTGTACATTTGCAGCGCAAGCCCCTTGCCGCGAGCCCCGCGCGCAACGGCGAGCGCTCCGACCTCCGCGAGACGACCGCCGCGAGCTCGGACTTTCTCGACCGCGTCCCCGTAAAGGTCCTCCATTGGCAGGCCGAGCGGAGAATCCTCGACGAGAGACATCGTCGAGAGAACACTCCCGTTCCGCATCCCGACAAAGATCGCGGTCGTCGGGAGCAGCGAGAACACGGTGAGCTTCAGTCCGCTCTGGCGCGGATCGAGCAGCCCGCGGCGCACGTACATGTCGTGAAGCACGCGGAAGGCCTGCTCGCGCTCCTGGTCCGTTTCCGCGAGCTTGAAAGTCACGTTCGAGAGCTCGGCGGCGTTGAAGTGGAGATGGCGCAAATAGGAGCGCCGTTTGATCGGCGCCGGTAGGTTCTCCAGCGCCCGCGCCCAGGAGGGATTCATGAGCGAATCCCGTTCGAGGAGGTCTCCTGGCGGAGCGGCTTACCGGGGAACGCGGAAAGGGCCGTGCGAGACCAAGGATTCTGACGGCCGGGTTGGGCCGTCGTTTCCGCGAGCTCGACCGCGAGGAGAAAGGAAAGCCGCCCACCAACGACTTTCGTCACTCCTCGCCGTCCCAGGGTCGGCGAGGTCATTTCGGGGTGCGCTAACAGTACAGAATCTGACCGGCGGCCGCAACTGAAAAAGCCCTCTCGCGCCGGCATTTCTTTGCTTTAAGCGTGCCGGCGACCGATCAGATGTATCATTATGCTCTTCCCATGCCATTTCACCGGGACGCTTCGCGGAGGGTGTCTTGTACCTCGGCGCCGCCGCGGCGAAGCCGCGCCCAAGAAAGAGAGCCAGAGAATGTCGTGGCAGCCGCTGCCGAACATCTCGCCCGAACCGGATAGGGCCTTTGCGGCCGAGACTGCGGCCCTAGCCGCCGTCTCGACCGGAATCGCCCTCCCGATCCCAGCGGTTCCCGGCGGAGAGGCGGGAACACTTCCGCGGAAGTGCGTCGCGAGCGCGGCTCTTCCAGCAACCGTATCCGACACGATCTGTGTCGATGCGGACGAGGCGGCGGAGAGGCTGCGCCGTGCGACTCTCCGCCACCTGAACCGCGGGTGCGGAGCCGACGTCGGGATCTCCACCAGCTCGCGCGAGATCGCGGCGGCGTTGCGACTCGTCCACGACGTCTACGTGAGCGAGGGTTACATGGAGCCGCACCCGCTCGGAATGCGCATCCTGCTTCCGCACCACGCCCTGAGGAGCACGATCGTCGTCTCCGCGCGCCGGGAGGGAGAAGTCGTGGGCACGCTCTCACTACTTTTCGACGGAGCCGTCGGCCTTCCGATGGACGAGCTTTATCCCGAGGCGCTCACGCGGGTCCGGCGTGGCAGCCGCCGGATCGTGGAAGTCGGAAACTTCGCCATCGCCAAACACGTGCGAGGAACCGCGATTGTGATGCATCTGATGCGGGCTGCCGTGAGGTTGGCGATGGCAGAGCGGCAGGACGATCTCGTGATCGCCGTCCATCCCAAGCATGAGACCTTCTATCGCACGATCTGGTTGATGGAGCGATTCGGGGACGTGGCTCCCTATCCGGAAGTGAAAGGCGCTCCTGCGATCGGTCTCCGCGGTGATCTGAAGAATGCTCCCGAGCTGCTCCTGTTCTTCTATGGCTGGCTTCCGCGGGACCGCAATCTCTTCACTTTCGTCTTCGATTCTTCCGAGAGACAGCAGTGTCATTAGCGCCCGACCTCCGAAAGATCTCCGAATCTCTCCGAGACCACCGGCCGCAACCGCGGCCTGGGGTTCTGACTGACGAGCAAATCGACACGCTCGCGAGCCTCGTCGGAGAAGAAAACGTCTCGGCCGATCCGATCGAGCTGTCGAGGCTGGCGCGCACGACGCTTCCCGAGGGAACGACGCCGGCGGGTATCTTGTGGGCATCTTGTCGCGAGCAAGTCCAGGCGGTGGTCGGGTGGGCGGCCGCACACGACTTCCCGATTTACCCGATCTCGACCGGCAAGAACTGGGGCTATGGCGATCTGTGCGCTCCGGTCGCCGGATGCCTGGTTCTCGATCTGTCACGGATGAATCGTATTCTGCAGGTCGACGTCCAGCTCGCTTACGCCGTCGTCGAGCCGGGCGTGACCCAAGGACAGCTGGCCGAACACCTGGCGGAGCAAAACCTGCCGCTCATGGTCGACGCCACGGGCGCGGGGCCCGATGCGAGCCTGATCGGCAACACTCTCGAGCGAGGCTTCGGCCACACGGCGTACGGAGATCGGTTCGCGCATGTCGCGTGCCTGGAGGCGGTCCTTCCGGACGGATCTCTGTTGACGACCGGCTTCGGGGCTTACGCGAACGCGAAGGCCCGGCATGTCTACAAGTGGGGCCTTGGGCCTTCGCTGGACGGGTTGCTGACTCAATCGAACTTCGCGATCGTCACTCGGATGACGGTCTGGCTGATGCCGAGACCTCCGCGGCTGCTCGCCTACTTCATCACGCTGTGCGATCGGTCGGCTATCGGACCGCTCGTCGAGCGGCTTCGCCCGCTCCGACTCGCGGGAACCCTGCGTTCGACCTCGCATTGCTTCAACGACCGGCGTCTGCTCACGGGCGCCGCGCGCTTTCCCTACGACCGGGTCGACGGCCGCCAGGCTCTGGAGGTCGCGGATCCGGAATGGCTCGAGCGAGTCTGCCGCGAACGGCGTATCCCGGCCTGGGGTGTGAGCGGCTCGATCACCGGAACCCCGACCGAGGTGCGTGCGGCGCGCCGGACCCTGCGCCGAGCGCTTGCCGGCATGCGCGGCTTGGAGAGACTCTTCTTCGTCGATGAGCGCAAGCTCGCTCGCTTAGAGAGGCTCGCGCGCGTGGCGGCGCGCCTGCGCCCGCTCGCTCCGCTCGCGTCCCTGGTGCGAAACGTCCGCTTGGGCTTCCAGCTCTTAGACGGCAGGCCGGTCTATGAAAGCCTGAAAGGCAGTCACTGGCGCGCCCGCCATGACCCCGGCCCGACTCAAGATCCTCTGGCGAGCCAGTGCGGTCTGGTGTGGGTTTCGCCCGTGCTGCCCATGACGGGAGAGGCGGTCGAGGAGCTCGAGCGCATCGCCGAGCCGATCCTGCACCGATTCGGATTCGAATTTCAGGTGTCGATGGCGTTCTTGAACGAACGCTCGATTTGCGCGATCCTTCCCATCTCCTTCGACCGAGCGAGCGCCGACGAGACGGCGCGAGCGCGTGACTGTCACGAGCGGCTCCTCCAGATCCTCCTCGACCATGGCTACGTGCCCTATCGCGGCTCCGTGGCCGCCCAAAAAAAGATGCGGGAGGCGGCGCCCGTCTACTGGCAGGCGGTCGCGCGTCTGAAGAAAGCCTGGGATCCGGCAGATATTCTCGCGCCCGGAAGGTACCTCCAGCCGCTTCGGGATCGGTAGCGTCCAGCGCCGCGGGAGCGAGACGAGGGACCAGGCTCGGTCGAAACTTTCAGCCGCGGCGGTCGCTGCGCGACCGGCGGCTGAGAGAGTTAAAGCCGAGGGCCCTCTTGGCTGGGCGACACAGTGACATCAGGTTCGCGGCGCGCGAAGTCTCTCAGAAGGGAGGAGGCGCACGCCGCGGGAGCGGGAGAGCGCGCGAGGGACCAGGTGAGCGGTTGAGCCCCTTTGGGCGAGCCGCTCGCCGGTGCGCCCGCAGGGCGCAGGTCCCGAGCAAGCGGGAGCGACAGGTTATGCGCGCCGCAACGCGCCGGTGATCTGAAGCCGCGCGGCCCGAAGCGCCGGGAAGAAACCTCCCAGCAGGCCGATGCCGACGGAGAAGAGCAGGCCGCGCACGACCAGCGCCGGAGTCAGGGCGAAGTTGAAGAGCACTTCCGCAAAGGTCGCGAAGTTCTGAGTGCCGGTGGGACCCGCCCAGACGGTCCGAACTGCGAGCGCCGCCGCCGCGGCTCCGAGAATACCGCCCAGCAGGGAGAGGGCGATCGATTCCGCGACGAAGGACGCCAGGACGGCGGGACGCGAGAAGCCCAGCGCGCGCATCGTCGCGATCTCCCGGGTCCGAGCGGTGACCTGTGCGTACATGGTATTCATCGCGCCGAACGAGGCCCCGACGGCCATGATCACGCCGACCAAATAGGCCAGAAACTCGATGGGCTTGGCGGCGCCGCTCTGGTCCTCGAAGTACTGCTTTTCGGTCTTGGCCGCGAGCTTGATGCGCTGGTCCCCTGCGATCGCGGCCATCATTTGGCCGCGCGCCGCATCGTCGGCCGCCCGCAACCGGACCACCGAAAGAACTCCTTCGCGGTGCGTTTGCGCCTGGACATTGTTCAAGTCCGCCCAGACCTCGGAATCGTAGGGCGAATTGGAAGCCTCGAAAATCCCGACGATCGTCCAGCGCTGGCCGGCCGAGGCAATCGTGTCGCCCAGGTTCATCCCGACGAAGCGCTGTTGCGTTCGGCTGGAGACGATCGCCTCGCTCGTTCCCGGCCGGAATCGGTGGCCCGACACTATTTTCAGAGCTGGCCGCAGCGCGAAGGCCTCGTCCACCACACCCCGCACGACGATGTTCGTCTTGCGCCCGTCCTTGCGAGGCACGCGAATGAGGACGACAATCTCCGGCGAGATCAGCTGACGCCCCGCCGCGTCCGGCTCGATTCCGGGCAGGGTCCGGATGGCCTCGTATTCCGGCAGGCCCAGAATGCTCATCGCGTCTGACTGGGCGCCGACCCGCAATGCGACGATAGCGCGCGAGGAGACGGGAGCCTCGAAGGTCTTGCGCATTCCTTCCGCCAGCGACAAAACGAGGAGATAGACGGCCACGACCAAACCGATCCCGGCGACCGTCATCCCAGTCGAGATTTTTCGGCCGAAGACGTTGCGCCAGTTGTAGCGGATGGGCAGGGGCATCACTCAAGCCAATTTCGGATTTCGGATTTCGGATTTCGGATTTGAGTCATTCGCGCATCCATTCCGCATTCCGCAATCGTCCTCATGCCACTTGCCTCAGCGCCGTCACCACTGACAAGCGGGCGGCGCGGAGAGCGGGAACGAATCCCGAGATGGTCCCGATGGCCACCGCAGCGACGAACGCCGTCGCGATCGAAGAGGGAGGCACACGAAAGTTGTAGGCGAAGACGGCCGCCGGCGACCGCTTCAGGGCCTCCACGAGAAGCCGGGTAAATGGGAAGGAGAGAAGAACGCCGACGAGACCTCCGAGCAGGGCGAGCGTCACGGACTCCGCGAGCACGAGCCACAACACGTCGCGCGGCCGGAAACCCAGCGCCCGGATCACCGCGATCTCCGTCACACGCTCTCGCGCGCTCATGGCCATCGTGTTTGCGGTGATGAGGACGACGGTGAAGAGGACGGCCAGCAGGATCGAGCGGATGAGCAGCTTGACGTTGCCGAGCATCTCCACGAACTGGAGCTGGAACTGCTTTTCCGGCATCGCCTTGACCGGAGCCGAGCTGTTCTCGAAATGGGAGTCGATCGCCTCGGTCACGCGGCCGACATCCTCGGGCCGCGCCACGCGGAGCACGAACGTTCCCGTCTGGCCCGTCCGCGCGATCCAGGAGTTCTCGAGGTACTTGTTGTGAAAGAAGATCGTCGACTCGTCGAGCCCGTGGTAGATGCCGGCGAGCACCAGAGAAGGGTTCAGGGGAATGTAGGAGCCGGTCAGCTGGATCCGGTCGCCGATCTTCCAGTGGTATCTGTCGATCAGCTGCTGGCCGGCGATGAAGGAGTCCCTCTGAGACTGCCAGGCGGTGAGTTGCGCCGGGTCGATCGAGAAGTCGTCGAAAATCGTCTTCCAGGTCTCCGGGTCCGTCGAGAGCTGCCCGAAGAAGTTCTGGGGCCGCTGGTCGATGTAGGTTCCCCCGAACCAGACCTCCGGAGTGACGGCCAGCACGCCCGGGATCGGCTCGATCTTCTGCCGGTGTGAGAGCGGCAGGAAGTAGCCGAGGCCGGACGCGTGCTGCACGAAGATGCGTGTCCCCCCCTTGCCTTCGGAGTTCTCCCGCTCGAGCGTGGCCAACAGCGAGGTCAACACCACGGTCAGCACCAGCACCAGAACGATCGAGCCCATCGTCAGAAGCGCCCGGGTCTTCTTGCGGAAGACGTTCTTGAGAACGAGCCGCGCGAACTTCATGAGCGCGGAGGCCTCACCGGCGGGGTGGGGGACCGCGCTTGGGGCTTGTCTTCGCCGAGCATCCGCTCGAGAAGCTCGATCTTGTCCGATGGGCGCGGCGATCCGGCGGCGTGGGACGCGACGGCCGAGGCCGCGGCACGGGCCGGCGCCGCGGGAAGGCGCGGGGAAGAGGGAGAGGAAGAGGTTACGGGCATCGGTCGCGACGATGGCGACCGTGGCTCTCCTCCACGAGCTTCGGCCGGCGATTCCGAGGGCGAATTGTGGTCGAACAGGCTGTCGAGCCTCTGGGTCAGCTCCAGAATGTCGAGCGCGGTCAGCCCTTCGAATCCCTCGTCGGCCGGAGGCGGCAGGGCCGCGCCGGACCGCAGAGAGGGGAGGGCCGCGCCGGATCGCGCCGACGCGTAATCGGCCATCGCCGCGACGACCCGCTGAAGGAAACGCGTCTCGAGAGCGGCGGCCTCGGCCCCCGCTCCCGGCGTCGCGACGAAGGACTCGACCTGCTGCCGGGGCATCTGCGCGAGCGACAGCTCCCCCTTCTCCAGGTGGACGACTCGGTGCGCCCGCGAGGCCGCCCTGGGATCGTGCGTCACCAAGACGATCGTCTTTCCGAATTCGTCGTTCAATCGGTTGAGCAGATCGAGGATTTCTTCGGCGCTCTTGGCATCGAGATCGCCGGTCGGTTCATCGGCCACCAGGAGCACCGGATCGGTGACGATTGCGCGGGCAATCGCCACGCGCTGCTCCTGGCCCCCGGAGAGCTGGCGCGGGTAGTGCTCGAGGCGATCGGCGAGGCCGACGATCGCGAGGGCGGCGCGCGCGTGCTCGATCCTCTCTTTGCGCGCGAGGCCGGTCAGCAGCAACGGCAGCTCGACGTTTTCCAGAGCCGTCAGCACCGGGATGAGGTTGTAGAGCTGGAAGATGAAGCCGACGTGCCGCGCCCTCCAGGGGGCGAGCCTCGCCTCGGAGAGTCCGGAGATCTTCATGCCTTCGATCGTGATGGAGCCTGAAGTTGGCCGATCGAGCCCCGCGATCAAGTTCAGCAACGTCGTCTTGCCCGATCCGGAAGGACCCATCAGCGCGATGAACTCCCCCTTCTCGAGAAGGAGTTGGATGTCCTTCAAGACGGGGATTACCTGGGACTCCCGGCGATAGGTCTTCGAAACGTGGTCGATGCGGATCACGGCTGGTCGCCCCGATTGCGCCGGCGAACTTCCGCGCAACGCAACCCGGAGGCCCTCCGCGTCGGCCGCCGAAGCTCCGTCACGGGACGCCAAGACTCGAGCATGGACTCCCATCGATGCTAGCACGCCCCCCCTTCGCCGGAGCCGTTACTCCGCGCCGCAGCCAGGCACCGGCCGCTATAATGGGCGCCCCGTGACCTCCCTGACCACCGGCATCCGGGGCTCGGGCATGTTCGTCCCGGAGGGGGTCGTGACCAACGACCGTATGTCGCGGCTCATGGACACGAGCGACGAGTGGATCCGACAGCGGACCGGCATCATAGAGCGCCGCTACGCCCGGAGAGGAACGTCTTCCTGCGATCTGGGCGTCGAGGCGGCGCGCCGCGCGCTCGCCGATGCGGAGCTGGAAGCCGGAGAGGTGGATCTCGTCATCTTTGCCACGATGACACCGGCCCACTATTTCCCCGGAAACGGAGGGCTGCTGGCGGCGCGCCTCGGCCTGACGTCGACGCACGCTCTCGACATCCGAATGCAATGCGCGGGCTTCCTCTCCGGTCTGCAGGTCGCAGATGCCTTCATCCGCTCGCGCTCCGCGCGTCGCGTGTTGCTGGTCGGCGCCGAGTGTCACGCCTCTCTCTATCCCTGGACGGACGCGGAGTGGGCCGTGATGTTCGGAGAATCCGACGGGCCAGTCTCACCCGAAGCGTATGCCTGGGGAACGGCTCAGCGGGATCGAGCGGTGATCTTCGGCGACGGCGCCGGGGCCTTCGTGCTCGAGGCTCACGAAGCGGACGACGGCCGCGGCTTTCTCGGATTCGAGATGCGTACGGATGGCAACCACTGGGACAAGCTCTACGTTCCCGGCGGAGGCTCCGCGTCCTTTCCCTACTTTTCGCCGCAGATGTTTGCCGAAAACAAGACCGTGCCGGTCGTCGAGGGGCGGCAGGTCTTTCGCCTGGCCACCACTGCCATGCCGGAGATCGTGCGCAAGGTGCTCTCCCGCTTCGATCTTTCGACCGAGAACCTGTCGATGCTGTTGATGCACCAGGCCAACCTTCGGATCAACGAAGCCGTCCAGAAGAGTCTGGGACTTCCCGACGAGAAGGTCTTCAACAACATTCAGAAGTACGGCAACACAACCGCCGCCACGCTGCCGCTTGTCTACCACGAGGCGAAGGCGCTGGGACGTCTGCGCAGCGGAGACCTGGTCTGTTTCACGGCGCTCGGCGCCGGTTTGCACTGGGGCGCCGGTCTCGTCCGCATCTAGCCGTATTCTTCATGGTGAACTCCCGAGACTCTCGTCCACGGGCCTCCGCTACGGCAACGGCGGCGCAAGAGGCATTGCACCGTTCCGAGGAGCGCTACCGGCTTCTCTTCGAGCGCAACCGGGCGGGGGTCTACCGATCCACGCGGGAGGGGCAGATGCTCGAGTGCAACGAAGCATTCGCCCAGATCATGGGGTACCCCACTCCGGTTGAAGTCGTCGAGGCTCCGCCGGATCGGTTCAAGGTTTCGTAAGAGCGCCGAAGGCAGACACCTTCCTTACCTATACTGCCGCGCGCCCGGCTCAACCGAGGGCAAGGAGGTGACGCCATGACCGCAGCCGCGCGGACGATCGGAAGTCTCCTGCTAGCGGGCGCGGGGATACTCGGCGCGGTTCCCTTGCGCGCGCAGGAGGCACAGGAACCGGCCCCGCCGCCGCGGCCACCGGAGGGCTCGGTCATCATCAATCTTCCCTCCGCCGAGGTCTCGAGCCCGGCAACGCTCACCCTGCTCTTCACACACCGCTTCTCCCAGCCGGTCCAGGACAGCGATATCCATTCGCTCTTCTCGTTCGATTCAGCGGCCGACATCAAGATAGGGCTTGCCTATTCCCCGCTGAGGAATCTCGAGATCTCGCTGGAGCGGGACCCCGCGCATTGCTTTTGCGGCCTGGGAGGCACATCCTCCTTGGCCGCTCCCCAGGGTCTGGAGATCTACGAGCTTGGAGCCAAGTATCGCCTCATCTCCGGCGGGCCGCTCTCCTTCGCGCTGCGTCTGGGAGGCGACTGGCGAATGGCGCAAGGTCTCGACAACCATGTCACGTTTTTCGCGCAGGCGATTGCCGGCGTCTCGATCGGTCCCCGTATCCGAATCACGGCGATCCCGACGTACGTCTCCAAGACGTCCGGTCAGCCCTTATTCAGAAGTATCCCGGTCGCCTCCTATAACGACGTTTTCAACGTCGCCGGCGCACTCTCGGTTGCGCTGACCCGTTCCATCAACGTCCACGGTGAGGTCTTGCCGCGGGTGGCCCGGGGTGGGGCCCGCGGGGTCGGGTGGATCGCCTCTCTGGAGAAGACCGTGTTGCGACATCGCTTCGCCTTCACGGTCGGTAATCTCCGGGCCACGACCGTGGACCAGTACATCGCCTCCGATTTCCGCCAGGCCAGGGCCGGCGCTCCCAACTTCGCGCCCCAGGACCTCTACCTCGGATTCAATCTCGTCCGGCAGTGGAGCCTGAAGTGACTCGGCGGCCGCGACGGCGCCCGGCGGGATCATCCCGAGGCACCAAGGCCACTGGATCTGGCCGCGAGCCGGGCATCGGATGACCGCGGAGCCTCTTCCGATCGCCGAGGTTCCTCTTCTTGCGCCCACGGCGCGGCTAGTGGAGCTCCCCGCCTTGCGCCTCAGGCACGCGTCCCGGGGCACGGAACCGAGACTCGCGACGACGCTGCGGCTCGGCTGCCGTGACGGCGCGCTCTTCGTTCGCTTCGACGGCCGCGACGACGGCGTCGTCGCGACGTTACGCGAGCGAGACGGGCAGCTGTGGCAAGAGGATGTCGTGGAGGTCTTCCTCTCGCCCCAGGATCCCCCTTTCGCTTACTACGAGTTCGAGGTCAATCCTCTGGGGACCCTCTTCGACGCGCGCGTCGATTCGCCGGATCTGTCCCGGGCCACGATGCGGGTCGAGCCGGCCTGGACCTGTTCGGGCTTCTCGGCGCGCGTGCGCTGCGGCCCGCGGCGGTGGTCGGCGCTCCTGCGCATTCCGCTCGCTCCGATGGCGCCAAAGGGCATCCCTTCCGTCTGGAGAGCCAACTTCTATCGAATCGACCGGGATGACCCCGATGAGTTCTCGGCCTGGTCGCCGACCTTCGCCGATCCGCCGGATTTCCATGTTCCGAATCGGTTCGGGTACCTGAGAATGTAGTTCTCAGTTTTCAGTTCTCAGTTTTCAGTTCAAAGCAATATGTCAATCCTGATATAACTGCCCACTGACAACTGATCACTGATTACTGATAACTCGTCACTGCGGCAGCACCACCTCGGTCCGGCGATTTGCTGCCCGGCCCGTGGAGGTGGCGTTGTCGTCTACAGGGAACTCCTTGCCGAAGCCGTGGGGCTCCAGCCTGCCGCGGGTGACGCCTCCGGCGACTAAGTAGTTGGTCACGGCGTTGGCCCGGTTCAGCGAGAGCTTCAAGTTCAGCTCGTCGCCGCCGGTCGAGTCCGTGTAGCCGCAGACAAAGGCCTTCGCGTTGGGAAAGTAGGCGTTCAAGATCTCTTTCTGCTTGTCCAGAATCGGCCGCGCATCCGTTTTGAGGTCGAACTTGCCTGTGCCGCATCTTGGCGCAACCCGAGGCCAGGAGCGCGAACACCAGCGAGAGCGAGGCCCGGCGAACCGACTTCATGACGACTCCTTGTGATTGATTTCCCGGGG
>Ga0070706_100003664_pt1 | contig 15038 bp, 13 predicted proteins | sample KBSK5501metaG_FD_65476 | JGI IMG/M metagenome (GOLD analysis project Ga0070706, IMG submission 65476) | Corn, switchgrass and miscanthus rhizosphere microbial communities from Kellogg Biological Station, Michigan, USA - KBS K5-50-1 metaG | ecosystem: Host-associated > Plants > Roots >...
GGCGCTTGGCCAGATCGGCGGCGCGCTGCGCCTCTTCGTTGACGACGTCGGCCGCCTTGACGACGCGCAGCACCGGCTTCGGCGGCTCGGCAGGCGCCGGCGCGGCAGCAGGAGCCGTGGCGGCCGGAGCCGCCGCTTCCTGCGCGGCCGCCTTCGCGGCGGCTTCCTTGCTTTCCTTCGGGCTGCTTTCCTTGCGGGCCGCGGCGGCGAGCGCCGCAGCGGCCGCTTCGGCCGCCTTCTTCTCGGCCGCCTCGGCAGCTTCGCGCTCGCGCGCTTCGGCCGCGGCGCGCTCGCGCGCCTCCTGCTCTTCGCGCAGGCGGCGCTTCTCCGCAAGGTCGGCTTCCTGCCGGCGCAGCAGTTCGGCCTGCGCCTGGGCCTCCTCTTCGCGGCGCTCGAGCTCGGCCTGGTCGATCACCGGCTCGGCCGGCGCCTCGACGGCCGGTGCTGCCTCGTCACGCTTGACGAAGGTGCGCTTCTTGCGCACCTCGACCTGGATCGTGCGCGCCTTGCCGGTCGCGTCGGCCTGCTTGATCTCGCTCGTGGACTTGCGCGTCAACGTGATCTTCTTGCGCTCGGCACCCGCGGCCGTGCCGTGGGTCGAACGCAGATGGTCGAGCAGGCGTTCCTTGTCGGACTCGGTCAGCGAATCGTCCGTCGACGCCTTGTTGACGCCAGCCGACTGCAACTGCTCGAGCAGTGCCGCGGCGGAGCGATTCAGCTCGGCGGCGAGTTGCGCGACGGTGGTCGATGCCATGTGGTGCTTTCCCTTGCTTGTCTTGCAGTACGGTCGGGGCAGATCGCGACGTCGGGGCCCGGATCAGCTCACGAACCAGTGTTCGCGCGCCTTCATGATCACGGCCTTCGCCTTGTCGACGTCGATGCCCGTCATTTCGGTCAGCTCGTCGACCGCGAGGTCGGCGAGGTCGTCGCGCGTGTGGACGCCGCCGACCGCGAGCTGGCCGATCAATTCCGGCGTCAGGCCGTCGAGGTCGCGCAGATCCTGCGAGACGTCGCCCACGCCCTCTTCCTTCGCCAGCTCCATCGTCAGCAGCGCATCCTTCGCACGGGTGCGCAGCTCGTTGACGGTGTCCTCGTCGAAGCTCTCGATCTCGAGCATTTCCTGCATCGGCACGTAGGCCACTTCCTCGAGGCTCGAGAAGCCTTCGGCGATCAGGATATCCGCAACCTCGGCGTCGACGTCGAGCTTCTCGATAAAGAGCTTGCGCACATGATCGGATTCGGATGCCTGCTTCGTGGCCGACTCCTCCGCCGTCATGATGTTGATGCGCCAGCCGGTCATCTCGGAGGCGAGCCGCACGTTCTGGCCGCCGCGGCCGATCGCGATCGCGAGGTTCTCCTCGTCGACGACGACGTCCATCGCGTGCCGCTCCTCGTCGACGACGATGGATTGCACGTTCGCCGGCGCCAGCGCGCCGATCACAAATTGGGCCGGATCCTCGGACCACAAGACGATGTCGACACGTTCGCCCGCCAACTCGTTCGTGACCGCGTTGACCCGCGACCCGCGCACGCCCACGCAGGTGCCGATCGGATCGACCCGCTTGTCATGCGAGACGACCGCGATCTTCGCGCGGCTGCCGGGGTCGCGCGCGCACGACTTGATCTCGAGCAGGCCCTGTTCGATCTCGGGCACTTCCTGCGCGAACAACTCGATCATGAAGCCGGGGCTGGAGCGCGACAGCAGGATCTGCGGCCCGCGCAGCGTCGGGTCGACTTCGGCGATGAACGCGCGCACGCGGTCGCCGGTGCGCAGGTTCTCCTTCGGGATCATCTCGCTGCGGCGCAGGCGCCCTTCGATACGGCCCGATTCGACGATGATGTCGCCCTTGTCCAGGCGCTTCACGGTGCCGACGAAGATCTTCTCGCCGCGCGAGAGGAAGTCGGTCAGCAGCTGCTCGCGCTCGGCGTCGCGGATCTTCTGCAGGATCACCTGCTTCGCGGCCTGCGCGCCGATGCGGCCGATCGACACCGACTCGACGCCCTCTTCGATGTAGTCGTCGACCTCGATGTCGGGAATCTGCTCCTGTGCCTCGAACAGCAGGATCTCGGAATCGGGATTCTGCAGCCCGGCTTCGCTGGGCACGACATGCCAGCGCCGGAAGGTCTCGTACTCGCCGCTCTCGCGGTCGATCGAAACACGAATGTCGACCTCGCCGCCATGCAGCTTCTTGGACGCCGAGGCAAGCGCGGCCTCGACCGCGGCAAACACGACCTCGAGATCAACGCTCTTCTCGCGTGAGATGGCGTCCACAAAATCCAGCAAATCGCGGTTCATCGAATACGACCTCCTTCAACCTGAACATCGGACGGGTTGCCGGATTCCGGCGCCGCGGCAAAGCGGCGGCCCTTGAAATCCACGACGGGCACCAGGCGTGCCTCTCGAACCTCGTCCAACGAAAAATCCAATGCCTGCTCGGCGGCGGCGCCCTCGGCGGCCGGCGGCTTCGCGCGCTTGGTGCTCACTTTGGCACCGGGCTTGGCCGACGGCTTCTGGCTCGGCAGCACCAGCCGGAAGGCGCCCTCGGCCTCGAGCGGGTGCAGCTCGCCGCGGTACTTCTTGCGGCCCTTGAACGGCTCCTTCAGCGTCACCTCGACCTGCTCGCCGGCAAAGCGCGCGTAGTCGGCGGCCTTGCGCAGCGGCCGGTCCAGCCCCGGCGACGAGACTTCGAGCCGCTCGTAGGCGCAGCCCTCGACCTCGAGCACGTGCTGGAGCTGGCGGGTGACCTTCTCGCAGTCGTCGACGGTGATGAACGTGCCGGTGCCGCCGGTGCCGCTGTGGCTCGTGCTGTCGCTCCCGGCTGGCTGGTCGATGTAGACGCGCACGAGCCCGCCGACCCGTTCGGTGTCGACCAGCTCGTAGCCCATGCCCGTAACCGTGCGCTCCACAGCGCCTTGCCAGCTCATATGCGACTTGTCCGCAGCCCGTAGAAAAATATTCAAGCAAAAAAAATGGGCCGGAAGAATCCGCCCACATCGGAAACGCCACCGCCTTCGTAAACTCCGCCGCGCTGTTCAGGTCTGCCCTGTTCAGGTGGTCGCTGCCTACGCTTTGCGGCTCTTCTGGAAACGACGGATTGTACTCTGGGCACGGCCTAGTCGCAAGCGCACACCCTGTCAAGCTGGCCTGCGGCCGTGGTGGCACGCCGGGGTGGCGCACCGGCAGCGCATGCCAGAATTCGGCCCGCATTCGATATCGCTGGAGACACCATGGGATTTCTCGCCGGCAAGCGGCTTCTGATCACCGGTTTGCTGTCCAACCGCTCGATCGCCTACGGCATCGCCCGCGCCTGCCATCGCGAAGGCGCCGAGCTCGCGTTCAGTTACCAGGGCGAGCGCTTCAAGGAGCGCATCACCGAGTTCGCCGCCGAGTTCGGCTCGACGCTGGTCTACGACTGCGACGTGGCCGACGACGCGCAGATCGCCCGCCTGTTCGACGACCTCGCTCAGGTCTGGCCCGAATTCGACGGCTTCGTGCACTCGATCGGCTTCGCGCCGAAGGAGGCGATCGCCGGAGACTTCCTCGAAGGCCTGTCGCGCGAGGCGTTCCGGATCGCGCACGACATCTCGTCGTACAGCTTCCCGGCGATGGCCAAGGCCGCGATGCCGCACCTGCGCAAGGGTTCGGCGCTGCTGACGCTGACCTATCTCGGTGCGCTGCGCAGCCTGCCGAACTACAACACGATGGGCCTGGCGAAAGCCTCGCTCGAAGCGAGCGTGCGGTACCTGGCCGCGGCACTGGGCCCCAAGGGCGTGCGGGTCAACGGCATCTCGGCCGGGCCGATCAAGACGCTCGCCGCCTCCGGCATCAAGGACTTCAGCAAGATGCTGCAAGCCTCGGCGCAGTCGCCGCTGGGGCGCAACGTGACGATCGACGACGTCGGCAACGCGGCGGCGTTCCTGCTGTCGGACCTCGCCTCCGGGATCACGTCCGAGATCACCTACGTCGACGGCGGCTTCAGCCAGGCGGCGCTCGCCGGCATCAACAGCCCTGCCGACGCCTGAGCGCCCCGGTCACGCAGGCGTTCGAACAGAAGCAAAACAGAGGCAAACTTCAGCTTTCGAGCCCGAGGATTCGCGTTCCCATGAGCTCTCCTGACGCGCTGCCCCGGTTGCTGGGCGACATCGGCGGCACGAACGCCCGCTTTGCCTGGCAGGACGGCGCCGGCGCCCCGCTGCGCGACATCCAGACCCTGAAGGTCGCCGAGCACGCGAGCCTCGCCGAGGCGATGCGCCGCTATCTTCAGGGCCTGAACCGCGCGGCGCCGCCGTGGTGCGCGATCGGCGTCGCGACACCGATCACCGCCGATGCGGTACGGCTGACGAACAGCCACTGGTCGTTCTCGATTTCCGCAGTCCGGCGCGAGCTGGCCTTCGAGCGCTTCGTCGTGATCAACGACTTCACCGCGCTCGCGCTCGCGCTGCCCGACCTCACGCCGGCCGAGCGCCGCCAGGTCGGCGGCGGCACGCCGGTGCCGGATGCCGCGATCGCGCTGCTCGGCCCCGGTACCGGGCTCGGCGTCTCGGGGCTGCTGCCCGGCCGCGAGAGCGGCAGCTGGATGCCGCTGCAAGGCGAAGGCGGGCACGTGACGCTCGCCGCGACCAATGAGCGCGAGGCCGGCGTGCTGCAGATCATCCGCGAGCGCCACGGCCACGCGTCGGCCGAGCGTGCCGTCTCGGGCATGGGACTGGAGGCGGTGCATGCGGCGCTGGGCGTGCTCGAAGCGGCCGTCGACAGCACCACCCTGAGCGCGGCCGAGATCACCGCGGCGGCGCTGGACGGCAGCGACGAGCGCTGCGTCGAGGCGGTGGCGCTGTTCTGCAGCTTCCTCGGCAACGTCGCCGGCAACCTGGCGCTGACCCTGGGCGCGCTCGGCGGCGTCTACATCGGCGGCGGCATCGTGCCGCGGCTGGGGGAGGCGTTCGATCGCTCGCCGTTTCGCGAGCGCTTCGAGGCGAAGGGCCGGTTTCGCGAGTATCTGGCGCGGATTCCGGTGTTCGTGATCGATGCGAGCGTGTCGCCGGCGCTGCTGGGCGCGGCGCGGGCGCTGGCGGCATAACGCTGGCGGCATGCCAGCCAGGCCCCGGCGCGCGACGCCGTCTTCCCCCGATCAGTTCGCGCGCACGCAGTCGACGTAGTAGCCGCCGCCGTTCTCCTCGGGCTCGACCAGGCCGTGCACGTCGGTGTCGAAGCCCGGGAACGCCGCGTTGAACTCGCGCGTGAAGCGCAGATAGTCGACGATGCGGCGGTTGAAGCGCTCGCCCGGGATCAGCAGCGGGATGCCCGGCGGGTACGGCGTCAAGAGCGAGGTCGTGATGCGGCCCTCGAGCTCGTCGATCGGGACGCGCTCGGTCTTGCGGTGCGCGATGTACGAGTACGCGTCGCTGGGCTTCATCGCCGGCTGCAGGTCCGACAGGTACATCTCGGTCGTGAGCCGCGCGATGTCGCCCTTCGCGTACATCTCGTGGATGCTCTGGCACAGGTCGCGCAAGCCCATGCGCTCGTAGCGCGGGTGCTGCGCGCAGAACTCGGGAAGGATGCGCCACATCGGCTGGTTCTTGTCGTAGTCGTCCTTGAACTGCTGCAGCGCGGTCAGCAGCGTGTTCCAGCGGCCCTTCGTGATGCCGATCGTGAACATGATGAACAGCGAGTACAGCCCGGTCTTCTCGACCACGACGCCGTGCTCGGCGAGGAACTTCGTGACGATGGACGCCGGGATGCCGGTCTTCGCGAACTTGCCGGTCACGTCCAGCCCCGGCGTGATGATCGTGCACTTGATCGGATCGAGCAGGTTGAAGCCCTCGGCGAGGTTGCCGAAGCCGTGCCACTTCTCGTTGGCGCGCAGGATCCAGTCATCGCTGGTGCCGATGCCGTTGGCCGCGAGCTTGTCGGGGCCCCAGACCTTGAACCACCAGTCCTTGCCGTATTCCTTGTCGACCTTGCGCATCGCGCGGCGGAAGTCGAGCGACTCCTGGATGCTCTCTTCGACCAGCGCCTTGCCGCCCGGCGCTTCCATCATCGCGGCGGCGACGTCGCAGCTCGCGATGATCGCGTACTGCGGCGACGTGCTGGTGTGCATCAGGTACGCCTCGTTGAACAGGTGCCGGTCGAGCTTGCGCGTGGCCGAGTCCTGCACCAGCACCTGCGAGGCCTGGCTGATGCCGGCGAGCAGCTTGTGGGTCGACTGGGTCGCAAACACCAGCTGATCCTTCGGGCGCGGGCGGTTGCGCCCCATCGAATGGAACGTGCCGTAGAACTTGTGGAACGCCGCGTGCGGCAGCCACGCCTCGTCGAAATGCAGCGTGTCGATGTAGCCGTCGAGCGCCTGTTTGATGGTCTCGGTGTTGTAGAGCACGCCGTCGTACGTGCTCTGCGTGAGTGTCAGGATGCGCGGCTTGACCGTCGCCGCCTCGACGCCGGCGAGCAGTGGGTTCGCCGCGATCTTCGCGCGGATCGCCTCGGGCGTGAATTCGCTCTCCGGGATCGGGCCGATGATGCCGTAGTGGTTGCGCGTTGGCCGCAGGAACACCGGCACCGCGCCGGTCATGATGATCGCGTGCAGGATGGACTTGTGGCAGTTGCGGTCCACCACGACCACGTCGCCCGGCGCGACCGCGTGGTGCCAGACCATCTTGTTGCTGGTGCTGGTGCCGTTGGTGACGAAGAAGCAGTGGTCGGCGTTGAAGATGCGCGCCGCATTGCGCTCGCTGGCCGCGGCCGGGCCGGTGTGGTCGAGCAGCTGGCCGAGCTCCTCGACCGAGTTGCAGACGTCGGCGCGCAGCATGTTCTCGCCGAAGAACTGGTGGAACATCTGCCCGACCGGGCTCTTCAGGAACGCAACGCCGCCCGAGTGGCCCGGGCAGTGCCAGGAATACGAACCGTCCTGCGCATAGTCCATCAGCGCCTTGAAGAACGGCGGCGCCAGGCCGTCGAGGTAGCTCTTCGCCTCGCGGATGATGTGGCGCGCGACGAACTCCGGCGTGTCCTCGAACATGTGGATGAAGCCGTGCAGCTCGCGCAGGATGTCGTTCGGCAGGTGCTGCGAGGTGCGCGTCTCGCCGTAGAGATAGATCGGGATCTCGGCGTTCTTGAAGCGGATCTCCTCGATGAACTTGCGCAGCTTCACCACCGCCGGGTCGATCTCGGGGCCGCCGGCGAACTCCTCGTCGTCGATCGACAGGATGAAGGCGCTGGCACGGCTTTGCTGCTGCGCGAACTGCGAGAGATCGCCATAGCTCGTCGTGCCGACGACCTCGAAGCCCTCCTTCTCGATCGCCTCGGCGAGTGCGCGGATGCCCAGGCCCGAGGTGTTCTCGGAACGGTAGTCTTCGTCGATGATGACGATCGGAAAGCGAAAGCGCAGCATGGCGGGCCTCTTAGTACGGCGCCGGGAGCGGCCCGGACGATCTCGAGAAAAGCGCGAAGTGTAGGGCCGATCGATGACCCGCCGCGGCGAGCGCGCCGCCTACACTCGCGCCGTTGCGGGGTTGATCCGGCGAGCCGGCGCCATGTCGGCAGGAGGGGGCACATGGAGATGATGAGCGCTTCGACGCTGTGGTGGATCGCCGCCGGAATCGCGGTGGCCGTCGAGCTCGCGACCGGCACGTTCTACCTGTTGATGATCGCGCTGGGCGCCGTCGCCGGCGCGGTCGCGGCACACCTCGGGATCGCCGCGACCGGGCAGATCGCCGCGGCCGCGATCGTCGGCGGCGGCGCGACCGCGCTGTGGCACTGGAAGCGCGCGCGCTCGCCGCGCTCGGCGCCGGCGGCGAGCAACCGCGACGTGAACCTCGACATCGGCGAACGCGTGCAGGTCAAGAACTGGCAGGACGACCGCACGACGCGCGTGAGCTATCGCGGCTCGATGTGGACCGCGCGGCTCGCGCCCGGTGCCGGCGCGGTGGCCGGCGAGTTCCGCGTCGTCGCAGTCGAGAACAACTGGCTGGTGCTCGCACCCTCCTCTTCCGACTGATCGAGTCGATCGACTGATCGACTCGATCGACCCACAACTCGAAAGCCGCCCATGGAAATCGCCATCATCATCGCCGTCATCGCCGCGATCTTCGTCATCCGCACGATCAAGATCGTGCCGCAGCAGCATGCGTGGGTCGTCGAGAAGCTCGGCAAGTACGACCGCACGCTGACGCCGGGGCTCAAGTTCGTCGTGCCGTTCGTCGAGCGCATCGCCTACCGGCATTCGCTGAAGGAGGTGCCGCTGGACGTGCCCAGCCAGGTCTGCATCACGCGCGACAACACCCAGCTGCAGGTCGACGGGATCATCTACTTCCAGGTGACCGACCCGATGCGCGCGAGCTACGGGTCGAGCAACTACGTGATCGCGATCACCCAGCTCGCGCAGACGCTGCTGCGCTCGGTGATCGGCAAGATGGAGCTGGACAAGACCTTCGAGGAGCGCGACGCGATCAACGCGTCGGTCGTCAGCGCGCTCGACGAAGCGGCGTCGAACTGGGGCGTGAAGGTGCTGCGCTACGAGATCAAGGACCTGACGCCGCCCAACGAGATCCTGCGCGCGATGCAGGCGCAGATCACCGCCGAGCGCGAGAAGCGCGCGCTGATCGCGGCCAGCGAAGGCCGCAAGCAGGAGCAGATCAACATCGCGACCGGCGAGCGCGAAGCGTTCATCGCCCGCTCCGAGGGCCAGCGCCAAGCCGAGATCAACAAGGCGCAGGGCGAAGCGGCGGCAATCGTCGCGGTCGCCGACGCCACGGCCGACGCGATCCGCAAGGTCGCCGAGGCGATCCGCTCGCCCGGCGGCGAACAGGCCGTGCAGCTCAAGGTCGCCGAGAAGGCGATCGAGTCGTACGCGCAGCTCGCGCAGAAGAACAACACGATGATCGTGCCGGGCAACATGACCGAGGTGTCCGCGCTGATCGCCAGCGCTATGACCGTGATGAAGGCCAAGGCGCCGGGCGCGGCGTGAGGATCGGACGAAGACGGTGAAGGCACTGCGTTAAACTGCCGGCCTCCGGAGAGATGGATGAGCGGTTTAAGTCGCACGCCTGGAAAGCGTGTGAGGGTTAACAGCCCTCCGCGGGTTCGAATCCCGCTCTCTCCGCCAGGACGCTAGGAAGCACGGGCCTTTTGGCCCGTTTTGCTTTCCTACCCCCAAAACGCCCCCCGTTGGCACTGCGCTTGGGCGTCGAAATCGTCGCGTCACTCGACGTTTTCTCAGGGCTGCCAAGCGCAGCGCGCTCGCCGTTCTTCGCTGACTCTGCGAGCATCTGGCCGGCCTTGCGCTCGGCGCGCGTGCCCCAGCTCGCCCAAACTCACAGCCTGTGAGGCGGACTTCACGATCGGATCGGATAAGTCGACGTATCCGACGACGCCATCAGACTGGGGCGGCGGGCTTCATGGCTCGCTCGACCATGTCCATGCCAACATCCCTCGGCCGCACAAATGCGCTCTGGACCAGTTCGCATTGCCGGTGACTGACCCCGAGCTCGTCAAATCGAGTGCGCCACTCGCGCACGACGCTCGCTACGCGGCTGATGATGGCGGCTGCATCCGGCTTGAGCAGGCCGTAGGTCCCATGGTCGTCGAGCAGGTTGTCGAGAGTGGCCAGGCGGCCGCGCGGACCGACGGACAGATGCAACATGCGTTCAGTCGCAACCTGAGGCGCCACCACGACATCGTAGAGCGGGCTCAGGCGCCAACCCTTTGGGCCGGGCGCCCAGACGAAGGCGTGGTTGCGAAGGTGGTCATCGTTGTTGGAGATGAGGATATTGAATGCCACCCGCCCGTACAGCTCGGCGCGGTCCTGCTGAATGTGGCCATCGGCGCCGAACGACGTGATGGCCTGAGCAATTTCCGAGTAGCGCGACGCAGGCGACTCCCGCTCGTGCTTGCCAAGCATGGTCAGCGCGCTGACGCAGTGGTGCCGCGAGACGCGGCCGTCGTCATGAGCCGTGCGGTCGAAGCGCTCGATGAGCATGACCGTGCGGCCATCGGGCAACGTCTCAAGGTCGGTCTCGGGCACGTCGAGCCCGCACTGACGGGCGAGTTCGAGGCAAGCGTGCTCGATGATGGGGACGTTGAACGGGTCGTCCTTGCGGGGAAACTTCGCGAGGAAGTGGCGGCCCTTGTGGCGCACCAGTGCCTTCGGCCGCGCGCCACCGAGAGTCGCCACCTCGAACAAGACCTGCAGTTGCGCCGGAACCGGCTGGCCCTCTTGGACTCTGTCCGCGGCATCGAGGAGGTACCTCAATTCCGTAGTCGGAGGCATCGCCCCCTGGGTCTCGCCATCGGCCTGGGTGTTGCGGAAGTCGAGCGCGCCGAACCGCTGCGAGCCGGCCTCCAGGAGGTAGCGCGACTCGGAGAGAGAATTCGGTGGCGCCCGAAGCTTGGACTCGATGACGCGACGACCCCAGAAGTCGGGCGCTGCATCACGCACGGCGCCGAATAGGGGCAGTCCGGCCGGCGGCTCGTAGAGGAGCTCGTCACCAGGCCTCGAGGAAAGCGCAAGGCTGAAGGGGTCGACCGGTACTGCATCGGCACGCGCGAGGTAGCCTCGGCCATAGCCGAAGGTACTTGCGATGGACTCGGGCCCTTTTTCGAGCATCTCCAACTTGCCCGCCGGGACGCCGGCTGCCTGCCCAGGCAGGTAGGCGAAGACGAGTCCATTCCAACTCATGGGCGGCCTCAGAACGCGTATTCGTCAGGCTTGGCGGAGCTCGCGCGGGCCCGCGCGCGCAACTGCTCCATGCGCAGGTGCTCACCAAGAGGGTCCTGACCCGGACTCGAAAGGCTGTCGAGGCGGTCGAGAAGTCCGGTCTGCTCGAGAGCTGACAGCCAAGTGCCCATGGCAACGGAGACGTCGCCCTTCTCAATCTTCATCCAAGTGAGCGCGCTCATGCGGGCGCGGACGGCCATCGCTTCCTGCGTGATGTTGCGCGCGAGGCGATATGCGCGGATGACCGCACCGAGGCTGACCGCAACGGCGGAGGCCTTCGGGGAGACGAACTTGGATTCTGAACGACGCATATCTTATAATATATCTTAAGTCGATAATCTATGCAATAAGAAAGATGATGCGAGAGTTCTGATCTCTTAGTACAGAGCTAGTCGCGTTTGGGTAAAGAATAAGAGACCACGCGCGAGTTCACCCGGTTCATGGCCGCCAGCGCGCAGAAGGCGGGCCATAAGAGGCTCGTCGAGCTGGAGCTTCAAACACGCCCCCGATGCACCTGTAGGTGATCCAGGCGCTGGCAATCTGCGGGTGGGCGTCGCCTCCCGCATGCGAGTACCCCTCGAAGCGTGCGGCAAGCCCGGTGCAGGGTACTGCGGGCGCACAGAGCACAACGACCGCATCGCGCAAGGCCTGCACCACGGCCACGCCGACCCGTTCGATCTCATGCGACTCACCAGCCTCCAGCACGATGTCGTCCGTACATCCCAGCTCGGTAATCCAGATTCGCCCGCGCAGACAGTCGATTCGCGTACCCACAGCATCTTCCACCGGGATAACTCCTCGTTGCTCGAGCTCGATCACTGCTCGCTTCATGTCGAGGACCATGACTGCCTCCGATGCATCGCCACAACTGCGTTGCCGTTCACTAAGATTTCAAGAATTCTGGAAGGCGAACAGGCAATCCTCAAACGACATTTGCTCACCGCGCGCATGAGTCAACGGAATGGACAGCAAGCACCAACGCGCCCGCTTGTCGCTCGACCTGCTCAAGGGCTTCGAGGCCGCGGCGCGCCACTTGAGCTTTACGCGCGCAGCGCAGGAGCTGTCCATCACCCAGTCGGCCGTCAGCCGCGAGATCAAGACGCTCGAAGAGCAGCTCGGGCAGCCGCTGTTCCAACGGGTCAGTCGCGGGTTGCGGCTCACCGAGGCCGGGCAAAGCCTCTACCGCGCAGTCGGCGAGGCGCTCAAGCTGATCGACGAGGCGACCGGTCTCGCCATGGCGAGACGCGCACAGACGCTGGCGGTCACGACGAGTGCGCCGCTCGCCTCACTGTGGTTGGTGCCGAAGCTCCCGCGCTTTCTCCGTCTGCATCCGGAGGTCGACGTGCGCAGTGTCGCCGCCAACCAGAGGCTCGATCTCGAGCGCGAGCGGCTTGACATCGCGATCCGCTGGTCCGCTCCAGGGTCAAGCTCCGCCGGCGGGGAGCCACTGTTCGACATGGAGATATTCCCGGTCTGCTCGCCGATGCTCGCCAGCGATCTTGCGCGGCCTCTCAAGAGTCCCGCGGACCTCAGTCGTCACGTGCTGTTGGACCTGGAGACCGTCGGGACACACGGCCCGTGGTCAGACTGGGGACCGTGGCTGGAGGCGAATAAGCTTGGCGACCTGAAGCCGGCCGCAACGCTCCGTTTCTCGCATTACGACCAGGTGGTCCAGGCGGCGATCGACGGCAGCGGCGTCGCGATCGGACGCAACCCACACAATGCCCGCCATCTTCGCGACGGCCTGCTCGTCGCGCCACTCGGCCGCGATGCGGTGCTTGCCCGGGGAACGTACTCCGTCATCGTCGCGCCCCGCTCCATCGAACGCCCGGTCGTCAAGGAGTTCGTCGCGTGGCTGCGCGACGAGGTCCGCCAAGACGCCGATGCTGGTGCCGATCGCAAAGGCGCCGATCGGCGCCGGCTGGTCCAACCCGCCGCCCGCACGGGCAGCTGAAGCGGCTGTTGGCGGAGGTCAGCTTCGACCCAAAGCCGCCCGAGTCGCATTCGCAATGCAGACATTTGCCCCACCGGATTTCGCGCGCACCCTCTGGCTCCTATTCGCGCGAGCGCTCCATCTGCATCGAGAACGTGAACCGGTCCGCCGGATGCGTCGTCACCGAAATCTCGAAGGCTTCGTTGCTGGCGTCGAGGTAGTGACGGACCAGCTGCAACGCGGGAGACCCTGCTTCGGCCTTCAACAGTTCAGCCAGCGACGCTGACAAGCTCACCGCGCGAACGTCCTGGCGGATGCGGGCGATGCGCGTCCCGTAACGGCTTTCGATCAATGAACTGATCAGCGTCTCCGGCGATTCGCGCACGACATCGGCGATGTCCGAATACGAAGGATCGACGTAGACGTCCGTCCAGCAGATCGGCCGGCGCTTCTTGCCTCCGTCCATGCGCAGGCTGGAGATCCGCAACCAGCGCGTGCCACCGGCGCACCCCATCTCCTTCGCGAGGACGAGGTCCGCGACGATCGAGTCGACACTGTGGACGACGCGCACATGTGCCGCACCGAATTGCGCGAGCTCGTCGACCGTCGCGATCGATTGCGTGAAGCCGGCAGCAGGACGCGTCGCCTCCACGCGTGTTCCGACGTTCTTGCGCCGCGAGATCAGCCCGAGGTCCTGCAATTCCTGCAGAGCCAGGCGCACGGAGTAGCGGCTCGCGTCATGGCGATCGCACAGCTCGAACTCGGTGGGCAACAGCGTGCCCACGGGGTACTTGCCGCTCGCGATCCCTTCCGCCAGATCGCGTGTCAACTCGGCATGTTTTGCGTTGGCCATCGGTGCTTACCTCCTCGTGGATATCGCATCGCGGGGTAAACCCGCATAGCGCCCATGTTCGAACATACTAAAGTGCTTTTGTTCGAACATACAGATATGTTCGATTCTTGTCAACATATCGGAGACCCTCGATGTCCACCCCTTCCGCCGCGTTCAGTCCAAGTGCCAGCACCGTCGTCGACTCGATCCTCTTTCGCGATGCCTTCGGCACGCCGCAAATGCGGGAGATCTTTTCGGACCGCGCATTGATCGGTCGCTACATCGAGGTCGAGGTGGCCCTGGCACGCGCCGAAGCCCGCTGCGGTGTGATCCCTGCTGAAGCAGCCGACGTGATCGCCCGCGAGTCACGGCTGGATCGCATCGACTTCGACCACATGCGCGAAGAGACCGACATCGTCGGCTACCCGATCCTGCCGCTGGTGCACCAACTGGTCGCGATGTCCGGCGAGGCAGGCCGCTACATCCACTGGGGCGCGACGACGCAGGACATCATGGACACGGCCAACGTGCTGCAAGTGCGAGCCGCGATCGACGTGGTCGAAGCCGACGTGCGCGAGTTGCGCCGCATCCTGGCCGACCTTGCCAAGAAGCACCGCGACACGCCGATGGCTGGCCGCACTCATCTCCAACAGGCGCTGCCGGTGACCTTCGGCTACAAGGTCGCGATCTGGCTCGCGATGTTCGACCGCCATCAAGAACGCCTGGCACAGCTGCGCGAGCGCGTGCAGGTGGTGTCCTTCGCCGGTGCGGCCGGCACGCTGGCATCGCTGGGCGACAAGGGCTTCGACGTTCAGAAGGCTCTGGCGGACGAGCTGCAGCTCGGTGTCCCCGCCACCACCTGGCACGTGGCACGCGATGCATTCGCTGAAACCGTCAACCTGCTCGCCCTGATCACTGGCTCGCTCGGCAAGATCGCCGTCGACGTGATGATCATGGCGTCGACCGAATTCGGCGAACTCTACGAGCCCTTCGTCAAGGGGCGCGGCGCGAGCAGCACGATGCCGCAGAAGCGCAACCCGATCTCGAGCGAGCTGATGCTCGCCGCCGCGAAGGCCGTGCGCCAACACGCCGGCCTGATGGTCGACGCGATGATTCAGGACTTCGAGCGCGCCACCGGCCCGTGGCATACCGAGTGGATCGCGCTGCCGGAGAGCTTCGTCTTCACCGCCGGTGCATTGCACCAGGCGAAGTTCGCGTTGGGCGGACTGATCGTCGACGCCGACAAGATGCGCCACAACCTGGGGCTCAGCCGCGGGCTGATCGTGGCTGAGGCCGTGATGATGAGCCTGGCCCCTGCCACGGGCCGCCAACAGGCGCACGACATCGTCTATGACGCGTGCCGCACCGTGAATGAGAAAGGCGGGACGCTGGCCGAAGCGCTGGCCGCATTGCCCGCAGTGACGAAGCACTTCGACCGCCAGGCGATCGATCGGCTGACCGATCCCGCCAACTACCTTGGCCTCGCCCCGCAGATGGTTGATCGCGCGATCGCGCTGTCGGCAAGAGTCGCGGCCTGAGCGACCCAGGAGGAGACAAACATGAC
>Ga0070706_100003665_pt1 | contig 15037 bp, 12 predicted proteins | sample KBSK5501metaG_FD_65476 | JGI IMG/M metagenome (GOLD analysis project Ga0070706, IMG submission 65476) | Corn, switchgrass and miscanthus rhizosphere microbial communities from Kellogg Biological Station, Michigan, USA - KBS K5-50-1 metaG | ecosystem: Host-associated > Plants > Roots >...
CCGCCCGACCGGAGGTCGCCCGCCCATCGACGCGGAGATCAAGGCTTTGGTCCGGCGCATGGCCGCGGCGAATCCCCTCTGGGGTGCGCCACGCATCCATGCCGAGCTCCTCAAGCTCGGGATCGACCTCTCTGAGCGCACCGTTTCCCGGCTGATGCCGAAGCGGCGCACACCGCCATCTCAGACCTGGCGGACGTTCCTCGCCAACCATGTCCAGGATCTCGTCTCGCTCGATTTCTTCACGGTCCCTACCGCAGGCTTGCGGGTGCTCTTCGTTCTCGTCCTGCTCGCTCACCATCGCCGGCGCGTCGTTCACTTCAATGTCACCGAGCATCCCACCGCCCACTGGACCGCCCAGCAGATCGTCGACGCCTTCCCAGACGACTCCGCGCCGGCCTACCTCCTCCGCGACCGCGATGCAGTCTACGGCGATGCCTTCCGGAAACGAGTGACGGGCACGGGCATCACTCAAGTTCTCAGCGCCCCGCACAGCCCCTGGGCAGAATCCCTTCGCCGAGCGCCTCATCGGCTCGGTGCGGCGAGAGTGCCTGGATCATGTCGTCGTTCTCGGCGAGCGGCACCTACGACGCATCCTGACCGCGTACCTCGCGTACTATCATCGAGCCCGCCCGCACCTCTCGCTCGACAAAGATGCACCCGATGGACGGCCGATCGAACCGCCGGAGCTCGGCGCGATCATCCCGATTCCCGAAGTTGGCGGCCTGCATCACCGCTACGTCAGACGGGCGGCGTAGTCCAGCTCCGCCGGTTTACCACCGAACGCGCGCGCCACAGCTCACCCTTTCGCTTCCCCATTCCCGACGCGGAGTCCCGTCTGACCGGGCGACCGCGCGAAGTCCGATGATCTGGGGATACCGGTAACCCCGTAGTGCATCTCCGAACAATTCGCAGTCTTGGAACGGTGGAAGGATCTCAAGTGCGTTGAAAAGAATCAGACGTGGTTTTGGCGAAGGACACCCCAAAGGTCCGGCGTCTTTGGTGGCGGCCCGACCGACCCGCACTGCTGGCCTCCCTCCAGTCTACAGTCTCCTAAACGTTCCTTAGCCGCATCGGCCGTCGGCCACTGAGGAGGGATGAGGTTTTGGCGAAGGACAGCCCTTGCCAAAAACACGGGTTCGAATCCCGAACGGGAAACGCCCGTGCGTGGAAGTTCGTAATTAAGGAATTCGTGCCCCTCGTGGCGTAGGGGCCACGAACGGGACACGAACCGGCGCGGACGGACGCCGGCCGATGAGCCGCTGCACCGACGAGCGGCGTGGTGCAGCGGCCCATCGCGGCGTGACTACTGGCCTGTGTAGGTCACTTTCCAGATCACGCCCGATTTCGGGGTCGTGAAAAACGGTGAGGGCATCGAATAGTCGATGTAGAGCTCGCCGTAGTCGACCACGTACATCGTCTTGCCGTCGTTGGAGAAGACGACGTCATTCGTACGCTCCAGGCCGCCCCGGTTCTCGGGCTTCTGATAGGCGTTCGGCCCCGGATCCCGATTGCGCATGAAGTAGGACCACTTGACCCCGGCGGGCTGCAGGAACTCAATCTTGATGACGGCCGGCCAGGTCGGCACCAGGCTCTCCGGGCCGTTGTCGATGATCCCGAAGATCGCCGCGAAGATCGTGTCCTTGACGCCGAACCGCTCGTCGCCCCAAGCGATGCCGTCCATGGGGTTGTTGGTGTCCCACTCGAGCACCGGATTGATGTAGCCGTTAGGGTTCGGATTGGCCACGATGAGGGGCACGCCACGGATCCCCTCGACGTGGGGCGGGAAGCGATACGGCGGCATCTCGGGCACCCACGGCTTGTCGCCGATGTAGAGGCGTGGGTACGGCGAGTCGATCTTGGAGCCGTTGTACGCCTTCAGCGAGAAGCGCTTGTTGGTGACGAAGCCCATGCCTTCCTTGTCGGGGAAGCCGGCGTCCTGTCCCTTCTCGGTCACGATCCACAGCTTCTCGGCGCCGTTGGCGATGCGCCGGTGGCCGAGGTCGTTAACGCCGTTGTCGCTGACGGCCAGGGCCTTTTCGAACCGACTCCCCTTCGGACCGAACTTCACGCCCGACTGGTTTCGGAAACCCATCGCGTAGACTTCCATGTCCTCGTGCTTGTACATCCCGTCGGCGCCCTGCTTGTCGATCTTCACGCGCATGACCGAGCCGCCGCACGGCACCTGCGCTTTGATGACCATACCCGGCTTGGCCGGCGTGCCCGCCGGCAGCAGCGCGCCGGTGAGACGCCCGTCGGAGGACAGGACGTTGAGCCCGGTGTGGATGATGTCACGGCAGACGGGATCCCGCGCCGTCTTGGGCAGTCCCGGGTCACTGTGCTTCTCCCAGAACGGATCGATCTCCGCCGTCCAGCCGTGATTGTCCGGGTCGGCGAACCCGCTGTTGCTCGGGAAGCCCTGTCCCCAGTAGATGTAGCCGTCCTTGCATGTGATGCCGCCGATCTGGTGGTCGCCGATCGGCAGGTCGGTGATGATCTTCTTCAGTTCGCCGTTGACTCCGCTGATCTCCCAGATGTGCTTTGAGTATTCCGGGACGTAGACCTTGTTGTTCTCCGGGCAGTACCCGATCGTGTTCATGACGAATCCGAACTTGCCGACCCCGATGTCCTTGAGGTGCTTGCCGTCCTTGTCGAACACCTTGACGTGCGGTCCCGACACCGGGTTCTTGATCCGCTGGCCGTTGTACTCGTATTCGAACGGACCGAACAGGTTGCCCGAGATCGCGACCCAGACGTTGCCTTCTCTGTCCACGGTAGCGGAGCTCGGGGTGTCGAGTCCGGCAACGAACACTTCGGCCTTGTAGCCCTTGGGAACTGTGAGCTTGCTGGGGTCGGGCGTCAGCGCCGTGCGCGGCACCCAACCGCCGGACTTGCTCGTCCCCGCGTTCTGCGTCGACGCAAGCGTGGCCGACAGCAGGACGGCGCCGACCATCAGTGGGGCAATCCGGAGAATCCTCATCGATGCTCCTCCTCGACCGTTCAGGTTGCGGGGCCCGTGATCGCCACGAGGAACGCCGGATCAGCGGCGGGCGAGCGTGCGGATAAACGCCACGACATCGCGGATGTCGTCGTCACCGAGCTGCGCGCTCCAGGCCGGCATGGCGGCGTTCTTGCCGACGGCTGCGCCTCCCTTCTGGATGACGGTGAAGAGATACTCGTCAGAGAGCTCGTCCATGAGCTGCTTGACGGAGAGATTGCCGACGTTGGGCCGGAAAGTCTTTGCTTCGCCGCGTCCGTCCTCGCCATGACAGCCCGCGCAGTAGCGAAGATAGATGTCCCGGCCCTTCGCCGCGCTTCCCGCGAACCCGTTCTGAGCAATCGCCCCGTGAATGGCCAGCAGCGCCGGCGCGAGGAGCGCCAGCCCGACGAGCGTTCCGTGTCGCCACCGCATGTCTTCGTCGCCCTTATAGTTGACGCGACGTCCCGCCTCGGTCGCCGGAGCGCCAGAGAATGGCCAGAGAATATATGGCGACGTCGCATGTTGAGCAAGATCAGCGGACGGTCGCTTTGTTGACAACCCCCTCCTTGCGGTCCTAGGATAAGCCGCCCTTGGAAGGCAGGCCCCACCATGAATGGTGCCGCTCGTGTCGCCCTCGACCGGGGCGGCGTAGAGACCTAGCATGACGACCGATCAGCGGGGATCGGTTGCGGACCGGCTTGGGGTGTGGCTGATCGGCGCACGTGGTGCCGTGGCCACCACGACCATCGTCGGCACCATCGCCGTCAGGCGCGGCCACACGGGCACCGTTGGACTCGTGACCGAGACCGACGCTCTCGTCGGATCGGGACTGGCGCCGCTCGACAAGCTCGTCTTCGGTGGTCACGATGTTCTCGACACACCTCTCGTCAAGGCGGCGCATGCGCTCTGCCGTGACGTCGGGCCGCTCTCACCCGAGCTCGTCCGCCTGATCGAGGACGACTTGGCGAGCAGCGAGCAGCATCTGCGGCTCGCGCCTGCGATCGTCGACGGCGAGCCACCGCGCGAGTTCGTGAGGGCCGTCCAGCGCGATTTGGAAGCATTCCGCGCATTGTCGGGGGCGCGCCGCGTGATCGTGGTCAACGTCGCGACCACGGAGCCACTGCCTCCCGTCGACGTGCTCGCGCTCGATCTGCCCGGATTCGAGCGGATGCTCGACATCCGCGGCGCCCATGTGCCGACAAGCGCGCTCTACGCGTACGCAGCGTTGGACATGGGCCTACCCTACGTGAACTTCACCCCGTCGCTCGGCGCTTCGCTCGCCGCACTCGAGACGCTCGCGCACGCCCGCGGCGTCCCGCACGCAGGGCGTGACGGAAAGACCGGTGAGACGCTGCTGAAGAGCGCGTTGGCACCGATGTTCCGCATGCGCAATCTCCAGGTACGCAGTTGGGTGGGATTCAACGTGCTGGGCAACGCCGACGGCCTCGCCCTCGCCGACCCCACCACCGCGGCATCGAAGACGGAATCGAAGGGCAGGGTGGTGCCGTCTATCCTCGGCTACGATCCCCACACGCTCGTGCGGATCGATTACGTACCGACTCTGGGGGACTGGAAGACCGCGTGGGACTTGATCCAGTTCGAGGGCTTCTTGAAGACGCCGATGACGTTGCAATTCACGTGGCAGGGCGCCGACTCCGCGCTGGCCGCACCGCTTGTACTCGATCTAGTACGCCTCGTCGATCTGGCCGCCTCGCAGGGTGAGCGCGGTGGGCTCGGGTACCTGGCCTTCTTTTTCAAGTCTCCGGTGCGCTGCGATGTCCACGATCTGGCCGAGCAGTACGCACGTCTGTGCCAACACGTAAAGGGTTCCTGACCAGCGTCCTTCAACTGATCCGTCTTCCCAACGTCTTCACGGCGCCCTCGGACGTGGCGATGGGGATGGCGGTCAGCGGCGTTGCGTTCACGCCAGCGTACGCGGCACTGCTGTTGGCCTCAGCGTGCGCGTATGCAGGCGGGATGGCGCTCAACGACGCCTGCGACGCGCCGCTTGACGCCCACGAGCGGCCGGAGCGTCCCATCCCCTCTGGACGGATTTCGCGAGCGACCGCGTTCGGGCTCGCCGCCGTCCTTCTCATGCTCGGTGTCGGCTTGGCCGCCACCGCCGGGTGGCGCCCCTTCCTGGTGTCACTTCTGCTGGTGGCCGCTATCGTCCTGTACGACGCGGTGGCCAAGGGCACCGCGGCCGGCCCGCTCGTGATGGCCTCCTGCCGCGCGCTGAACGTCGGCGTGGGCATTTCGCTCGGCGTGCTGGCTTGGGCGGCCGTCGGAGCGGCGACCGTCGTGTTCACGTACGTGCTGGTCCTCACACTAGTGAGCCGCTTCGAGGTCATGACCGCACCCGTCACCCTCGTCCGCGGCGCCGCGGTGGCATTCGCCGTGCTGCTGGCGGCGGCGATTGCGTTGTTCGTCCTCGGTTGGGGACCGGGCGGCGCCGTCGGCGTCGTGTTCGTGGCCCTGCTGGTGCTATGGATCGGTCCCCCGCTGCGGGCGGCGATCGCCGAGCCAGTGCCGAAACGGATCATCGGAGTCATCAAGGCCACGGTGCTGGGCATCATCCTGGTCGACGCCGCCTTTACGAGCGCGGCGTGGGGCCTGGTTGCAGGAGGGCTGGTCGCCGCGCTATTCATCCCCGCCTACGTGCTCGGGCGACGCTTTGCCAGCGCATGAACCGTTCGTTCCGTTACGGGTACAACACGAACGGCCTCGCCCATCACCGGCTTGACGACGCACTTCGGCTGTTGGCCGACCTCGGATATGAGGGCTGCGCCGTCACTCTCGATCACGCGCACCTCGATCCGTTCGCCAAGGACCTCGCTCGTGACGTCGAGCGCACGGCCCGCCTAGCCCAGGCGCTGGGGCTGTCTCTCGTCGTCGAGACCGGAGCGCGGTTCCTTCTCGACCCGAGCCGCAAGCACTCGCCGACGCTGCTGAGCGACGACGCCGACGGCCGCCGCCGGCGCCTTGAGTTTTTGGAGCGTGCCGTCAGCATTGCGCGGGACCTCGGCGCGGGCGTGGTCTCCCTGTGGAGCGGTGTGCCGCCACCGGCGGCGCCGGAAGTCTGCCGAAAGCGCCTCGTGGAAGGCGTTGCCGCCGTCACCCGCTACGCAGAAACTTGTGGCATCGTGCTCGGCTTCGAGCCTGAGCCGGGCATGCTCGTCGAGAGCGTCGCCGACTTTCTCGACCTTCGGGCGGCGGTCGACTCGCCCGCTCTGGCGCTGACCCTCGATCTCGGCCATTGCCTGCTTACAGAGTCCGAGCCGCCGGAGAACGTCGTCCATCGCGTGGCTTCGGTGCTCGTCAATGTCCACGCCGAGGACATGCGGCGGCCAGTCCACGAGCACCTCGCGTTCGGGAGTGGCGAGATGCGCTACGGTCCGATCCTCGCGTCGCTTTGCAGGGTCGAGTATGGTGGGCTGGTCGGCGTTGAGCTGAGCCGCGACAGTCACCGAGCGCCCGAGATGGCCCGGGCTGCGCTCGCCTACCTGACCGCGGCCGAGCGGGAGGCTGCATGACTGCCGCGGTGACGCAGAGCACGTGCGAGGCGCTGAAGAAGGCGATGGACACCATCGGCGCTACGGCAGGCGCGGTCTATCTCGGCGATCCCGAGCGGTCCGTCCTCACGCTCGCCGCTGCCGTGGGCCAGCGCACCGCCAATGACGCGGCCTGGCCAACCGAGATTTCGTGGGGCAAGGATGCTGCCAAGCGGCTAACCGAAGTCAAGCACGACCGCACGCTACTCACCGTGCCGCTGCTCCTCGGAGAGGAAGAGGTCGGCGCGGTGATCGTCTCGGGTGGAAAGCATGTCGCCCGCGATACCGAGACGAACGAGCTGTCGAACGAGTGTCGTGCACTCGCCCGTGCCCTCGCGCCGGAACCGCTGCCAGCGCTCCAGGACGAGCTCCGACGGCGGATTCCCGCCGGCGCATCCGAGTGGCTGAAGGTCGGCATCGCCGCCGCCGCGCGTGGCGACCGGGAGGCGGTCATGACGGCCTTTCCGGCCATGGGGCGCCGGGTTGGCCGTGAGCCACTCGGCTCGCAGTCGGCACTGGTGCGGCGCGACGTCGACGTGGAGATCCCCCTGCGCGCGTGGCGACTGGATGACGCCGGCCGCGTGGCACTGCTCTGCGCCTTTACAGGCGACGCCGAGGCGCTCGCTCGAGAGCTGTACTTCACCGGCGATCTCCGCGAGCGGTGCGGCGCGCTACGCGGCCTGGCGGTCCTGGGCCGCACGGCGGGAGCCATCGACGCCGTGCGCGACGCGATCCGGTCGAGCGCGGCGGAGCTGTTCGAGGCGGCTCTCGCGGAAAACCCCTACGCAGGCCGCTTCCTGCCCGACGACGAGTTCCGACACGCGGTCCTGAAGGCCGCGTTTGTTGGTATCTCGGTCGCACGCGTGCCCGGGGTCGAGTCGCGGGCCGACGCGGAACTCTCACGTATGCTGCTATCGTATGTCACCGAGCGGGAGGTGGCTGGACGCTCGGTGCCGCCGGACGTCTGGCCGGTGGTCGCGCTACACCCCACTGCCGGCTTGGTCGCAAAACTGTGCGGCTACCTCGAGCATCCGGCCACCGCCCACCGCGTCGCTGCCGCGCAGGCGCTCGGCGTGATCGGCGACCGGCAGGCGCGCCCGTTCATGAACGACCGCCTTGCCCGCGAGGACGATCGCACGGTCCGGCGCATCCTCGAACGCGCCTTGGCTTGACCCGACACAGGAGGCCGCCATGAGAATTTTCGAGCCCCACGCCCACATGTTCTCCCGGGTCACCGACGACTATGAGCAGATGGCGCTGTCAGGCATCGTCGCGGTATTGGAGCCGGCGTTCTGGCTCGGGCAGCCGCGCACGTCCGTCGGCTCCTTCGTGGACTACTTCGACGCCATCATCGGCTGGGAGCGCTTCCGTGCCGAGCAATTCGGGATGCGCCACTACTGCACGATCTCACTCAACCCAAAAGAGGCTAACGACGATCGGTTCAACGAGGACGTCCTGCGCCTGCTGCCGCGCTACCTCGAGAAGGACGGCGTTCTCGGCGTCGGCGAGATCGGCTTCGACGACATCACGCCCCGGGAGGAGCGCTTCCTCGCCGCACAGCTCGAGCTCGCCCGCGCGCACGACCTACCCGCCCTCGTGCATACGCCCCACCGCGACAAGGTCCGCGGCGTCGAGCGGACGCTGGCCATCATGCGCGAGGTCAACTTCCCGCCCGAGCGCGTTCTGATCGATCACAACACCGAGCAGACGGTACCGCTGGTGATCGACACCGGCTGCACGATGGGGTTCTCGATCTACCCTGACACCAAGATGGATGAGCCGCGGATGGTGGAAATCCTCAAGACTTGGGGTAGCGACCGCATGGTCATCAATAGCGCGGCTGACTGGGGGAAGAGCGATCCGCTGAAAATTCCCAAGACGGTGAATCTCATGCGGCAGAAAGGCATGCCCGAGCACGAGATCGAGAAGGTCGTCTGGCACAACCCAGTGTCGTTCTACGCCAAGAACGGGCGCCTCGACCTGCGCGAGCTGGACACGCCGGTGACACCGTCTGCGCAGCTGTTCCAGGGCAACTCGATCCTGCGCGGACCGCGCGCCTAATGCGTCTGGCTGGCAGTACGCACCTTGGATACTGCACCAACGCCCACGCGGCGGAGACCGCGGCCGAGGTCGTGGACACCCTGCGCCGCGTGGCGGCCGCCGTGCGCGAGCGTCTCGACGTCTCCGCGCTCGGCCTCGGCCTCTATCTGAGCCATCGAGCCGCGTCGGAAACCGATGCCGGCAAGCTGCGCGACGAACTGGCCAGGCTCGGACTCTATGCGTTCACCTTCAACGGATTCCCCTATGGCGGTTTTCACGCCGAGCGCGTGAAGCAGGCGGTGTATCTGCCTGACTGGACGGATCCGCGACGCGCCGAGCATACGCTGAAGCTGGCGGCGATCCTCGACACCATGGCCCCGCCCGACGTGACTGAACCGACCATCTCCAGCCTTCCACTGGGCTGGCGCGTCGGGTGGACGGACGCCCACATGGACGCCTCAGCTCGTGCGCTCATCGGCGTGGCGCGCGAACTGCGCGCGCGCGCGGACCGCGGCGGCCGGCGCATCCGCATCTGCCTCGAGGCCGAGCCGGGCTGCGCGCTGGAGCTCACACCTCACGTCATTCGGTTCTTCGAGGGCCCACTGGCCCGAGCGGCCGGGGCCGAGCATGAACTGATCGATGCCCACCTAGGCGTCTGCTATGACCTCTGCCACCAGGCGGTCGCCTTCGAGGATCCGGCCGACGTCATCGGAGCTATCACGCGCGCCGGGATCCGCATCGGCAAGGTGCAGGTCTCCAGCGCGCTAGAGCTACGCAATCCCGCGGACGACGCGGCCCGGGCTCGCCTGGCCACCTTCGACGAGCCACGCTACCTGCACCAGGCGCGCGCGCGTGACGGCGGCTACGTCGACGATCTGCCCCAGACGTTCGACCACCTGCCGCGTGACCGTCCGTGGCGTGTGCACTTCCACAGTCCGATCGACCGCGACTTCGACGGCCCGTTGGGCACGACGCGCAGCGAGCTGACGCGGGCGCTCGCGCTGCTGAAGAACACCAACGTGACGACCCAGTACGAGTGCGAAACCTACACGTGGTCGGTGCTCCCTGAGGCGGATCGGCCGACCGACGACGCCGCCCTCGCCCGCGGCATCGCGCGCGAGGTGGCCTCGGCACGGGACGCGCTGGGCTGACGCCGCTCGTCGTCCTCGACGTCGTCGGGCTCACGCCCGCTCAGATCGGTGCCGACACTCCGGCTCTCGCCGCGCTTGCGCGCGACGGCTTCATGATGCCGCTGGGAGGCATCCTTCCCGCGGTCACCTGCAGCGCGCAGTCCACGATGGTCACCGGCACCCTGCCGCGGCAGCACGGCATCGTGGGCAATGGCTGGTACTTCAGAAAGCAGTCGGAAATCTGGCTGTGGCGACAGTCCAACCGGCTCGTGGCCGGCGAAAAGGTGTGGGAAGCGGCGCGCCGGCGTTTGCCCGGGTTCACGTGCGCCAAGTTGTTCTGGTGGTACAACATGTATTCGAGCGCGGACTGGTCCATCACGCCGCGCCCCACCTACCCCGCCGACGGCCGCAAGATCCCGGGCATCTACACGCAGCCTCACGATCTCAAGTACACACTGGAGCGTACGCTCGGTCCGTTTCCGCTTTTCCAGTTCTGGGGTCCCGGAGCCAATCTCACGTCGTCGCGCTGGATCGCCGACGCCGCACGGCTCGTCATCGACCAGCACCACCCGACGCTGACGCTCGTGTACCTGCCGCACCTCGACTACGACCACCAACGCTACGGGCCCGACGATTCGCGCAGCCGCGCGGCCCTGCGCGCGGTGGACGGGCTCGTTGCCGATCTTGTCGCAGACGCGCGTCGCGCCGGTGCGGACGTGCTCGTCGTGTCGGAATATGGCATTCGTCCGGTCCGCCGGCGCGTCGACATCAACCGCGCGCTGCGACGCGCGGGCCTGCTCGCGATTCAGGAAACGGTCGCCGGCGAGTTACTCGACGCGGGGATGTCGCGCGCGTTCGCCGTCGCCGACCATCAGGTCGCGCACGTGTACGTCCGCGACCCCGCCGACGTCGGCGTGGTGCGCACCATCCTCGAGCGCCTCGACGGCGTGACCGACCTCCTGGACGACAAGGGTAAGCAGGCGGTGGGTCTCGATCACCAGCGCGCGGGCGAGCTCGTCGCGTTGGCCGCGCCAGACGCATGGTTCACGTACTACTACTGGCTGGACGATGCCAAGGCACCCGACTTCGCGCCTACGGTCGAGATCCATCGCAAGCCGGGCTATGACCCGGCGGAACTGTTCCTCGCCCAGGGCCACCGCACAAAATTGCGTCTCGCCTATCGGCTCCTCCAGAAAACGCTTGGCTTTCGCTATGTCATGGATGTGATTCCACTGCACGGCGAGTGGGTGCGCGGATCCCATGGCCGGCCATCTGCCGACCCGGTGCAGGGACCCGTTCTGATCGGCTCGACTGGCGCGCTCCGGCCTGCAAAGCCGCCGGCTATGACGGACGTGTTCGCTCTTATCCTCGCGCACCTGGACCGGTAAGCCAGCGATGATACGCCCGCAGATGGGTCTCAGGGTAAGAGTTGGACTCGTGGGGATCACCGTGCTGAGTCTCTTCGCCGCAGTCTCTGGTGTCGTCGTTGACTTCACGGCCAGCCACGTATACAACCCCGCTTGGCCGCCGCACGCGAAGTTCCACGGCTACCTCTCGATTGCCCGCACCGTCCTCATCATGGCGGTCGCCTTGGCTCTTCTCTGGGGCCCCGTGCGCCACGGCGACCGGTTCGCGTGGGGGGTGCTCGTGGTTCTTCTACTCGGCTGGCTCGCCATCTGGTTCATCGCCCCAATCGCGGTGCCCGGCACTGGAGACCGCGGTATCTATCTTTTCGCCGGCGTGCTTGCGCCGCTCTTTGTCGTCGGCCTTTGGCTCATCCGACCGGACACTCACTGAGACACCGTTTTTGCTTGGGGCCAGAGCTCCTTCAACGCATAGCTGTGCACATCGGGCATGCTGGGAATCTTGTCCACGCGGTCCGCGACGAGTCGGTACGTGTCCGGCAGCCAAATGCCAATGAGCCGCCGGCCTCAGCATGCTCGCGATGAGCGAAGCTCGTCGGCAGGCGGTGTTTCAGCTCGCCACCCCGACCGCGCTCTCGAAATCGTACGCCAGCTGTCCAGCCACATCTCAGGCTGTCCGTGGCTCAACCGCCGCCGATGGCCATCGGTATTTCGCTAGCCCTTGCACCACGTCGAATCGAAACTGACCCTCCCCGAGCGGCGCGACGACCAACCGGCCGGTTGCGAGCGGAGCGTCGGTCTGGTCATGGCACGCTCGGCACAGCGCGACCAGGCGATCGAGGTCGAAGTCGGAGCCGCCGCGCGAGGCGGCCGCGGGGCGGCGATGTATCTCGCCGCCCCGAGGACTTGCGGATTCGGAACCGATCGTTAGTAGAGCACCATCGGGTTACCCGGCGAGCCGGTAGCGCCGATGATCCGCAGCGGCGCCCAGATGAACGCGCCCTCAAGAATCTTGTTGTCGACAAGCGATTTGGTGTCGACGTTTTCTAGGTTCCAGATGCCACGGCGCGTCTGCATTTCGGTGTGACAGGGAACTGAGAAGTCTGGGCCCTGTTCGCCAGAGGGCTGTGCGTCGCACGCAGACGTGTCGCACATGGTTAAGGCGATGTCACGCGCAGCCATGTACTCGCAAGCGCTAATACCGAAGCCCGGCTCACCCTGGTTGAACAGGTCGCGTGCGGCCTTGCGTTGGTCGGCGTTCATCGACTTGTACCGGTCGTTGCTCCAGCTGTTTCCCTGCCCGGTGTGTAGCGCTACGCAATCGCCCGAAGCGATCTCCTTCAGACCCTGCATCTGCATAATGCCTTTGACGTCGTCAGCGGTGACAATGCCAGGATCGCCAGGCTTTTTGGGGATCGGCAACATCTCGGCGCTGCCTGGTATCGCGCCCTTGGACTTCTTGAAGGCGACGGCGTCCAGCACCACGAGGCGACACACATAGCCGAGCTCACCAACATGCTCGACGCCCAGAGGGCCCATACTCATCACGCGGCCGCCCGCACCATGCTCGTAGGCGTCCCATGAGATCACGCCGTTGTACATCATCGGGCCCTTCGACGTGTTCACGCCGATGTGACCGGGACCGTCAAACTGGGTCTGGATCTGGCCGATCTCGGTTGTCACCAGCTCGTCGTGGTAGATGAGGGCGTTCTTACCGAAGGGGCCCCCGGTCGGAGTCCCGGGAATGGTCATCTGCCATCCTCGCGGGCCAAAGGCCGGCGCCTCGCGGTGGTAGTACTTGCCGATGGTGATCGCCTTGTTCTGTTTTGATGGTGGCCAGCGCCCGTGCGATGTTCGCGGAGTTCTTCGTGTGGTTGGCCGAGCCAGCCCGGTCGTTGGGTCCCCACTTCGACGGCGCCCACTTCTCGCTCAGGGGCTTATCCGAGGTCGGCCCCTTCAGCGTCTGAGCTACGGCAAGTGCCGCGAACGCCAGCAGGAGCATTACCAGGGCTGCTTTGCCAATGATGAGATGCCTCATGGACGTTTCCCCCGCTTCGGAAAGTTTAGAAGCCTCGCACCACCCAACGGTCCAGACAACCAAAAGCGACTAAAACTCCCGCCCCACCGCCATGCGGAGCGCAGTCGACGAGTTACTCGCCGCTGCCCGGCCTGTCAAGGGTTTTGCCGCGATCGCCCCGCGAGGATACCGCGCGCCGTTTCCTCCTCTATTGCCCGGTGTACACGATCTTCCAAGGTCGCGCCGGAACTCGCCGTACGGGGGCAAAACGGTAGTTAGCAGCCATTACGGGACCACAGTTCTTGGCGGACCGATCTCGCGGCACAAAGCCGCGGCGCTCGCGCGTTGGAGTGAAGCTTCGATGTTCGAACGCAAGCAAGACCCTCGGAAGACCACGCCGCCCCAAGTACCGACCGCCCCGCCGGTCCCGCTGCTCACGGTCGTTGGCGACACCGCGAAGATGGAAGGCAAGTTCGAGATCGCCGATTCAATCGAGATCGAGTGCGAGATGCGCGGTGATTTGCGGGTGGGCGGCAAGCTGGTGATCGGAGAGAAGGGTGTCGTGAAGGCTAACGTCGAGACGGTGGACGCCGTCATTCAGGGGCACTATGACGGAACCATGACCGCCACTGGGAACGTGGAGATTGCGGCGACCGGCCGCGTGAGCGGCAACATCAAGACCGATTCTCTGGTAATCACCAAGGGCGGCAGCTTCAGCGGCAACGTCACCAAGATCAACGAGGAGCTCGCGACCAACCACCGGCCGCTATATCTCATCGAGGATAGGCGCTCTGGGGAGATGGAACTTCGTGGGGCCGCCTGGAACCCCGTCGTTGGCGGACGCGCCGACCCGTAGCGGGTCACCTAGAGGCAGGATGGCGGGGTAAGCGGCACACAGCTTCCCGGCCGAACGGCCGGCGAAACGACTACACGCAGACGCCCGAGGTCCCATTCCACGTGCGGCCCTGCTCTGGTGTCACCACCGCCCAGCCTCACCGCCACCGAATCAGATCCCTGTCGCCACTGCCCGCGGAGGAAGAGGAAATAGAGTGGCGCGCCGACCGTCAAATGACCAGCGGTGAAGAAGAACCGGACGAGCACCAGGCCGGTGAAGGATCTATTGCTCGTCCTAGCCCGTTAGGAGGTCGCGGCGGCGGCAAACGCGGGCGTAGCTCAGACCCGGGCGCGCGGGACTCAGCCCGTTCGCGATATTGCAGCCGCCGCGACGCTGACAGCCGAGGGTCCCACACCACGGCGGCGCGGGACTAGGGACGCTAGGGGGGCTTCAGCAGCCTCCAGCGCGTGGCTCTTCGACCTATAACGCAAGTCTGGCCGGTCAGCCAGCGAGGCGCTCTGCGATGGCGACTTCTGGCGGGCACACCCCCGACGAAGCCCAAGAGCACCAGTGCTGTTGGCCGGTGCGCCAACCCGTAGCGGATCACCTAGAGGTAGGACGGCGGGGAACTCGTGCGGCCGGCGTCCGACCGAGTTCGCCGCGCGTATCGGGCGAGCCCGGCCGGATTCGAATGGGCTGTCTCGATTCGGAGGACCGACACTTTCGACGTGATGCGCCGGGTGCACGAGATCCGGTTGCCGACCCTGGCGGTGTGCGGCGCCGAGGACCGGTTGACGGCGCGTGAAGTACCACCGATATCTGGAAGAGCGGATACCCGGCTCCCGGCTGACCGTCACCGACGGGCGCCGGCCACTGGGTGTTCTGGGAGCAGCCCGAGGCGTTCACCCGGGCCCTGCGGGCCTTGCTGGACGAACTGCCGGTCAGCGCGCTAGCTCGAGCAGCTGGCGCTCGAGGAAGCGGCGCTAGCGGATGACCGGAACGCGCTTGAGAATCGGCGGACGCCGTGCCATTGGCGAGTCTTTGATCATTTCGGGACGTACTTGAATTGCTGTCCACCAACCGAGGCTTCCGCCATTGCCCCGGCGAGTGGCCTCACAATCAC